>Ga0214473_10002840_pt1 | contig 21200 bp, 18 predicted proteins | sample RVTome_7_FD_203509 | JGI IMG/M metagenome (GOLD analysis project Ga0214473, IMG submission 203509) | Soil microbial communities from uranium-contaminated site in the Upper Colorado River Basin, Wyoming, United States - RVT98D197 | ecosystem: Environmental > Terrestrial > Soil > Contaminated >... | reverse complement strand
CGAACCCACGATGAGTTGCCCCATACGGCATTTCCAGTGCCGCGCCCTAGGCCTCTAGGCGACCTCTCCATGGCACCCGACGGTCGGCATCGGCCGGGTCGGTGGCGGAGAGGGTGGGATTCGAACCCACGGTGCTTGCGCACACCGCTTTTCGAGAGCGGCACCTTCAACCACTCGGACACCTCTCCGCAGGAGAGGATACCAAGCGGGGTGGGTCAGCCAGCCTGGGCCATAAGGCGCCTTGCGGGTAGTCGGCTGGGTCAGCGACGCGCGGCTTCGAGTCGCAGCTCGGCGGCTTCGCGCTCCATGATCCCAGACACGATCGACAGCCGGCCCGGCGCAACCGATCCGGCAGCCCCGGCCTTCGTGTCCGGCGTGGCGTAGACCAGTCCGTCGACGTCGGCTTCGATCAGAGCGCCGACGCACATCGCGCACGGCTCGACTGCGGCGAAGACGACGAGACCCGAAAGGTCGGCGCGGCCGAGCCGGCGTGCGGCTTCGCGCACCACCATCATCACCGCATGGGCAGTAGGATCGCCGGTCGTCGCGACCTGGGGATGGGCGCGCGCGACCAAGGCTTCGTCGAGCACCGCCACGGCGCCGTCGAGCGCCTCGCCATTACGCACGGCCTCGCGCGCCTCGGCCAACGCTGCGCTCATGTAGAGCTCGTAGTTCACGCGACCGATCGTAGCAGTTGGTGGTGGCCGGACCCGCCACGCGGTACGATCACCGCTCGCACAGTTGCCGGCAGATTCGAAGGGGGATCCAATTGCGACGGCTCATCCTCGCCACGCTGCTCACGATCAGTGGACTTGGGGTCGCGGCGCCGCCGACGCTCGCCGCGGGGAACAACATCCAGGTCACGACGACTGCCGATGGCGAGTTCCCCGCAGATGGGAAGTGCTCCCTTGCCGCCGCCATCCTGGCCTCCAACAGCGGTGGCTACGCCGGCTATTGCTCGTCGCCGGGCACGCCTGACACGGACACCATTCGCTTCAACCTCGGCAACGGCGTGCCGGTCATCACGCTGCTCGCGGACCTGCCGGCGATCACCGCCCCTGTGATCATCGAAGGCGACACTGGCGGAGCGAATCGGGTCAGGCTGGATGGCTCCGGGACGCTCACGGTTGGGCTGGATGTCCAGGCCACCGGCACGACGATCAAACGCATGGTCATCGATGGCTTCTTCACGGGCATCGCCGTGAGCGGAACGGCGGGAACAACGATCATCGGCAACGTCATCGGTCCGAACTCGGACGCGGGCATCCTGGTCGGCATCGGCAACTCGAACCTGCAGCTGGGCGGAACGGCCGACCCGACTCCGGGTGACACCTGCGATGGTGACTGCAACCTGATCAGCGGCAACGGTCGCGTCGGCGTTGAGGCCTACGGCGGCGGGACGATCGAGGGCAACTTCTTCGGCACGGACAAAGCGGGCGACACGGCGAACGCCAACGGGGTCGGGCTGCTTATCGGCGGCGGAGACTGGACGATCGGCGGCCACGTCATTGAGGCGCGCAACCTGGTCAGCGGCAACACTGGCGATGGCCTGCAGCTCACCGACTGTACCTGCACCGTCCAGGGCAACTTCATCGGCACGACGACCGACGGAAACCACGTGCTCGGCAACGGCGGCGACGGCATCGACGTCGACCGCTCGTACACGACCACCATCGGCGGCCCCGGCCACGGGACTGCGAACGTCATCTCCGCCAACGGCGGCAGTGGCATATATGTCGAAAGCGACGAGGGGCATGAGGGTGCCGCGCTGACCATCTACGGCAATCGAATTGGCCTCAGCCAGAGCGGGAAAGCGTTTGGCAACGGCGGTGACGGCGTCCACATCGGTGACCTTGCTCCCCAGACAGTTGTCGGCTCGACCGGGCCACACACGGGCAACGTGATCGCCCACAGCGGCGGTGCCGGCGTGCGCGTGGTCGGCGCCCTCCAGGCGGTCGAGGAAATACGGGGCAACTCGATCTTCAACAACGCCGACAGAGGCATCGCGCTCGACTCGGGGGCCAACGATTCGATCGCGCCGCCGGTCATCACCAGTGTCTCGCCGCTCGCGGGCACGGCCTGCGCCAGCTGCGTCGTCGACGTCTACTCGGACAAGGCTGACGAGGGTCGCACCTACCAGGGCTCGACGATGGCCGACGCCGGCGGCAACTGGACCTACACGGACATCGTCTACGGACCCTTTGTCACTGCGACGAACACCGGCGCGAACAACAACACGTCCGAGTTCTCAGCCGCAGTTCCGGTGAGCGGGGGCGGCGGTGGCGGCGGCGGTGGCGGCGACTATCAACCCGACGGGCGAATCAACAAGTTCAGCGGCGCGTACGTCGGCAACGACATCTACAACGCCGACGGGACGAATCAGACCAAGAGCGGCACTGCCAAGGTGGGCTACATAGTCGAGTTTCACCTGTCACTCCAGAACGACGGTGATGCGGCGGACCGATTCGTGTTGGGCGCCGATGCTGGCTCGACGCCGATGTATCGCGTCAAGTACTACCGCGGCTCCAACGACATCACGGCGCAGGTGGTGGCCGGCACCTACCAGACGCCGTCGCTTGCCCCGGGCGCCAAGCTGGTGATCACGGTCGATGTGATTGTCAAGAAGGGAGCCACGGCAGGATCGAGCGTTAGCCGGCTGGTGACGATCACCTCGGTCGGCGATAACAGCCAGCTCGACGCGCTCAAGTTCGTCGCCGCGCGCAGGTAGCCGCGACGGTCAGTAGGCTGGGGAAGATGGCGCGCCCGGCGGGACTCGAACCCACGACCTTCAGGTCCGCAACCTGACGCTCTATCCACTGAGCTACGGGCGCGCGCTTGCGTCGCTCCACGCGACGTGGCGGAGAGGGAGGGATTCGAACCCTCGAAGCAGGTTACCCCACTTAGCGGTTTAGCAAACCGCCGCACTAGGCCTCTATGCGACCTCTCCCTGTCCGGCCGGCCGATGATAGCATCGGGTTTCGGTCGGCCCGCCCTGCCCGGGCCCCCAGAGGGGTGGTAGAGCGTGCCCAAGCGGGTCGTCCTGATCGGCCATCCGGTGATCCAGTCGTTGTCGAGCGCCCTGCACCAGGCGGCCTTCGACGCGAAGGGCATCGACGCGCGCTACGAGCCAGAGGATGTGCCGCTGATCAGCCTGCCGGACACGATCGCCGGGCTGCGCGGCGATGACTACCTGGGCGCAAACATCACCGTGCCCTACAAGGAGCGGGTTGTGCCCATGGTCGACCGGCTGACGGAGGAGGCGCAGGCCACAGGGGCAGTCGACACCATCACCCGCGAGGGGTCGCGACTGATCGGACACAACACTGACGTGACCGGTTTCCGCGCCGCGCTCGATGCGCTCGTGGGGCGTCAGAAGATGCCCAAGTCCGCGGTCATCATCGGCGCCGGTGGCGGCGCCCGGGCGGCCGTCTACACCTTCATCACCGGCGGCTTCCAGCGGGTGATCGTCTTCAACCGCCACCTGCACCGCGCCGAGGGGCTGATTCGCCACTTCGGTCGCAGCGCAGCGCACATGGAGCTGCGCGCGATGCCGTGGCACGAGTCGGTCATAGAGGCAGAGCTGTCCAAGGCCAAGGTGCTCATCAACGCGTCCGCCGTGGCGGACCCGGCCACGACATCACCGATCAACGGCGAGCTGCTGCCGCCCGACCTGCTGGTGCTCGATCTCATCTACTGGCCGCGCGACACGCAGCTCTTGCGCGACGCGCGCGCGGCTGGCGCGGCAGAGACGCAGAACGGCGACACGATGCTCCTCCACCAGACGGCCGCGGCGTTCAACCTGTGGACCGGCGTGGACATCGACATCGACGTGCTGCGCGAGCAGCTCGAGTCAGCCCGCGAAAGCCAGCCCGCCGCCGCGACCGCGGCGCCAGCGGAGTGAGCCGCTAGCCCTGGGCGCTCTGTCCGACCTGGTCGATCGCGCGGTCAATCGGACCGCTCATCCCGGCCGACTACCCGCTTCTTCGGCTGCGACGGACCTGCTCCGACGCGCTCCAGTGGTCGACCTGCTGGTGGGCAGCGCGCTTTTCCGCGACTCGTTCGTTGGCGGCGGCCGCGGCCACGTCGACCTGCCGCGGGCGCGGGCGGTGGGCGTCAACGTCGTCGGCCTGACGATCGCCACGCGCTGGCCCAACCTGCGCGGCTCGCTCTCTGGCTGGCACTTCCGATCGCTGGGCATGCCGGCGGGCGCCATGCGCACCAACGTGGCCATGGCGGAGTGGCTGATCGGTCGGATCCAAGGCTGGTGCGATCAGTCGGACGGTGGGCTCGTGGTCCTTCGTTCCGCGGCCGACCTCCAGCGCTGCCTGGCTCCTGGTGGTCCTGTCGGCATCCTGCTCGGCGTGCAGGGAGGCCATGTGCTCGACGGGGATCTCGTCAACGTCGCGCGCCTGCGGGCAGCGGGCGTTCGCATGCTCGCGCCCGCGCACGTGATGGACAACGCGCTCGTTGGGTCCGGCACCGGCCGACTTTCCGGTGGGCTGACCGACTACGGGCGGGAGGTGATCGCGGAGCTGGAGGCGAAGTCGATCGTGGTCGACCTGGCGCACATGTCGACGGCGGGGATCTCGGGGGCATTGAGGTTGCTCAAGCGGCCCTTCGTCCTCTCGCACACTGGCCTGACCGATATCGCGGGCGGCAGGTCGCGCTGGCGACGCTACTCGGAAGCCACGCGCAATATCCCGGCGTCGCTCGCGGCGGAGGTGGGCGCGGCCGGTGGGGTCGTAGGCATCGCCCTGGCGACGCAGCTGCTGGGCGGCTCAACATTGGCCGCGGCCGTGCGGACGTTTCGCGCGGCGCTAGATGCGGCCGGTCCTGGCCACGTCGCCCTGGGCTCTGACATGGACGGCGCGCTGAAGATGCTCATCGACGTCGAGGGCCTGCCCGCGCTCGCTGATGCGCTCCTCGATTCAGGTCTCGAGGAGAGCATCGTCGCCGGCATCATGGGCGCCAACGCGGTCGCCCTGCTGCGAGCGGCGTCACCGCCACAGTGACATCTGCGCGTCGTCGCCACCGCGCGACGCGGGGCGGCGCGTGACGGGCAGCTGGATGACGTCGACGTCTTCGAACGCGCCGGGCCATGCGTCGTCGCCCCAGCGGATCCAGACCGGGTGCATGCCAGCCGCCGCGGCGTGACGAAGCTTGGCCACCGACCACGGCTTGTCAGTGCTGTCGATCTCGATCGCGAGGTCCGGCTGGTCCCGGCCGCGATGGACGATCACGTCGACGTAGCCGAGCCGGGCCCCCTCCCGCGACAACCCCGGCACGCCCACCCTGGCCTCGCCGCGCACCGCCCAGCCACGCGCCGCGGCCCACTCGACGATCGCGCGCGTTATGCGTGCCGTCACTGCTGCGGTAGTGAGCGTGCTGGTCTCCAGCCCGAAGAGGACGCCGGCGAGGTCGTCTGTGGAGGTCACACGATCGACCCTGGGGCGCCGTCGTGCCAGCTTGCGTGGCAAACGAGCTCACCCGTTGCGGACCGAAACCAACGGTGCGAGCATCAGCGGACACGTCATTAATCGGGAGAGGGGCCAGCGATGCGCAAGCGACTTGCATTCCTGTGGACGCCAGTGGTGCTGGGGGTCGCCCTCATGCTGCCGGCGACGACCGCGGCCACTTCCTACGGCCAGATCACCTTCGTCAACGGCTATTGCAGCGGCAACAACACTGTCAACGGCACTTTCAAGGTCCACAAGAACAGCGGCTTCTACGCCACCAAGCTGACGCTGACGATGAAGGGCCAGGGCTGGCACAACGGCGCCTGGCACACCGAGTACAACATCGGCACTGCCTCAAAGATGGTCAACACCTCGCAGGGAGCGAACTTGTCCCGCGTCGCGTGGTTCAACCCGGGTCACGCCGGCAAGCACCGCATGACCGCGGTGGGCAAGATCTGGAACGGCTCGTACGTGGTGGCAAAGGGCAACGTCCGCAGCGGAACCTGCCAGTAGGCCGCGTCGCGCCCTAAGCGAGTCGGGTCTAGCCCTCGCCGCCCAGGTACTCCGCGTCGCTGACCTGGGGACCCCATTCCGATTCGGCGCCCTCCGCGGGCGCCTCCCACATCGCCAGGTGGGTCATGAAGTGGTCCGGCGCTGCCCCGTGCCAGTGCCACTCGCCCGGGTCGACGTGGACCGTGTCGCCGGTGCGGATCTCGACCACCTCGCCGCCGCGCGCCTGGGTCCGGCCGATTCCCTCCGTGACGTGCAGCCACTGGCCCAGCGCGTGGGCGTGCCACGCATTGCGCGCGCCCGGCGCGAAGCGGTCGACGTTGACCCGGATGCGCGACGGCGGCTCGCCGCCGGCGATGATGTCGACCCACACCTGGCCGGTGAAGCGTTCCGGGGTGCCGGAGTAGGTCGGTCGCTTGGGCAGCTTCTCCACGGTCGGTCCTCCTTCAGGCTGGTTTCTCGATGTTAAGCGCGCGGCGCGCTGTCACCCTTCGTAGTTCGAATCGCAGGAGGCAAAGCCGTGGCCAAGATCGTCCTACAAGAGTTTCTGACCCTCGACGGGGTGATGCAGGGACCGGGTGGCGCTGAAGAAGATCCAAGCGGCGGGTTCGACAAGGGCGGCTGGCAGCAGGCTTACCCCGACGCAACGCTGGGCAGGTTCGTCCTCGACGGCTTGTCGGGCGCCGGCTGTTTCCTCCTGGGCAGGCGGACGTACGACACATTCGCGGGCTACTGGCCCAATCAGCCGGCCGACGGTCCCGTGTCGAGCCTGATGAATTCCAAGCCCAAGTACGTCGTGTCGCGAACGTTGAGTGAGCCGCTGTCGTGGCAGAACTCGACGCTCATCACCGGCGATGTCGTCGGCCGCCTGCGGCAGCTGAAAGCAGAAGTCGACGGGGACCTCGTGGTCATCGGCAGTGGCGACCTGGTTCAGACGCTGATGGCGAACGGGCTCGTAGACCAATACCGGCTGATGGTCTATCCCGTCGTGCTGGGCGAGGGCAAGCGGCTATTCCGCGACGCCGAGGCGATCAAGCGGCTGCATTTGACCGAATCTGAAACGACGAGCGTCGGCATCCTGCTGCTGACGTACGAGCCCGAACCCACCGGCTGACGCCGCTCAGGATGAGTGGCGGAGAGGGAGGGATTCGAACCCCCGGACCTTTCGGTCAACGGTTTTCAAGACCGCCGCCATAAACCGCTCGGCCACCTCTCCGGTCGGAGAAGTTTACGCGGCGAGCCTCACGCCTCCGGCAGGCGCGGGCCGACCATCCGCGCCAGCACCGCCGAGACCGCGATGGTCACCACAACCGCGCCAAGGGTTGCGGCGAACCAGTCGGCGGGCACGACCCCGGCGACCACGCCGACCGAGATGATGACGAAGCTGAACTCGCCCATCTGGCCCATGCCGACCGCGAGCTGGAGCGGTCGCGGCAGCTGGCCGATCCGTGCGGCCACGAAGCTGACGGCCACCTTGGCCGCGACGACGAGGGCCAGGAGCAGGCCCAGGGCCGGCAACGCGGCGATCAGCTCGGTGGGATCGATCAGCGACCCGACCGCGACGAAGAAGAGCACCGCGAACAAGTCGCGGAAGGGCAGCAGGCGGCGTCGCGCTTCGCCAGTGTCTGGACCCTCGCTGATCGCCAGCCCGGCGACGAAAGCGGCCAAGGCCAGCGGCACACCGAAGACGTAGTCACCCAGCGCCGCGATCGTGAGCCCGGTCGCGACCGAAACGATCAGGAACAGATCGTGCTCCCAGCGGAGCAGGCGCAACACGTGCGGCAGCAGCCACGCGACGGCGACGGCGATAACGACGAAAGCGGCGAACGCGAGCAAGGCGACGGCAGGGCTACGATCGTTCAGGCCGATCAGCCCCAGCAGCACCACCGATCCGACCACAACACAGATGTCCTGGACCACGCTCCAGCCCAGCATCGCCCGCTCTGTCGGCGGGTTCGTTGTCCGGCTCCGACTACGGGTGATGTTGACCACGACGACGCTCGACGATGAGGCAACGCCGAGGCCAATCAGGCCCGCGCCGGCCGGGCTGACACCAACGGCCATGAGCGCCGCGACCGACACGACGAGCGTGATGACAACCTGGATCGGGGCAACCAGCAGCAGGGACCTGTGCTCCTCCCGCAGCCGGCGCAGGTCGATCTCGATGCCGACCTCGAACAGCAGCAACGCCACGCCGACATCGGCCAGAAGGTGAATCTGGTCGCGACCAGCGACATAACCCGGGGTGAACGGCGAAACGAGCAGGCCGACCGCGAGGTAGCCGACCACCGCGGGCAGGCCGACTCTGCGCGCGAGCCAGCCGCCGGCTGCCGCCGCCAGGAGCACCAGGCCGATGTCGAGGATCAGCGGCGCACTCACCCGAGCAGGTTACGTGCCACGTCTCGTGTGCGGCAAACCGCGCAAGCGTCCGCCGCGTACCACAAGGCAGAGGCGCATTCGGGCCGGATGGCCCCGGTCGAACGACCAACGGCATATCCCCGGTGCCCCGCTGCGACCTGACCCTACGGACATGCAAAGACACCCGGTTGAGTTCCGCTGCGATCTGTGCCGGCGGCGCGTGGACGACGATCTGCGCGCTCGCGCCCGGCGCAGCTGGGAACCGCTCATCATCTGCGACACCTGCCTGCTCGAGGCCGGTTCGGACGGCCGGCCTGCGCCGGAGATGGCGACCGCCGCTAACTAAACCTCGCCCACGCGCGAGGCAATCGGCTCCGGCAGCGCGAGCGAGCCGTCCTGCTGCTGGTACGTCTCGAGCAACGCCGCAAACGTTCGCGGGAAGCCCAGACTCGACCCGTTCAGCGTGTGCAGGATCTCCGGTTTGGCCCCTGCCTCAGGTCGGTAGCGGATGTTCATTCTTCGTGCCTGGAAGTCGCGGAAGTTCGAAACCGACGAGACCTCGAGCCACTCCTGCACGCCCGGCGCCCAGACTTCGAGGTCGTAGGTCTTCGCCTGGGTGAAGCCCATGTCACCCGTCGACAGCAGACGCACGCGGTACGCCAGGCCCAGCAGCTGCAACGCTGCCTCCGCGCAGCCAGTCATGCGCTCGATCTCGGCCGCGGAATCCTCCGGTCGCACGAACGAGACCATCTCGACCTTGTCGAACTGGTGCACACGCAGGATGCCGCGCGTCTGTTTGCCGGCCGCGCCGGCCTCGCGCCGGAACGACGGCGAGTAGGCGACGTAGCGGATCGGCAACCGCTTGGCGTCAATGATCTCGTCGCGGTGGATGTTGGTGACCGACACCTCGGCGGTCGGCACCAGGTAAAGCTCGTCGCGAGTCACGACGTACATCTGGTCTTCCTTGTCCGGGATCTGGCCTGTGCCGCGCGCCGAATCCTGGTTGACGACGGCCGGAGGCCAGATCTCGGTCATGCCGTTTTGCGTCGATTGCAGTTCGAGCATGAGATTGATCAGCGCGCGCTCGAGGCGGGCGCCGGCGCCGCGATAGATGGGAAAACCGGTGCCGGTCACCTTGGCGCCGGCGGGCAGGTCGAGCATGCCCAGGCGCTCGCCGATCTCCCAGTGCGGCTTTCGCTCCCAGCCACCGGCGTCGTGCCCCAGCGGCTCGCCCCACGATCGGACGGTGACGGTCGCCTCTGGCGGGCCCACGGGCACGTCCGGGTCGGCCGGGTTGGGAACGCGCAGCAGCAGCTCTTCGAGGTCAGCCTCGACCGACCGAAGACGCTCCTCCCCTGCGTCGATCTGGGTGCCGAGTGCGACCGACTTCGTGCGCAGCTCATCCACGCCTGCGCCGCCTGACTTCATGGCCGCGCCAACCTGGGCGCTGATCTCCTTGCGCTCCGCGCGCCAGGTGTCGATCTGGCCCAGCAGCGCGCGCCGCTGCTCATCGACCGCGAGCGCCTGGTCGACCAGTGCGGAGTCGTGGCCCTTGTCGCGCGCGCCGCGCCGGATCGTGTCAGAGTCGTCGCGCAAACGCTGGATGCCGACGCTCACCTGGCAGCCTCCTCCAGCCGACCGACCATCAATCTGCCAAATGCAGAACTGGTCGGCACCCATTCCAGCGCCGCCTGACAGGTGCCCACCCAGTCCTGCAGGTAACAGAAAAGGCCGGCCGAACAGGCATTCCAGCCGTGTTCCGCGCAGACCAGTCCTGCATCTGAAGTAAACCCGAGTGCACGCTCGCGCTGGATGCCGACGCTCACCTAGCCGCCTCCTCCAGCCGACCGACCACGAACTCCGCTGCCAGCGACGCCAGCAGCCAGCCCGCCCGCGGGCCGTTGGGCCGATCGAGGAACACACGGTAGAGCGCCGCGAAGGCGTTTGCCGGGGCAAACCCATTCCCCTTTGCGATCTCGAAGATGAGCGACTGCCAGTCCTCGCCGCTCACCGGCTTGCGCTCGCGCGCCGCCGCTGCGAGCAGGCTCAGGTAGCGCTTCTGTTCGGGGGTCAGGTCGGCGGCAGAGCCGGGTAGTCGGTCGTAATGGACGGCCACCCGCGCCGAATCGGGCGCGAAGTCGGCCAGCCATAGCTGCGCGGCGGCGATGCGCTCGCGGGCGACGGCCCGCTCGGCCTCGTCGAGCGGCGCCCCCTTCTCTGTCTCGAGGCGGGCCATGATGTCAGCGCCCGGCACCTGGAGCAGCAGCGCCAGGTGGCCGAAGGGTGGCCGGTAGGCGGCGGCGGCGCGCGCCGGGTCGGCGGTGGGATCGGCCAGGCTGAGGGCGAAGATGCGCTCCGGATCAGGCGGCAGCTCACCGCGCGTCGGCTTGCCGGCCACCGCGTCCGCGATGCGGTCGAACTCGTCGAACAGGCGCGGGATGGTGTCGCCGGTTGGGTCGAAGTCGAGCGCTCGGTTGGGCCGGTGGCGGAGGAACAGGAAGCGCAGCTGGGTCGGCGGAAGCAGCGCCGCGATCTCGTGCGCCGCCACGCCGGTGCCGCGCGAGGTGCTCATCCTGCGGCCGCCGATGTTGAGGTGCTCGTACGGGATGTTGAGCGGGGGCTCGCGCTCGAAGACGCGCCGGCTGATCGCGTCGGCGCGGTCGCGCGAGCCGCCGGCGGTGGCAAGGTCCTTGCCGCAGCCCTCGATCGTCGCCCCCACCAGGCCCCAGCGCGCCGCCCAGTCGACGTTCCAGACCATCTTGGCGCGGCCGCCGAACGGGGAGACGCGGCCCGAGAAGCCGCAGCCGCGCGCCCACGTCACGAGATCGGCGCGGCAGTCGTACGCCACCTCGCGGCCGTCCCAGTCGCGCGCCGCGGTCGTGCCGATCCTGCCGCAGTTCTCGCAGATGACGCTGATCGGCAGCCAATCCTGTGGGTGGTTGACCGTCGAGACCGTTCGGTAGATGTCGAGGATCACGGCGGCGTGGTCGAGCGCCTTCTGGATGTATGGATCCATCGCCCCGGACCGGTACTGCTCGCTCATCCAGTACAGCGTGGGCGTGACGCCCAGGTCGGCGAAGGTCTCCAGGAAGAGGGTTGCGAAGTGGCGCGCGTAGTTGGGATGCGCGCTGCCCTCCGGGGCCGGCACGTTTACCAGCGGCACGCCCATGTAGCGATCGACCGCGTCACCCGACAGCCAGGCCTGCGAATCCATCGGGTCGAGGTCCTCGACGCCGTAGCGGAACTCGACCTCCGTGCCGCGTTCAGCGATCGCCCGGCGCACGGCATCGTGCAGCACCACGCCGCGCAGGCTGCCCACGTGGACCGTGCCTGACGGTGTCTTGGAGTCGTTGATCACCTGCCGGCCGGTGGCCTGGCCGGCGATCTCGTCGGCCCAGTAGGCCTGCGCCGGCCGGGTGACTGCCGGCGGCAACGTGCTTACCTCAGTGGATGCTGAGGATCTTGTACTTGGAGTCCCCCGCCGGCACGCTGACCGTGACCTCGTCGCCCTTCTTGCGCCCCAGCAGTGCCCGTCCGACGGGCGACTCATTCGAGATCCGACCATCCGCCGGCGCTGCCTCAGCCGAGCCGACGATCATGAAGCTCTCCCTGCCGTCCTTGGAGGAGATGGTCACAGTTGAGCCGATCTGGACGTGCGTCGCGGAGTGGTTCTCCTCGATCACGACGGCATTCTTGACCAGCGCCGAGAGGGCCTGGATGCGGCCCTCGACGAAGGCCTGCTCGTTCTTGGCGTCCTCGTACTCGGCGTTCTCAGTGATGTCGCCGTGCTCCTTGGCCTCGTGGATGCGCGCGGCGATCTCGCTGCGGCGCACGTTGACGAGCTGGTCGAGCTCCTGCCGGATCTGCTCGAGGCCTTCCTTGGACAGGTATGCGGGCTTGTTGTTCATGTCATGGTGTCCATTAGATGCAAACGCCCCGGCGATGCCGGGGGCCGCGGGCGGAATAGGTTCCGGGGGTCCGGCGGATTGTAGGTCCGGCCGCTCTGGAGCGTCAAACAGACTGCCGGAGCGCTCGGGGTTTGCTGGCGACCGAGCGCCGAAGTCGCGCGCCGCACAAGTCGGCGCTCATCGGACGCCCGATGTGGTAGCCCTGGACGACATCGCAGCCAAGCTCCTCGAGCTGGTCCTGGACGAGCTGCGACTCGACTCCTTCCGCGACCACGCGCAGGCCCAGGTTGTGGCCAAGCTGGATGGTCGAGCGCACGATCTGGTGCTTGCGCTGGTCGCTCTCCATGCCGATGACGAATGAGCGGTCGATCTTGATCTCGTCGACCGGCAGGCGCTGCAGGTACGAGAAGGCCGAGTAGCCGGTGCCGAAGTCGTCGATGGCGATGCCGACGCCCATCTCATGCAGTTCGGCGAGAACCGCCTCCGTGCCGCGCGGGTCGGACTCGATGCTCGTCTCGGTGATCTCCAGCTCGAGCGCGGCAGGCTCGACGCCGTGGCGCTCGAGAAGGGCGGCGATGTCGGCCGCCAGGGACGGGTCGTGCAGGTTGCGCGCTGAGAGGTTGACCGCGACGCGCACGTCGAGCCCGTCGCGCGACCAGGCCGCAACCTGCCCGATCGCCTGCTCAAGCACGAAGCGCGTCAGCGGATGGATGATCTCCGAGCGCTCGGCGAGGCCGATGAACTCGTCCGGCGGCAGCTCGCCGCGCTGCGGGTGCAGCCAGCGCACGAGCGCTTCGACGCTCCTGACCGCGCCGTCGTCGGTGGTCTGCTGCGGCTGGTAGACGACGTTCAACTGGCCGCGCTCGGTCGCGCGCCGGAGCTCGCCCAAGAGGGCCAGGCGCGCCTCGCTGTACGGGTCGCGCTGGCGCTCGTAGATCTGGTAGCGCGTGTGCGCCGCCTTGGCCTGGTACATGGCCACGTCGGCACGACGCAGGAGCGAGTCGGCGTCGGTGCCGTGCGCCGGGTAGAGGCTGATGCCGACGCTTGCCTCGACGTGCACGGTCACGCCCTGGACGACGAACGCGGAGCCGAATGCCGCCAGCAGCTTGTCCACCGTCGCGCTCACGTCGGCAACCTCCGGCGTGTCCTCCAGGAGCAACGCGAACTCGTCACCGCCAAGGCGCGCCACGCTCACCCGGGCCGCACCCAGGCGGTTGAGCCGCGCCGCAACCTGGCGCAGGAGCTGGTCGCCGTTGTGGTGGCCCAGGGTGTCGTTGACCTCCTTGAAGCGGTCGAGGTCAAGCAGCATCACCGCACCGGGTTGCTTGCCCGCCAGCGCGTCCGCGATCTGGCGGCGGAACAGCACGCGGTTGGCCAGCCCGGTCAGGCTGTCATGCGTTGATGACCGCTCTAGCTCGTCACGCTGGTGGGCCAGCTCGTCCGCCTGGCGGCTGTTCTCGATGGCCACGCCGGCGTGGTTGGCGAGCGTCTCGAGCAGCGTCAGATCGGCCGGCGCCCAGGCGGTCGTTGAGCCGCGGCGATTGCCCACCAGGAGCGTGCCGACCACGCTGTCCTCCACCCGCAGAGGCGCGACGAGGGCGGCCTTGATGCCGCGTGCGCGGAAGTGGGCGAGCACGCGATCGGCGGTCTCGTCCGGCTTGGTGTCTGCCACCGACAGGGCGCCTGCCAGCCGGCTGCCGATCGGGCCATCCCCCGTGCGGGCCTGCTTCGCGTCGCGGATGAGGACGCCGCGGCTCTCTGCGGCGATGCGTGCCCAGACGCCCTCGCGCGGATCGAGCCGCACCTCCTGCCAGTCGAGCGCGGCATCACGGCCGACGACGTCCGCCAAACGGACCTGGCGTGCCTGGGTGCCGTCGGCGTTGAACAGCAGCAGCTCGGCGATCTCGGCGTCGAACATGTCGCGCGCCGTGCCCAGCAGGGCGCGGGCGACGTCGTCGAGCGTGAACGACGACTGGATCTGCCGCGTTGACTCGTGCAGCTGAGACACGCTGCGGTGGCGGCGGATCTCGCGGCCGTTCCAGCGGAGCATGACGTAGACCATCGCGCCCAGGACGACGAGCAGCCACGAGGCGACCGGCGCGTACCACAGGACCGTCGCCGCAAGTAGGGCAACGCTTGGCGCGACGACGGTGTAGATCGTGCCCATGCCGAAGAGCGAGCCGATGTTCGGCCGCTCGCGCTGCGAGAACCAGATCACGGCGGCGACGCTGGCCGCGCCGACCAGGTCCGACACGAACGTCGCCGCGAAGGCGCCGGCCCAGCCGAAGATTCCAAGCGGATCATTGGCCCCCACGATCAGCCGGAAGACAACGAGGGCGACCGCCGCGCTCACTGCGAAGTTGGCCAGGTTGAAGAACAGCTTGATCGGCTGCTGGCCGGGCCGCAGCGAAAGCGCCAGCCCGCCGCCGATGGCCTGGCCGATGAGCAGGTCTGATGGTGCGGCGAAGATCAGCGCAAGCAGCAGCGCGATCTCGGATAGGGAGAAGCTGTGCGTCTGCTGGCGCACCTCGAGATCGACCACGAAGCGCTCGGCGGCGAAGAAGAGCACCGCCAGCAGCGGCCAGGGCAGATTGATCGGCGCGCGCAGTGGACCGAAGCTCAGGAGGACGATCGCCCACAGGGCAAATGCGGCCAGCCACAGCGCGCCGACGAAGCCGGTGACCGGCCCGCCATCTGCGAGGCCCGAGATACGCCGAAGGAGCGGCAGGGAATGCCGCTCCTCTGTTTGCCGGGATGCCGCCTGCGCCATGTTCTTACCCAGGCGACCAACTGATCACTATTCGCCCCAGCCGACGCTCGACCAGAACTTTGCCGTCCAAACGGACCCGGTCCAGGATGAGCCGGTCCAGGATGAGCCGGTCCACGAGGAGCCGGTCCAGCTCGATCCGGTCCAGGATGAGCCGGTCCAGGATGAGCCGGTCCACGAGGAGCCGGTCCAGCTCGATCCGGTCCAGGATGAGCCGGTCCAGCTCGATCCGGTCCAGGATGAGCCGGTCCAGCTCGATCCGGTCCAGGATGAGCCGGTCCATGAAGAGCCGGTCCACGACGAACCCATCCAGTCACCGCCGGTCCACGAGGAGCCGCTGGCGCTTGCTGGCGCCCAAGCAGCGCTGTCGAACGTGTTACCGAAGATGTCCTGCTCGCCCTTGAGCTCGATGCCGTCGGCGGTCAGCTTCTGCGAGCCGCGCGAGGCCTCGAGCGAGCCCGTGCCGCTCGAAGGCTCGAAAGTCTGCGCGTAGCCGCTGGTGGGCGTTGCCGTGTTCATCGCGCGATCGATGGCGACCAGGCCACGGCCCTTGGCGACGCTGTCCTCTGACGGCAGCGGGGCAGCTGACTGGCGCAGGATGTACTTGACCTGGTCGGGCGTCAGGTTGGGCCGCTGCTGGAGGAGCAGGGCGACGACGCCACTGGTGACCGCAGCGGCCTGCGAGGTGCCGCTGCCGCGGAAGAAGCGCTCGCCCACGCGGCCCGCGGGATGGTTGGTGTCGATGTATGAACCCGGAACGCGCAGGCTGATGACCGAGCGACCGGGGGCGACGAAGTCGACGCCCCGCTCCGCGCCGCGGGCCGAGAACGCGGGCACGAGGTCATTGCCGGAACCGGCCGTGCCGCGCGTGTCGTCGGCGCCGACGGCGATGATGAACGGATCGTAGGCGGGGTTATTCAGCTTGGAGTTGCCGAAGCCTTCGTTGCCCGCCGCGGCGACGACGACGATGCCGTTGCGCCACGCGACCTCGGCGGCGAAGGCCAGTGGGTCCAGGCGGTAGTCCTGGGTGCCGTCAGTGCCGAAGGACAGGTTGAGAACTCGGATGTTCAGACCGTTGCTGGTGCGGTGCTGGACGACCCAGTCGATCGCGGCCAGGACCTGCGACACGTCCGTGGCGCCGTTGTAGGTCGAGATCTTGACGCTCACCAGGCGCGCGCCGGGGGCGACGCCGGTGTAGTTGCTCGCGCCGGCTATCTGGCCCGGCGCCAAGGAGGGATCGCTGCCGGCGATCAGGCCGGCCATGTGCGTGCCGTGGCCGTAGGTGTCGTTGTAGCGCAGCGCGTCGACCTGCGACTCGGGTGAGAGATCGGGTCCGTAGACGACGCGGTTCCGGAGTTCGGGCAGCGGCGCGATGCCGGTGTCGATGACCGCGACGTCGACGCCGGCGCCGGTCAAGCCGGCCTGCCAGGCAGTATTCGCGCCCACGGCCTTGGCCACGAGATAGGGCGAGCCGTTGTCACCGGTGTCGTAACCGAGGGTGGGATCGATCGCGTTGACATGCACCGGCGCGTCGGGAGTGATCGACCAGATGGCCGGCGAGCGAGCGAGCCGATCGAGCGAGATCACCGGCACCGTGGCGCGGAAGCCGTTGATGATTGCCAGCGGAAGGTCCACCCGGCCACCGAGCGACTCGACGAGCTGCTCGGCGCGGGCGACTGAGTCGGCGGTGCTGCGCACGATGACCGCGAATGACGGCGCCCCGGGCATGCGCAGGGCGGCGCCCAGGGTCAGCGCGACCAGGACCGCGGCGAGCAGCACCGAGCTGACGCGGCGCATCTGCCGGTCGTCGCTCAAGGTGGCTGCGTGGGCCTGGGACACTTGCTTTTCTCACCCTCGAATCCGGTCGCATTCGCGGCCGAGGGATGCATCGTGGCTTGCCTGCGTGATTACGGAATAGGCCGCCTGCCGTGAACGACTGGTACCGAAGTACTGGTCCTAGTGCACCGCTCGTCCCCTGCGCCGCCCCTACCAGACCGGACCGACCCGGTACCAAGATTGTTGCCGGGCAGGTACTTGTGACAGCGCGCACCACCAAGGCGCGACACTCGAGGGTGTGCGGCGCTAACTAAGGGTGCAGGCTCGCGAGCTGTACGAGCCGGTCGCGCACCCGTTCGAGCGCCTGTTTGTCAGGACAGGCGATGAACACGGTGTCGTCGCCCGCGATCGAGCCAGCCACTTCCGGCCAGCCGGTACGGTCCAGCGCGGCGGCAATCGCGTGCGCCGAGCCAGGCACCGCACGGACGATCAGCAGCAGGCCGGCTGGCCGGACCTCGATCGGCAGGTCGCGCATTATCAGCGCGAGCCGCTCGTCGCCGCTCGTCTCCGGCGGGCCGGAGCGCAGCGGCACGGAGTAGTGGCGCGAGCCATTGCGGCTGACCTTGATCAGGCCCATCTCGGCCACGTCGCGGCTGACCGTCGCCTGGGTGGCACGGAAGCCGCGCTCGCGCAGCGCGGCGGCAAGCTCGTGTTGCGTCGCGATCGCACGCGCCCCCAGCAGATCGCGGATCTGCTGCTGGCGTAGCCGCTTCATGACCTCCATCGCCGTAATTGTGGACCCCGATCAGCGACCGAGCAGCAGCACCCCGAACACGATCGCCGCGCCGACGCGGTACAGCCCGAAGATGTCAGTGCTGGCGCGACGCAGGTAGGCCAGCAGGAACCAGATCGCGAGGAGGCCGGAGATCGCCGCGGCGACGAGACCGGCGGCCAGGACGGACGGGTCGAACGCGCCGGCGCTGCCGCTGATGATCTCGCGCAGCTTCCACAGTCCGGCGCCGGCGATGATCGGCGTCGACATCAGAAATGAGAAGCGCGCCGCGGCCTCGCGCTTCAGGCCGAGCACCAGGCCGGCACTGATCGTGATCCCGGAGCGGCTGATGCCGGGGAACAGGGCGAGCGCCTGCGCGAGGCCTATGCCAAGGGCGTCTCTCGGGCGCAGCTGCTCCATCTCGCGCGTGTGGCGCGCGGCGCGCTCGGCCAGGAAAAGGATCACCGCGCCGACGACGAGCAGCACGCACACGACCAGCAGCTGCTGGCGGAAGAACGTGTCGACAAAGCTCTCCAACCCGACGCCCAGGATGGCGCCCGGGATGACGCTGATCGCCAGCAGCAGCGCCACCTTGCGATCCACGTCGTCACCCACTCGCCGGTCGCGCAGCAGCGCCACGAAGGCCACGAAGTAGCGCCACAGGTCGCGCCAGAAGTAGGCCAGCAGCGCCACCAGCGTGCCCAGGTGGAGCGTCGCGTCGAAGGCCGCGCTGAGGATGAAGGCATCGTCCCAGCCAAGGACGCGCGGCACCAGGATGAGATGCGCCGACGACGACACCGGCAGGAACTCCGTCAGTCCCTGCACGATCCCAACGACGATCGCCTGGATCAGCGTGTCCATCTATTCCTTCTCCGCGGCGGCGCGACCGCGACGGACTAGCGGATGAAGAGCGGCGCGAGGACCAGCGTGATCGTCGCCAGCAGCTTGACCAGCACGTGCAGCGACGGCCCGGCGGTGTCCTTGAACGGGTCGCCGACTGTGTCGCCCACGACCGCCGCGGCGTGCGCCATCGTGCCCTTGCCGAGCACCTTGCCGTCGGCATCGAGCAGGTGCCCCGCCTCGATGTACTTCTTGGCGTTGTCCCACGCGCCGCCGCCGTTGTTGAGCACGGTCGCGAGCAGCACGCCTGCGATCGTGCCGACCATCAGCAGGCCGGCAACGGCCTCGTGGCCGAGCAGGATGCCGACGGCGATCGGCGTCGCCACGGCGACCACGCCGGGCAGGACCATCTGGCGCAGGGCAGCGCGGGTGGTGATATCGACGACGCGCGCGTAGTCGGGCCGCTGGGTGTAGTCCATGATGCCCGGCATCTCGCGGAACTGACGGCGCACCTCGACGATGATCGCCTGCGCGGTCGTGCCTACCGCGCGGATGGCGAGCGAGCTGAAGAAGTAGACCAGCATCGCGCCGATGAGTGCGGCGATGAAGACGCTCACGTCGGCCAGGTTGACCGAGGTCAGCAAAGGCGCGCCGCGGTTGGTCTGGATCAGGTTGACCTTGTCGATGTAGGCGGAAAAGAGCAGGAACGCCGCCAGCGAGGCCGAGGCGATGGCGTAGCCCTTGGTCAACGCCTTGGTGGTGTTGCCCACCGCATCGAGTCGGTCGGTGATCTCGCGCGCGCTCTCCTCTGAGCGGCTGAACTGGGCGATGCCGCCGGCGTTGTCGGTGATCGGGCCGAAGGTGTCCATGGCCAGGATGTAGGCCGTGGTCATGAGCATGCCCATCGTCGCCACGGCGGTGCCGAAGATGCCGCCCACGTCGTGACCGGCGGTATTGACGAGGTGCGCCTGCTGGCCCAGCCAGTGGCTGGCGAACAGCGCGACGGCGATCGTGATGGCCGTGACCGCGGTGGTCTCGAAACCGACAGCCACGCCGGAAATGATGTTCGTCGCCGGGCCGGTGCGTGATGCCTCGGCAATCTCCTTGACCGGGCGCCATGAGCCGGCGGTGTAGTACTGGGTGATGTAGACGAAGGCCACGCTGGTGGCCAGGCCGACCACGCCGGCGAGGAAGAACCAGATCCAGGCGGGGATGCCGTTGGCACCGACCACCGCTCCGGTGTTCATCATCACGTTGGTCGTGATGAGCAGCCCCACCACCGACAGCAGCGTGGTCACCCAGTAGCCCCGGTTGAGCATGTTCATGGGGTCCTCGTCCTCGCGGCCGCGAACGAAGAAGATGGCCACGATCGTCGCCAGCAGGCCGAAGCCGCGGACGACGAGCGGGAAGAAGATCCACGCCTCCGGGTTGGGCCAGCCGGCCGCCTGCGCGATGAGGAACGCGCCGACGCCCAGGATCATCGCGCCGATGTTCTCGGCTGCGGTCGACTCGAAGAGGTCGGCGCCGCGGCCGGCGCAGTCGCCGACGTTGTCGCCCACGAGGTCGGCGATGACGCCTGCGTTACGCGGGTCGTCCTCGGGGATGCCGGCCTCGACCTTGCCCACAAGGTCAGCGCCGACATCGGCCGCCTTGGTGTAGATGCCGCCGCCGAGCTGGGCAAAGAGAGCCACGAAGCTGGCGCCGAAGCCGAAGCCGACGATCAGGAAGGGCGCTTCACGGACGCCCACGCCGCCCACAAATGTCGAGTAGGCGGTGAAGATGCCCCACACGCCGAGCAGGCTCAGGGAAACCACGAGGAAGCCCGACACTGCGCCACCGCGCATCGCAACCTGGACCGCCTCGACCAGGCTGCGCCGCGCCGCCGCTGCGGTCCGGACGTTCGACTTGACGCTGATGAACATGCCGATTATGCCCGACGCCATCGACGCCGCGGCGCCGACCAGGAAGGCAATCGCGGTCATGATCGCGATCGGCGCGCCGGCCAGATCAGGCACGTCGGCGACGTCGCGCGTCTCGACCAGGTAGATCACTCCACCGATGACGACGGCCGCGGCAACGGCCAGGATCGCAATCGTGGTGTACTGACGCCGTATGAAAGCGACGGCACCCTCATAAATCGTGCTCGCAACGTCACGCATCGCGTCGGTGCCGGTATCGCGGCGCAGCACGTCGCGCGCGAGATAGCCGGCGAAGATGACGGCCGTCAGGCCGGCAATCGGGATGATCCACTGAAGCGCGCTGGCGAGTACCACCCTCGAAAGGCCTCCTGCTGGTCGTTGGACGCGGCGCGAATTGGGCGGGCGACCGCGACGATATGTCCGTGATGGGACGTGGAATCCGCGCCGGCACGAGCCTCCGTGCGACCGCGGAAAGCGGCGGGAGTGTAGCAGAGCCACCGCCGCCGGAGGCAGAGCCGGCGGACGGAACCGCGACTCACAACGACCGCGGATACACTCCCTCGCCAGTGAGCCGTCGTCCCCTGGGATGCCTGATCGAGATCGCCGAGACGCTGGTCCTGACGATCATCATCTTCTGGCTAATCCAGTCTTTCGTCGCCCAGCCATATCGGGTCGAGCAGGAGAGCATGCTCTCCACGCTCGAACCGAACCAGTACGTGCTGGTCGACAAGCTGTCGCCCCACTTCGACTCGTACTCGCGCGGCGACATCGTCGTCTTCAACCCCGTGCTGCGCGAAGGCGAATGCACGTCGGAAGTGACCGGCGGCTTCACCGATGTGACGCCGTACATCAAGCGCGTCATCGGCGAGCCAGGAGACGAGGTCGAGCTGGTTG
>Ga0214473_10002839_pt1 | contig 21200 bp, 22 predicted proteins | sample RVTome_7_FD_203509 | JGI IMG/M metagenome (GOLD analysis project Ga0214473, IMG submission 203509) | Soil microbial communities from uranium-contaminated site in the Upper Colorado River Basin, Wyoming, United States - RVT98D197 | ecosystem: Environmental > Terrestrial > Soil > Contaminated >... | reverse complement strand
GCGATGAACACTACAGACTTTGCCAGGAATTGATTCTTGGTATGGGCGGAGTGAGGATGCTACGCGCACTCGGTTACAGGGCCATTGAACGATTTCATATGAATGAAGGTCATGCGGCTTTGCTGACGGTCGAGCTCCTGTACGAGGAGGCGCAGAAAGCAGGAAGAACGGCGATAACCAATGATGATTTTGAGGCCGTCAGAAAGAAATGTGTTTTTACCACGCACACGCCTGTGCTGGCGGGCCACGATCAGTTTCCGATGGATTTGGTGTCTCGCGTGCTCAGCCACCGCAAGGATTTTGTCGACAGAAGAGACGTTTTTTGCGTGGATCTTGTGACGCACGCGCTCAAGCACGAGATTTTGGCTGAGATTAGAGATGTCTTTCGCGGTGAAGATGCCCTTAACATGACATATCTAGCGCTTAATATGAGCCACTACGTAAACGGAGTGGCGAAAAGGCATGGTGAGATTTCGCGCACGATGTTTGGCGGCTATTCAATCGATTCAATAACTAATGGCGTACATGCGGCGACTTGGACCCATCATTCATTTCAGGAATTGTTTGATCGCTATATTCCGGGTTGGCGGATCGATAATTCAAGTCTCAGGTACGCCCTGAGTATCCCAAAAGATGAGATATGGAACGCCCATCAAAATGCCAAAAAGCTGCTTATTGATCACATAAACCAAGTGACTGATACGAAAATGGACCCGGAGACACTAACAATAGGGTTCGCGCGACGTGCGACTGCCTACAAGCGATCCGATCTGCTCTTCATGGATGTTGACAGGCTGAAGAACATAGCATCGCGAGCCGGTGCGCTCCAGTTTGTTTATGGAGGGAAAGCTCATCCTCAAGATCAGAATGGCAAGGAACTAATTAAGCGGATCTTCTATTTCAAGCAACTGCTTAAAAACGAAATCAAAATTGTCTACCTTGAAAACTATGACATGGAACTGGCGAAAATGATCACGTCCGGTGTTGATATCTGGCTCAATACGCCACAGCCGCCCTTGGAAGCGTCGGGAACGAGCGGTATGAAGGCCGCCCTGAATGGAGTTCCGAGCCTTAGCATTCTTGACGGCTGGTGGATTGAAGGGCACATTGAAGGAGTCAACGGCTGGTCGATCGGAGAAGACTACGTCGCGGGCGAAGGTCGTGACGGCGCAAAGGACGCTCGTTCTCTCTATGATAAATTGGAGAGCGATATTGTTCCCATGTTCTACGTCAGGCGTGACCAATTCATCGATGTGATGCGGCACGCAATTGCTTTGAACGGTTCCTTTTTCAACTCGCAAAGGATGTTACAGCAGTATGTGCTCAATGCATATTTTATCTGAGGCGAGAAAGCCCACGTCAGCCAAAATGTGGGTCACGTTCTGAAAAGAGGGGTTGTCAGATGATCGAAGAGATTCAAGAGCTGTTGGGTGAAGACAAAGTGCTGTTGGAGTATCAGTGCAAAGGCGTGCCGTTCAAGTCCTTCTTTCATGGCATCACATTGACAATAACTTTGCCAGGGCGTATATGTCCTTGGATATTTCTTTGCGCCTGGCTGCTGCAATCTCCAACGGTATGTGAGATACGTTGTCGCTTTCCAAAACTACAAGTTCATTCGCTGAGCCATGTCTTATGAGTCTCACAGCGTAGGAGCCAAACAGACTTCCGATCGTTCTTGATCGGGCGGAAGGCGCCCCGCCCCTCTGTATGTAACCCAGCGAAGAGGCCCTTGCGGGGATGCCGGTCTTATGTTCAATAGTTGCGGCAACGTCAATTATGCTTCCCGCGCCTTCCGCAAAGACTACTATTTCCGATGTCTTGCCTTTTTCTTTGGCTTGGCTTAGTTCCGTGCAGATCCTGTCCAGATCGTATTCTATCTCAGGTATCAAAATGTATTCGGCGCCACTGGCAAATCCGACTGCCAAGGCCAGGAATCCATGCTTCCTACCCATTATCTCTACGAGAAAGACGCGGTTGAAACTGGCCGCGGTGTCCCTTATCTTGTCAATTGCATCCACCGCCACGTTCATTGCCGTATCGAAGCCGATTGTTTCATCAGTGCCGTAAATATCGTTATCGATGCTGGCAGGAATTCCTATGATGGGAATTCCTTTTTCCGATAGCCTGGCTCCCGCCCTGAGCGAGCCGTCTCCGCCTATGATAACGAGAAAATCAATCTTGTTCTTCATTAACTGGTTTGCTGCGAGACCTAAACCTTCTTCGGTTTTTATCTGTTCGCAGCGCGTGCTTCTAAGCATTGTTCCACCATGATGGATTATGCCGCTTACCGAACGGGCATCCATTTGCTGGATATTGCCATCTATCAGGCCCTGATAGCCGTCATAGATACCAAATGCGCTGAACCCATGATAAATTGCATCTCTCACAGTGGCGCGTATGCAGGCATTCATGCCCGAGCAATCACCGCCGGGCGTAATTATTCCTATTCTCTTGCTCATTTTATCCCTTCCTCACAATCTAAGGTTTACCGGATCGCGGCACGCCCTAGTTTATCACAAAGCGATGGCGCTGAAGACAAGTAATGAGATCGCCGCGTCGGCCTGCGGAGCAGTTCTATTTCCCCGGCTTTGATTATCCGGGTGGTTTTGCCCAAGGGTAGGTTTTTGGTGGTAATTGGCGAAGGAACTCAAACAGATGACACAATTGCATTGTTAAGAAGTGTTAATATTTTTGACAATTGGATTTTCGTATGCTAGCTTTAGAATAAGCTTGTCAAATATGGTTATATATGTGTTGAAGAGAGGGAGTAAGCCTTTTAGTAGTAACCAAAGCGAGTCGGCCGGTGGTGGGAGGGCTGATGTTATGAATAAGGCTGAACATGCTCTCAGAGCTCCTGGAAGAAACCGCGCACTCAGCGCTCTGAGTGTGTGGAAGTAGAACCAGGCGGTAGCCTCCGTTATCAAGGGCTAGACCATAAAAGCCGATCAGGGATGTTCGATGAGCGATTATCGATCCTTTTCAAGAGGTTTTTTCGCTTATCGCTAATCGAAAGTCGCTTATCGACGATGTGGTTGAAAAGGTCTGGTGTCGTAAGGCATAGACGAATTTGGGTGGTACCACGAAGAATAACCTCTCGTCCCTTTGAGGATGAGAGGTCTTTTTTATGCGCGGATAAACGCGAATCTGCGTGGACACGGTGGTTTTATCGCTAGTCGCTAGTCGCTGATCGCTGGTCGGACTTTCAGAAAGGAGGTTTTGGGAATGTCATTTGTTAAAGGTTTGATTTGCCGGGAGTGCAAGCGGGAATACCCTGCTGAAGCAATTTACGCCTGCAAGTTCTGCTTCGGGCCGCTTGAGGTCAACTATGATTATGAGGGCTTATCGAGGCAAATCTCAAAGGAAACGATCACAGCAGGTCCTCTCTCACTTTGGCGCTACAAAGATCTTTTGCCCGTTGAGACCGAAGATATAGTCGATATGTCATCAGGATTCACGCCTCTTTTAAGAGCGGATAATCTGGGCAAGGCGATTGGTCTTGAGAGGCTTTATCTGAAGAACGACACCGTAAATCCCACCTACTCATTCAAAGATCGTGTTGTCTCTGTTGCCGTCTCAAAGGCCAAGGAATTCGGTTTCCAAACGCTGGCCTGCGCATCTACCGGCAACCTGGCCAATTCGGTTGCCGCTCATGCCGCCAGAGCAAATTTGTCCTCCTACATTTTCATACCGGCTGACTTAGAAAGGGGAAAGGTTTTGAGCTCGGCTATCTACAAGCCTAATCTTGTGAAAGTCGAGGGTAGTTACGATGACGTCAACCGCCTGTGCAGTGAGATAGCGAGCGAATTAAACTGGGCTTTTGTGAATGTGAATCTAAGGCCTTATTATGCCGAAGGCTCAAAGACTCTTGGTTTCGAGGTGGTCGAACAACTAGGGTGGAGAGCTCCCGATCACGTAGTGGTTCCGGTCGCATCGGGTTCGTTGCTGACAAAGATTTACAAGGGAATCTGTGAGCTCCAAAAAATCGGTCTGATCAGTGAGGTTAAGACGAAAGTGAGTGGAGCTCAAGCCTCGGGTTGTCAACCTATCGCCACGGCTTTTAAGAATGGAACATTTGACATCAAGCCCGTCAAACCAAACACAATCGCTAAATCCCTGGCAATCGGTAATCCGGCTGATGGTTACTACGCGCTGAAGACGGTCTCCGAGACCGGTGGATTCATTGAGGCGGTTTCGGACGCGGATGTGATTGACGGGGTAAAGCTTTTGGCGCGAACCGAGGGGATTTTTGCTGAAACTGCTGCCGGCGTTACCGTCGCTGTCTTGAAGAAGCTTGCCGGGCAAGGCAAGATCAAGCCAAACGATTGCACCATCGCGTTTATTACGGGAGCCGGTCTCAAGACGGCGGAGGCTGTCGAGGATTCTCTCGATCCTCCTTTCAAGATCGCTCCGACTTTCGAGGCATTTAGGAGAGATGTGTTGACTACGAGCAGCATTGCGAGTTAAAAACTTCTATTTTGGAAAGGAGCAAGGAAATGGCGGTTTTAGTCAGGATTCCAACCCCGCTGCAGGGGTTGACCGGCGGGAAAAAGGAGCTTGATCTGGCCGGTCAGACGGTTGCCGAGATTATTTCAGAGCTCGAACAGCAGTTTCCAGGCGTAAAGGAACGGTTGCTTGATGAAAGCGGAGAACTTAGACGCTTTGTCAATATCTACGTGGACGAGGAAGATATTCGCTTTTTAAACGGCCTGTTGACACCGGTTAAAGACGGCTCGGAGCTATCAATAATTCCGGCTGTGGCGGGTGGCGCTTAGTAAACATTTAATGCAAAATGCAAAATGCAAATTTCAAAATTTTGAAAGACCCTCAAAACCAAACCATTTTGCACTGTGACTCTTGCACTGAAGTTTTCGTAGCGTCGGGGCTTAGCTTGCCCGTATGGGTCCCTGACATCAGAAAGGCGGAGGATAAACCTCCGCGCTACTCGTAGCTCATAGCGCGTAACTCGAGAACCGAGAACCGAGCATCGAGTGTCGATAATGCGCCATCAGGCGCAACGTCAAAAATGTTGACAGAATCCAAACTGGTTTGTTATTATTATACTATTCCGATAGGAAAGGTAGGAATAGGTGAGCACAGATAAGCCCGTGGTCAATCTAGAGCTTCTCAAAGCGGGAGGTTTTATCAAACAGAAGCAGCCCGAACTGTTTTCCGTCAGAATACGGATTCCTTTGGGTAATGTGAGCTCGGCTCAGTTGTTGAAAGTGGCTGAGCTTGCTTCCGATTACGGCCGGGGCGTTGTGCACTTGACTGTTCGTCAGGGGATTGAGATACCGCACATCCACTTCAAGGATTTCAATGCTGTCACGGCGGAGCTTGGAAATGCCGGTTTAGATCTCGGGGCTTGCGGTTCGAGAGTCAGGGTTGTAACGGCCTGCCAGGGAACGGCACTTTGTCCTCACGGAGTCGGCGATACCGAATCCCTTGCGCGCAAGTTGGACGAGCGCTTCTATGGTCAGAGCGGCCTTCCTCATAAGATCAAGATGGGAGTCACGGGCTGTCCGAATTCCTGCATCAAACCCCAGGAGAACGATTTGGGTTATATAGGTGTTGTCGAGCCCTTCTTCAGCGAAACCGAGGCCGAGTGCATAAGCTGCGGACTCTGCGAGGAGGTTTGCACGTCAGGTGCGATCAGCTTGATTGACGGCAAGCCGGTAATCGACTTGAGCCGGTGCAGTTACGATGCAAAATGCATTTCGTCCTGCCCCACAGGGTCGATCAGCCCGCATCGTCAAGGCTGGAACGTATTTGTCGGGGGCAAATGGGGCAAGGAGCCGCAAATAGGCGTGCTTTTCAAAGAATTTGTATCGGAAGAAGAAGCGCTGCAGATTACCGGGAATGTCATTGCCGCTTTCAGGAAATTGGCCGGCGAAAGGGAGCGTCTTGGAAGTCTGATTAACCGGATCGGGCTCGATGCTTTTAGAAATGAGGTGTTGCATGTCAGAGACTAAGGTAGAAGTTCTGGATCTGCGGGGCGTCGTCTGTCCTATTAATTTTGTTGAGGTCAAGCTAAAGCTGGAGGAACTTGAAACCGGTGAATGCCTGGAGGTTTGGCTGGATGGAGGGGAGCCGGTTGAGAATGTTCCGCGAAGTGTCAAAGAAGAGCAGCACAAAGTGCTTGTCCTTAAGAAAGAGCAAGACTATTGGCGGCTTTTGATAGAAAAAGCAACTGGTTGAACCGGATATTGCGGTAGGTTTGGCGCTAAATTCTATTGCAGTATCCGGCTCGAAAAGGAAAGGTGGTTTTTGAATGGCAAATCAGCAATCGCTTCTGGAAAAGGCTGAAGATTTGCAAAAAGCCGATGCCGGGGAAATCCTGGAATGGGCTCTCAAGATTTTTAAAGATAAGGTCGCCCTTGCATCCAGCTTTGGGGCTGAAGACGTCGTCCTGGTGGATATGTTGGCGAAGATCAATCCCAAGGCCAGGGTTTTTACACTGGATACGGGGAGACTACCTCAAGAAACCTATGATGTCTTCGCGAAGATCCGAGACAAATATGGTATTGAAATTGAAACATACTTTCCGGGCACGGCTGAAGTTGAAGATATAATTGCCAAACATGGCCCCAACGGTTTTTATGAGAGCATTGAACTAAGAAAGCTCTGCTGCCAGATCAGGAAAATGAATCCTTTAAAGCGCGCGTTTTCAGGGCTGGATGCCTGGATATGCGGATTAAGGCGGGAGCAGTCACCTACCCGCACGGAGGTAAGAAAAGTTGAGATAGACGAATCGCAAAATCCTGTCGTTAAGATCAATCCTCTGGCTGATTGGAGCGAAGAAGAGGTTTGGTCATATATCAAAGAAAATGACATCCCGTACAACAGCCTTCATGATCAGGGATTTCCCTCAATCGGCTGCCTGCCTTGCACAAGGGCGGTAAAGCCCGGAGAGGACATAAGAGCCGGTCGCTGGTGGTGGGAAGACCCGGATCGAAAGGAATGCGGTCTGCACGTTAAGGAAGAGTAGTAAAACACGTGAATGCAAAATGCAAATTTCAAAATGCAAATTTCAAATTTGAAAATCTTAGAATGAAATGAATAATCAATACTTTGGAGGGTGAGAATTGAAGATTTCAGTACCGCACGGCGGCAGGTTGATAAATAGGATAGCTCAGGGCGAGGAATTGAAAGGCCTAGTCGGCAAAGCGCGGCATCTCAGCCGAATTAGGATTAACGACCGCCGGGTTTCCGATTTGGAGATGATCTCAGTTGGCGCCTTCAGTCCGCTCGAGGGGTTCATGAGACGGGATGACTACGAGAGCGTGCTTGACGGCATGAGATTGGCAAATGGCTTACCATGGACGATTCCCGTCACGCTGCCTGTGGACAAGGAGTGTGCCGCGGGACTGAAGGAAGGTGACGATGTTGCCCTTCAGGGCGAAGACGGGACCTTGTTGGGAGTTTTGCATCTTGAGGAAAAATACTCTTACGAGAAGGAAAAAGAAGCCATTCAGGTCTACCGGACGGCGGATGAAAAGCATCCCGGCGTCAGGTGTGTCAATCATAGCGGTGATATTTTGCTCGGTGGTCCGGTCAGTCTCTTTGAGCACCCCACACACGACGACTTTCTCAAGTACCGCCTTGATCCGAAAGAAACGAGGTCAATTATTAAAGAGCGTGGCTGGAAGAGAGTGGCGGGATTTCAGACGCGAAATCCTATTCACCGGGCTCACGAGTTTATCCAAAAATGCGCACTGGAGGTTGTTGACGGTCTTTTTGTTCATCCCCTGGTCGGAGAGACAAAAGAAGACGATGTTCCTGCGGACGTGCGGATGAGATGCTATGAAGTTTTGTTGGAGAACTACTATCCCAAAGGCAGAGTTCTTATGGCGGTACTTCCGGCGGCCATGAGATATGCCGGTCCCCGGGAGGCGATTTTCCATGCGATCATCAGGAAAAACTACGGATGTACCCACTTTATCGTGGGTAGAGATCATGCCGGTGTCGGGGATTACTATGGCTCTTTCGATGCCCACTATATCTTCGATGAATTCGAGGAAGCGGAGTTAGGCATTACCCCCCTCTTTTTCGACTACACTTTCTACTGCAAACGCTGCGGTCAGATGGCCTCTTATAAGACTTGTCCGCATGACGCGAGTGAACATATATCTCTTTCCGGCACCAAAGTAAGGGAAATGCTCCGCAGGAAAGAGGAACTGCCGGTGGAGTTTACGCGACCTGAAGTTGCACGGGTGTTGACGGAATGGGCAGCCAAGCAGATAAACTATGCCATTTAGGGGGCACGATGAGCGATATGCGACTTTCGAGCAGCGATTGAAAGATCCAGGGGCAGATTTTGTCGCTCGTCGCTAGTCGAAAGTCGCAGGTCGTGTCTTAGAAAGTCAGCGGAGGCTCTGCAATATGGTGTATTTAAACAAAGAGCATCTCGATCAGATGATTGAACACGCAAAAGAAAAGCAACCGCATGAAGTCTGCGGCATTTTGGCGGGCAGCGAAAATGCTGTTGAGCTGGTATATAAGATGGCCAACGATGATAACAGCGCGACAACATACCTCGCTAATCCAAAAGAGCAATTTCAGGTGTTCAAAGACATTAGAAAACGCCGGTTGGAAATGATTGGCATCTATCACTCACATGTTTTTACCCAACCCTATCCGTCCGCGAGGGATGTAGAACTAGCTTTTTATCCGGAAGCGGTCTATTTCATCGCTTCCCTGCGCGATCTTGAGCGTCCTGAGGTCAAAGCTTACCGGATTAGGGACGGAAAGATCGAGGAAGAGGAGATTGAGATCAGGGATCAGGGATGAGTCTAAGGGATGAGAATCCAATGTAGCTGCAGAGCTTGCTCTGCTCTTGCTGACGCGACGGCAGGGCGGTAGAAACAAAGCAAATCCTGAAGCGGTAATGATGAACTGATAGGCAAGCTTTTGGCCAAGCGCTCGATGAAAGGAATCACGCATGTCCGACTTCACTAAAGAGCAGGTTGAACGATATAGCCGGCATATAATCCTTCCGGAGGTAGGCGGGAAGGGGCAGAGAAGCATCTGCGAAGCGCGCGTGCTTGTTTTGGGTGCAGGCGGCTTGGGATCTCCCGCGGCTTACTATCTGGCTGCGGCCGGGGTCGGCCACTTGGGCATAGTGGACTCTGACACGGTGGACTTAAGCAATATTCAAAGGCAGGTTCTTCACACAACGGCGGATATCGGAAGACCAAAAACAGTGTCGGCCGAGGAAAAGCTCAGAGCGGTCAATCCCGAAATCGAAGTGCGGACTTATCAGACCAGGCTGACATCGGAGAATATCATGGATGTTATCCGGGACTACGAAATCGTGGTTGACGGAACCGATAATTTTCCGACTAGATTCTTGGTCAATGACGCTTGTTATATCGCCAAAAAGCCGATGGTGCACGGAGCTATACTCCGTTTTGAGGGGCAACTCTTGACAATGATCCCGGACGAGGGGCCGTGCTACCGGTGCATTTTTAGGGAACCACCGCCTCCCGGGCTAGTCCCGAATTGTCGGCAGGCAGGTATACTCGGCGCGGTCGCCGGTGTTATAGGGAGTCTTCAGGCGACTGAAGTTCTCAAACTCATCCTGAACAAAGGAGAACCTCTGATGGGACGGCTGCTCCTCTACGATGCTCTTTCAGCCCGCTTTCGGGTTGTCAACACAAAGAGAGATCCGGAGTGCCCGATCTGCGGCAAAAATCCCTCGATAACCGGGCTTGTTGACTATGACCAAGCTTGTTCCCTCGGCTCGAGGTGTGAAGGTGAGGTAGTGGGAGAGTGAAACCTCTGAAAGCAATTCCCGAGGCCGTAAGTCATTACGTTGACCCTTCCTCAAAGGATATTCTGGGAACAATCGGCAACACCCCTCTAATCGAGATAACCAGGGCCAAAGTCAATCCGGCTGTCAGAGTCTATGCAAAACTGGAGGGCTTTAATCCGACCGGTAGTCTAAAGGACCGGATCGCCAAATACATGATTGAGAACGCGGAAGTAAAGGGAGAACTAACGAGCGACAGAACGATTCTCGAGGCGACAAGCGGCAACACCGGGATTTCTTTGGCGATGCTGGCAAAAGTCAAGGGATACAAGCTCACGGTTGTCATGCCTGAGAATGTCAGTTCTGAAAGAAGGGATCTTCTCCTTGCGTACGGAGCCGAAGTTGTTTTGAGTGACGGCGAGAAAGGAACAAACGGCGCGATTGAACTTGCCAAAGAGATCGGGAGGGAGTCCAAATATTTTATGCCTGATCAATATAGTAATCTCGCAAATGTCCAAGCTCACTATGAGACAACGGGTGCTGAGATTCTGGAATCTTTGCCCAAAGTCGATGTCTTTGTTGCCGGCCTAGGGACAGGCGGCACATTGATGGGCGTCGGGCGAAGACTTAGAGAGAACAATCCGGGTTTGAAGGTGGTGGCTGTTCAGCCTTATCCTCACGGCGGTCTCCAGGGACTGAGAAACCTGACCGACGGATTTATTCCGCCCATCCTTGATCTTAACGGTATTGATGAGAGCTACTTTGTGCAGGATGCGGATGCTTTTCAGGGTGTCAAAGAGTTGATGGATAAAGAGGGCATATTTGCGGGGATTTCTTCCGGGGCGGTCATGAATGTGGTCAATCTCATCTCCCGGCAAATGAGGAAAGGGACTATTGTGGCGGTCTTTCCGGACGGCGGCTGGAAGTATCTGAGCCATAGAATCTGGACGAGCGACCCCAAGGAGGCGGGAGAGCATTACAAAGGACCTCTTTGGTGAGCTAAACAAATGAAAAAATTAAAACGAAAAAATAAAAATGACACAGAAAAATTAAGAATGGATTCCAGATCGATCATTGTCTAAGGATTTCAGACGAGTTTTCAAGGAAGGAGCTTGTGTAGATGAACCTGGTTGTGAATGGCCGCAAAGAGAAGGTCTATGAAAGAGCGACTCTTCTTAGCGTTCTCCTGGAAAAAGAAGTCAAACCGGAGCTTGTAGCGGTGGAGATCAATGGGGAATTCGTCCGTGAAAAAGACTATTCAAAGGTCTTCCTTAAAGAGGGGGACGAGGTCGAATTCTTATATTACATGGCCGGCGGTTGGATTATGCACGCTAATCGTCTTCCGCTGGTACCGTAGCGACAAAGCTTGCTTTGTCCTTTAAACTGCGCAGAGCAAGCTCTGCAGCTACAATATCGATGTACGTCAATCCTCCTACCTTTTGGGATTGCTTGGCAGGACAGGTGAGACGGTTCAATATTAAAAGTCTAGCGGAAAGGTAGGAATTAGGTGAAGTTTTCAGCAAAGGGCGAGTATGGAATAAGGGCCATTCTTGATATCGCCTTGAGAGGAGAACAAGGACCGGTTCAGGTCAAAGAGATAGCCCGCCGGCAGTGCATCCCTGAGCGTTTTCTTGAGCAGGTTATGGCAAGCCTTAAGAAGTCCGGCCTGGTCAAGAGCATAAGAGGTGCCCGCGGAGGTTATCTGTTAACCAAAGCTCCGGAGCAGATCAGCCTGGCTGACATAATCCAAGCCTTGGAAGGACCGTTATCCTTGATGAAGTGCACCTCGGATGAAACCCCGCAGCATTGTGATCAATTCTCGCTATGCGTCATAAGAGACATTTGGAAGGATGTTCAGAGCTCGATCTTGGAAGCTTTGGATTCAATCACGGTGGCCGACATATGCAAGAGAATGCGCCAAAAAGAAGGGTCTCTTAACTACATGTACCACATTTGAGAATGCTGAAATTCGAAGAACAAGCAGCATCGCAGCCTATGTGGCCAATACAAAGTGACCGGAACGCCGTCCCAACCGACAAGAAGCTGAACAATACGCCCGGCCTGACACCGGCAGACTCAACGATACGAAAGCTTAGAATGTGCTACAAACCTTATGATAAAAAAGCCCTCTGCAACTGCGGAGGGCTTTAGTAGTTTCGATCTTATTAACGGACCTTCACTACGTTGGCAGCTTGTGGCTTACCGTTATTTCCGTCCACGACATCAAACTCTACTTTTTCTCCCTCATCCAGAGTTTTGAAGCCTTCGTCCTTAATGGCCGAAAAGTGGACAAAGACATCATTACCGGATTCTTGCTCGATGAATCCGTAGCCTTTGCTAGCGTTAAACCACTTTACAGTTCCTTGCGCCAAGTCTTAAACCTCCAATCGTGCTCCCAAGCTTGAGATTATTTCGCATGCAACAAAAACCACATACTCACTAACCATATCTTTTTACAACAGGAAAGTCAAATAATTATTGCGGCCGGAGAGGCAGATGACCTAGACTGCAATTGACTTAAGATTCGACTCCTTCTATACTTTTCGTAACTAGATATTGTATAGAATAATTTCTCGCGGCTTAGATATAGTATCAAAGAAGATAAAGACAAGAACGTTGTGGTCTAAAACCGGTAAAGATCATGGTATTCATACTACTCTATTTAGTATCCTTATCTGTCATTGCGCTGGCCTTGATTGGCGTGTTTGTCTTTGTCGTAAGTACCCTGAGAGAAGTGAAAGACGAGGACCTTATTAAGGCGGATTTTCTCCAGGAAAACATCGCCCTTTTTTCAAAGAACATAGGGCTTCTAACCGAAGCGGAAATCCAAGTCCCGGATGATTTCATCAGCTCAAAGGTCGGTATTGAAATGACTTTGGGAGAAAGAAGATTTTCCGCAAATTCAGTATTAAGAACCGAGGAGACTGATGCGGAGCGGTTCACGATTGGCTATTTTAGGCAATACGGAGTTGGAGGGATTGTCTTTCCCAGGCAATGTACGGTATGCGGCCACAAAACCACGCCGCAGATTCTAAAATGGGAGGCTCTCAGTAAGATCCCGGCTTTGGAGAGCGCCCACGCAGCAAAAGATGCCGGTGTAAACAATCTCTGGACGGTAGTCGGGAAATGTTCAGCCTGCAAGGAGAAATACATCCTCGCGATGCACGGCAACGATGGATTCCCGGGCAATCTGGAATGGGTGCTGCTACAGCCCGATAACTACGACCGTCTGATTTCCTTTGACAGAAGAAAGATCTCGAAAGAAAAACTGGGCTTCATTCTGAGAACCCTTCCGGACAGGTCGCTTGTTGCGAGTGAATCAGCCGGTGAGTGGATCTGGTTGACCGGCGAAAACAGAAGCTATATCTAGCTCTCCCGGACCCCTCGAACCGGGCCTTTCAAGCTTTGAATCCTTCAACAATCATCCACTATTAGCTATAATGATATGAGCTCAATAAGCAAGGAAAGGTCCGTTGTGCTTCTTCGCGCCCCGCAAATTCCTTGAATCAAAAATGAGGAAAGATGATAAACAAGGTCTACATAATAGGGCACAAAAATCCGGATACTGATTCCGTGGCTGCCGCCATTTCTTACTCCTGCTTTAAGAATGCGGCCGGAAGGGTGGCCGGTTTGGAGCAAGATGCCCTTGAACACACTCCTGCAATGCTGGGAGATGCGAATAAGGAGACACAGTTTGTTCTTGAATGTTTCAAGGTGAAGATGCCGCAGCGGCTTGCCCATTTGAAAATTCGCGCCAAGGATGTTATGAGCTCTAACCTCATAACCGTGACTCCGGATACATCTGTCAGAGACGCCGGAAACCTGCTATACAAACATAATATCAGGGCAATTCCGGTTGTCGATGGGGAAAATTGTCTTAAGGGGATCATAACCGAGAGAAACATCGCCCACCGCCACATCGAGGAAGTGAATGTCCGGAGTCTTGTTGATACGCCCGTCAAGGCGGGGCAAATTACCGAGACTCTCGATGGCAAGTTGGTTGTAGGTGATCCGGAAAAGATGCTCGCCGGCAATGTGGGAGTCGGGGCGATGGAGCCTGAGACGATGGTTAAATACATCAATAAAGGCGATATCGTTATACTCGGCAATCGGGAGAATGCCCAGCTGGCGGCCATAAGGGAGCGGGTCTCCGCGCTTGTAATTACCGGCGATCTTTATCCCACGGAGAAGATAATCAGTCTGGCCAAAAGAGAGGGTGTGGTGATCATCCTCACTCCCCATGATACTTTCGCTGCCGTAAAACTCATCAACTTGAGCATTCCGGTTGAGTTGATCATGGAAGAGGATTTCTTAATATTGGAAGAGGGGGATCTTCTTTCGGAGGTAATAGAGGATGTACTCAGTTCTGCGCTTAGATTAGGCCTGGTTGTGGACTCTGAGAATCACCTTCTGGGAATCGTGACTCGTCAGGATTTAGTGAGCCCGGCCAAGAGAAGAGTAATCTTGGTTGATCACAATGAGATGAGCCAGTCTGCTCCGGGCATTGAAGAAGCCCAGATTCTGGAGGTAATTGATCATCACCGGCTTGGAGACATTCAGACCGGAGAACCGATTTTGGTGATAAACCGGCCGGTGGGATCGACATCAACCATAATCTTCAAAATGTTCAAAGAAAAGCATATTGATGTTCCTGCAGAGATAGCGGGCATAATGCTGGCTGCAATTCTTTCCGATACCGTCTTGATGAAGTCGCCGACGACGACTGAGGAAGACCGCGCAGCCGTGTCGGAGTTGGCGGGCCTTGCCTCGGTTAATGCGGTTGAGTTTGGAGTGGAAATGTACCGGCAGGCTTCGGATATCGAGTCTGCTTCGCCCAAGGATTTGATATTGGGTGATTTAAAATTGTACGAGTTCAGTGGAATTAAGCTGGGGATAGGGCAACTGGAAACCATAGACTCCCGGTCTGTTCTGAAAAGGAAGAGGGAAATTTTGAATGCGATGGATGAGATTCTGTCGGACAGGGATTACGACGGGCTGTTTTTTATGATTACGGATATTCTTAGGGAAGGAACTGACCTTTTGGTGGTCGGCAAGACCAGAATCGCCGAAAAGGCTTTCGAAAAAAAGCTCACTGAGAATTGCATGTTTCTACCTGGTGTGATTTCCAGAAAGAAGCAAGTTGCGCCTCCTCTGGCAAGATTTGTGACCGCGAAATAGATTCCGCTAAGTTTTTTGATTGACGTTACCGACAATAAGAGTGGTGATTGACAAATGAAATGGTATGAAAAGAAATTTACGGACTTTTTTAATAAGTGGAAAAAGGGCGACCTTTTCCTGCAAGACGGCAAGGGTTACTTTGGCGAGGTCGAAGAGCTCGAAATAGCCGAAAGATTTGAAGAAAGCGCTATTAGCTTCTTGTGCTACCAAAAAAGCGGCCAGGAGAGAAAAATTCAATTGAAAGACATCAGGCATTTTCACGCCTTCAATGGTCCCATTCTGAACATCAGCAAGTATCTTAAGATTTTGAAATTGGAAGAAAGTTACCTTTCAGTCATCGACGGTGGAAAATCGGAAGGCGTGGAAGAAAAAGCCGGCATTGACACGGATGGCCTGAAACTCAAACAGATATCGGTGGTTGAAGCACCGGCTGAAGACGGTGAGCATAAGATCATATGCCTGGCGTTTGGGCTTGAATTCTATACTACTGAAAAGGCTGCGGGAATGCTCAAGAAGAATATAAAGAAACTGTTATTCTCAAAGCTGCAGGAAATTCCGGTTCTGAGCATAGACGATCGTGCGCCTGTCGATCTCACCCCCACTTTCTCCCGTTGGCACTCCAGATTCTTCTCGCGAGCTAAGCTGGGGAGAGGCAGGCATGTTGGTTCAAGCCGGCACCTCAAGAGTGTCGATCAGGACAAAATTCTCACGAAGTAAGGTGGTTTTAGACTGATTGCCCGCCCCATGTATGGACCAGCCGCAACCTTCCTTTACGTTCCTATGTATTCCCAAATATTGCCTGTTTCCAAAAATGTTGACAGGCAATTTTTTATGTTTTAAAATTAATCATAGTAAACGAATAGGAATTATAGGGAATCAAAAAAATGAAACTTTCAACAAGAACAAGATATGGTGTGCGCGCTTTGGTCGATATTGCTCTCCATAATAGCGAAGGGCCTGTCCAGCTCAAAGATATAGCGGAAAGAGAAGAAATTTCTGATAAGTATCTTGAGCACTTGATGTCGATTCTTAAAGGTGCCGGATTTGTAAGAAGTGTACGTGGGGCGCACGGTGGCTATCTTCTTGCAAAGCGCGCGGCCGAAGTGAACCTATGCGAGGTTGTGTACGTCTTGGAGGGCTCACTTGCGCCTGCGGAATGTGTTGCCGACGCCGAGGTCTGCCATCGATCCAGTTTTTGTGTCACCCGCGACGTTTGGGGAGAGGTCCAGCAAGTAATCAACAATGTCCTAAAATCGATCACGCTGGAGGAACTTTGCCGGCGCGAGAGAGAAAAAAGACAGCTTGGCGACATGTACTACATTTAGGTTTGCCGGGCCGAGAATCACCCGGCGACAATCCTTGCTTGCAAGCAAGAGTAAGGGGGAGGGGTGGCGGTGCGGTCAATTAACAAGGAGGTAGGAAGTTGAGAATTGCGAATAACGCAGGCGAGCTTGTCGGCAATACTCCATTGGTAAAGCTCAATCGGGTTGTTGACGGAGCGGAAGCTCAGATCGTAGCCAAGTTGGAGTCTTTCAATCCGCTTGGGAGCGTCAAGGATAGGATCGGCGTCAGCATGATCGAAGCCGCCGAAAAAGAGGGACTGATCAAGAAGGACACAGTGATTATTGAGCCCACGAGTGGAAATACCGGCATTGCGCTTGCTTTTGTTTGTGCGGCTAAGGGTTACAAATTGATCCTGACAATGCCTGAGACAATGAGTGTCGAACGGAGAGTGCTGCTCAAGATATTGGGGGCGGAGTTGATATTGACGCCGGGAGTCGAGGGAATGCCGGGAGCGGTAAAACGTGCAGAAGAGCTGGCAGCCGCCAATCAGAATTATTTCATTCCTCAGCAGTTTAAGAATCCCGCAAATCCCGACGTCCACAGAAAGACGACCGCGAAAGAAATCTGGGAAGACACGGACGGGAAAGTGGACATTCTGATATCAGGTGTTGGAACAGGCGGCACAATTACAGGCGTGGCCGAAGTAATCAAGGCCAAGAAACCTGATTTCAAGTCAATTGCGGTTGAGCCACATGATTCTCCGGTTCTGTCCGGCGGAAAGCCGGGTCCGCATAAGATACAAGGAATCGGCGCGGGTTTTGTCCCGGATGTCTTGAGGTTGGATTTGGTTGACGAGATAATCCAGGTCTCAAACGAGGATGCTTTTGAGACGGCACGCCGGTTGGCCAGGGAAGAAGGATTGCTCTGCGGTATATCTTCCGGGGCTGCTGCATTTGCTGCGATTCAGGTAGGCAAGAGGCCGGAGAATAAGGGGAAACTGATTGTTGTTGTTCTGCCTGACACGGGTGAGAGATACCTAAGCACGCCTCTTTTTTCAGATATTGAATAGCGGAAGATTTGCCATACGGTTTATAATAGTTTAATTTATTTGTGAAGACGGTTGATCAAAATGTTGTCGCATCTTAAAAGTGATATACAGACTGTTTTTGAGAAGGATCCGGCAGCTCGGAGTACTCTAGAAGTTTTGTTATGTTATCCGGGCTTGCATGCCATCCTTTTTCATCGAGTCGCCCATGCTTTATACAAGAGAAAGCTTCCTTTGATCCCTAGACTTATTTCCCATCTCAGCAGGTTCTTAACGAGCATCGAGATTCATCCGGGAGCAACAATAGGGAAGCGCTTTTTTATTGATCATGGTCTCGGCGTAGTGATCGGGGAAACCGCCGAAATCGGTGACAATGTTCTAATGTATCAGGGTTCCACTTTGGGGGGAACCGGCAAAGAAAAAGGAAAACGCCATCCTACGGTCGGAAATAATGTAGTTATCGGCGCTGATGCAACTGTTTTGGGCGCAATAAACATTGGCGACAACGCAAAGATCGGGGCGGGCTCAGTGGTCATAAGATCGGTTCCCCCGAACTGCACTGTGGTTGGAGTGCCCGGAAGAGTGGTTGTCTATAACGGAAGGCGGTTGGATGCGATGGAACAGTTGGAGCACGGGCATCTTCCCGACCCTGAAGTGCAGGCTGTGAGATGTTTGTTGGAACGGATCAATAAGCTTGAAGAGAGATTAAATGAAGCTGTTGTTCAAGTGGGAGGCCAGGTAGTTCACTTACAGCTTCCTCGAAAAGGTGAAGGCAAGAAAAGCGAGAAAGAATGCGACTGGCTGGAGGAGTTCGTAGCCGGCGCGGGAATATAGGAGCTAGTTAGCTCATTTCAAAATGCAAATTTCAAAATTTTGAAAGCCTCAAAACAAACCATTTTGCATTTTTCATTTTGCACTTTGCATTCCTTGACAGAGCGCGGACACACTACCGCTTTTGAGCTATCAAAGCGTTGTTGAATAAGCAAAGACAGAACTTTTTAAGGTAGGTGCAAAGATTGAAGAAAATATACATGGATTATGCGGCGACTACGCCGACCCATCCCGAAGTTCTGAAAGAAATGGAGCCTTACTTTGTTGAAAAGTTTGGAAATCCCTCGAGCGTTCATTTGTTTGGTAGAGAAAACAGGAAGGTTGTCGAAAAAGCCAGAGAGCGAGTGGCGCAGTCAATTAGCGCCGGGCCCGATGAAATCGTTTTCACAAGCGGTGGCACGGAATCTGATAATTATGCGATAATCGGAACCGCTTTTAAGAAAAGGGATCTCGGAGATCATATAATAACCTGCGCTATTGAGCATCACGCTGTTCTGGAAACATGTCAATTTCTGGAGAGCCAGGGGTTCAAGGTAACGTATCTGCCGGTTGATAACCACGGTTTTGTCTATCCTTCCGATATAAAAAAGGCCATTACCGGTAAGACGATTTTGGTCTCAATCATGCATGCCAACAATGAGATCGGAACAATTGAACCGATTGCAGAGATCGGAAGAGTCGTCAAAGCGGCGGGAGTCTGTTTTCATACTGATGCCGTGCAAACGGCGGGGATTCTAGACATTCACGTTGACGAACTAGGTGTTGATTTGCTTGCGATTTCAGCCCATAAATTCTATGGTCCGAAGGGGATCGGTGCTCTCTATGTTAGAGAAGGAACTGAGTTGGAAACCTTGATCCACGGGGGTCATCAGGAAAGAAGACGGCGTGCGGGCACCGAAAACGTTCCCGGTATTGTGGGTTTTGGAAAAGCAATGGAGATTGCTTCTTCGGAGAGAGCGATGTACAGGGAAAAACTCACCTATCTGCGAAACAAGCTCATGAGTGGTATTTTTGAAAGAATTGACGATGTTTATTTGAATGGTCATCCGAAAGAGAGATTGCCCAACAATGTTAGTGTCAGCTTCGAATTTGTTGAAGGCGAATCGCTGCTTTTGAATCTTGATATGAACGGCATCGCTTGCTCAAGCGGTTCGGCGTGCACGTCCGATACGCCCGAGCCGTCACATGTTCTAACCGCGATTGGAACTCCCACTGTCCTGGCGCGGGGCTCTTTGCGTTTTTCTATCGGCCGGTGGACTACCGAAGAGGACATTGACTACGTTCTCTCGGTCTTGCCGGAGACTGTAGAAAAGATGCGAGCGATTTCTCCGTTGAAAAACAAGTCCGGGATTTCGACAAGCTCTCAGGTGCCGCCCGGCTAGTCTTCTGCATGAATCCCTTTTTCTCTCGTGGTTCTCCCGTTCGGTTTAACCTATTGTGAACTCTTGTTTTCTTGTGCGCACGTCAGACTGTGTGAAAAGCGGGAATTACCGCATCCGTTATACCACACGTATCGTAGCTGCAAAGCTTTGCTTTGCCTGTATATCATGCAGAGCAAGCTCTGCAGCTACATTCTTACACAGTCTGACGTTGCCCTAACTTGCCGGTTTCTGCGCGGCAAATCTTAGCTCCAGAAGACAAACATCACAAAGGAAGAGCTCTGCGATAAGGATGCCCGAACAGTCAAGGGTTTGCTATTTTCAGTGAGTTTTATGATATTCTTTAGTCTACCGGGAATGTTTTGAATCAACCTAATTCGAGGAGTTGACTTGGTTTGAGCGAACAAGATGCAGCGCTGATCGAGAGAATAAGCAAGCTAAAGAAAGAGAATAATGCGATAATCCTGGCTCACAATTACCAACGCGGCGAGGTCCAGGACATAGCTGATTTTGTGGGCGATTCCTTGGGCTTAAGTCAGGAAGCAGCCAAGACTGATGCTGATGTTATTGTCTTTTGCGGCGTGGATTTTATGGCGGAGACCGCCTACATTCTTTCTCCTGATAAACTGGTTCTTCTTCCGGATGAGAACGCGGGTTGCCCGATGGCCGAAATGATCACGGTCGAAGACTTGATGGAGGAAAAGGAAGAATATCCAGGCTCAGCCGTTGTTTGCTACGTTAATTCAACCGCCGATGTAAAGGCTGAAAGCGATATCTGCTGCACTTCCTCAAATGCCGTCAAGGTTGTTGATTCACTGGAAGCGCCCGAAATACTGTTTATACCTGATAAATACCTGGCCCAATATGTCGCCTCGAAAAGCCGGAAAAAGATCAACTATTGGAATGGTTTTTGTCCCACGCACGCCCGGATATTGCCTGAAGACATAATTGAACTCAAGAAAGAGCATCCGCAGGCCAAAGTTGTGGTGCATCCCGAATGTATGCCGGAGGTGACCGCCTTGGCTGATGCCGTGGAGAGTACCGGTGGAATCTGCAGGTTTGCAAGAGAGACTGACGCGAAAGAGATTGTCGTCGGAACGGAAATCGGCCTTCTTCGCCGGTTAAGGAAAGAAAATCCCGATAAGGTATTCTACCCGGCATCCAATAAGGCGGTTTGTCCCAACATGAAGCTCACCAATTTGGAAAAAGTCCTTTGGGCACTCGAAGAGAAGCAGCACGTGGTAAAAGTCCCTGAAGACATCCGCATAAGGGCCCTTGATGCAGTCAATAAGATGATTTCGATAGTGTAATTAGGGTCAGCAGGCTGTCCGAAAGCCTGTCATTCTGAGGCGGAGCCGAAGAATCTAGGACTTCACATATGCCTTGAATAGGAGATTCTTCCCCTTCGACGAAGTTTATCCTGAGCTTGTCGAAGGACCTAGGGTCAGAATGACAATGCGCGAATTTTCAATTTTCGGACAGCCTGCAGCGCCCATTTTTGATGGAAACACATATTGTGTTCTGGCAGGAATATTAGGTACAAAAAAACCGAGAACCGGCCGGAATGATGGGCGCTGTCCCCGGTTGAACTGAGCCGGCAACAAAAACTGAGTCAGATTCAAGCCTTCTGTTGAATATGGTCGCCTACAAAACAGAAAGTCTCCCCTGCGATGAAAAACTGACCCAGTTTATTGATTTATACCCTGGAGACCCAGAAAGGGTCTATCCCCCAAAA
>Ga0214473_10002838_pt1 | contig 21203 bp, 15 predicted proteins | sample RVTome_7_FD_203509 | JGI IMG/M metagenome (GOLD analysis project Ga0214473, IMG submission 203509) | Soil microbial communities from uranium-contaminated site in the Upper Colorado River Basin, Wyoming, United States - RVT98D197 | ecosystem: Environmental > Terrestrial > Soil > Contaminated >... | reverse complement strand
TCATCGCTCGAATCCGATTCGGGGAGGTCAAAGCACTCACTCCTTGGTAATGGTCTCGTCCAGGTTCAGGAGCACGTTCGCTACCATGGTCCAGGCGGCGAGATCGGCGAGATCGACGCCCGGCTCCCACTGCTCCTCGACCACGGCGAGCGCCGCTTCGAGATCCTCCGCGAACCGTTGGCGCTGCTCGGACCGGTATGAGAGCACCTCGCGCAACTCATCGGAGTTGGGCCTTCTCGAAAGGCAGAGGCGGAAGCCGCGCACCACGCGGTCAGCGGCCACCGAACCCGCTTCGGTCACCATTCGCTTCGCCAGATGCTGCGCCGCCTCGAAAAAGGCCGGATCGTTCAGCGTGGTGAGGGCCTGGAGGGGAGTGTTGGTGCGAACCCGCCTCGCGGTGCAAATCTCGCGGCTCGGCGCATCGAAGGTGACGAGGCTCGGGTAAGGAGACGTTCGCCTCATGTAGGTGTAGATGCCCCTTCGGTAGCGATCCGGAAAATCGCTCAGAAGCCAGCGCTCGTCGCTGTAGGGGCGGTTCCAGATCCCGTCGAGCTGATAGGGGAACACGCTGGGACCGCCAATGTTTCGATGCAGAAGCCCGCTCGCCGCAAGGTGAATGTCGCGCACCATTTCGGAGTCGACGCGAAAGCGGGGGCCGCGCGCGAGGAGCCGATTGTAGGAATCTCGTTCCCAGAGCTCCGGCGTCACCGCCGACGACTGACGATAGGTGGCGGAAGTCACGATGGTGCGGAGGATGGATTTCGTGCTCCAGCCATCCTGCATGAATTCCGTCGCGAGCCAGTCGAGAAGCTCGGGGTGAGACGGGGGTGAGCCCTGGACCCCGAAATCCTCGCTGGTCTCGACGAGCCCCCGGCCAAAGAGCTGCTCCCAGAGGCGGTTCACCGTCACTCGCGCCACGAGCGGGTTCTCCTCGTCCACGAGCCACCGGGCGAGCCCCAGGCGATTGGGCATTTGATCGAAAGCGAGTGGGTGGAGAGCGGCCGGGACTTGGGCGTAGACGCGCTCGCCCGGGCTCATGAAGCTCCCGCGCACCCGCAGAGGCGTCGAGGGACGCTCGGAGTCCTGGCGCTCGTTCATGACGAGCGCGGTCACGATGCCGAGAGCCTCGAGCTCCTCTTCCAGCTCCCCAATCCGCGCTCGGACGGGCTCGAGTAGTGGAGTGAGCGAGCGATGGACGCGCGCGAGGGCCGCCCTTTCTTCCTCGGTCCGATCGGACGGCGGGAGCTCGAGCACCGGGCGAAGCCTTGCGGGAAGCCGGGCGATTCTCGTGGGGTCATCGCTTCCGGTCACCGAGATCCGGAAACGCCCGATGTTGCGCGCGGCCCGGCGCATCTCGTGCTTCAATCGGAGGGTGAGGGTGGCGCCCTCGCAATGAACGGGCCCCTCGGGCACGAAGACCGCCTGTCGGACGAGGGGAGTCTTCGAAGGCATTCGATCGATCGCCCACCCGCCGTCGTCCTTGGCATCGCTCAGCACCCTTCTGATTTCGTAACCCTCTTGCCAGTCATCGGCGATGGCCTCTCCAAAGCGAACGCGCTCGGAGCCCGCTTCCACTTCGAAAGCACTCAAGAAGAAATTCCCCTCGGAGTCGCGTCCCGGCCCGCCTCGAGGGAGAGAGGGATGCTCGAGGACTTCCAGGCGAACGGCCCTGATTTCGGTGGTCTCGGGGATCGGGCAGGATGCCCGAACCACGTACGTGTCGGCATCGGGGTTGCGGCCCGAGGCCAGAAGCGATCGGTCCTCGAGGAGCGTGAGCGTAGCGCCACCGAGAGAGTTGGCCTCCTGCGGGACGAGTGTCGTCCAGTCCGCCTCGGCGCCGCGCATCGCGTCTTCCCAGCCGAGCTGGTCGTTCTCGAGCTCCGGAGTCGAAGTCTCGAGGCGGAATTGGAGCGCGGCTTTCTCGGCCTGGATTCTTTGGCTTCTCTCTTCCTGTTCCGGCGTCGGAAGGGGAAGCTCGGGCTCCACCACCCAGGACTCCCCCTGACCGAGCTTCAGAATCTCGTACTCGGCGTGGTCGAAGAACGAGAGGAACTGGTAGTACTCCTTTTGCGTGAACGGGTCGAACTTATGGTTGTGGCACTGGGCGCAGGCGAGGGTCGATCCCAGCCAGACCGTCGCCGTGGTATTCACCCTATCGAGGAGCGTTTCGAATCGCGCCTCTTCGTCGTCGACTCCGCCCTCCTGGTTGAGAAGCGTGTTCCGGTGGAATCCGGTCGCGATTCTCTCGTCGACGGTCGCGCCCGGCAGCATGTCGCCCGCGATCTGCTCGATGGTGAACTCCCGGAACGAAAGGTCCCGGTTCAGGGCGTCGATCACCCAATCGCGGTACTTCCACATCGTGCGCGCGTTGTCTTTCTCGTAACCATGCGTGTCCGCGTACCGGGCGAGATCCAGCCATGGGCGCGCCCACCGTTCCCCGTAGTGAGGGGACGAGAGCAATCGGTCGACGACTTTCTCGTAAGCCTTTGGGCTTTCGTCTCCGAGAAAGGCGTCTACTTCCTCGAGCGTCGGTGGAAGTCCGATGAGATCGAGGCTCAGGCGACGGATCCGGGTCTCTTTCGTGGCTTCCACCGAAGGGGAGAGCCCTTCCTTCTCGAGCCGGGAGAGGACGAACCGGTCGATGGGGTTTCGGATCCACGCCGCGTTGCTCACCTCCGGAAGATCGGGACGCCGGGGCTTCACGTAGGCCCAATGTTTCGTCGTTGGGGTTGCCTGCGCCGCGGTGAAATTGCCGGTCGCGATCCACTCGCGAACGAGAGCGATCGCTTCCTGGGGAAGGGGTTCGGCGCCGAAAGGCATCGAAGGCTCGTCGAGAGCGAGAAGACGTCTCAAGATCGGGCTGTTCTCCGCGTCCCTCGGAATGACGGCGGCTCCTCCCTGTCCTCCACGCAGGACGGCGGCCTCGGAGTCGAGGCGGAGCTGGCTTTCTTGAATCTCGGGACCGTGGCACGAGGTGCACGACGCCTCGAAGATGGGCAGGATGTCGCGCTCGAATGACGGCTTTCCCGCCGCGAGCGCCGCGGTCAGAAGGGCCGAGCCTGTGAACAGAACGTGCCTCAGCGTCAAACCCTCGTAGGGGGCGAATTCTAACAGACAAACGAGAGGTTCGGAGTCGTTCATGATCCGCTCCCCTCGTCACGTTCCGGAACCGCGCGGGTGCGCGCCCGAATCGTTTCGAGAAAAAGGGAGGCTTCGGTTGCGCTCTGAAACATCATGCGCCGTGCAATGCGCCGTGATCCGGGGGCATGAGCTCGACGCGAACTTGCATCACGCCTCTCCTTGCGAATCCAGGTAATTGAATGACCGCGGGAACGATATAATGCCGCGCCATCTGGCCTTCAGGAGGAAACATGATCAGAAACCATCACCGGCTCACGGCTCTGTCCATCGGGATGCTTGCTGCAGGCTTTGCGCTGGGAGCGGCGCTACAGCCCGGGTCGGTCGTCAGCGCGCAGCCTCAGAAGCGGGTATTCGAGATCCGGACCTACACCGCGAACGAGGGGAAGCTTCTCGACCTGCACGCGCGCTTCCGGAACCACACCCTTCGGCTCTTCGAGAAGCACGGGATGACGAATGTGGGGTACTGGAGTCCTGAGGACGCGCCGTTGTCGCAAAACACGCTCATCTACGTCATCTCGCATGACAGCCGCGACGCGGCCAAGGAAAACTGGGACAGCTTCCGTAAGGACCCGGAGTGGGTGAAGGTGCAGACGGAGTCCGAGGCCAACGGAAAGCTGGTGGCGAAGGTCGACGCAATCTTCATGGACGCCACCGACTATTCGCCGATGAAGTGACGAGCAGGCTTATGAAGAAGAAAGTGTCAGCGTTCTTCTGGCTGGTGCTCACGTTCATGACCGGCGCCGTCTGGATCGGTCGCGCGCAGCCACCGGCGCCGGCCGGTGACGATCCGCGCTTCACCGGGAAGTCCTCTGCGCTCGAGGCGAAAGACCTCGGCGTATCGCGGCGCCGGTTCGAGTCGGGCGCGCGATCCGCTTGGCACAGCCACGATCGCGGGCAGCTTCTCTTCGTGGAAGAAGGCCGCGCGCGCCTGCAGAAACGCGGCGAGTCGATGAAGGAGTTGGGCCAGGGAGAGAGCGACTACACCCGCGCGAGCGTGGCGCACTGGCACGGCGCGACGCCCCACGAGCCGCTGGTGCAGGTGGCCGTCGGCTTCGGCGGCGAGACGCGGTGGATGGAGAAGGTGACCGACGAGGAGTATCAGGGAAAGAGCCCGTGAGGCAACGCTTCAAAACTGGTTACAGTGGGGCGAGAACGCCCTCGTGACCGCGAGGTGGGCGCCATTTTGTACAGCGCTCGCGACGAGATCGGGCTGTTCTTGGACAGCCCGGCCCGGCCGACGAGCGAGACCGGGAAACGATCAAGAAGCTGGCGGGCTCGAAGCGTAGCAGGGCTCTGACCTAGGGCTCGCCGTCCAGAGACTCGGAGTTGTCGCGGGCCCACTGCTCGATATCCTTGGCGACGACTCCGGCGACCCGCTTCCAGGTGACGAAGGCGCCGGCGAGCGCGGCATCGGACTCGAAGTCGAGGCTCCCCGCCTCGAGCCGGAAGCTCAGGACGTAGCGGCTCTGATAGTGCGTCTGGGTGTAGCCGAAGTACTTGGTCTCCCCGGAGCGATTGACCTCGATGCGGCGATCGAGGAGGGTGACGAGGATGTCGGCGTCCGATCGGCTTGCGGCGCTCACGATGTCGCGGCGTTTCGAGATCTGCTCCCTCAGATCCGTCATCGAATCCACGAGCTCGCGCAGCTTCGCGGGATCGTGGTCCTCGATTCGCGGGTTGACGTGAACGTAAACCTGGGGTTTTTCGTTCCGAGTGGGCCCGTGCTCAGGAGCGGCCCAGAGCCCGGACGCAAGCAGAAGGAAGATCGGCAGAGGGGGTTTCATCGGTTCCCAACGATACCACGAGCTCAATCCTGCCGCAGGGCGGTCATGGGATCGATCCGCGCCGCGCGTCGGGCGGGGATGTAGCTGGCGAGGAGGATGGCGGCCGAAAGCAGAAGCGCCGCCGCCAGGTAGAGGGCGAGATTCACCGCGGGGACCCGAAACAGGACGCCCTCCAGGACGCGGCTCACGAGGTATGCTGCCGGAAGCCCGAGCGCGAGGCCGATTCCGGCGACGAGGCTTCCCTCGCGCACGAGCATGCCGAGGACCTCGCGATAGGTCGCGCCGAGCGCGACGCGAACCCCGATCTCCCGGACACGGCGAGAAGCGCGGTAGGCGATGAGGCCGTAGGTTCCGAGCCCCGCAAGGAGGAGGGCGGCGATGGCGAAGGCCGCGAACGTGCGGCCGAAGAACCTCTGCTCCCACGTCGTGAGATACCGGACTTCGTCCATGGTGCGAACGAGAAACAAGGGTACTCCGGGAGCGAAGCTCCGGAACAGGTCGCGCACCGAGCTCGCGAGCGCGCCCGGGTCGTTCTCGACCCGCACCAGAAACGCCATCCCGCGGGAGGGAGCGAGGGAGTAAGGAACGTAGAGGTTGAGCTCGGACTGCGGCGTCTCTTCCCCGAACTCCTCGTACTGAATGTCGGGGGCGACTCCCACCACCCGAAGCCACTGGATCTCGCCGCCGTCGACGAGCCCGACCTCGCGTCCCGCGGCGGACTCTCGCGGCCACAGGCGCTCCGCGAGGCGGCGGTTCAGGATAGCCACGGGACCGGCCCCCTCCTCCAGATCGCGGACCTCGAACGCGCGGCCCTCGACCAGGGACACGTCGAGAGTCTCGAAGAAACCTTCGGTGATTCCGATGAGCTGGATACCGAGCTCGGAGCCATCCGCTATCGGGCTCTCCTTCGTTAACAGGCGGGCCGGCGAGCCGCCGTCGTCGGTCGGAACGCTCGTCGTTACGGACGCGCTTCGCACTCCGGGAAGGGATTCAATGCGTTCGATGGCGTCATGGAAGAAGCCGACCCGGACCGGTACGGGATCGTAGACATCACCCGAGAGGAGCGCGCGGAACGTGAGGAGCGGCTTCTGATCGAAACCGGCGTCGGCCGAGGTGAGGACGAGGAAGCTCTGGAACATCAGGCCCGCGCCCACGAGGAGCCCGAGGCTCGCCGCGACCTGGCCGGCGACGAGGAGGAGCTGTCCCCGCGTGCTCCGGCGGGCGGAAGAAGGATCGCGGCCGCTTCCGAGCGCGGCAAGAAGATCGATTCCCGTCACTCGAAGCGCCGGCAGCAGGCCGAAGAGAAAGCTCGCGCCGAGGGAGACGGCGACGACGAAGCCGACGACGCGCCCGTCGATGCCCACGTTGAACCAGTACGGCTGCTCCTCGGGAAAGGACGCCACGAGGGCGTCGATGCCCCAGAGGGCGAGGAGCGTTCCGAGAATTCCGCCGAGTCCCCCGAGGAGGAGTGACTCCGCGAGGAGCTGCCGCAAGAGAGCTCCCCGCCCCGCGCCGAGAGCGGCCCGCAGCGAGAACTCCCGCTGCCGCTCGGTCCCGCGCGCGAGGAGGAGGCTCGCGAGGTTCGCGCATCCGATCAAGAGCACGAGGCCGACGGCGCCAAGAAGGCTCTTGGCGACGAGCCGGGTTCGCGCGTCGACGACGAGCTCCCGATAGGGAAGGGCGTGGAGACCCCACCCGCGGTTGGTCTCTGGATAGCGCCGGGCCACCCGATCCGCGATCGCGTCGAGCTCCGCGCGCAGCTCTCCCATCGAGGTACCTTCACGCAGGCGGGCCACCCCGTGGAGGAACCGATCGCCACGGCCCGTTCCCTCGCCGGGGTCGTACGGTACCCACAGGTCGTCGACCTCGGGAAACCGGAACCGGGGCGGCATGACCCCGATCACCTCGAGCTCGCGCTCGTTGACCCGAACGGCCTTACCCACGATCCCGGGATCGCCGCCGTATCGGCTCTGCCAGAGCCCGTGGCTCAGGATCGCGACCGACTCGAAGCCGGGAAGAGCCCCCTCGGCTTCCTGGAAGCTCCGTCCCAGAATCGGCTTTACTCCCAGCAGGTCGAAGAGATTGGGGGTGACGGAGCCGCCTCGGATCCGGATGGCCTCTTCTTCGTACAGAGTGAAGCCGCGCCCGAGGTAGCCTGCCACGCCTTCGAGGAGAACGCTTTCCCGAGCGACGTCGTTCAGATCGGCGTAGGCCACGTCCGCGTCGTCCCATCCCTGGGGAAACTGCGTGGGGTGGATGGAGTGAATTGAAACGATGCGGTCGGTCGCCTCGCCGAAAGGGAGAGGGCGAAGAAGGAGCGCGTTCACCAGGCTGAAGACGACGGTGTTGGCTCCGATGCCGAGCCCGAGCGTGAGAAGCGCGGCCAAGGTGAACCCTCGTGCTTTCGCGAGCGATCGACAGGCGATGCGCACGTCCTGGATCATGAGTCCTCGGTCGAGTAATGTAGCAAAGGACGTGCCATGAGCGGAACGCTTCATCCAGGCGGACTTGGAGTCGAACATGACGTCCGATAACGGACGGATCTCGTCCGGGGGCGAACGAGAGATGCCGTTGGAGCTGGTCCTCGTCGGAGGAGGACACTCCCACGTCCAGGTACTGCGGCGGTTCGGGATGGCGCCTCGACCCCACGTCCGGCTGACCCTGGTCGTCGACAAGCCGATCGCGGTCTATTCGGGAATGGTTCCCGGGTACGTAGCGGGGCAGTACCGGCGCGAGGAGCTCGAGATCGACGCCGTCCCGCTCGCGCGGCGCGCGGGGGCCCGTGTGATCTTGAGCTCCGCGGTGGGAATCGACGCGGCCTCGAAGCGCATCCGGCTCTCGGATCGTCCTTCCCTTCGCTACGACATCGCATCGTTCGACGTCGGCTCGACCATCGCCGGGCTCGACCTTCCCGGGGTACGGCAGCACGCACTTCCCACGCGGCCGATCGTGGAGCTGGTCGAGCGCATCGACGCCGTTGCCGCGCGCATCGAAAGCCGTTCCGCGGGGAGCCCGTTTCGGATCGTCGTCGTCGGCGGCGGCGCCGGGGGAGTGGAGCTCGCCTTCACTCTGTGGCACCGGGTCGGCGCAGGTCGAGATCGAGCCGTCGAGCTCAGGCTGGTTCACGGCTGGCCGGAGGTGCTCGCGGGATATCCGCGAACCCTCGTCGACCGCGTGCATCGAAATGCCGCGCGCCGCGGGATTCGCATCCATGGAAACCGCCGGGTGGTGGAAGCGAGGAGGGATGCCGTCGTCTTCGAGGGCGGGGATTCGATTCCGGCCGACGCTCTCTTGTGGGTCACCGGCGCCTGGAGCCACCCGCTTTTCGCCGACTCCGGCCTTCCCACCGAGCGCCGAGGCTTCGTGCGCACCCGCCCGACGCTTCAAGTCGAGGGATTCGACGATCTCTTCGCCGTCGGCGACTGCGCGACGATGACCGAGTTCCCCGAGACCCCGAAGGCGGGAGTTTATGCGGTGCGCCAGGGTCCGTTCCTCTACCAGAACCTGGTCGCGTCCCTCGAGGGAAGGCCGCTCCGGCGCTACCAGCCGCAGTCGGACTTCCTCACGCTTCTCAACCTCGGGGACGGAACCGCTCTCGGCTCCAAGTGGGGCCACTCGTTCGAGGGCGAGTGGGTGATGCGGCTCAAGGACTGGATCGACCGGCGGTTCATGAGGCGATTCCAGGTGCTCGATGCCGAAGGCGTCTTGACCGAAGAGTTCCAGAGTCTTCCCGAGATGTCCGGCGGAATGGAGATCCTCTGCGGCGGCTGTGCTTCGAAAGTCGGGGAGAGCGTCCTCGAGCGCGCGCTCGCGCGGCTTCCTGGCGGGCCTACGGATGCCACCGTGAAGCTCGGGCTCGATCGTCCCGACGACGCGGCGGCGTTCGAAACGCCGCATGGGGATCTCGTCGTTTCCAGCATCGACGCCTTCCGCTCGTTTCTCAACGATCCCTATCTCGTGGGAAAGGTCGCGGCGTTGAACTCTCTATCGGACATCCACGCGAAAGGTGCAGCTCCCCGATACGCTCTCGCGCTCGTCGCCGTGCCCAAGGACGCATCCGACGAGGAACAGGAGGAGATCCTGTTTCAGGTGCTCTCGGGAGCGCGCGCGGTCTTCGATCAGAACCGGGTCACGCTCATCGGGGGACACAGCACGACCGCGCCCGAGCTCCTGGTAGGTTTTTCCGTCGACGGGTTCGCTTCGTCTCCCGCGCTTCTTACGCTCGACCAGCTCCGGCCCGGCGACCAGCTTCTACTGACGAAGCGCCTCGGCACCGGAGTCGTGCTCCACGCCGACATGCTGGGACGCGCCTCCGGCCGCTCCCTTGCCGAGTGCCTGCAGTCGATGCTGACGGGAAACGGGGAGGCGGCCCAGCTCGCGCGAGAGCTCGGCGCGCGCGCGATGACCGACGTCACCGGCTTCGGCCTGGCGGGCCATCTCGGGGCGATGCTGCGCGCGAGCGGCGCGAGCGCCTTCATCGACGTGACCGCCCTTCCGGCTCTTCCAGGAGCGGTCGAGCTTCTCGCCCGGGGTTTCCGGAGCACGTTCCATCCGGAGAACGCGAAGGCAAAAAAGGGGCTCGTCATCGATCCCGAAGCCGCGGCCGATCCCCGCCTCGAGCTCCTCTTCGATCCCCAGACCTCGGGCGGGCTCCTCTTCGGCCTCCCAGCCTCGCGAGTCGACGAAGCGCTGGGACGACTGGATCAAGTGGCGGTCATCGGGGAAGCGAGACCGCGGCGCGAGGATGGAGCGCTCATGGAGGTAGGGACTCAATCGAGCTGGACGAAACGGCAAGTGACCTCGTATTCGCCCGGAGGCGCACCGCCCGAGAGCGTTAGGTAATCCGGGGAGGAGCTCGCGGGAAGGACGAAGGAGCCCTCGGCGATGCGCGAACCCTTGCGCCAGATCTCGATCTCGACCGCCACGCTCCTTTCGGAGAAGTTCGCGATCTCGAGCGTCTTGCCGCCGACGCTGCAGAATGTCTCCCCATGCATGCGGTACAGCGTCCCGCCGAGATCGGCGACGTACAGCTCGCCCTGCTCGTCCTCCCCGAAGGTCGATATCAAAACGTCGGAGTCGAGAAGCTCGGTCGATGTCCAGGTTCCGGTCTCGACGTTCTCGATGCCACCCCAGATGCGGCCGGAGCAGAAGTCTCCGAAGAAGTACGTCCCGAAGCGCTCCGGCATCTCGGCGCCCCGATAGCGGTAGCCTCCGGTGATGGAGCAGCCCAGGGAGTGCGAGTACTCGAGGATGGGGAGGACGAGCGAGCCGTCGTCGCAGTTGCTCGCCGGGTTGAAGCAGTGGGCCCCTTCCATGCGCCGCCAACCGTAGTTCCGGCCTCCTCCGCTCGTGACCGGCTCGAAGCTCACTTCCTCCCAGGCGTTCTGCCCGACGTCGGCAATGAAGAGGTCTCCCGTGAGGCGATCGAACGAGAACCGCCAGGGATTTCTGAGGCCGAGCGCCCAGATTTCATCCCGAACGGCGGGATCGGCGACGAAGGGGTTGTCCAGGGGAATGCCGTAGGGGACACCCTGGTCGACGTCGATGCGGAGGATCTTTCCCAGAAGGGTGCTCCCGCTCTGAGCGCGGTTTCCCGGATCGCCGGCCGAGCCCCCGTCGCCAAGCCCGATCCAGAGTTTTCCGTCGGGACCGAACACGAGCTGGCCGCCATTGTGATTTGCGAACGGCTGATCGACGGAGAGCAGGGGGACCACGGATCCGGGGTCGGCGACGTTGGCGTCGGCCGAGACGGTGAAGCGCAGGATCTGGGTGTCCCCGGCGGCATCGGTGAGGTTCACGTAAAAGAGACCGTTCGTCTCGTAGTTAGGATGGAACGCGAGGCCCAGGAGTCCCTGCTCGCTCCCCGAGGAGACCGAGGACGAAAGATCGAGAAAGGGAACGGGCAGGAGCCGGGTTCCGTCGAAGACCAGAATCTCGCCCCCCTGCTGGGCGATGAAGAGACGCCCGCTGCCGTCCCCCGCGTGGGCCACAACGACGGGCCGGTCCAGTCCCTCGACCAGCGGTCGAAGATTCACCGGGGCGGCGGAGGCCAGGCTCGCAGCCGCGAGGAGCGCCGCAGCGGGCGCGACGGGTTGCGCGTTGGGGAACGTCATTTGGGGAGAATCGCCCGGAGAGGCGTACTCGTCAAATGACGTCGTTCACAGTCGTGGGTCCGGTTGAAAGCGAAGCCCGGGCGTTGAGTCGTAAGCGGTGGTGGTCGTTCCGTCGTTCCTCACGGCGAACGTATAGTCCACGGTCTCGGACGTCTCGTCGAGAGCCGTATTGAGAATCGCGGGGTTGAGAATCGCCGGATTGAGGAGCCGACACCGACGCCTCCTTCCTCGAAGGGAACGAAATCGTGGAGGAGTCTCCGGGTCGGTTCCGCACGGGGGAGCCACCGACCTCGGACGACATCGCCCAGCTCCACGATGCGCGATACGCCTTTCTCGGGTTCTACAACGAGAGACCCTGGGACAAGGACCACATCGAGACCGCCATCGGGCGGTGAATCACTCGTTCCCTTTCCCTCGAAGCTTCGCAAGAGCTTCACGAATCTCCTTCGAGTCCGGATGCTCTGGCCCGAGAGCGCCCTCGTAGATGGCGAGCGCTTGCGTATAGAGCCCCTCGGCCTCCGCGCGGCGTCCCTGACCCGCGAGAAGGCCCGCCAGGTTTTCCAGAGTGCTGCCCAGGTCGGGATGATTGGGTTCGAGAGACTTTTGGCGGATCTCGAGGGAGCGTCGGCAGAGGCGTTCACCTTCCACGTACCGAGCTTGTCTACCCTGGAGCTCGCCGAGATTGTTGAGCACTTTGGCCACGAAGAGATCTTCGGGGCCCAGCGCTTTTTCCGCGATCCTCAGGGAGCGCCACAATAGAGGCTCGGCCTCGGCCAGTCTTCGCTGTTCCACGTAGACCGCAGCCAGATTGTTGAGGGAGATCGCGACCGAAAGGTGTTGGGGTCCTCGGCTTCTCTCGGCAATCGAAAGCGAGCGCCGGAGGAGGGGCTCGGCGTCCGAGTACCGACTCTCCTGGACGTAGAGTCCTCCCAGGTTATTGATGGTTTTCGCAACCGAAGGGTGCTCCGCTCCCAGGACCTTCTCGCCGAGGCTCAAGGCACGAAGGAGGAGAGGCTCGGCCTCCGCGTATTTGCGCTGATCGACTTTGACCGCTCCCAGGTTGGCGAGGAGCGTTGCCACCGTCGGGTGCTCCGAGCCGAGGGTTTTCTCGCTGATTTCGAGAGAACGGCGAAAGAGCGGCTCGGCTTCAGCGTATCGGCTTTGAGCGGCGTAGAGCCCGGCGATATTGTTCAACGTACCGGCGGTCGCCGGATCCTCGGGGCCCATGACCTGTTCCTCGATCTGCAGGGCCCGTTTGTAGAGCTCCTCGGCCTGCTCGTACTTCCCCTGCGCACGATAGACACCGGCGAGATTTCCCAGCGCTCTCGCCACGTCAGGATCCATTGAGCCCAGGTTCCTCTCCCGGATCGCTACCACCCGCTCCAGAAGAGACGCCGCTTCCACGTGCTCCCCCTGTGCATCGTGCACGAGCGCGAGACCTTCGAGCGCGTGAGCCAGATTCGGGTCGTGGTCTCCCACGCTTTTCTCGAGGGTTGCTACCGATGCTTGGAGAAGTCGCAGGGCCTCCTCGTACCTGCCGAGGTGGTAATAGGTCTGGCCGATGGTGTACTCGAGCTCGGCCTTGATCTCGGGGGAGAAGGACGAGTCGATCTTCTTGACCGCCTGGTCCAGGGCTTCGGCCACGGTCACATCTCGCCCCACGCCCGCCACCGGGTCCGCCGATTGCAGAGTCGAAAGCAAGAACCGGCTGATGGCCTCCGCTTTGGCCGCCTCCTTCTCCGCCCGATTTCTCTCCCGCACGATGGTGATGGAAAAGGCGGCGATCGAGATGAAGAAGATGACGGCGGCCGCCACGCTGGATTTGTGCCTTCGTACGAACTTCGAGCTCCGGTACGAGAGCGTCGGTTTCCGCGCCCTCACCGGAAGCCCCTCGAGAACGCGGCCGACGTCCTCCGAAAACTGCTCGACCGAGCCGTAGCGCCGCCGCGGCTCTTTCCGCATTGCCATCATACAGACGTTGTCCAGATCGCCCTTCAGACGGCGGCGCAGCCTCTCTCTCGTGCCTTCGCGCGCCGCGCTCACGCTCTCCGGGGTGATTCGCCGGGTCGTGCCGTCGGGCGAGGGAACCTCCTCGACGAGATCGATGACGGCGCTCGGGCGAGTCGGCTCCTCTTCACAGACGGCACGGGCGATCTCGTGGAGCTGACGGTCCTTCAGCCGGTAGGGTCGATGGCCGGTTAGAAGCTCGTACAACAAGACGCCCATCGAATAGACGTCGCTCGCCGTCGTGACCGACTCGCCCCGAACCTGCTCGGGACTTGCGTATTCCGGCGTCATCAACCTTCTCTCGAACTGGGTGGGATCGATGGGGCCCGAAACGAGCTCCGGGTTCAAGAGCTTCGCGATCCCGAAGTCCAGGAGCTTCGGGACGCCGTCCGGCGTGACCAGGATGTTGCCGGGCTTGAGGTCGCGATGGATGACGAGGTTCTGATGCGCGAAATGGACGGCGGCGCAAACCTGGCGGAAGAGACCGAGCCGTTCCGCGATGGAGAGCCGCTCGGTATCGCAGTACTCGTCGATGGGCTTGCCGTCGACGTACTCCATGACGAAGTAAGGCAACCCCTCCTCCGTCGATCCGCCGTCGAGAAGCCTCGAAATATGAGGATGGTCGATGCTCGCGAGGATCTGCCGTTCGTTGCGAAAACGCCGGACGATATCTCCGGAGTCCATCCCCGGCCGCAAGATCTTGATGGCCACACTCTTTTTGAACTCGTCGTCGTCTCGCACGGCCAGGTAGACGGCGCCCATTCCGCCGCGGCCCAGCTCCTTCACGACGCGGTAGGGTCCAATGTGCCGTCCGATGGGAGACGGACCTTCCGGCGGAAGCGATATGTCGACGGGAGGGCGTTCCAGAGCCTCGCCCAGGTGTGCGGAGGCGAGGAGGGAGTCGACTTCCTGCCGCAGGACGGGATCGTGGCCGCAAGCCTCTTCAAGGAAGCGAGCCCGTTCGTCTCCCTCCCGCGAAAGTGCCGCGTCCAGTACCTCTTTGACCTGCTGCCAGCGCTCCGGCACCGCCGTCATGTTCTGCTCAGCTCTCGCCCCAAAAAGGCCTTCGCCGTCCTCCAGTCTCGGAGAACGGTAGCCGGCGAAATGTTCAGCAGCTGGGCGATTTCTTCGTTGGTCAGGCCGACGAAGTACCTCAGCTCCACGATGCGACTCTGGCGGGGATCGATTGCGGCAAGAGCGAGGAGAGCGTCGTCGAGCGCCACCAGGTCTAAAGGCGTCTTCGGAAAAGTGCCTATCGATTCGTCGAACGAGAGCTTCTCTACTCCACCGCCACGCTTTTGCGTTCGTCGCTTTCGAGCGTAGTCCACGAGAATCCTCCGCATCATCTGGGCGGCGACGCCAAAGAACTGGGCGCGGCTCTCCCACTCGGTCCTGTTTTGTCCCGTGAGGCGCAGGAACACTTCGTTCACCAGAGCGGTCGGCTGAAGCGTGTGGCCTCTGCGCTCGCGGCGCAGATACTCGCCCGCGAGGCGGCGCAGGTCGCAATAGACGAGCGGGATGAGCTCCTGGAGCGCTTCCTCGCTTCCTTTACCCCACTCGACGAGTAGCTCGGTGACGTCTGGCTTCGAGGACTGCGGCATGAAATCAACCCCGCCCCCCCGGAGAATGACGGGATTCTATCGCGTTTTGCGCGCTAATCAGGTGAGGCAAGTGCCACCGAAGGAGGGAACGTCACATGTCGAAAAACGTGGTGCTCTGGTCGTGTTTGCTGTGGCTCGGGCCTTTGTCCGCCGTTTCGTTACCGCAATCCATGCCGTCGCCCGCCGCCCACTGGAGCTTCAGCATCTGTGATTACGGGATCGTTCCAGATGAGTCAGGACGCGGGAGCGACCTGATCCTGAAAAACGGCGCGGGGTGCGCCGACGCCGTCGGCCGTCCCGGCCAGGCGGGCCTCTTCGACGGAGTCGCCGCCCTCGCCGAGACCGAGGAGAACCGCCTCAACTTGAGGGAGAAACTAACCGTCTCTGCCTGGGTGAGGCCAGACACGGTTTCGGGCGTCCAGAACATCCTCAACAAGTGGTACGCGCCGGACTCTTATGCGCTGGCCCTCCGTGGCGACAGGTTCGTCTTCACCGTTGCCTTTCCCGGCGGGAAATGGGGAACGACGGTCGATGTCTGGTCGGAAACCGCCGCCGAAGCGGGACGGTGGAGCCATGTCGCCGGCGTCTTCGACAGACGATCGAAACAAGCCCGGCTCTACGTGAATGGAAAACCGGAAGGCTACGCCTCGACACCCGCCAGGCGGCTTCAGGAGAGCCTCCGGCCGGTGGCCATCGGAAACCATCCCGATTGGAACCCCTTCAAGGGCCTCATCGATGAAGTCCGCCTTTACGGGGTTCCGCTGACTCCCGGTCAGATTCGAATCCTGGCCGGCGACGATCGGCTCTATCAGTTCGGCGCCGACACCAATGTTCATCCTGAGCTGGGGCAGTATCCCCGGGACGGCACCTACGAATTCTATATCGGCCATCTGGGGAACAGCCCGGAGCGGGGCAAGTGCAAGATTCAGGACGAGGAGAACGGGTACCGGGACGTCGCGGGAGAGGATCCCGAGAGGTGGCAGACCTGCCAGTTCCAACTGAAAGCCGCCCGGATCGCGGGACCCGAGCGCACCTACGGCTACTGGCTGCTGAGAGGACCCAAGGAGTCATCGGGCGCGGATCCACTGGAGCACGGGGAAACCCAGGCAGACGATCTCATTGCGCAATGGACGACCTATCACCAGATTGGCGATTCCGGGGAGCTGCTGATAGGAGGCCGCACGCTCTTTGCCGACGTCGAGCCTTCCTGTTCGAAGGAAGACAAAGAACGAGGGAAGAACGCCGGAGAATGCCTGGTAGAAGGCAGAGACGTGCTCGGCTGGGAGTTCTGTCCGGCGTATACGGACCAAGATCCCGTCCCTGGTCCCTGTCGGCGAAATCAGCGGGTCCTCGAAGGTTTCTTGCGAACGATCCGTGAGTCGGGCTTCGTTCCCGGTCTGTACACCAGCCCCTATGTGTGGACGAACATCTTTGGAAAGAGCTATGTTCCCATGAGGGTCGCCACCAGGAAGCTTCCTGGGGGTGACGTGGTGGAGTTCCTGAAAGCGGAGCCCTTCGTTCTCTGGACGACCGGATGCAGGTCGAACGGGGAACGAGACCCCGAGGAGATCGAGGAGTTGCTTCTCAGCGTCGTGGAAACCGCGATGGGTGGAATGAAAACCGCGATCTGGCAGTACGCGCCTCATCCTGGCTACGACGCGACGCTGGCGGATCCTTTCCGGGGGTTCGCTCCGGTTCGTGCCCTTCGGAAATACCGGGAATGCCCATGAAGCCAGCAGGGGTCTTGTTGGTAGCGTGGGCGGCGACGATGGAGGGGAAGGCGGTGGTGGAGCGTAACGAGACGTGGAGCTTATGCGAAGGGCTCGGTCGGATTCGCTGGGGGGATGACCTCACAGCGATCCGGCGCTTGTACCCCGAGGCGTACGAAAAGCGCCGGCGCTTTGGCCGCAACCCGAGAACCGGGGAGGTTATTGAGGTGATTCCGGGTCTCGTCGTACCTCGGTTTCTCGCCGTATCCGATGAGCTTTTCCTGGACGCCTCGGTGGAGTTCAGTCTGGAGCGGGTGGTCGAGGTGTTGGCCATCGGCCCGGAGTTTCCCAAGGGAGAGCTCGACCTCGAAACCCGGGAGAGAGACACGGACCGGATGGTCCGCTTCCTCGGCGAGAAACTCGGTCTTCGACCTTTCGAGGTCGATGCCATGGAGCAACAGTGGGAGATCTGTGGTGCCACGGTACTTCTGTTTCGGGAGGCGCCGGATGAGTTCATGCTCTCCGTCTCCGTCGAGCCCAAGGCATGTGGATCCGAAGACGCGAGGCGATAACGCGTGGGCTGGAGAACGCACTACCAACGTATCCCGTCTAGCATTGTGGAGTTCGTTGAGCGTTACCCGGACGTGCTGGAGCTTCTCGGGTCGTTGACCGGACCAAGACCGGTTCTTCGCGACGTCTACCAGTTGCTCGAACAGACCGAGCTCGACGAGGAAATCCTCTTGGACTATGGCCGGCTCACGCTTCCCACTCTTCGAGCCTTTGTCACGTCACCGCACGTGGCCGTTGTGAAAAAATTGATTCCGGTCCTGAACATCGATAAGGCAGGCCCCGCGATCCATTTCCTGCTGACGGGCACGAAGGAAGACGGTTCGCCTCCGCTGCGAGATGTCTTCCTGGGAGGGAAGCCAATCCAAGAACCTGAGGGCGAGGTCCCACCGCGCTTGCTCTATCCTTCTCAGGTTCACGAGATCGCCGAGGCGCTCGAACCGATGGAAGACTCGGTGCTCGCAGCTCGTTTCGACCCCGGCCGCATGAAGGCTCTGGATATCTACCCGAAGATCTGGCATGAGGGCTCCGAGGCTCTCGAGTACGTGCTCGAGCACTATCGCGCTCTCGTGGCCCACTTTCGGGACGCGGCCGCCCCGGGTAATGCCATGGTCATCCACACCACTATTTGATTTCGGGGTGCTTCCCTGCGAGCAACGCTCGCGACTACTGTCTGCAAAAAATTCGGAGGTGCGCGAAAGATGAGCGTCTCGGTTCGTTTGGAGATCGTCGGAACTCAGGAACCCATTCGTTATGAACGATTCGAGAGCGCCGTGGGCCGCATGGAGAGATTGCGCCTCGCACGCAACCCTTTGATGGGACGCAATCCCAGGACGGGCGAACCGATCGAGATTCCGTTAAAGGAACCAATCCGGCTCGTGGAGTTTCGTGATGAAGAAGGCAACTGGTACCACGCCCTCGAGTTCTTGCCCTTCGACCGTGAGACCCCCATCGGCGCAGGCACCGAAGGCCGCATCGTCGGAACGGACAACCTATACCCGCTACTTCCCTCGGATCCTGTTGTCGACGAGCTGGCCCGCGCCCTCGAGGCCGAAGCTCGCGAAGTCGCGTTGTAACGGAGAGCTCTCGCTTTTTTCTTAGGGCACGGGATCTCGAGGCAAAGACCCCAAAGTAATGAATGTTATGTTTGCGCGGCTCTTGGATCTGAGGACGCGAGCGATAAACTCGAAGACATCGAGGGTCTCTCCGTCGGGATGGTTGAACAAGCTCAACTGGGAATCGTCGTTAGAGGCCTTGCCCTGGTAGAAGAGGGTGCGTGCGCCTTTGGTCCAATGGATGCGAGACAAAGAGAGGGGACATCTCAACATGTAGCGCCCGAGCCTCTCGAGACCATCGGAGTCTTGAGGCCAAACGGTCGGAGAAGTGTCGACCGAGAAGCCGCTATTCCGAAAGCCTGCTGGGCGATGAAGAGACGCCCGCTGCCGTCCCCCGCGTGGGACACAACGACGGGCCGGTCCAGTCCCTCGACCAGCGGTCGAAGATTCACCGGGGCAGCGGAGGTAGGCTCGCATCCGCAAGGAGCGCGGCAGCGAGCGCGACGGGTTGCGCGTTGGGGAACGTCATTTGGGGAGAATCGTCCAGGGAGGCGTACTCGTCAAAATGACGTCGTTCACAGTCGTGGGTCCGGTTGAAAGCGAAGCCCGGGCGTTGATACCGTCCGGCTCATGCTCACGCGATCCGTTCTCGCCGTCCTGACCCTTTTCGCCGCGGCGGCCTCAGCCCAACATTCGAGCCTCATCGAGGACGAGGCCCTCGAGGCCATCATCTCCGAGACCTCGGGCGCTATGGCGCTCTCGCACTTCAAGAGCCTTCTCGCCTACTCCGGGTTCGCTCCCTCTCTCGGCTCCGAACAGACGGCCGACTACATTGCTGCGAAGACCCGGGAGTTCGGTCTCGAGGACGTCCGCATCGAGGAGTTCCCCTCCGACGGCCAGAGGTTCTTCTGGTCGTTCCGGACCGAGCCTTGGTGGGAGGCGAAAAGGGGGGAGCTTCTTCTTCTCGATCCGCGGACGGGTGAGACTCGAGAGCGGCTCGCGAGCTTCGACGTCCATCGGATCGTGCTCGGCCGATTCAGCCTGAGCGCCTCGATCGCGGCCGAGCTCGTGGACGTGGGTTCGGGCGTACGGCCCGAGGACTACCAGGGGAAGGATCTGCGAGGGAAGATCGCCCTCGCTTCCGGCCCCGCAGGCCCGGTGCACGCGCGCGCGGTCTGGGAGCATGGTGCTTCCGGTGTGGTCGTCTATCGCATGGCTGACCACGTGGAACGACCGCACCTCATCGGCTCGGCCGTCATCGAGCCCTTCCTCGGCCCCAGGGGTGAGCCGCCCGCTTTCCTCTTCTCTCTCTCCTATCGCATGGGAAAGGCGCTTTCCGATCGCCTCCGGGCGGGAGAAACGCTGAAGGTCCGCGCCGAGGTGGAAGCGGAGTCGAGGGCGGGGCACTACTCCATGGTGCAGGCGGTTCTCAAAGGGACCGAGCCCGAGCTTCCCGAGGTCTGGGTCCAGGCGCACACGAACTACCGCAACACCGGGGGAGGGAACAACCTCACCGGACTCGGGGCGACCCTCGATCTCGCGCGCTCCCTATCGACTCTCGTCTCTGAAGGAAGGCTCCTGCGCCCCCGCCGGTCGATCCGGTTCACCTGGGGCCCGGAGCACATGGCCATCATCTATTACTTGCACGAGAATCCGGCCGCGGTGTCTCGCGTCCTCGCCTACTTGAACCTCGACATGGTAGGAGACCACCAGGTACTGAGCGAGTCGGTGCTCCGGCTCTATCGCACCCCTGGCTCGCTGCCCTCCTTTATTAATGACGTCGTCGAGGAGATGTTCGACGTCGTGGGGAGGGGGAACTCCATCTCCATCCGGCAAGGGCGGTTTCTCGCCTTCGAGGGTGGGTTTTCGCTTCCGATCGTCGAGCCCACGGGTAGCGGAGATCCCTTCTACTACTACATCGAGCCGTTCTGGGGACCGAGCGATCACGAGGACATCGCGGAAGCGAGCCTCGGAGTCCACGCGGTTCTCTTGAACACCTGGCCAGATCCCTACATCGGCACTCAGGAGGACACTCTCGAGCGCGCGGACGCGACCCAGATGAAGCGCGCCGAGGTCATCGCCGGCGCGTCCGCGTACATTCTCGCAACCGCTTCCGACGACGACGTCCCGGCGCTCGCTCAGAACGCTCTCGAGAAAGGCCGGGCGCGGCTCGCTTCGGAAGAGCGCCGCGCGATGGACGCGGCGGATCTGGCGAGCGAAATCGTGCGCCAGGCCTACGGGCGAGAGGTGAAGGCGATCGAGACTCTGAACGCTTTCGCTTCCGGAGACTCGCGAAGGGCTTACCTCCGCGAGCGCGCCGCCGAGCTCGCAGCCGAGCTTCCTCGGGCGCTCGCTCGGCTCGAGAGCTACGGCGCGAAGGCGACTCCCGCGGCGGACTCCGCGAGCGCAAACCTGGTACCCACGCGCACCTCCCTGGTCCGTGGACCGGTGAACTTCTTCCGACCGGAGTACGGCCGCGACTGGATGGTCGAGAAGACCGGCGATCCAGCCTTCGTCGACAAAGTTCGTCTCGCCCGGCGCGGACACTACTATCTCTACGAGACCCTCAACTTCGCCGACGGCAAGCGAAACCTCGAGGAGATTCGCAAGTCGGTCGGAGCCGAGTACGGCCCCGCTCCGCTCGAAGAGATCGAGGAGTACTTCCGGCTCCTGGAGAGAGTGGGCGTGGTGACGTTTAGTCCGGACGGGAGATAGAATTTCGCCGTGCAAAGTGTCATTGGGCACTACCGAATCCTGGAGAAGCTCGGTGCGGGCGGCATGGGCGAGGTGTACCTCGCCGAGGATTCGAAGCTCGGGCGAAGGATCGCACTGAAGGTTCTTCCCCCGGAGCTGGCCGCGTCGGCGGGGCGGCTACAGCGGTTCGAGAGCGAAGCGCGGGCGGTCGCGGCGCTGAACCATCCGAACATCGTCACCGTTCACTCCGTCGAAGAAGCGGACGGCATTCGTGATGCTGACCGATGAAGGCCGGAATCGTAATGTCTGGGGCCGAGATAAGTCCTGACGAACTTCTTAGCGAGTTCTGAAAACTGCGGACCGCGTGCGGGTCAGTAGTTTCCGAAGTGAAGGTGGGCGATGCGATACTGTCCCGCGGCGCGGACGTAGATCATCGTCATCGGCCCTCGCTGGTTCTCCGCGGCCGGCTTCGTCCGGTCTCCGAAGTACCAGATCGCCGTCACGACGAGGGTGTCGCCGAGGTCGTCTGACT
>Ga0214473_10002837_pt1 | contig 21203 bp, 17 predicted proteins | sample RVTome_7_FD_203509 | JGI IMG/M metagenome (GOLD analysis project Ga0214473, IMG submission 203509) | Soil microbial communities from uranium-contaminated site in the Upper Colorado River Basin, Wyoming, United States - RVT98D197 | ecosystem: Environmental > Terrestrial > Soil > Contaminated >... | reverse complement strand
GCGGCAAATTTCTCAGTCGCTTCAATCTTACACCCCGCTGCGTCGTCTGGAATCTCACCGAGGTGGAAGCCTGGATCGAACAGCACCGTAAAGATTCTGACGCAAAGCTTGCCCGCCTTGCTCCGTTGCTGGACGTACGTCTGAGACGGACACGTCCGGTCAAATTGCCCCAGCAAATCGAGCAGCCGGAAAGATAGCAGGAACGGTGAGACCGATGTGACAATTCCTCTGCTGTCTGCTGCGCGGTCAGAGGTTTCATCACCTGCCTGGCAACTGAAGCGATCATTCATTTAGCCGCCGCCCATCACGCAATCTTGCCCCGCAAGCTGTCCGCGAGCGCCGAAAGCGCATTGGCAAGTTGTCTCGCGGTTTCCGGTGGCGGCATCGGCACTTTGAGGTTTTGCGCGCCGGTGGCTGGATCGCGCTCAATCCATGGATGCGCCGGAGCGTTGGGATCGTTGGCAGCCGCGAGAGCCGCAATAAACTGCGTGCCTACTTGCAGCAAGGCTTGCCACGGATCGGGATCCGTATCGCGCGGTGGTGCTCCGGCCCCATCAATCCGCGCGATCGCCATCTCGCCAGCGCCAATGTTTACGACCGCATTTGCATCTTCCACGGATCCGGCGTCGTCGGCAGTGACGATATTCCTCGCTTCCTCATCCGGTGTAATGGCCTCGCCCTCACCCATGCTCCCGGTGGCGTTTTCCACGTCCTTCATGAAGCGGGTGAGACGCGAACCGCCGAGCGAAATCTCGCCGATGCCGCCGTCGAGAATTCCCGCCGACAAGGAGCGTTTGAACGCCAGCACCGAAAGCATGCCCTCCTCTATGGTGCCCTTCGCGACGAAATTGATGACCCGCACCGGCCGTATCTGCCCCAAGCGATGGATGCGCGCGATGCGCTGTTCTAGGATCGCCGGGTTCCACGGCAAGTCCATGTTCACGAGGGTCGAAGCATGCTGCAGATTGAGGCCCGTGCTGCCCGCATCGGTGGACAGGAACACGCGGCAGGCAGGGTCGTCACGAAACCGCTCGACCAGCGCCGGCCGTTTGTCCGATGGCACGCCGCCGTGAAAGCTCACGTAGCCCAGTTCAAGCGCTTCGAGGCGACGAATGACGATGTCATGGGTCCGCGTCCATTGCGAAAACACCACCGCCTTGGCCTCGGGCTCGGCGAACAAATCCTCGAATAACGCCGCCAATTCGTCAGCCTTGACGCCATGATCGGTTTCCCGGTCCAGCAGATAGGTGCTGTTGCACGACATGCGCATGTTCTGCAGGGCGCAGGTCAGCCGCCGCTGGTCCTTGTCCGACAGGAACTTAGTCTTGCGCCAGCGCTGGACGATTTTCGCCACCACGTCGGCGTTTTCCTGGTGATAAAGCATTTGCATCTCGGTCATCGGCACCAGCAGGTTCTGGTCGGTACGGCTGGGCAGCTGCCGCAGCACCTCGGACTTTCGCCGGCGGATCATGACCGGCGCCAGTGTTTGGCCGATCTTCTCCAGCCCGGTATAGCCGGTGACGCGCCCGGCTTCGTCCTTGACCTGATGCTCATGCAACAGCTTCCAGGTCGGCCCCAACCGGTGCTGATCGACAAACTGGACAATGGAGATCAGTTCTTCCAGCTTGTTTTCCAAGGGCGTCCCGGTAAGCACTATCGCATAGGAGCTATCGACGCGTTTCAAGGCACGCGCCGCGATGGTGTTCCAGTTTTTCACCCGTTGTGCTTCATCGACGATCACCAGTTCGGGCGTCCAGGCGGCAATCAGGTCGAGATCGGGCTTGAGTTTCTCGTAGTTTGTGATCTTGCAGAAGTCATCCAGGGCGTAGTCCTTCTGCCGCTGCGCCCGGCCACCGTTGATGACGCGCGCCGCATTTTCACCCTGCCGCCGCCAGAAGCGTGTGATCTCGCTTTGCCACTGGTATTTGAGCGAGGTCGGGCAGATCACCAGAACTTTCGAGACGCCAAAATGCCGCGCCAGTATTTCTGTCGCGGCGATGGCCTGTATGGTCTTGCCCAGTCCCATATCGTCACCGATCAATGCCCGGCCGGCCCGCACCGCGAACAGCGCGCCCTCGGCCTGATAGGGATAGAGCGGCACCTTCAGCAGTGCCAGCAGCTTGGGATCGGCAGCGCCGCGTGGGAATAACCGCTCGAGTTTTGAGGCGCGCCAGTCCGCATCCCGCCTTCCCGCGACGAAATCGAGCGCATCGTCATAGGCACGCAACTCATGACCACACTTCGACACCGTGGTCATGAAATGCTCCAGCTCTCCAAAGCGCTCCTCCGGCAGCATCCCGTTGTGTTCGGCGTCGAACAACCCGGCGGCGGCCTCGCGCACCGCCGGCGGGCAATCCGTTCCGGCGCGAAAATGCACACTGCGGTTGCCGTCATTGCGCAAATAAAGCTCGGAAAATGCCGGCTGGTAGCCGCGCGTAAATGCCGCCTTGGCGCCTCGTTTCTTCACCAGCCGGGCAAGCGTGAATTCGATGTGCTTGCAGGTCCCCAACTCGCTTGTGGCATAATCGGGACATGAACAGAAATTGCCACCTGGCCCCAAGCCTCGAATCGCCACGCGATAGCTGGATTTCGAAACAGGATTGCTGACCCGAAACGCGGAGAAAAACGGTTCGCTGCCCAGATTTTCAAGCCCGAAGGCCTGCTCGCGGCCGAATTGGCGGCGCAAGCCTCGTTGCCAATCCAATGGCGAAAGATCGGAGGGCGCATGGGTGCGCGAGAGCTTGGGTTCCTTGTTCGGCTTGGTCGCGGAATTCAGGTTTCGGCGCTTGGATTTCATCGAAGTACATTCCGTTCAGCAAAAGTTTCTAGCGAGACATTACTCAGCGGTCGGCAAATTATACGACGCAAGGCGACTTAAAGATATTGAGTGTATGACTACATATAGTCCATGGGGCCGTCGCCTTAATTGCCGGCTAGTGAGTAATTTGGCATCCCATGCTGTTTCCCTTTTCCCAGTGCCGCTACTTCCATATTTGCAACAACGTCGGGTGACCAGTGTCCGCGAAATCGATGATCGGCACATTACGGTTTCAGTAGCGTCCAACTGGTTCCGTTACAGAGGCCGACTATTCATACGTGTAACCGAGCGACCGGTATCCCGTTCGCCGCTTTGCTGCCATGCGCGCAAGCATCGGCACCAGCTCATCGACGTAGTCGACGACGAGAACCTCGGTCTTTGCGGCATGCTCGCGGTGCAAACGGCCCACATACTGAGCTAGCGTGCCTTTCCAGGATATGGGCATCGTCAAGAACAGCGTGTCGAGCCTTTGATCGTCGAAGCCCTCTCCAATATAGCGCCCAGTAGCAAGGATAAGCCGCTCCTGGCCATCGGCTACTCGTAGGGCAGCCTCGGCCACCTTGCGTTCGCCGATAGACATCCCGCCTCGAAGGACAACGAGATTACTCACGAAGCGCGAAAAGCGCTTTTGCAGGTATTCGAGATGGTCCCTGCGCTCAGTCAGCACGACAGGTGACCGCTTTGCTTCGAGAGCCTGCAGCACGTCGTCGAAGATCAGGTTGTTGCGCGGCTCGTCCTGAGCGATGGCAGCGTAGATCGCCGACATGGCAGGGCGGTCTGAGGCAGCCAAAGGCGGTGGCAACTGAAACTCCGTCGACCGATGCTTGACGCGGTGATTGATCCCTCGCCCGGCGGACTGCGCACGCGCATCAACGCGATGTCGAATAGGACCGCACTGCATAAAGATGATCGGATGGTGACCATCTTTTCGAACTACGGTTGCTGATAGCCCGAGGACATACCGCGCTTTTGCCCGCCTAGCCACCAGTTCGAAGCTCGCCGCCGAGAGATGGTGGCATTCGTCGACGACAAGATGGCCGTATTCCGCCACCAGGTCGGATACTTCGCCCTGATGCACGAGACTCTGGATCAGCGCAACATCAATGATGCCAGTCGGCTTCCGGCGTCCGCCACCGATGATGCCGATGTCCTTCGGATCGATATCGAGAAATATCCTCAGCCGCTCCACCCACTGGGTGAGCAACTCGCGACGATGGACGAGAACGAGCGCATTACGTCCACGTTGTGCAATGAGCGAGGCAGCCACAACCGTCTTGCCGAAGGCCGTCGTCGCCGCGAGCACGCCATGGTCATGCGGCAGGAGGGCGTCGAATGCCTTGACCTGTGGGCCGTACAGCGTCCCCTGGAATCCCACCCGGCTTGGAAGCGGATTGCCGATCACCCTGAGGTCGTCCACCTCAACTTCGGCGCCCTCGCCTCGGATCAGCGCAACGGCTTCATCGAGGCACCCCCGTGGCAATCCAACATGACGCGCATGAAGTTCGGCGCAAGAGATGATCCGGGGCTTGCCGAAGGTCGGGAACCGCATGGATTGCGCGCGATAGAACTCGGGATTTTGGAAGGCCGCCAAGCGTATAAGCCGTGCTGTCATCGCCGACGGCAACTCGGTCCGGTCAATATAGAGCTGATCGGCAAACACGATTTTGATTTTGCTCGGCAGAGGAACGCTGATCGGACCAGCCTTTAGCCGCCGCGACGGCGTCATGCGCCACGGTTCGTCAGCATCCTCGTCTTCCACCGGCATCCGGACACCCAGAACACGGCCGCGCATCTCTGCATCGGCAACAAGTTCCGAAGCAGCACCGGCGGATAGCCGTGGCATCGCCGCCAAGAACGCCCATTGGTCGTCGTACGGGCGGAGGTCCTTGTCGATGAAGACGCTATTCCCAAGCTCGCGTGCTCTGCGTTGCAAAGGCAAGGCGATTAGATTCCCGAAGCCGCCGACCGGCATGGTGTCCTGACTTGGAAAGAAGCGATCATATGAGGCAAATCCTATCTCGGGGCGGCGCTCCATGGTCTCCGTCAACATAGCAGCGCCTAGCTGTCGTGCTGTACGCGCCGGAACCGGCTCGGAAAAGAAAATCCAGACGTGACCTCCATTGCCGGATCGAGACCGCTCAAGCGCAGCGGGCACCCCTTTGGCGTAGCACGTTTCCAGCATCGCCAACGCATCGACCGCCCAATTCTCCTTGTCGAAATCGGCGGTAAGAAACCAACAGGTCTCGTCTGGAAGCAGCGGATACACGCCCGCGACGAAGTCACCACCAGAGGGGCGCAGGCTGTCGCCGCCGCACAGATGCTTTTCGATTATGTCGTCGGAGACCGGGATGAAGGCTTGACGAGGGCACTCGCCACATTTGACCTGGGGCTTGCCGCATATTCCCTTCACCCACTCGTTCGCGCACGCGGGCGCATAGCCCGACTTGGCGGTTTTCCGGTTCTCCCATCGGACAGGGAAGACGTCAGGGCGACCTGCGAACAGGCGCCGAAACAAAGCCACCTTGTCGGTGTTGGAGGACGCTGTCGTGACGGTCGGTACATTTCGGACGGCTACAGATTGATGATCGATTTGCGCCAACGACGCTCGTTGGCTCAAAAGATCGGTGAGCGCTGCCTCGAGTTCCATCCGCTCGGTTCGGAGATCGGCAATTCGGGCTCGGATACGCTCGATTTCTTCATCAATTTCGCGACCGTCCACAAGGTTACCGGCGCACACCTATAGACCTCCCCCGAATAAATGCACTGCCAGCATAGCCCGTGACGCCCGGGCTCATAAGTCAGCGTGCACCCTGCCCACCTCTCTGGACTTTAGCCGACTTGTGCGAAGCTGACGAGGGGATCAATGGGCGGTCGCGGCATCGTCAAATTTACCGTTAGGGAAGCAAACCAGAGTCGCATTTTTAAGGTCGGCGAGCCCAAAATTATCATTATATATCAATGCACAAATGGAAAAGGATCCCAGTTTATGATCTGAGCCTGACAATCAACGGCTCCGCCGCGAGCCACCCGCTAACCTACGCTAGAACCGCCGAAAGTATCCGAAAAGCGCCGATTCCCCTCACTCCCACTCAATTGTCCCAGGCGGCTTTGACGTCACGTCGTAAACCACGCGGCTCACACCCTTCACTTCATTGATGATGCGGGTAGCCGCGCGGCCAAGAAAATTCATGTCGAAGGGATAGAAATCCGCCGTCATGCCGTCAACCGAGGTCACCGCCCGCAGCGCCAGAACCCGGTCATAGGTGCGGCCATCGCCCATCACGCCCACCGTCTGCACCGGCAGCAAAACTGAGAAGGCCTGCCAGATCTTGTCGTAGAGGCCTGCCTTGCGGATTTCATCGAGATAGATCGCATCGGCCTTGCGTAGGATATCCAGTTTCTCGCGCGTCACCCCGCCCGGCAGGCGGATTGCCAAGCCCGGCCCTGGGAAGGGATGCCGTCCCACGAATTTCTCAGGAAGGCCAAGCTCTTGGCCGAGCTTCCTCACTTCATCCTTGAAGAGTTCGCGAAGCGGCTCCACCAGCTTCATCTTCATCCGCTCCGGCAATCCGCCCACATTATGGTGCGATTTGATGGTGACCGACGGCCCGCCGGTGAAGGAAACACTTTCGATGACATCGGGATAAAGCGTGCCCTGCGCCAGGAAATCCGCCCCGCCGATTTTCTTCGCCTCGCGCTCAAACACCTCGATGAACAAGCGCCCGATGGTCTTGCGTTTGGTTTCGGGGTCAGCCTCGCCCTCAAGTGCCGATATGAATTCGTCGCTCGCATCCACATGCGCCAGCGCCAGATTATAATGCTCGCGGAACATGCTGACGACTTCCTGCCCCTCATTGAGCCGCATCAGGCCATGGTCCACAAACACGCACGTGAGTTGATCGCCAATCGCTTCATGAATCAGCAATGCCGCCACAGAGGAATCAACCCCGCCCGATAAGGCACACAGCACCCTGCCCTTGCCCACTTCCTTGCGGATGCGCGCAATGGCCTCCTGCCGGAAAGCGGCCATGGTCCAGTCAGCCTTGCAGCCCGCAATGTTGCGCACGAAATTCTGGATCAGCGCCGCGCCTTCCGGCGTATGCACTACTTCTGGATGGAACATCAGGCCATAGAACTTGCGCGTCTCATCCTCGATCACCGCAAAGGGCGCATTCTCCGAAACGCCTTTAACCGCAAAGCCCGGCGGCAATTGCGTGATGCGGTCCCCATGGCTCATCCAAACCGTATGATTGGCCCCATCGCTCCACACGCCCTCAAATAGGGCAGAAGGCGCCTTCACCGAAACTTCCGCCCTGCCAAATTCCCGGTGGTGCCCGCTCTCAACCTTTCCGCCGAGCTGCGCCGCCAGAAGCATTTGGCCATAGCAGATGCCAAGCACCGGAATGCCCGCTTCGAATACTGCCTGTGGCGCCCGTGGACTATCCGCCTCCGCTGGCGAAGCCGGCCCGCCGGACAGGATCACCGCCTTGGGTTTCATCCGGGCAAAAGCCTCGGCGGCCTTCTGAAACGGGACGACTTCCGAATAAACCCCCATCTCGCGCACCCGCCGCGCAATGAGCTGGGTAACCTGGGAACCGAAATCGATAATGAGAACCTGATCGTGCATGGCGAGCCTTTAAGGGACCCCGCCGGAGTCTGCAAGATGGCGCTTAACCCGCAGCCAAATTCCAAATCAGCTTGGCATTCAGCCCAATAATGATGGCTGCAATAATGGCGGCAACGACCGTCAACCAGCCCGGCGCAACCAGCGCGCCCATTTTGGCCTTGTCCCGTGTGAACATCACCAATGGAACAATGGCAAAAGGCAACTGGAACGCCAGAATGACCTGACTGAAGATCAGCAAAACCCCCGTGCCGCTTGACCCATAATATATTGTCACAATGGCCGCGGGGCCGATGGCCACCATGCGCGTAGCCAGCCGCCTTGCCCACGCCGGCAAGCGGATATTGAGAAAACCTTCCATCACGATCTGGCCCGCGAGCGTGGCCGTCACCGTCGAGTTGAGGCCGCAGGCAAGCAATGAAATGGCAAAAAGTTTCGGGGCCAGAAGCGAGCCTAGGAGCGGCGCGAGCATGGCATGGGCATCGCCGAGTTCAGAGACCTCGGTACGGCCTGTCTTGTGAAATGTCGCCGCCGCGAGAATGAGAATGGAGCCATTGACCAGCAACGCAAACATCAGCGCCACGGTTGAATCCCACGTGGCAAATTTCAGCGCTTCGCGTTTTTCCGGCAGGCTTTCGCCAAAGTCCCGCGTTTGCACGATCCCTGAGTGAAGATAGAGATTATGCGGCATGACTGTAGCCCCGATGATGCCAAGGGCGAGATAGAGCATCTGCGGATTGCGCACGATATCGACCGTCGGCGCAAAACCGCGGATCACCCCGCCCCAGTCCGGATCGGCCATAGCGATCTGGAAAAAGAAACTGACAAAGATCACCCCCAGCAGGGAAATGATAAAGGCTTCCACCCAGCGGAAACCAAGCCTTTGCAGCCAAAGAATGAGAAATACGTCAAGCGCTGTAATGATCACCCCGATTTCAAGCGGAAGTCCAAACAGCAGATTGAGTCCGATTGCCGTGCCCACGACCTCCGCGATGTCCGTTGCGATGATGGCGATTTCGGCAAAGATCCAAAGGACGAAGGATACCGATTTGGGGAAAGCGTCGCGGCAGGCCTGCGCCAGATCGCGCCCTGACCCGATTGCCAGCCGGGCGCACAGCGACTGCAGGATGATCGCCATGATGTTGGACAGCAGGGCCACGAACAGGAGCGCATAACCAAATTGCGCCCCGCCCGCGATGGAAGTGGCCCAATTTCCGGGATCCATATAGCCTACGGAAACAAGGTACCCTGGCCCGACAAAGGCCAGAGCCCGGCGAAACATGCCGCCGGACCGATTTATTTTGATGGAACGGAAAACATCGATGAGCGAAGGCTCACCCCGGTCCCGTCGCCAATTTGAGTCGGGAGACGGCGCAGGCTTTCCGGCGACTGCGACGCCGTTCGAGTTGTCGCCCACTTCAGACCAGAAGCGCGGTCGCATACATGATGCCAAGCCCTGCGCTGACGCCGCCTGCGATTGGCGGCGAGAGCCATTGCTCCGGCCCCGACCGGCGCAGGATCAATGCCCCCACTTCGATGATAACCTGCAGGATGGCCCCTGCTCCCACGCCAAAGCACACGGCAATCCATAACGGGCTGACCGCCTGGGTGCCGAGAACCGTGCCCGCGATGGCGGGAAATCCGGCCAGCGCCGCGAGGCCTGCGAACTGAATAAGCTTTGGCCGCTCCTCGGCAATCGGCACGGCAATGCCCACGCCTTCCGTGACATTGTGGATGGTGAAACCAATGACAAGAAATGTGGCCAACGCCGCAGACCCCGTGGCAAGGGCGGCACCAACGGCCAGCCCTTCGCCCAGATTATGCAGGCCGATGCCAAGGGCAATGAAGGTTGCCAGCCGCATGCCCTCCGGCGCCACGCCCTTGGCCCGTCCCATGGCCAGCAGAACAAGTGTGGTCACCACCAGCATCACCCAGAACAACACGGTTCCGCGCAACCGCCCGATGGTCTCCGCCGCTGCCTCAAGCCCCTCGCCGATGGTATCAATCAGCAGGAAAGCCAACAGACCTACCGTGAGCGCCAGCAGAAAATTCATCGTTGGCCGCGATAGCGAACGCATGGCAGGCCAGGCCAGAAGTCCCGTCGCCACCGGAACAGCACCCAGCAGCAGACCCACCGCCGCCAAAAGTCCAAGCGATGAACCTGACAGCACCGGAGTTGCGGTTGCAACCTCGATCGTATGGTCAATGATGGCGCCCGTTGAAGTCAGCAAGGCAATATGATGGGCCTCGCCCTCAATCCACGGATAAGGAATATCGATACGCGTAAGACCAAGCCGCGCGCCTGAAGCCAATGGCGTTGTCGTGAACACGCGGTAAGCCGTATCGACCTGCACTTGTGCAATGGCGACTGGCTCAGAGCCATCGGTGCGCAGATCGAGAGAAATCAGTCCGGGCGTCAAATTCACCCGCTCAATCGCAGCCTCTTCCACCGGCGGCGCTTCCTGTGACAGCCGGTCAAGCGGCCGCCACAGCAGCAGAAGTGCCACGATCACCGCCATGACAACGACGGGAAGCCCAAGCCAGAAACGATTGGAGCCCATCACACCACCTCGAAATGGCTCATCCAGCCAAGTTCCGCGAACTCCGATTGATGGGCATGGAACATGTAAATGCCGGACTCATGTTCGGCGAAAGATATCTCGATAATGCCGCGCTGGGCCTGGCACATCATCACCGTATCAATGGTGCGGTGGGTGGGTGTCAGCGTGGTGCCGTGATCATAGAAATCAAAAAAATTCGCATGCACATGCACCGAATTGATCGGATCGAACTCGGTCATGTTGACGAGATAGATGCGGATGGGCCGTGATTTCTCAACCCGGATCGGCTTGTCGAAATAGGCGAAGGGAATGGTGTTTACGCAATAGAATTCATTCTCGTCATCGAAATTGGTGTCAAAGGCATTCATCACCATCACCATTTCCTGCCATTGTGCATTTTCCGGCGAACCCAGAAGCCGCGAAGCCGCTGCCTCTCGCGCCTCCGGATGCTTCGCCGGATCGGGATCGACGATAAAGACACCGTAGAGCCCCTTGTGAATATGGCGCTTCAGCGGAATGGCATGGCAGTGATAGAGATGGCAGCCGAAGGGCTTGGCATCGAACTCATAAGTGAATTCCTGGCCAGGTGCCACCAGACTGGGACCTGCAACGCCGTCCATGCGCGCCGCGTGAATGCCGTGGAAATGCATGGAGTGCGGGTGCTTGCTGCCATTGATGAAGCGGATGCGCAAGCGCTCCCCCTCGGTGCAGCGCAGTGTCGGGCCGGGGATGCGGCCATTATAGGACCAGCCCGCAAATTTTATGCCGGGCGCCACTTCAAACTCGTGGTCAAGGGCCGTAATCGTCCATTCCCGGAGCTTTCGGCCATCGCTCATGGTCGAAACTGTACCGGCGTCGAAGTCCCACACCATCTTATGCGGGTCGAAACCATTGGCCACGTGGTTAACTTCGCCAATTACCCGGTTGCTGAGTTGATCCTTCTCTCCATGGCCTGGATGGCTGGACGCAGTCTGCGCCATGGCCTGACCACCAGCCAGCGGCACCATGGCCCCTACCGCCGCCGCTTTGCGCAGAAACCCGCGCCGGTTGAAATCAGCCAGTGGCGGTGAATCGCTCATTCTTTTCATTCCCATATTAATCGCTTGAAAGTTTAGCATAGGCTAAGTTATATGCAATAGGCTAATCTTGCCCCGTAAAAGGACGGATAAAATGGCACTTGCAACCAAAAAGGGCGCTTCGGCAAAGCTGCGCTCGGCGGCCTTCAAACGGGTTCGCGCCGATCATTCGGCCGAGCTTGCCGGGGATTACGTGGAAATGATCGCCGATCTCATTGACGAGCGCGGCGAGGCCCGCTGCACCGATATCGCCATGCGCTTGGGTGTTGCCAACGCAACCGTGGTCAAAACTTTACGCCGATTGCAAAACGCCGAACTGGTAACCCAGGAACCCTACCGCGCCATTTTCCTCACTGCCGAGGGTTGGAAAATGGCAGAGGACGGTAGGCGCAAACATGCACTGGTGGAAAAATTCCTACTCGCCCTCGGTGTGAGCCAGGAAACCGCCCGCATCGATTCCGAGGGCATCGAACACCACGTCAGCACCGAAACCCTCCGCGCCATGGGAAAATTCCTGGCGCGCCACGGCGGCTAGTTTACTTTTCCTCGCCCCAGCGGGAACTTTAACAAAATTGGCCTTCTCCTTGGGATTTTGTTGAATACATTCAAACACGATGATGGAGGAGGCCATCTTTGACTGAACCTCAAAAACTCAATTGCAGCTGTATTTCGTATAGATGCGAACCCGCGACGGCGGAACAAGTGTAGGCATTTGTTTGTTTGCCAATGCTGCGACATGGAGTGCTGCAACTTCGACTTCTGACAAAACGTCATGGCCGATGACAAAGTTCATGAGTCCCGTTTCAAGTAATTGGCGTGAATTCGGATTGAGTTCATGGCCGATGAAAACGGTTTTGCCAACGAGGTTGAATTGCTCGATGGCCTTGCCGACGCCGATGTTTCCGGCGGCCACATTGTAAATTCCTGCAGGGGGACCGTGCTCTTCGATGTACCTCACAACATTTTGGTAAACATATTCAGAGTCGTCGTTTGAGTTGACGCGTTCATCAACTGCGAGTTTGGGAAATTCGGATCGCAGGACGCGACGAAATCCGAGTTCACGTTCTTCCTGGACACGATAGGGTGCGGAATAGACCAGCAGAATTTTTCCCTCCCGGTTGCCGACAACCTGGCCCATCAAATAGGCGGCGGTTGATCCGGCTGAAGTGGGATCACTGCCGACATAGGCCTGTCGTCCGGACGCCGGAAGATCCGTCGTCAAGCATACCACTGGCACTTTCCGGGCGATAACATTGCGAATGGCGCGATTGATGATCAGGTTTTCGCGGGCCACGATGACGAGACCGTCAACGTCGCCAGCCGTGCGCTCAATTAGGTTTGCAAATTTGACGGGATCAACCTTGGATGTCGCGATGCCTTCGAAAGAACACACAATGCCGCGATTTGCGCTGGCATAATCAGCCACTGCGGATTCCAGTGTTCGGTTATAACTGACGCCGGAGTCTGACAAGAAGGCGATGCGTTTGGCAGACTGCTGCGATGCGGCCACTTGTGGCCGACGCAACCTCTCCAATGCACTCAACACTTTTTGCCGGGTAGCGTCGCGCACATTGCTACGGCCGTTCAACACACGGTCAACGGTCGCTGTTCCAACACGGGATTCTTGAGCGATTTCAGCAATAGTCGGCCCTCGCCAAGCGCCTTCTTCATCGTCTGGATTTGCGTTTTTGTTCGTATCCATCATGAAATCCATACTATGATGTAAAAAACATCAAGTCAATCAAATTGAGTTGCATATGCGAGATAGAACCGATTTTATATCGCACTGCAATATGATTTGATCGTTTATGCATCAAAATTTGTCAATTTTGATGTTGATTTGATTTGGAACAAATGTTCTGATGTCATCATTGCCGGAACAAAAGATTCAAAAATATCGACAAGGCAATTTCCGTGGGAGGACAAGGGCTTGGTTCCAGAAGCAGCTGTGTTGCGCGTGCGTTCGCAGCCGACAGCGCGCAGGGAGCCAGCCCAAAACACCATCCAGGGAAAAATCTCGTTCACAACAATCCGTCACCAAGACGGTAACAAGGAGGAAAAATGAAATGAAGTTACTCAAGACTGCCCTTATGGCCGCTGCCACCGTAGCGGTGATCGGGTTCGCCGTAACCGGCGCTCAGGCTCAAGACAAGAAATTCCGCTTCGTGATGGTCTCGCATATCGGCTCGAATGACGCCAACATGGGATGGCTGACGGAGTCGATGAAGACTTTCGAAGCGAAGTATCCGGACGTAAAGACCGAATACATCTCGACCAACAACTACTCGGTTCAGGAGCACGTCCGCCTTCTCGAGCAGGCGATCTCGACGAAGCCGGACGGCATTGCGGTTCCAATCGTCGACTCCAACGCTTTCGAAGGCCCGCTGCGCAAGGCGATTGAAGCGGGAATTCCGGTTGTGGCCTTCAATATTCCAGATGGCCGCCCGGAAGCGGAGCGCATTCCCTACCTCACCTATGTCGGCGGTGACGAGTATCTGACTGGCAAGCGGTTGGGTGAATATGCGCTGGCTGAAGTGGCGGCGGGCCGTATTCCGGCGCCGACGCACGTGGTTTGCGCCAGCCATGATGCGGCTCATCAGGGCCTGAAGGCGCGCTGCAAGGGCATGTCTGAAGTTATGACTGCGGCGGGCGCCAAGTTCGACGAACTGTTCATCGGCGCAGAACCCACGGCAGCCAAGAATACCCTGAATGCTTTCATGCAGGCCAACCCGGACACCAACTACATCTTCTCGGTTGCCGGCTGGTCTTCGCCTTGGGTCTGGAGTGTGGCGAACGACTTGGGCCTCAAGCCTGACGTCGACAACGAAGGTGTTACGGTTTTGACCGTCGACGAAGCTCCGGTGTCCATCGAAGGTATCCGCGCCGGTCACGTTCTCGCGTCAAACTCGCAGGGCTTCTGGTTGCAGGGCTATGCTCCGATGGAATGGCTCTACTGGTATCACACGCTCGGTTATCGTCCGAACTCCGATATCCTGACGGGCCCGATCGTCATCAACAAGGAAAATGCAGACAAGTGGGCGGCCCTTGTCCGCGGCGTGTTTGGCGATAAGGCCTACGACGAACAGAACACCTGGAAGTAGTCTCCCCCAGGCCCATAGACGGCCGGTATCCCCAAGGAACCGGCCGTCCCTTTTTCTTTTGCAGGCAGAGCGGCGCCTTTTGCATCGCGTGAAGTGGACCCAGGATGAAGAAGCTGGCCAATACTCAGGGATTCAGTGCTGTCATAGGCGTGGCCGTGATGTTGATCGCCTTCACGGTTATCGACTTCGATGGCTGGTGGACAGCCAATACCATAGCGAGTGTGCTGCAATTCGCCTCAATTTTGGGCATTCTTGCCATGGGCCAAGCGCTGGTCATCATGACTGGCGAGATCGATCTGTCAGTTGGCTCGGTCTATGGGCTTGCAGGTGTCGCCTTTGTGACGCTCGGCGGAACGCTGGGTGTTCCTGCCGGTGTGCTAGCTGCTCTTCTGATCGCCGCCGCGGTGGGCCTGCTGCAGGGTCTTGCCGTCGTTCGCGGCGGTGTTCCTTCGATGATCGTGACACTCGGCGGGCTCTTCACGGCGCGCGGCATCATCTACGTGTGGACCGGCGGCTCAGTCAGGGCCTTCCCTGAGGAAGCGCGCAACTACTGGCTAACCAAGCTGCTTGGCGGCAACTTATTTGGGGTCGATGCGCCGATCCTGTGGATGCTGACCGTGCTTGGCGTGCTGAGCGTCGTCATGCTGAAGATGCGGTTTGGCAACCGCCTTCTGGCGACCGGGGGCGGTCTCGCTTCGGCCCAGTCGCGCGGTGTCAGAACCGGCCGTATCAAGATCGCAGCATTCGTGTTGTCCGCGCTGCTTGCGGGATTTGCCGCCATCGTCACACTTTCCGATGATCCGCAAACTCATGTGACGCTCGGCGAACTCATGGAGCTCGAAGCCATTGCGGCTGCTGTCATCGGGGGCTGTCTCCTAAGCGGTGGGCGCGGCTCGCTGCTTGGCGCGGTGCTGGGAGCGTTGATCATCGTTAGTTTCCGCTACGAGTTGATCGCGCTTGGTGCGCCGTCGGCATGGTATCAAACCTTCGTTGGCATCGTGCTCATCATCGCGGTCATTGCCAATCAGAATCTGGCCCGCTGGGCCATGCAAAAAACCTGACGTAAAGGACCGCAGATGGCATCGTCTCAACCGCTCATCCAAGTTAAGAACCTCGACCTCTATTTTGGTTCCTTTCACGCCCTCAAGAACGTTTCTGTCGACTTCAGGGCAGGGGAGCTCGTCGGCCTTGTCGGCGACAATGGCGCGGGTAAGACGACGCTGATCCGCGTGCTCTGCGGCCTCCACGCGCCGACAAGCGGTGAAGTCTATTTTGACGGCGCGCGCGTCACAACTTTCCACCCCAAGCTCGCCATTGATTTCGGCATTGAGACCATCCAGCAGTCTGTGGGTCTCTGCGACAACCTGTCGATCGCCCGCAACTTCTATCTCGGGCGGGAGCCGGTCAAGCGCATTCTCGGCATCCCGTTCCTCGATTTCAGGGTGATGCGCGACATGTCGGCCAAGGTCATCCGCCAATTCGGGCTGCGCGACAATGTTTCCGTTGATGATGAAGTCGAGCGCCTCTCGGGTGGCGAACGGCAGTCGGTGAAAATCGGCCGCGCCGTCGAGTTCAAGAATCGCGTTGTCATCATGGACGAGCCTACGAACCATCTCTCGGTTCGCGAACGCGAACATGTTAATGAGCTTGCGGTGCAACTGAAAGAGCAGGGGCTGTTGGTCATCTACATCACCCATGACATTTTCCAGGTCCACAAACTGGCCGATCGCATCGTGATCATGGAAAACGGCGAAGTGGTCAAGGATGCACGCACCACCGAAATGTCGGCCGAAGCGTTGGAGGAGGTCATCCGTCATGGCGGCCGCGTGGTCGAGAAGCGGAGCGCGAAGTGATGGCCCGCCTGGCAGTCAAGCCACTGGTGCGCCGGCATTCCGAGATTGGAATTTTCCTGATCGGTGCCATACTAGTCGTCTATTTTTCGGCCACATCCGGCGGCTACTGGGCCAATCTCTACAATTTCGGCACCATCATGCAGCAGACTTCGACTATGGGGCTGATGGTGATCGGGCTCGCGCTGGTTATTACCACCGGCGAGATTGATATTTCAGTGGGCTCGACGTTCGGCATCGGCGCCCTTGTCTATCTGTGGCTGGCGCTGCGTGTCGATCCGGTTCTCGCCGCCCTTTGTGCCACGGCGGTGGGTGCAGCCATCGGAACCTTTAACGGGGTGCTGGTCACGCGCACTAATACACCCTCTCTGATTATCACGCTCGGATCGCTGATGATCTTCCGTGGGCTTGCGATTGCGCTGACCAGCGGTTTCGCGTTCTCCATCCCCTACAAGCAGCGCGGCGCCTTTTCCTACTGGCTGCTCGGCGGCGACACCCTGCTTGGTTTCAACACGGCCCTCATTTGGCTTGTGGTGGCACTGATCATCTTTTCTGCAATGCTGCGGCTCATGCCGTGGGGCAACCGGTTGCTGGCGGTAGGCGGTTCGTCCGATAGCGCGCTGTCGCGTGGCGTTCGTGTGGATCGCATCAAGCTCTCGGCTTTCATTCTCTGCGGGGCCTTGTCGGCCTTTGGCGGTGTGCTCGAAGCCGGCAAACTCGGTTCGGCTGACGGATCCATGGGACGGCTTATGGAACTGCAGGCGATCGCCTCTTGTGTTCTGGGTGGAACGCTCCTGGCCGGTGGCAGGGTATCTCTTATCGGTGCGCTGGCGGGTGCTTTCGTCCTGTCGTCGATTCAATCATATCTCGTCGTCATGGGGGTTGCCCCTCAGTGGTTCATGGTGTTGCTTGGGGTAATTGTGGTGGCGGCCGCCCTTGGTGACCGGTCGCTACAGCAATGGGCCCTGCGCAAATAGGAAAGTTATCACGATGAGCGTTCGCATTGCCGTCATCGGCACCGGAGTCATGGGGGCGGATCATGCCCGGATTTTCGCACAAGATGTGCCGGGTGCCGATCTTCGTGTGGTTTGCGATGCGGACGGAGCGCGGGCCAAGCGGCTGGCGGATGCCTTGGGCGCCGCCGACGCCGTGACGGATGGCGAGGCCGCTATCGCGCGGGCAGACATTGATGCGGTGGTCATCGCAAGTCCTGACTTCACGCATGCCCCCCTATCGCTGGCCTGCATTCGCGCGGGCAAGCCTGTACTTTGTGAAAAGCCCTTGTCGCAATCTTCAAATGAATGCCTGGACGTGATTGAAGCCGAAGTCGCCACCGGGCGGCGCCTCATCCAACTCGGCTTCATGCGGCGGTTCGATCAGGCCTATGTCGAAATGAAGAAGGCGCTGTCCGAAGGTGTTCTTGGCCGGGCCCTGATGATGCATAATTTTCACCGCAATGTCTCCGCTCCATCGAATTTTACTGGACAGATGGCCATTACCAATTCGGCTCCCCACGAATTCGACATAGCACGTTTCGTGTTGGACACAGATTATGAATCAATCTCTGTGTTCTGTCCTGACTTTCGCGATTCGGATAAGACTGGTGCACCTGTATTCATGGTATTGAAAACCGTCACCGGCCAACTTGTCAATGTCGAGATCAACAACAACGCGGCCTACGGCTACGATGTGCGCGGCGAACTGGTGGGAGAAAAAGGTTCCGTCTCCCTGCGTTCTCCCATCGCTAGCGAACTACACGTCAACCTGCAAACCATCACAACTTATTCTGCAGACTGGCGGCCACGCTTTGCGGAAGCCTATCGTCTGCAGAACAGTGCATGGCTGAAGTCCATTGAAACGGGAAAGCCGGTCGGTGCCAGCGCATGGGACGGCTATGCAGCGACACTCATTGCGGAAGCTGGTGTCGAATCTCTCGCTACCGGAAGGCTCGTCGCGGTCACACCTACATCCAAACCCAAGCTCTACTGAGGTATCCTCATGAAAATCGGAATGGTTTCAGATTCACTTTCTCACCTTGATCTGGGTGAAATGCTCGATGCGGCAGCGCGGTTGGGCATTGAAGGCGTTGAAGTGAATACCGGCAACTGGTCTTCGGCCCCGCATCTCAACATGGATGACCTGCTGTCGCGCTCTGCAGCCAGGAGGGATTTTCTCAAGGCCTTTGCCGAACGTGGGCTCAAGCTGATAGCGTTCAATGCCAACGGTAACCAGTTGCATCCCACCGATGGTGAACGTCAGTCAAAAATTTTACAGGATACGCTCAAACTAGCCGGCGTTTTAGGGGTCACGAAAGTTTGCCTTATGTCTGGCCTGCCTTCCGGTGGTCCGGAAGATATCACTCCGAACTGGATCGTTTCCTCCTGGCCACCCGAAACACAAATAATTCTGAAATGGCAGTGGGAAGAAAAGCTGTTGCCGTATTGGACGAAGCTCGCCGACGCTGCGAAGAAAAATGGCGTAGAGCAGCTCTGTGTCGAGCTCCACGGCAACCAGCTTGTTTATAACGTGCCGTCCCTTCTAAAGCTTCGCAAAGAAATTGGCCCAGTTGTCGGTGCCAACCTTGATCCCAGCCATCTCATGTGGATGGGGGCGAATCCAATTGCGGCGATAGATGCCCTGGGAGAAGCGATCTATCACGTCCACGCCAAGGATACTTTCATCAACGGTCCGAAATGCGCCACGACAAGTCTTTTGGAAAACGGTTCGCTCATGGATATTCCGGCCCGATCCTGGAGCTATATTACGTTGGGTTTCGGGCATGGCGAGGGATGGTGGCGGGACTTCTGTTACCGACTACGCATGGTGGGTTACGACGGCTGGCTCTCAATTGAGCATGAGGATGTAATGCTCTCCCGGCACGAAGGTGTGAAGCGGTCGGTGGAATTGCTCAAAGCCGTTGCGCCTGCCGAACAAAGTGATTTTGTGCCGCAAGCGATTTGAGGAGAACTGCCGTGAAGAACAATCGCATGACTGTTGCCGATTTACGCGCATTAAAGGGTAAACGCCAACTTACCATGTTGTTCGTGGACACATTGGACGAAGCTGCAGCCGCCAGCGCCGCCGGTATCGATATGCTCTCCATCATTGAGCCCGTGTGGACGTCGGAAATGCGCGAGGCCGCAGGTGATTGCTTCGTTCAGGTGGGGCTACTCTATGGTCAACTCGTAACCTATGAAGATTACCTGCGAGCGGCCCATAATGCGATCATGCGGGGTGGCGATTGCTGTTATTGTGCCGCCAGCATTGATTCAATCACGAGATTGGCTGCTGAAGGCATTCCTGTCGTCAGTCATGTTGGTCTCGTTCCATCCAAGGCAACCTGGACCGGCGGCTTCAAAGCAGTAGGGAAAACCGCAGAAAGCGCTCTAAGTGTCTTTCGCCACGTCAAACAACTTGAAGCGGCGGGCGCAATCGGAGCCGAACTTGAAGTCGTGCCAGACCGGGTGGCCGCCGAAATTACCAAACGTACCTCACTTATCATGCTGTCTATGGGGGCAGGCGCGGGAGGTGACGCCCAGTATCTGTTCGCTGAGGACGTGTTGGGATATACGAGAGGGCACAGGCCACGCCATGCCAAGGTCTATCGCAACTTCCGTGCCGAGTATGACCGGCTTCAGCAAGAACGAATTGCCGCATTCAGCGAGTTTGGGGCCGACGTTAAGCGCGGTACTTATCCTGAAGCTCATCATGTAATTTCAATCACTGATACGGAATTGGAGAGCTTTCTTAAACTTCTTCCCCCCATCAACTGATGGACCCAAAATGTGCGAAACAAGTACCTAGAGGCGACTTTCCCTAGTGGGGGAAAACTCAAGACTGCCTCAATCGGATTCCGAATTGCACCAGTTAGCTCCGCCGCATGACCGCGATAAAGAAGCCGTCGGTTCGATGCTGGGCTGGCGTCAAAAGCAGAGTATCGGTTGAACCATCGGCGGAAACCGGCGCAGGTGTGCCAATCGCCGCAGCCCACTGCTTTGCATAGGGAATGATGGCAAAATTCCTGTGGGCGTTCAGGAACGCGTCAATCTGGGCCGTGTTCTCTTCCGGCAGCACGGAACACGTGATGTAAACAAGACGCCCGCCGTCCTTCACCAGTTCCGCGCCCCGCTCAAGCACTTCCCGCTGATCCTTGATGCGCTGCTTTAATTGCATCTCGGCCAGCCGCCACTTGGCGTCGGGCTTCCTGCGCCATGAACCCGAGCCCGAACAAGGTGCATCGATCAGCACACAGTCAAAGCCCCCCATCTCATCAAGCTTACCCGCCTCATCAGCGGCAATAACTTCGATATTGGTAGCGCCCGCCCGCGTCATCCGTTCAAAAATCGGCCGCAAGCGGTGGCGGTCCGCGTCATAGGCCACAAGCCGCCCCTTGTTCTGCAGCATCGCCGCAAGCGCCAGGGTCTTGCCGCCTGCGCCCGCACAGATATCAGCCACACTCTCGCCGGGCTTGGCGCCTGACATCAGCGCCGCAACCTGCGAAGCCGCATCCTGAACCTCGAACCACCCCATGCCATGGGCGGGCTCAACTTCCACATTGATGTTTCTCACATTCGCATCGGAAGCTTTGATCCGCACGCACAGGGGCGACAGCGGCCCTGCTTCCGCGCCATGCTTGGCAAAAGCCACGAGCAGCTTGTCGCGATCCGTCTTCAATGTATTGGCGCGCAAATCAATGGGTGCCCGTTGCGAAAGGGCTGCCCCCTCCTCCGCCGCGCGCGAACCAAACACTTGCACCATCGAGGGCATGAGCCATTCCGGAAAATCGCCTCTGATGTGAACCGGCAGATCGCCCCGCATCTCCCGCGCCAATGCGCCTTTTTCACCTGCAGTCAGGACGCCGGGACCATGTTGCTCCGTACACAGATTTTCAATCTCTTCCGCAGGCAGGTTCCACACTTCGCGCAGGACACCCAGAACCAAAGCCCGCGGCCTGCCATCGCCCATGCGGGCCGCCGCCGTATTGCGCCGCCGCAGCACATCGTAAACCAGCGTGCCAATGGCATGGCGGTCGGTGGAGCCCGCAAAGCGGTGGGCCTTGCCCCAATCCTTCAGCGCCTCCGCCGCCGGGCGATGCTGGGTAAAGACATCGGTTAAAACTTCAATCGCCGCGGCAACGCGGCCAGCCATGCGCATAAATTATCCAATCACAAAA
>Ga0214473_10002836_pt1 | contig 21207 bp, 17 predicted proteins | sample RVTome_7_FD_203509 | JGI IMG/M metagenome (GOLD analysis project Ga0214473, IMG submission 203509) | Soil microbial communities from uranium-contaminated site in the Upper Colorado River Basin, Wyoming, United States - RVT98D197 | ecosystem: Environmental > Terrestrial > Soil > Contaminated >... | reverse complement strand
CCATAACCACGCGGGATTATAGCACAGTCCAGCGACCAGGGACAGCAAAGCCCCCCCCCATGGCAAGCATCCGATTATCCTCTCAGGAACAATAGGGCCGCCGTCACCAGTCCCAGCGCGGCGGCGGGCCACACGTAGACGATCGTGCGTCGCAGAATCTGCTGGACATCCACCCCAATATAGTTCGCGATCCAGACGTTGTGGGTATTGGTCGGATCGCACACGCCTTGCAGCTGGCCCACCGACATCAGTGCCGCCATCACCGCGGCCGGACCCAGCCCCGGCGCAGCCGCCATCATGGCCGCCAGCCCTGCGCCCATTCCGTAGAGGTTCAGCGGTCCGCGGTAGAGCGCGAGTGGGGCCAGCAGGGAGAACCCTACCACATAGCCTACCGGGCTCGAGGGCAGGATCCGCTGCAGGATCGGCTGAACCTGCGCCTGCACGTTCGGGTGGGACACCGCGGTTACCAGCATTCCGATGCCCAACATCAGCGCGATCGCGGGCGCCACCGCGCCGATCCCATCTATCGCGCTGCGCGCGAGGAGCTGCACTCGTCCTTGCGGTAGCCGGCGCGCGGTGAAGAGTCCATACATGATACCAATCACCATTGCGGTGATGATCGGGAAGTCGAACGGCGCAGTCGGATGGTAGCGGTTGTACACCCCGAACCCCACAATCGGCAGCAAGGGCACAACCGGCGTCAGCATTGCATACCATGGAGCGAAGGCTGTCTTTTCCCTCGGCGCGGTGGCCGCCCAGAACCGCCGCCTCCTGCTCGGCCGCATCTCCACGGCCGCAAATGCCACCGCGGCCGCAGTCATCAGCCCGGCCGCGGGGATCGCAAAGCGGAGGATCGTCTCCTTGGGAAGCTGTAGCACCTCGAGGTAGAGTTGCCAGTTCGTGAGGTTGAAGATCCCTCCGATGCACATCCCAAACAGGAACAGCCCTCCCACCGCGAGCTGTGGCGCCCCCAGCGCCAGCAGAATCGGGAACACAATGGTCGCCACCATGATCACCGCGCCCAGCCCGCCCAGCGTGGTGAAGAGCAGAGCTACCACGGCGGTGAGCAGCAGCGACAAGACCAGCGGCTTGTCCCCGCCCAACTCCGCCGCCTTCTTGATCATCGTCTCCGCGATACCCGTTTTCGCGATGATCTCAGCCAGGATCGCGCCCAGGATCGCGGTGGTGTAGGCGGCGTGCAATCGCAGTGCTCCCGTGCCCACGACCCCCACCAGATCTTGCCACGATACCCGCGCGGCCAGGCTGATGGCTACCGCCATCAGTGGCAGCGCGACCAGCGCGGGCAGGCGGTTCAGATACATCAGCACCGCCATGCCGGCGAAGATCGCCAGGATCACCAGCGCCAGCGTCATGACCGTCTCCTAGGCCCCGAACTTCTCCTGAACGCCCATCAGGTTGGTCATGATCGGCATCACGTCCAAGCCGCGAATCCGCCCCAACGCCCCTCCCACCACCGCGCGTTCACCAAACGCACGCACGCTATCGTGACAGAGATTAGGCCCGCAGATCGCCAGGGGCACCGGGTCCCCGGTATGGTCCCCGAAGGTGATCGGGGTGCAGTGGTCACAGGTGATGGTTAGATGCAGATCGGCCGGCCCGTGTTCCCGCACATATCCGGCCAGGCGGTCAAACATCTGCACGGCGCGCAACTTGGATTTGACGTCCCCGTCATGCCCACCCAGATCAGGCCCTTTGAAGTTGCACAGCACGAAGTCATGGTCCCGCAGCATCTCCAGCACCATCTTCGCCAAGGCGAGTTCGTCCGTATCCATGCCCCCCGTCGCGCCGGGCACGGCGGGCACCCTCATCTCGAGGTACCGCCCGATACCGGCGATCAGACCCGTCTCCACTACGCACGCCCCGGCGATGCCATACCTTGACTGGAACGATTGCAGATGCGGCGCCAGGCCCGCCCCGCGCGGCATGACGCAGTTCGCGGGTTGCTTCCCCGCGGCCTCGCGCGCCTTGTTCACGGGATGGTCCTTTAGGATCTGCCATGCGCGCAGCACGAATTGGTTCAGGATCCGCGCCGTCTTGCTGGAAGCCTCCTCCGCGCCCTCGGCGCCGTGGGGCGCCACACCCTCCTCATGAGGGTCCACGTCGCTCACCTTTGCCCCCAGACCAGGGCCGCGCAGAAGCAGGGCGGCGCGGTGCTCTACCGATTCCTTGAACAGACACACCACGTCCTCGATCTCCATCCCGTCCAAGGCCTCCGCCAGCGCGTGCGTCCCCTCCGAGATGCGTTGCGCACGCCGGTCCACCAGCACGGCCCCGCGCAGACGGCCATCTGCCTCCAGCTCCAGCTCCCCCTCCAGCGTCGAGAAGTTGCACCGAAAGCAGATGTCTCCACCGCGCACCTCCAGGCCGATGCCGATCGCCTCAAACGGCCCCCGGCCCGTATACACCGCATATGGGTCGTAGCCCAGGATCGCCAGGTGCGAAGTATCGCTCCCCGCCCGCACCCCCGGGCCGATCGGATCCATCAATCCGCACTGCCCCTCCGCCGCAATCTGATCCAGGTGCGGCGTGTCCGCCACCTCCAACGGTGTTTGCCCATCCAAGGCCGGCACCGGACGGTCCGCCAATCCATCCGCGATCAGCACTACGCCCTTTGTCTGTTTGCCCACCGTTCTATCTCCCGCCTATATGTCACACTGTCTTGAAGACGTATTCTACGGTAACGTGATGTTCCCAAGGATCACCGAATGCTGCGCCCCCGTGGCCGATGGTACGTTCGATGGATTGCCCAGCACTGTCTCGTTTCCGAGGATCGCAAAGGCCAGCGCCTCTTTCGCTTCACCGTTGATGCCGAAGTCCTCGGGAGCAAGCACTCTTGCTCCCGACATACGCTCCTCCAGCCTCCGCCTGAGCGTCGTGTTGTAGCTTCCCCCTCCACCCAGGATTACCTCGTCTATCCCCACAGTCCCATGCGCCGCCAATCGGGGAAGCACGAAGTCACGATAGGCGGCCGCGATGGATTCCGCAGTAAACGCGGTCGCGGTCGCGAGCAGGTCTTCCGTCGCCATCCCCTTCCCCCGCGCCAGCAACTCAGTGACGAACTCCGCCCCGAACTCCTCCCTCCCGGTGGACTTCGGGGGCCGACGCGCCAGGAAGGGGTGCTGCATCAGGTCGGCCAGCCGCGCCTCCTCCACCTTCCCGCGCGCCGCCCAGGCGCCATCTCTGTCATAGGTAACCGCACCGTCGCTCAAGGCCGCGGCTAGCCCGTCAATCACCATGTTGCCGGGTCCCGTGTCGAACGCGATCACGCTCTCGAGTGGGCCGCCCGCCGGGAGCACCGTGACGTTCGCGATCCCGCCGATGTTCTGCACCGCCCTGCTCTTCTCGGCGTGACGGAACAACACCCAGTCCGCGTACGGGGCCAACGGCGCGCCTTGCCCACCCGCCGCCATATCACGTGGCCGGAAGTCCGCCGCCACCATCACCCCGGTTAGTTCCGCGATCACGGCCGGCTCACCGATCTGTAGCGTCACCCCGACTGTAGGGCGGGCGTACCCACGCCCGCCTTCTCTTATCTCTGGCAGATGGCACACCGTCTGCCCATGGGAGGCGATCAGGTCCACCTCCCCCACTCCGCTCTCCCGCATCAGATCCAGGGCCGCCTCCGCGAAGAGCCGCCCCAGCCTGAAGTTCATTCGCGCCACCTCGCCCACCGGCGCGTTGGGGGTGAAGAGCGCCATCAGCTCACGCCGGAACTCCGGTTCATACGGGTGGCACCGGAATCCCACCACCTCCGCCCGCAGCGTCTCCCCGGTCCCAGAGATGTGACACAGAGCCGCGTCGATCCCGTCGGCCGATGTGCCCGACATCAGACCGATGACGGTGCGGGTCTCCTTGGCGGCATAGCGAGATAGCGCGTCCATCTCACCTACACCGCGGGCGGGCACTGCAGTGCCCGCCCGCCAGTACCCGGGAATAGGCGCTCCGGTCCATCTGCGCCTAGGCCGCGGGCGCGACGCTGAGATTCTCGAGCACGACCTCCGGCAACTCCCCTCGGCCGAGCACCTCCTTCGCGTGCAGGATCTCTATACCGACCAGCGTCTCGCCGGGGCCTATGTTCAGGGCGATCTCCTCGTTCAGCCGGAGCGTGCGGCACTCGTACTCCCCCTCCACCAGCCGAATGTAGACCGCATCCACCTCCGGGTCATAGCTGATTCTCATTGCCCTCTTCCCCTTCACCCCTCGCCTCTTCGCCTCTCATTCGCTCCGTAACTCCACCACTCTCGCCCCCGGGTAGTACGCCTCCAGCATCTCCTCCGCCGTTTGCCCGGCAAGTGCCCGACCGCGTGCCCCCCACTGGCACATTCCGATCCCGTGCCCGTGACCCGCGCCGATGAAAGCAAACGACCGCGGCCGGCCTCGCCTGTCACGGGTCACCTTCAGATCGAACCGCGTGCTGCGCAGGCCGCTCGGACCGGGAGTGCCGTTGCCGAACAGCCAGCGCACCGCATCTCCCATCACCCGATAGGTCCCCATCGTTGTCTTCACCTCGAACCACCGCACGCGATTGCCGCTACGCGCGGACACCCGCAGCGAGAGCAACCTGCCGGGCACGATGCTGGGGTCGCCCAGGACTGTCTTCAGGTTCCGCACGACCAGCCGCTGCGCCTCCGCGTAGCTGAACCGCTTCCTCCACCCGACCTCGTGACCCGCCGCGCAGTAGGCGCCACCGGCGGCGCCGTCCTCCGCGCCGCACAGATACGGCAGCAGCTTCCCTTGCCGCGTCTCCCAGGCCGCGACGGTGTGGCCGCTGCACGCGGCGCTGTATTGCGCGTCGATCAGCAGGCCGTTGTAGGCCAGCACCTGGCCGGCCGTCTCCTGCGCAGCACGCCACGCCCTCGTACCCTCCGGGGGCACGCCGCGAAAGGCCTGGCAGTGCACCTCCCCGCAAAGATCGGCGCCCTGTGCCTCATGGTCACCGAGATGGAACAGCGCGTAGGTTCGCGCCGCGATCGCCTGCGCCTTCACCGCCTCCAACGGGAAACTGCGCGGCATCTCCGCCGCCACCACTCCCGCGACATAGGATTCGAGGGGAATCAGCTCTATGTTGTCCGACCGGAGGTCGGACCCACGGGAAACCAGCACGCGCACGGGTTGGCCGGCCGCGTACGGCGCCACTTGCTCGACGGCCACTTCCTTGGGCAGCGCGCCCGTCCCCGTGAGGTGTAGCATCGCCAGCGCGGCTGCCGCCCACGAAGCCCCAGTCACGGCCGGCTCTCCTCATAGTGCGCGAGCCATTCCGGCAGTTCGGCCAGGCTGGCGAGCGCGGCGTCCGCGCCCGCCTCGCGCAGACTCGCCTCTGTGCTGTTCCCCGTTAGCACGCCGACACACAGTCTCACCCCCGCGGCCCTCCCTGCCTGCAAGTCGAACACGTGATCGCCCACCATCGCCGCGCGTTCCGGATGGCCACCCACGCGCGCGAGCGATCTGAGCACGTGATCCGGGTCCGGCTTGACGTTTGGGACATCGTCGCGGGTGAGCAGCGCGTCGTAGCAGTCCAACCCCTCCAGCACGATCCGCGCCGCGGCGCGGCAGTTCCGCGTGATCAGCGCCACCCCGATCCCCCGCCCCCGTAGCGCCTCCAGCGCCTCCCTCGCCCCAGGGATCACCCGCGCGGTGCTTGCCGCCGTCACCTCTATCTCCTCTACCGCGTGTTCGGCCCGGGCCCGGAACTCTCCCGCGCGCTCGGCCAAACGCTCTGCCGTCGCCGCGATCTGCTCGAGCACCCCCCTCACCCCAAGCTCTGCAGTGCTCACCCCATAGCGCGCGGCCACCTCCCCCACCGCGAGGCGCATCGCCTCGAAGTCATAGGGACAGGTGACGACGGTGCCGTCCACATCCAATACTACCGCGGTGATAGTGTTCATCCTGCAGGGCGGGCCTGCCCAGGCCCGCCATCCTCAGCGTATCTGCGGGTGTAGCGACGCCCACCCTACAACGCGCCCACAATCAGCGTCGCGTTGTGTCCCCCAAAACCGAAGGAGTTGGACAGCGCAATCTTCATCGGGCACTCTCGCGCCACATTGGGGACATAATCCAGATCGCACTCGGGATCGGGATGCTCCAGGTTGATGGTCGGCGGTGCCGTTTGGTCGCGAATCGCCATCAGGCACGCGATCAGCTCCACCGCTCCCGCGGCCCCTAACAGATGCCCTGTCACCGACTTGGTGGAACTGCACGGGATACGGGCGGCCCGTTCTCCGAACACCCGCTTCACGGACCGCGTCTCCGCGGGGTCGCCGGTGGGCGTCGCGGTGCCATGGGCGTTGATGTAGTCCACCGCCTCCGCGCAGAGCTGCCCCCGCCGCAGGGCCGCCTCCATCGCCAAGGCCTGTCCGCTCCCATCCGGGGCCGGAGCGGTGATGTGATAGGCGTCGCCGGAAGCGCCGTATCCGAGCACCTCTCCGTAGATCCTTGCCTCTCGCGCCTTTGCCTGTCCCAGCTCCTCCAGAATCACGATCCCAGCCCCTTCCCCCATCACGAACCCGTCCCGGTCGCGGTCAAAAGGCCGGCTCGCCCTCTCCGGCTCGTCGTTGCGGCGCGAGAGCGCCCGGGAGGCGCAGAACCCGGCCACGGAAAGCGGCGTAATCGCGGCCTCGCTCCCTCCGGCGATCATGATATCGGCCGCCTCCCGCTTGATCATCTCCGTCGCTTCACCGATGGAGTGCGCGCTGGTGGCGCAGGCCGTGACGATGGCCAGGTTCGGGCCCTTCGCTCCGTACCGCATGGAAACGCGGCCGGAAGCCATATCGGTGATCAGCATGGGGATGAAGAACGGGCTGACCCGCCCCGGACCTTTCTCCAGCAGCACCCGATGCTGGGCCTCCCACACCCCGTTCCCCCCTATCCCGGAGCCGATCAGGACGCCCACGCGCGTCCCATCAACCCGGGAGAAGTCGAGGTCCGAGTCCTCCACCGCCTGCTTCGTCGCGGCGAGCGCGAACTGCACGAATCGGTCGGTGTGCCGCACTTCGCGCGGCTCCATCCATTCCGCTGGATCGAACCCCTTCACCTCGCCGGCAATACGCGAGGTGAACTCCGTGGCGTCAAAGTGGGTGATGCGGCCGATCCCGGACCGGCCCTCTCGCATCCCCTGCCAGGTGGCCTCTGCGCCGATGCCCAGCGGGGTGATCGCGCCGATCCCAGTCACCACGACCCGTCTTTCCATGGGGGCTCCTGGGAGAAGACCTACGGCCAACGCCGTCTCCGGCGCCGCGCCTGGGCCTCGCGCCGGGGTCAGCGGATGACGGCTAGCTCTTCTTCGATTCGATATACGTCACTACGTCGCCGACCGTCTTGATCTTGTCGGCGTCTTCCTCGGGGATGTCGGGCAGCTCGAATTTCTCCTCCAAGGCCATCAGCAACTCCACCAGCGTCAGCGAATCGGCGCGAAGATCCTCCTCGAACGAGGAGCTCGCGTTCACCGTCGCCTTGTCCACCCCCAGCTGCTCCGCAACCAACACCCGTACGTCCTCCAGAATGGCTTCGTCCATTTCCTCCTCCGTGGAAACCGGTTCCTTTCCTGCGATTGTTCTCGGGAAGCCCGAAATCTCCGCCCCCTCTTCCCGTTGAGGGCCTACGCGACGCCGCGAAGCTACGTCGCTGAGTAGCAAGTCAATATCACATCTGCATCCCGCCGTCAACCGGCAACACCTGCCCGGTAATGTAACTCGCCGCAGGCGAGGCCAGAAACGCCACGGCCTCCGCGACATCCGCCGGCAGTCCCAGCCGGCCCAGGGGGATCAGGCTCGACAATCGTTCCTTCGCCTCCTCGCTCAGCGCCTCCGTCATCGCGGAGACGATGAACCCCGGGGCCACCGCATTCACCGTGATCCCCCGCGCCGCGAACTCTCGCGCCATGCTCTTGGTCAGCCCGATCAGGCCGGCCTTGGAGGCCGCGTAGTTCGCCTGGCCCGCGTTCCCCATCATCCCCACGACCGAGGCGATGTTCACGATCCGCCCGGACCGCTGCCTCAACATCACCTTCGCCGCCGCGCGACTGCAGTAGAACGCCCCCGTCAGATTGATGCCGATCACCGCGGCCCACTGCTCATCGGTCATGCGGACCATGAGTCCATCTCTGGTGATTCCCGCGTTGTTCACTAGCACCTCCACCCGTCCCAACTCTTCCACCGTCCGCTTCACCATCGCTTCAACCTGTGCGGAGTCAGTGACGTCCGCTGGCACCAGGCAAGCCCGTCGCCCCAGCGCGCGCACCTCCTCGGCCACCACCTCAAGCTCCTCCCGCCCCGCTTCGATATCGTTCAGCGCAATCTCCATCCCCATTCCTGCGAGCTTCAGCGCCACCGCCCGGCCGATGCCCCGCCGCGCGCCCGTGATGAGCGCCACCTCCGGGCCCTGCGCCACGTTCCCTGCCGTCACGCGCCTATCTCCTCAACCAAGCTCCGCAACTCCCGCGGCCTGCCCACCGCGCGCGCCCTCGCTTCCGGCGCAATCCGCGCGACTAGCTTCGTCAGCACCTGCCCCGGTCCCACCTCCAGGAATGTCTCGACCCCGTCGGCCACCATCCGCCGCACCGACGCCGCCCACAGGACCGGACTGGTCATCTGTCGTGTGATCGCCTCCCGCGCCTGCACCGCGGTGGTCACCGGCTCGGCCGTCGCATTCGCCACCACCGGGATCACTGGATCCGCGAGCTGGGCGCCTGCCACCAGTGCCGCGAACTCCCGCCCCGCCTCCGCCATCAGTGGAGAATGAAACGCGCCGGACACTCGCAACGGGATCGCTTTCCCCCCCGCCTCTTTCACCAGTTCGCCTATCTTCGTCAATGCCACCGATTCGCCGGAGACTACAACCTGTCCGGGGGAATTGTAGTTTGCGACCACTACCTCCCCCGCCGTCCGCGCCTCCTCGCAGAGGCTGTCCACCTGCTCCTCCGGCAGACCGATCACCGCCACCATCCCGCCGGGCCGCTTCGCCCCCGCCGCCTCCATCAGGTCGCCGCGCCGCTGCACCATCCGCAGGGCCGCGCCGAACTCCATCGCCCCGGCCGCTACCCAAGCCGCAAACTCCCCCAGGCTGTGCCCGGCCGCCGTCTGCGGCCGTATCCCCCGCTCCGCCAGCACCTCCAGCCAGGCCACTGACGTCGTCAGCAGGGCTGGTTGGGCCACCTCCGTGCGCGTCAGCGTGGCCTCATCTCCACTGGTGCAGATCTCCGCCAGGTCGAGCCCGAGCACGTCGCGCGCGCCCTGGAAGACCACCCGCGCTGCCGCTTCCTGGGCCAGCAGCTCGGCTGCCATCCCCGCCTGCTGCGAGCCCTGCCCAGGGAAGACGAAGGCGAGACCCCCGACTACCACCGCAACACCATACTCGCCCGACTTAGCCCTGCCCCGAAGCTTGACAGCAGGATATGATGTCCGGGCCTGATCGTCCCCTCCCGCACGGCCTCAGCCAGAGCCAGTGGGATGGAGGCCGCCGAGGTATTCCCGTACCGCTCGATATTGAGTACGAATCGTTCGTAGGGGATATTCAGCCGTTTGGCGGCCGCGTCCACAATTCGCAGGTTCGCCTGGTGGGGGACCACTACGTCAATGTCGGCCATCGTCAGCCCGGCCTGCCGCACCGCCTCTTCCGAGGAATCCACCATCGCCCGCACGGCGGGCTTCAACAGCTTACTCCCCATCATCTTCAGGTAATGCTGTCGGCCGGCCACGGTCTCCGCGGTGGCGGGCATCCGGGAACCGCCAGCTGGGATAGTAAGCAAATCCGCCCCGTCGCCATCGTTGCCAAGCGAGTACGACAGGATGCCGCGCCCCGGCTCCACTGGTCCGAGCACCGCCGCCCCGGCCGCATCCCCAAACAGCACGCAGGTGCTCCGGTCTTCCCAGTCGGTGATCCGTGACAGTGTCTCCGCGGCGATCACCAGTGCGTGCTGGTAAGCGCCCGCGGCCACCATCGCCCCCGCCGCCGCCACGGCGTAGATGAAACCCGTGCACCCCACCAGCACGTCGAAGGCCGCGGCGTTGGTGGCCCCGATGGCATGCTGCACCAGTGCGGCCGTACACGGGAAGAACGTGTCCGGGGTGACTGTCGCCACCACTACCAGGCCGATCTCGGTGGGCTTTAGGCCGGCCTCCGCCAGCGCGGCTTCGGCGCTGAGCTTCGCCATATCAGAGGTGGCGACCTCCGGGTCGGCGATACGGCGCTCGCGGATCCCGGTGCGAGTACGGATCCACTCATCCGACGTGTCCACCATTCGCTCGAGATCGAAGTTCGTCAAGACGCGCGGGGGCGCGTAGGAACCCGATCCGATGATGCCAACCGCGCGCAAAGCTGGTTTCAAGGGCATTGCTCTCTAGCAGGTGCTGACGTCGGTGGCGGCCGCGGCGCTCATCGCCGCCGTGTCCAACTGGCTGAAACAGGTCGTCAACTCCTCCACCACCCGGTGCCGGGCCAGGTCCGAGGCCACCCGGATCGCGTTCGCCACGGCCGCCGCGGTGGAGCGCCCATGCCCGATCACCACGATCCCGTTCACCCCAGCCAGCAGCGCACCCCCGTAGGTCGCGTAGTCCAATTGCCCCACCATGCGCTTCAGCGCCGGCCTCAGCAGCCATCCCCCCAGGCTGCTTCGCAGGCCCGATCCTATTCGTTCCCGCAACATGCTGAGGAATAGCTCTGCAAATCCCTCCACCGATTTCAGCAGGATATTGCCCGCAAACCCGTCGCACACCACCACATCCACGTCCCCGCGGGCCAACTCCTTTCCCTCGATATTGCCGATGAAGTGAAGCGACGACTGCTTGAGCAGTGCATGCGCTTTCTTAACCAGAGCATTCCCCTTGCTCGGCTCCTCGCCGATGCTCAGCAATCCGACCCGCGGATTCTCCACCGCCAGGAGGGACTTCGCATAGGTAGCCCCAAGGTGCGCGAAATCCACCAGGTGCTCCGGACGACAATCCACCGTCGCCCCGACGTCCAGCACCACTACCCCCGACCTCCGGCTCGGAAACACCGTTGCGATGGCCGGTCGCTCCACCTGCGGAAGCATCCCCAGCCGCAGCACCGCGGCACCCGTCACCGCGCCTGAGTTCCCCGCCGAAACCACCCCGCAAGCCGCGCCCTCTTTGACCAAGTTCATTGCCACCATAATGGAAGAGTCTCGCTTCCGAAGCAGCGCTGCTCCTGGTGACTCGTCCATCTCGATGGTCGCGGCTGCGTGCGCAATCTCTAACCCGGCCGGAGTCGGCCCGTGACGCGCCAGTTCCGCCTCTATCGCGGCCTGGTCTCCGACCAACACCACACCAATGCCGGACTCGCGCGCGGCCTGCACCGCTCCCGCGACGGTCGTACCAGGCGCCTCATCACCCCCCATGGCGTCCAGGGCGACGGGTTTCAAGGAACTCCGCTCTCCGTGGTCCAAGGGTCTAGTCCCGGCCGCGGTGAATCCGCTCCTGGGAGCCCTTCATCACCTTCTCGCCAGAGTAGCTCCCACATGTGGGGCAGGCCTGATGGGGCCGTTTCAGGCCCCGGCAGTCGGGGCACGCGGTGAGCTGCGGAGCCTTCAGATACCAGTTGGCTCGCCGCTTGTCCCGTCGCGCCGGGGAGTGTCGTCTCTTTGGCAGCGCCACAGAAATCCTCCGGTTATCATTCCCTAGTGCGGACCAAATCTGTCTGCTATTCTCGGCCCGCCTTCTTTTCCAGCATCTCTTTCAGCTTCGCAAAGGGGCCCGCGCCGAGGTCCGGCTCACACCCGCACTGACCCTGGTTCAGGTTCCGGCCGCACTGCGGGCAGAGGCCTTGGCAATCCGCCCGACACAGGCTCGCCATCGGCAGGTGGACCGCCACCTGCTGTCGGACGAACTCACTCACCTCCAGCACGTAGTCGTGGATGGCCGATCGCTCCGGGTCCTCCCGATCCACCGTATCCACGTCCGCAGCCGCGCCTTCCGCCGCGAACTCCTCTGCGATCTCGATCTGGAGCGGCTCCTCGGTCTCTGCCAGACAGCGCCTGCAGCTCGACCGCACGCGCGCCCCCAGCCGCCCCCGCACCACCAGCAACTGACCGGTGTTCTGCACCGTGATCTCGCCAGTGACGGGCCCAACCACCTCCACGCCGTCTGTCGCCGGGAGGGTTTCATCAACAACATAGCGGCCATGCGCGCCCGGCACGCCCGCCATATTCGCGAGGTCGATCTTCACCGCCCTATCCGCCAGAACCCAATCATACACGCCGCTAGGGGCTTGTCAAGCGTAGCCCCACGGGGCGGGTGTCGCCGCGCGCCGCGCTATTCCTCTTCGCCGTCGTCTTCGCCGGCAGCGGCGGGCTCGGCGGCATGTCCCTCCTCCGCCTCCGCCGCCGCTGCCGGCAAAGCAGGCGCTGCCGCCGCCTCCGCTTGGTCCTGGAATCGCTTCTCCAGGCGTGCGAACAGCTTCTCGTTGTCCGGGGGGAAGAGCTGCTTCTCCACAAACCACTTCTGCGACCACTCCGGCGCGTTCCGACGCATGTGCCGCTCCGGCTTCCACCGCACCAGTAGCAGACAGTCCCCGCGCTCGGTCTGGATCAGCCGTTGCTTGTAGGTGAGCCCGTCACACACCGCGTCCGGCAAGTCGAGGGACTGCGAGACGGTGCACCTGCGCTTCCCATAGCGAATGATGGAAACATTGTCTATATCGCTGCTGTAATAGGACTCGATCTCTTGCTTTAACACGGTCTCCTTGCGAACGAATCGCGTGGCGTTGAAGCGCTCTATCGGCGGTCCAAGGCCGTCATCAAATCCATGTCTGGAGAAGTCATGTTGAGCCATTTCTTGCCTCTCCTCTGCGTGCCGGCCCTTCCCAACACCGGCGCACCGCTCTCTCCTGCGCGGTCGCGGGTCTCGACAGGAGCCGTCTCACCACTCCAACCTGGTGGATCGAACGCCACAGGCGGTAGCCGTCAGAACTCCGGATCCGGTTCGCTACCGTCTCCCTATTCGCCCTGAGGCGCGTCGGCACCTCTTCCGGGAATACGGATTCAGCCCGATGGCATCGTCAGCGCGAGCACAAAGTGGTGGATCAGCTCCTGCGCGGTCTCCTGCACCTGTTGCGCCGTCACCGCGTTGACCGCCTCTCGGTACTGTCGGTCGAACTCCGGGCCTAGGCCCAGGAGCTCGTACCAGGCGGCGGAGTAGGCTTGCGTCCTCGATTCCTGACGGCTTAGCGCGTAGCTTCCGAGCAGGTACTGCTTCGCTCGCGCCAGTTCCGCCGGTGGCGCCGTTTCCTGCTGCAGCCGCTCCAGTTCCCGCAGGATCGCCGCTTTCATCTCCCCCACGCTCCCCTCTTCCGTCACCACGTAGATCCCGAAATGGCTGCCGCCCACCAGGGTAGGGTGGAATGACGACACCTGATACGCCAGCCCCGTCTCATCCCGCAACGCCCGCGGCAGCCGCGCGGTGCTGCCTCCGCCCAGCAGGCTGTCTATTACCTGCATCGCGTAGTAGTGCGGCTCCCCAACCGCTGGCGCAGGAAACCCGAGTACGAGATGCGCCCTGCTCGTCGGCAACTCCCGCGCCGCCACCTCCGACCAAGCCAGCGGATCCGCCCGTCCCGGGCTACCACCCTCCCTCCCGTTTCCGCTCCGCCAATCCCCGAACGCCTTCTGCGCCGCCCTGATCGCCCTCCCCGTGTCTACCCCGCCGGCGATTGCCAACACGGCGCGCACCGGGCGGTAGTGCTCACGGTGGAGCTCCACCAGGTCGTCCCGCGTCACCGCCTCCAGGCCCTTCGCTCTCCCGAGCACCCACCTCCCATACGGCCTGTCTCCGTATAGCGCCTCGCGGAACGCTTGGTAAGTCTTCTGGAATGGATCCTCCACCGCCGCCTTGACGCCCATCCGCGCGCTCCGCTTCTCTCTCTCCACCTCCTCCGGTAGAAAGGCCGGGAGGCGCACCGCCTCCGCTAACAGCCCAAGCGCCAACTCAAAGCCCTCCACCGGCGCCTGCACGTAGATCTCGACGTAATCCAGCCCCACATTCACGCCCACCACGCCTCCGACCGCAGATAGCTTCTCTCCCATCGCGTCACCGGACTCGGTGGTCGTGCCTCTGAGCAGCATCCGCTGCATCAAATAGCGTATCCCTTGCTTATCCTCGGGCTCGTCTGCCACCGAGATCGGCAGCAGCATCTCCGCCGTCATCACGTCAGTATTGGGGTCGCTCACCACAACCACCCGCAGCCCGTTATCTAACACCTCCCACTCAGCCGCCCACCCCTGACCTGCGAGCACGAGTGCCAAGGCGGCAATCGCCAAGGTCCGCCTCACTTCTCCCCCTCCCTCGCAGCCAGTACGATCCACACCGGATCTCCGGCATACCACCCCGCCACGTTCCGGATGTCCGCCGCGGTCAGAGATCTCACCCGCTGGGGATACTGAAACGCCTCTCGGTAGTTCCCCAGAGCCTCGTAGAAGGCCAGCGTACTCGCCCGGTCGGAGGCTGTCTCGTTGGCAAAGCTGTACGCGGCCAGCGTCAAGCGCTTGGCAATCGTCAACTCCTTCGGCGAAACGGGCTCCCCCGCCAGGCGCGCCAGCTCCCGGCGGATCGCCCCCTGTGCCTCCTCCACGTTCGCCGGACCGCAGATCGCCCACACTCCCACCAGGCCACGGTCCCGCTGCGTCAGATAGTCCACCCCACTGGCCTGGGCCAACGGTCCCGTCTCCAGGAGGCTGTTCTTCAGTCGCCTAAAGGTTACGTTGCTTAGCAGCACCGTGAGTACGTCCGTGGCGCACACCTCGGTCGGCTCGGAGAACGCCGGCCCGACGAACGCGGCCATTACGTAGGTCTCTGACCGCGCGGTCCCGATCACGGCGCCGCCGCGCCTGGCAGGGCGCGGCGCCTCTGCCCAGGTCCTGCTTGGCACCGGCTCCGGGGCTAAGTGTCCGAACGCGGCGCCCACCGCCTCCATCGCCCCATCGAATCCGACGTCGCCGACGATCACCACCGCCATGTTGTTCGGCACGTACCAGGCACGGCGGAACACGCCCAGCCGGACTGCGTCTATCCCTGCTAGCGAGTCACCGCTACCCTCCAAGCGTCGCCCATAGGGGTGGGCCTCCCCGTATACCGTCGCGAAGGCCAGGTCGTTCAGCCTCGCACGCGGCTCATCCCCGCGGACCGCCGCCTCCTCCAGAATCACCTGCCTCTCGCGGTTCACCACCTCGTCATCCAGCTCGTCCTGCAGCACCACTCTCGCCAGAGCCTGCACCGCCAGCCCAAGCTGTCCCGCGGGGAGGGTGGCATAGAAGTGCGTGAAATCGCGCAAGGTGCCCGCGTTCGTCACTCCCCCCACCGCTTCGATCTCGGCCCGCGGGTCATGCTCCCCACCCGCGCCCCACAGCACGTGCTCGAGCAGGTGCGCACTGCCGCCCTGATCCGGCGACTCATCGGCCACGCCGACTTTCACCACCACCTCCACCGCGACCACCGGTGATCCCCGATCCTCCTCAACGATCACCCTCAAGCCGTTGGGCAGGGCGCCGCTGTGGACGGAATGGGGGTCGAACAGCACCGCCTGGGCCACACCTGCTCCCAGGATTGCGCAGACCAGCGATAATACAAATAAGCGCACACCCCCTCCCTGTCGTTGGGAAGAAACCGACTGCCGCACTATCAACACCTTGATCACACGCTCCTAATGGCACTTTCTTCATGCCACATCACGGGTCCTTTGCTCTCCCTCGCACACGCGTCAGGGGCGCCCGATTCGGGCGCCCCTGCTCTCGCCGTCGTTACTCACCAGGCCGGCCCGGCGCCGCCGCCGAGCCGGCCCTTCCGATTGTCCCTCCGGCAGACGCTACGAGGTGCCCTTGACGATCACGTCGTCAACCTGAGCGTCGTCGTGCCAGTCCGTCCCGTGGGTGAAGAACTTGATCGCGAAGTTCGCATTGTTGTTCGCCCCCGAGGGGAGAGTGTAGTCCTTGGCATACCAGGTGCTGTCCCCAGGAGAGATCCGGAACAGTTCGGTCCAGTTGCTGCCGTCATACCACAGCGCCTGGAAGTAAGCTCCGGAAGTCGAGCCGCTGAACATCCGCGCCGAGAAGTGGACCTTGATAGTCGTGTATCCCACAGTGGAGATGGTGCGCTGAATCCCCACATCAGGCGAGCACCGAAGCCGTGCATAGTGGATGCTCGGATCCGTACCGCAGGTGCACCTACTCGGGCTGCCAATCGGCGTCCACTGGCTGAGGTCAACCGCGAAATGGTCCGAGAAGAGGGTGACCTCGCCGCCTCCTGAGGTCGCGGTGATGTAGTTGGTCTTGGTCTCACCATCCGAACCGTAGGCGTTGGTCGCGGTCAAGCTCACCGTATACATGCCCGCGGCATAGGTGTGGCTCGGGTTCTGCACGGTCGAGGTGTTGCTGTCTCCGAAGGCCCAGCTCCACGCGGTCGGAGTGTTGGTCGAGGTGTCCGTGAAGCTCACCGCCAAGGGCGCGGTGCCCGAGGTCGGCGTGCCGGTGAAGTTCGCCACCGGCGCCGATCCGCCACCGCCCCCGGCCTTCAGCGCAATGCTCAACAGGCCCTTTCGCGCCGAGGTCGCACAGGTCACGGCCGTGTTCCCGTACGCTCCGGCCGTCCCCTTTTCGCCGCTGGCTACGGCTAGCCCGCCGCCGTTGCCCGCGGTCACCGTGTTGTCCGTCCGCTCGGTGAGGCCGGCCAGGTTCGCGTTCGCCCAGGCCGAGAAGTTCGCCGTCCCGGAGGCGTCCGGCAAGGCCGTCGCGATCGCCGCCACCACCAGCGTGTTGGTCACCGTGGTGGTCGCCCCGGGAATGCTCCCGCTGGTGTCGGCCGTGGCGTCCACCCCGCCCGCGGTGACATCCCACGGGTTGCCGGAAGTGGACGCACCCCGAATTGCGACGATGCGACCCAGTTGGTGATTCCCCGAGTCGCTGGTGGTCGGTGCCCCCTGCGTCCCGTTGTAGCGCGACCAGAACGCCGTCAGTCGCGTCGCACTGGAGGCCGCCGCCGTGCCGGTCCCCTGCGGGGAGCCAGTGACCGCGGTCCAGGTTCCGCCGTTCTGGTTCGAAATGGAGATGGCCTGGTTTGAGGTCTCCAGGAACAGCAGCAGAATGTCGTTGGCCGCGATCCCGGCCGGCAGCGCCGGCGTGATCGTCCCGGTGCCGGAAGCCACGCTCCCGGCCGCCACGAACGTCGGAGCGCCACTCGCTTGGACGGAGATGTAATTCGTCTTCGTCTCCCCGTCCGACCCGCCCGCGTTGGTCGCCGTCAGGCTCACCGTGAAGGTCCCCGCGGCATAGGTGTGGCTGGGGTTCCGGACCGTGGAGGTCCCACCGTCCCCGAACGTCCACGACCACGCCGTCGGACTGTTGGTGGAGGTGTCCGTGAAGCTCACCGCCAAGGGCGCGTTGCCGCTGGTTGGGTTGCCGGTGAAGTTCGCCACCGGCGGCGACGGAGGCGTGCTCGCGGTGATGTAGTTCGTCTTCGTCTCCCCGTCCGAGCCGTAGGAGTTGGTCGCCGTCAGGCTCACCGTGAAGCTGGCCGCACTGGTGTACTGATGGCTCGGGCTCTGGGCGGTCGAAGTCCCGCTATCACCGAACGTCCACGACCAGGAGGTGGGCCCGCCTGTTGACGCATCGGTGAAGGCCACCGTCAGCGGGGTGTACCCGCTGGTCGGGTTGCCGGTGAAGTTCGCCACGGGGGGACTGCCCGCGCCCGTGTACTCGTACGCGCCGATGTCAATGCTGCCGTCGCTGGTGCGCGTCGTGTAGTTCATCGGGTGCGCGTACTCTTTGTTGGGAACCACGCTCAGGCCGTTGCGCCCGGCATTGATGCACTGCGACCCGGAGGTGAGATGCCAGTCCCCGCCCGAGGTGGCCGCGTTGACCACACCCGGGGCCGTGCCCGTCACGGTGCTGGTGAAGGCCGCCGGCCTGCTGATGGTGCTCTTCACCCAGTTGTTGTAGCTGGTCAGCACCTGCCCGGGGCCATTCGCCCCGTCTACCTGGTCATACATGTTGGTGCAACTGGTGGTGTGGAAGATGTTGTTGTGGGCGGCGATGATGCTCACTTCGTCATCCGCCAGCATCGGGCCCGTGTGGCTCACCGTGTAGAAGGTGTTGTTGTACAGATAGAGGTAGCCCGGGCTGGTCTGTCCCGGATTGCCTCCATCCGCCATCCGGATGTTGTTGATGAACAGCCACGTGTTGCCCCCGCCGTTCTTGGTTACGATGTTGCCCGTCATCGTCGCGGTCTGCCCCACGTCCGGCATCTCCGAATCGTCCCAGCCGCAGAACGACACCGCGCAGCCGGCCCCGCTCGAGCCCGGCTCGATCAGGTTGTACTCGACCGTGGAGGTTCGGCTTCGGTCCTTGTACCCGATCCCGCCGGCCGCGTTGTGCGTCCAGTTATAGCGGATCTGGCACCAGTACTCCTGCAGATACCAACTGTGATACTGGGTGCCGCTGCCGCTGCCGGTTATCTCGTTGTACTCCGCGATCAGATAGCCGGGATTGGCGGAGCGGGTGTTGCACATCCCCGACATGATCCCGTCCGGGGTGTTCTGCACCTTGCAGTTCTGGATGATCAGCCCGCCGCAGGTGTGGAAGATGCCTCGGGTGGTGGCGCTGGTCTGCACCAGGCCATAGAGCTTGAACCACTTGCCAAGGCTTCCGACCTGGATGGTATTGGTGCTGCCGCTGAAGATCGGCTTGTTGTTGATGTCATAGGCGCGAATCTGCGCCGCCGTGGCCTGCGAGCTGCCCCCTCCGGAACTCACGTTGAACGAGCTATAGGTGCCCGGGTGCACCCACGCGATGTCATTGTCCCCCAGGGTCACCGCGGCCAGCAGCGCGTTCATGGTCGCATATTGCTGCCCGGATCCCACGTGATATTCAGTTGCCTGCGCCACCCCGCTCCATCCCACCACACACACTGCCACTGCCAGTAACAGCACGAGTCGTTTCACGTCCTATCCCTCCCTCGAGAAAAAATGGGGACTGCGGGTGCAACCACTCTGCGCGTCAGGCCTCACCTCCCTCGCCCGAGACTTGCCTCCGAGCCAAGCCACACCGCGGAGGATACTGCCCGCGCTCCTGGTCTCCTGCCCGGAACGCACACTCCCCCGCACTCGGCTTCCAGACCCTCCTCCGCTCGCGCTTGCGCCGGCCGCGCCCGGAGGCGCCCCGATCCGGGGCGCCTCCGGACTTGCCGTGATCCAGCCGCCAGCTACGGCGCGGCCGTGATCTTGATCAGATCAACATAGTGGTACCACTGCGGCGTAAGGAGCTGGTCGCCCATGCGGACGTAGACCTTTACCTGTCCTGAACCTGACCGGTACGCGGCCGGACTTGCGACCGTGACCGTCGTGGTCTGATCGGAGGTCGAGCTGATCGTCTTCGTGTTCTTCAGATCCCACGCGCTCGTGCTGTAGTTCCAGCAGTAGATCTTCTGCGTCTGCGGCTGCGCGGAAGGATGGGACTCGAAGGTAACCGTTAGACTGGAGAGCGACCCCAGGCCGGTCTCGAAGGTATACTCCACCTTCGTGCCATAGTAGTTGCCGGTGAGCTTCGCCGAACGCACCACCATGTAGACGTTGTTCGAGCTGTGCGCATCGGTGTGGCTGCCGCTGTAGAGCGAGCCCCCCGTGACGGAGATGGAGCTGCAGAAGTAGTCCGTCGCCCCGCTGGTCACCGTCACGTAGTTCGTCTTCGTTTCGCCGTCCGAGCCGCTGATATTGGTCGCGGTCAGACTCACGGTGTAGCTGCCGGCGCTCGTATAGGTGTGACTGGGGTTCTTCACCGCGCTCGTCCCGCCGTCCCCGAAGGTCCAGGACCAGGCGGTAGGCGAGTTGGTGGAGGTGTCGCTGAAGGCGACGGCGAGCGGCGCCGCCCCGTTGGTCGGAGTGCCGGTGAAGTTCGCTACCGGAGCCGGCGCCAGATCCAGCTTCACGCGCACCGTGTCGAGGTAGAGATCCCAGGTGCTCTGCGTGGTGAGACTGCATCCGCCGCCGAAGTCGAGGTGAATGTTCCCCGAGCTGTCCATGTAGGTCGAGACCGCGGTGGTTGACCATTCCGGCATCCAAGTGTCCGTGGTGGTGAAGGCCGACGCGTTCCACACGTCGTCATAGGTCGTCCAATCCGGCGCCCGCCAGAAGCTCAGGTCCATCTTCCCGTTCGTGTCGCTCCGGCTGTTGCGATACTCGATCTGGGCGGTGATCTTGGTCACCTGTGACGGCGGGACTCCCGTCGCGGCGATAAAGCGGCCACCCGTCCGGTAGTCGGGCGACGGGGCCCGGAGCTGGAGGTAGCTGTTATCGCTGCTCTGGGTGCTGGCCAACGTGCCGGACACGAGCGTTCCGCACAACACCGAGTAAGAGGTCATCGGGTAGTAGGCGACCCCTGCCCCGGTGGCCGTGATGTAGTTGCTCTTGGTCTCACCATCGGAGCCGCCGGCGTTGGTGGCCGTCAACGAGACCGTATAGCTGCCGGCCGAGTTGTAGGTATGGCTCGGGTTCCTCACCGTCGCGGTCCCACCGTCCCCGAACGTCCACGACCACGCGGTCGGGCTGTTCGTGGAGGTGTCCGTGAAGCTTACCGCCAAGGGCGCGGCGCCGGAGGTGGGCGACCCCGTGAAGTTGGCCACCGGCGGCGAGGGCGGCGTGCTGGCGGTGATGTAGTTCGTCTTCGTCTCCCCGTCCGAGCCGTAGGCATTGGTCGCGGTTAGACTGACCGTGAAGCTGCCCGCGCTGGTGTACTGATGGCTTGGGTTCCGGGCGGTGGAGGTCCCACCGTCTCCGAACGTCCACGACCAGGAGGTCGGGGTGTTGGTGGAGGTGTCCGTGAAGGCCACCGTCAGCGGAGTAGAGCCGCTGGTCGGGTTGCCGGTGAAGTTCGCCACCGGGGGGCTGCCCGCACCCACGTACTCATACGCGCCGATGTCTATGCTGCCATCGCTGGTGCGCGTGGTGTAGTTCATTGGGTGCGCGTATTCTTTGTTGGGAACCACGCTCAGGCCGTTGCGCCCCGCGTTGATGCACTGCGACCCGGAGGTGAGATGCCAGTCCCCACCCGAGGTGGCCGCGTTGACCACACCCGGGGCCGTGCCCGTCACGGTGCTGGTGAAGGCCGCCGGCCTGCTGATGGTGCTCTTCACCCAGTTGTTATAGCTGGTCAGCACCTGCCCGGGACCGTTCGCGCCGTCCACCTGGCCATAGAGA
>Ga0214473_10002835_pt1 | contig 21214 bp, 20 predicted proteins | sample RVTome_7_FD_203509 | JGI IMG/M metagenome (GOLD analysis project Ga0214473, IMG submission 203509) | Soil microbial communities from uranium-contaminated site in the Upper Colorado River Basin, Wyoming, United States - RVT98D197 | ecosystem: Environmental > Terrestrial > Soil > Contaminated >... | reverse complement strand
ACCTGCGTAGAAAATTTTTTTCTCTTTCAAGCACGCCTGGATTATCCCTTTATCGGTGATTTTGATTTTGATATCCCCCTTTTTTTCAGTTGAACATCGAAGCATAAAACTGCTGTGGTGCGGTACAAAAAAATTGGCTGAATCAGCAAAAACAGCTTTTTTTATTGCAAGAAGAAGTTCCTTTATCTCTTCATCTGTTTTGAGCATAGACGCAAAATAATGAGATATTGCCTCGTCATTGCTGAGTGATTCCATAGAAGTTTCGCGGGTTATTTCCATAGCATTATCCTTGATAGCGTCGAGAGAAGATAACGCCGTATCTTTTTCTTTTTTGAGAGAAGTGTATATATACGAAGAAGTTATTGCGGTTAATATCAAGAAACCTGAGAAGGCACCTTCTTCAGCAAGATTATTCACCAAGATAAAATTTTTCAGATCGATCTTTAAAATAAGGAAAGGGATAAGAACCGATACTGAAATGATAGTTTCCCAGCTGTAAAATGCTGCGATTGAAATAATAAAAGGAAAGTAGGCCAGTTTCAGCCAAGGCAGGTTTAGGATTTGTATAATACCGGCATTGATTAATGCAACTGAAAATAAAAATTCTATCGAGAATTTTCTTCTTTCTTCCTTGAAATGCAATAATGAATAGATTGCAATAGTCGCTGCGCTAAACGGAAACCAAAGTAAAGGTTTTTTAAAAGGAAAATCTAACAGCAGACCAAGCCAGGTTAAAATAAGAAAAAGTAGCGGCCCCCACCTTTTTATCGCGAAGCCCTGCCCCTTTTTATCTCTTCCTCTCTGAAAAATTTTTTGTATAACACTTCCCACTCAGGACTCCCCTCGACTAACTTTTTCGAAAAGGACTGGAGCTTTTTTCTAACAGCTTCATCTATATCAGCACCTATTTTAAGTTCATTTGCAATTATCCGCTTTATCTCGCGCCGTACCGTTCCTTCCTCTTCATTGAGTGCTATCAGGTCTCTGTCCATAAGCCCCTTAAGGAACACATGCGTAAGATGGGATACCTTATCTTCAGAAAGCATCATAGTATAAGATTTCTCTCCTTCATAAGTTTCTGCTTTGTAAGTTCAAAAAGCCTTCTATAGTCGAGCCTGCTTTGCTCAATTTCAGGGCTATGTTTTTTCAGGAGTTCTCTCACCTCTTCGTTAAGTCTGTCTTCTACCATGAGCTCTTCTGTTATAATCTCTTCAGCGCCGGCCATAAGCTTATCTATCGGAACGCGAGGTTCAATAAGCTCCTTTGTAACGATTCCATTGATAATCTTCTTGGTTAAAAGGGAAACCCAAGTTTTAGGGATTCTCATTGTTATTTTTCTATAAAGGAAAGGAGTGCTATATGACGCGCCCTTTTTATTGCCTCATTCAGGTCTCTTTGATGTTTTGCACAGGTTCCTGTCATGCGTCTCGGGAGAATCTTACCTTTATCTGTTAGATAGTTTCTTAATAGCTTGGTTTCTTTATAATCCAAAAACTCAACTTTTTCCGCACAGAATCTGCAAAATTTTTTCCTTTGAATTCTTCTCGGTTGCAATATTATCTCCTTTCTTATTTCGAGTGTTAGGTCTTAGTATTTTATTTCATTACTGACACTAATCACCAACACCGATAACTTTTTAAAATGGTTCCAAATCTGTTGTTTCTTCGGGCGGACCGGCATCTTCACTCACATTATCTCCTGTCGGTGCAGCACTTGTTTGTGAATCACCTTTTTTGGAGAGGAATCTGACAGAGCTTGCAACTACCTCAACCTTGTTTCTCTGTTGCCCATCCGATTCCCATCTTCTTTCCTGAAGTCGTCCTTCAACAAGCACTGGCCTGCCCTTGCTAAGATACTGACTGCATGACTCAGCCTGTTTTCCAAAGACTACCACATCTATAAAAAGGGTCTCTGATTTGAGCTCATCTGACTGTTTGTATCTTGAGTTAACAGCTATTCTGAATGAGGCAACCGCGGTTCCCTGAGGCGTGTATCTCAGTTCAGGGTCTTTTGTCAGATTTCCTATCAATATTACTTTGTTGAACATTTAAGCCTCACTTTTTTGTTCGGGTTTTTCTCCTGAAGGCGGTGCGTTTTCTTTGCCGGAAACTGATTGCACCGCTGCTTCTGCCTGCTTTCTTTCGAGCTTTAAGACCATAAATTTTATTACTGAGTCAAGAACCTTGTAGTAATCCTCAAGTTTTTTTATTGTTGGTGAGGGAGCTTTGAATAACAGAAGAAGATAAAATCCTTTTTTCTGTTTTTTTATCTCAAAGGCAAGTTTTTTTCTACCCCAAGCATCAACCTTAAGTATTTCTCCGCCGGAACTTGTAATGAGGTCTTTTATCTTTCCCGAGGTTGCTTCGATATCTTCATCAGAAAGGGAAGCGTTTAGTATAATAATGTTTTCGTAGATGTTCATCTGAACACCTCCTTATGGATTTATCCGCCCATGGCGGATTTCAGCCCTACTCTAAAAAAGAGAGAGCAAGGAGTTAGTATTTATAACACAGAAGTCTGGGTAAAATCAACTTAAGTGAAATGTTCCACGTGGAACATTTCAGAACGCGTGCAGTATCCCTATGCCGAAGTGGATGGGTATGCGCCGGTTAGTACGTTTTTCAAAAAGGTAAAGCTTTTTGCTTTTTATCAGGGGAAATGGATATTGTGTATCTCCAAGCGGCTGTATTTTTTTACCGAGGACTTCTCCGACAACTGTTACCTCCCTGCCTTTTGAATATATGGCAGTGTCCAGAAAGCCGTCATAGAAGATGAGGAATCTTCCGCGCGAGATATCAGTGTCCCTCGGCTCACCGCTGGCGTCCAGGGGTTTTTCTACAACCTCAATGTATGTGCCCTCTTCTGCATTTTTTGAGCTGGCAATCATCCCTCCGAGCATAACAATCTTTCCCTTGTGCACATCAGGATTTTTAAACAAGGCTGCAGACGCGAGTTCCTTATCAACCATATCCCTTAGCTCTTGCGACACAACATGCGCACATCCTGCAAAAAAGATTAAACATACTATTAAAATGAATTTTTTCATTTAATAATTATAACGAGTTTTATTTAAAAGTGAAAGACGGATTGTCCGGAGCTGTTTTGAATTAGCCTTTGAGCAGAATTCCGATCAGTTTATCCGCATATTGCCTGCTCTTATCATCTCCTGTTACTAGCTCTATTTCAGAAGGCCTCGATACCCCGAGCCCTAGCTCAACGGCTCGCGCAATCTGTTCCTGCTCGAATATTTTCTTGCCCATTATGGACTTATTGCTGCCAAGCTCTTTCAAGATAGCCAGCCCGACTGCGTCTATAGCAATCCTGTCGGTTCCAGCCAGTATTACATCAGCCCTCTTTTTGGTTCCGGTCATCGGGCCTCCATCAACAAAAGCCTCTATTCCGTCAAGAAGGATTAACGAAGGACTATATGCCTGGTTAATCTCGGAAATCATCTTTCGCATACTTAAGGGAGATTTATGGAGTTCAGTCATATTTTTCTTATGTGTTATACCAACAGAAAGCTTTAGAGACAGAGTAAATACGCCTCCATAACCGTGAGTTTTTAAGCAGCAAGTTGTAACAATACACTTTGAATCGAGAATAGGTTTTGCTACGTAAAAACCATTTCTCCAGTGGCTTTGCTCAGGCGTTAATTTTACCCAGCTATCAGGAGATAAATCCTCGAAATTTATTAGCGTGACATTGTGTTTTTTGCATATTTCATCTAAGCCCTTTTCTTTTATTACGTTACTTGTATCAGGCGGACCACTTCTTTCGCCTATTGTAATGCTCTTGGAACCCATTTTTTTAAGATGAAGAATCAAATTAATAAGCGTGTCATTATGGGTAGAACCCGGAAAAGGATCGGCTGTATTAAAATTTGGCTTAAGGAGTATATCCTGTCCTTTTACAGGGTTTATTCCAAGGATGTCTATTGCCCGTTGAATACCCGTAGCTCTGTCGGAGGTTTTTATAAGGGAGACCTTTGATTTTCCCCCTTTTGAATTTCTCCGTAATATCTCCGCAGAGCCCGTTTTCTCAATTATGGTCATTGCAGATAAAATACCACCCGCCGCCCCCAGCATAAACTCCCTCCTGCTAATCACCCGTCATCACCGTTATGACTTTTTGTTCAGCCACATAATAATTATATCTCAGTATAAAGGTCTTTTCTACATGAGGTGGAAACTGGAAATCCAGCACTAATTGTTCCACGTGGAACAATTACTAACTTTTGGGCAATTTTAGGTTTATTGGGAAAGATTTTGGATAACAGATACCCAGGGTTTAGTGGCCTGATAACGGCTTGGATTTATTTGAAGTCCCTGTTCCGGATAATAGGAGTGAAAGGGCTGATTACTTATTATTACCCGAGTGAAGAACTGTTTTTTACAAAATTTTCTATTATTTTTTTTACATCGTCACTAAGCGTGGTAAACCTAATTCCGTATTGATATAAGTCATCGGTTGTTTTTTTGATTGTTCGGACAACCTCACCGGTAACGGAAATAGCCGGTGTTCCGGGCAAGAAGAATGAGCAATTGACGTTAGCACCCATAGAAATAACTTTTTTTGCTTCTATAAGAAGCCCCGCTGTGCTTATATTTACGGAGTTGGCAAGAAACCTGGAATGCTCTTGCTCGCCTTTAACAGTAACATTAACAAAAACTCTATATGCTTTTCTTATTTGGACACCAAGAAAAGCAGTGGCTTTTTCAAGAAGAAATTCGGCATTAATAGGTTTTGTAATATAATCGTTAGCACCGCATTTTTTGCATCTTACTATATCTGCCTCTCGCGGTCTTATTACCATTAATATCGAAACATATCTGAGTTCAGGATCTTTACGTATTATGGAACAGAGTTCGTCCCCGTTCATGCCCGGCATGTCAAGGTCAGCCACAAGAAGGTCAACCTTGACATTTTTGTGGATAGATAGTGCTTCTGAACCTGAGGTTGTTGTGAATATATGTACGTCTGCTCTGTGTAAAATGCTTTTTTCTTGCTCAACAAATGGTTTCAGGTCATCAACAATAAGTATCTTTTTCAAATTTTTCTCCTTTGCAGAAAAGAAAAAAGTCATGGCCAGACAGTTACTATTATACTATGAAATAAATTATTTGCAATTCCAGGTCCGTATTTTTTGACAAACCCCTCCTCTTTGGTTATAATTGTAATTGAGAATCAGTCTCAATTAGGAAGGGGTGGATATAAAGGCATGAGCATATCTAATAAAATTATACTTGTTGGAAATCCAAATGTGGGCAAGAGTGTTATTTTTGGGCTTCTCACAAAGAAATATGTGACGGTATCAAATTATCCAGGCACAACCGTCGAGATTTCTTATGGAGATATGCTGCTTGAAGGTAAAAAATATCTTGTTATTGATACGCCCGGGGTTAACAGCCTTGTGCCTATGAGCGAAGATGAAAAGGTTACAAGAGACATTTTTTTAAAAGAACGGCCCTTTACTGTAGTACAGGTTGCTGATACAAAAAATATAAGGAGATCTCTCCTTATAACTCTGCAGATAGCAGAGATGGGATTGCCTCTAATACTCGTCCTAAATATGGAAGATGAGGCAAGGGACAGGGGAATTATCATAGATATTAACCAGCTTAAAACTCTTATGGGCGTCGAGGCAGTAAGCACCATAGCTCCTCAAAGAAAAGGTTTAAAAGATATTAAAGCTGCTATCCCGACTCCAGCTATCCCAACCATTAAAATTAAATATCTTCCCGTCATAGAGGAGTATATTGGAAAGATATCAGCCCTTTTGCCGCAGTTTAGCGTGTCAAGAAGAGCGCTGTCCGTCATGATTCTTTCGGACGATGAAAGCCTGAAAGAATGGTTGATTACTAATCTTAATCCAAAGGGTATAAAAGATATTGAAATCCTGAGAGACGACTGTCAGTCAAAGATGAAAGAACCAATAAGCCTCTTAATCAACCAGCGGCGTCTTGATATTGCAGATGAAATAACTGGTAAAGTCTTTAAGAAAATTCCTGCAGAAGGTGGGAAGTTATTGTCTTTTATTGGAAAGATAAGCATGCACCCATTGTGGGGCATGCCATTGTTACTATTGGTGCTTTATGGACTTTATGCTTTTGTAGGCATATTTGGCGCAGGAACCCTTGTTAATTTTTTTGAAAAAATAATTTTTGGAAGATATATAAACCCTATGGCTACAAAAGTAATTCAGTTGATGGTACCGACAGGTTTTTTTCAGGAGATACTTGTAGGTGAATATGGGTTGATTACAGTTGCACTTACTTATGCCATCGCAATAATATTGCCGATTACCGTGACTTTTTTTATTGCATTTGCCATTCTCGAAGACAGCGGTTATCTGCCGCGCCTTGCGATAATGAGCAATAGGGTATTTAACATCATGGGGCTCAATGGCAAGGCTGTCCTGCCGATGGTCCTGGGTCTTGGATGCGGAACTATGGCGGTTATGACGTCAAGGATACTTGAAACAAAAAGAGAGCGGGTAATAACTACTTTTTTGCTAGCACTTGCTGTGCCTTGCTCTGCGCAACTTGGCGTAATACTTGGTATGCTTGGGGCCTTGTCTTTCAAGGCCTCTCTTATATGGTCTGTGAGTGTGCTGGGAACTATTCTGATTTCCGGATATCTTGCATCAAAAATTGTTAGAGGCGAAAAAACAGAATTCTTTTTGGAAATACCGCCAATAAGAAAACCTAATTTTATGAATATAGTTATCAAAACCCTGGGAAGAGTTGAGTGGTATCTGAAAGAAGCGGTTCCCCTGTTTATACTCGGCACATTAGTGCTTTTTGCTTTACATAAATTTAATCTGCTTAAAATTCTTGAATCTATAACATCTCCCGTTGTAGTAAATCTGCTCGGTCTGCCTGAGAAGACAACAGAGTCTTTCATACTGGGTTTTTTGCGGAGGGATTATGGGGCAGCAGGCCTTTTTTCAATGGCTCAAAAGGGATTGCTGACCCCGCTTCAGTCTGTTGTGAGCCTTGTGACGATAACGCTTTTTGTTCCCTGTCTTGCAAATTTTTTTATGATTATAAAAGAAAGAGGATTTAAAACAGCATTGGTGATTATAGCAATTGTTTTTCCGACAGCATTTTTAGGCGGCGGATTGTTGAATTGGCTTCTGAGAACATTTAATATAGAATTTTAAAGGGATCAAAAAATAAATTATTCTTATGGAAAATAAAATTTTCAAAGAATTTCTTGAGAAAAAAGGACTTAAGTTTACAAAGGAACGTTTGGCTGTTCTAAAAGAAGTATTCTCCATTCACAGCCACTTTGATCCTGATGACATTCTAATAAAAATGAGGAAAAAGGGGATAAGGGTATCGAAGGCCTCTATTTACAGAACTCTGCCGCTGCTTCTTGAATGCGGCCTTGTAGAGCAGGTTGAAAGAGTTGATAAACACGCCCATTATGAACATACCTTTGGGCATGGGCATCATGATCATCTAATATGCATAAAGTGTGGCAGAGTGATATCGCTTTTTTCTGAAAAACTTGAGAGGTTGCAGGAAAAACTCTGTAAAAAAGAAAATTTCAGAAGCATTTCGCATACTCTTGAAATAAGAGGATATTGCTCGAAATGCAATGCTAAACTTAAATAAACGCTATCCCGATAACCACACAAAAAGTAAAAAGCCCAACATCTCTGCTGGGCTTTTTTAATCTTAATCTGGCAGCGACCTACTTTCCCAGGACCTCGCGGTCCAAGTATCATCGGCCCTGGAGGGCTTAACTTCCGTGTTCGGGATGGGAACGGGTGTTGCCCCTCCGGCAACGCTACCAGAAACTCTATTTCTGGGAAGTGTTATTACACTAACACTAAACAAATTAAAAAATCAAGTGGAGGTGAACGGGATCGAACCGATGACCTCCTGGTTGCAAACCAGGCGCTCTCCCAGCTGAGCTACACCCCCGTGGTGGGCCTAGGTGGAATCGAACCATCGACCTCGCGCTTATCAGGCGCGCGCTCTAACCATCTGAGCTATAGGCCCAAACAAAACCACCTTATCGGCCGCAAATAATTTTAAAAGAGCAAAACCAGAGTGATTAAAATAACCTAAATTATCAGTTAGTGTCAAGTTTTGGGGAGAGACAACGCCTCGATGCACAAATTGGACTGAAGTGAGTTAAGATATAATAATAAAGGGCGCATAATTGTCTAAAGGGGGTTTGGAAATGAAAATCAAGAGACTTAGGGCAATATTTTTTGCAGGAATGTTTTTACTTCTTTTGCAAAGCACAGTTAAAGGCGAGAGCGCAAAAACTCAGGCAGCGCCAAAATATAAGATTCTGCATATTATGAGCTACCATTCTCCATGGAGATGGACAGACGGACAATTCAATGGATTCAAGGATGCGTTAAAGGGCCTGAATGTGGAATATAAGGTTTTTCAGATGGACACCAAACGAAACAGCGCCAAGGAGCAGAAAGAAAAAATAGGCAAAGAGGCAAGAGAAGTAATAGAGAGTTGGAAGCCTGACCTGATATATACCACAGATGACGATGTTCAGGAATATGTTGCAAAGCATTATATCAACAAAAGCATTCCCTTTGTCTTCAGCGGGGTTAATAAGGAGCCGAAAGATTACGGATTTGAAAAAAGCAGTAATATTACAGGCGTATTGGAACAGGAGCATTTTATTGAATCAGTAAAGCTGTTAAAGGAAATCGTGCCGAAGGCAAAAAAGATAGCTGTTATTTTTGACGATGCCTCCATGTGGGACCCTGTAAAGAAGCGCATGAAAGAAAAGGCTAATCAGCTTCCCGGAATAGAATTTATTAGCTGGGACATTATCCGCACCTTTAAGGAGTATAAGCAAAAGGTTAAGGCATACGAGGGCAAGGCAGATGCTATAGCTCTCATAGGCATATTCACATTTAAAGATGAAGCAGGCAAGAACGTCCCGTATCAGGAAGTATTGAAATGGACAGCGGAACACAGCAAATTGCCTGACCTTGGTTTCTGGATAGACCGAGTTTATTACGGCACATTGTGCGCGGTAACTGTTTCGGAATATGAGCAGGGACGGGCAGCAGGCAAGATAGCGCGGGCTATTCTCACGGACGGCAAAAGCCCGGCTGAGTTTACGCCAAAACCGACAGTTAAGGGGCAGCCTGTGGTCAGCCTTGCGCGGGCTAAAAAATTAGGCATAAAGATAAAAAGCGGAATACTTTTATCCTCGGAAGTAATAAAAGAGTTTGAGTGGAATAAGCAATGAATCTAAGCATAAAGGCTAAGATTATTTCTCTCAGCACAGCTGTCCTTTTTTTGACGGTTGGCGTAAGTATCCTTACAAGCAACTATGTTTTTACAAAAGAATATACCAAAGCCATTCAGTCACGGCTGTTGGCGATAGGGAAAAGCCTGAATTTTCAGTTGGACAGGCTGCTGCAATTAGATATACCGATACAAGACATAACAGGCTTTGAGGAACAGTGCAGGGAGATAGTCAAAAAATATGAGGGTATAGAATATGCAATGGTCACTGATGTTAACGGCAGGATACTGTTTCACAACGACCCGTCCCAGCATGGGAAGGTATCAACAGACCCAGAGACATTAAATGCAATAAAAAGCAAAACAGAGGTTATCAGAATCTGCGCCGAACACAGCCCCAAAGACTACGAGGTTGTAATCCCTGTTTTCAGCGTGAGCGGCGAGCATATAGCTGCTGTCAGGATAGGTTCTCCTGTGAGCTTTATCGCTCAAAAAGTAAAAAAAGTGGCAGGCTATATGATAGCGGCAGGCATTGTACTTCTTAGCCTCGCAGTAGTTTTATTGTATTTTGCCCTCTCAGTTTCTGTGACCAAGCCACTTATGAAATTACTTGGCGCAGTCAATGAAATCAAAAGAAAAGGAACTGATTTTACGCATAGGGTTGAAATCAAATCTACTGATGAGATAGGGCAGCTTGCCTCTGCCTTCAACGAGATGACGGATGTTATTCAGAAAACAACTGTTTCAAGAGACTACGTGAATAACATAATTGAAAGCATTAACGACATCCTTATTATAATGACGCCTGATTTAAAAATTAAGGCAGTCAATAAAGTGGGATGCGAGCTTCTTGGATATAAGGAAGAGGAGCTTGTCGGCAGCGCGCTTGAGGCTATCTTTCCTGGGGAAGAAGTGACGTTAAGGAAAGCACTTTCGGAGATGATGAATGAAGCGAAAGAAATAGATAATTATGAAATGACAAGTAAAAGCAAAGGCGGCGAAAAAATCCCGCTTCTTCTTAGTTGCTCTGTAATGAGAGACAGCGACAACAATGTGCGCAATGTAGTCTGTACAGGAAGGGACATTACAGAGTTTAAAAGGCTTGAGGCGCAGCTCCGCTATGCCCAGAAGGTTCAGGCTCTCAGCACACTTACAGGAGGAGTGGCACACGAATTTAATAACATCCTGCAGGCGATACTCGGGCATGCAAGTTTGCTGCAGATAAAGCTGAAAAAAGATGATCCATTGAAAACTCACGCAGATCAGATTGTTGCCTCATCGGAGCGGGCTGCTAAATTAACTCACGGGCTGCTTGCTTTTACAAGCAGTCAGGTGATCAGCCCCAGGAAGACAGACATTAATGAGATAATCAAAAAAGAAGAAAATCTTTTAGCAAAGATTTTAGGAAATGATATAAGACTCAGGACAGTTTTTTCAGATGAAAGGTTAACAGTAATGGCAGATGCAGGGCAGATAGAAATGGTATTGGTAAATCTGTGCACAAACGCAAGAGATGCTATGCCTCATGGAGGGGGACTGACTATTGAGACGCGCAAAGTTTCAAACTTCAAGATACGGGAGGCAGGGTATGTGCCGCAGGATGCAGAACATCTTGAACTCGCAGGAGATTTTTGTGAGATAGCTGTTGCTGATACAGGGATTGGCATGGACGAGAAGATAAAGGAAAGGATATTTGAGCCGTTCTTCACGACTAAAGAGGTGGGGAAAGGCACAGGGTTGGGGCTTTCAATAGTGTATGGGATTGTCAAGCAACATAACGGCTATATGGATTGTTACAGTAAAACAGGCAAAGGCACGACGTTCAAGATATACCTTCCTATAGTGAAAGCAGAGACATAGCAGGTTCTTTTTTACATCTTTGTTTGACTTTAATAAAAACGGCGTTTAAACTTAATCTCTATGAAAAAGAAACTGCATGACATTATAGAGCGGGCAGTTAAACAGCTTGGCATTTCCCTCCCGGAGGTAGTTATAGAATTACCTAAGGATGAGTCATTCGGCGACCTTGCGACTCCTGCTGCGATGTCTTTGTCAAAAATCCTTAAAAAACCGCCGAGGAAAGTAGCTGAAGATATTGTAAATGCCATCACTGAAAAAGATGTTTTTGAGGAAATAGAGATTGCAGGGCCCGGATTCATCAATTTTACCTTCTCAAAACAATATATTTACTCAGAGTTAAAAAGCCTGATAAAAGACAGCTCCGGATTTTTGAGAGCTGATATTGGTAAAGGCAAGAGAATCCAGATTGAATTCGTAAGCGCAAATCCCACAGGGCCCCTGCACCTCGGGCACGGAAGAGGCGCGGCTGTCGGCTCTGCATTGTCAAATCTGCTGAGCGCTGCAGGCTATAAAGTTGAAAAGGAATTCTATGTAAATGATGCGGGAAGACAGGTGAAACTGCTCGGGCTTTCAGTATTTGCGCGATATAACCAACTGCTCGGCATAGATTATCCTTCTCCTGACGACGGCTATAAGGGTTTTTACATTGAGGACATTGCAAACAAAGTAATAAAAAATTACGGCAATAAATATGCAGAGGCATCCATTGAAGAGGCAGGAGAATTTTTTACGGATTTTTCTTACAGGCTGATGCTCGAGGGCATAAAGCAGGACTTAAAGGAATTCGGCATTGCTTTTGACACATGGCAGAGCGAGCGAGAGCTTTATGAAAGAGGAGAGGTGGTACAGTCTATAAGTGACCTGAAAGAGCGTGATTATATCTATGAAGAAGACGGCGCAGTGTGGTTCAGGTCAACCGTATTCGGAGATGACAAAGACAGGGTCGTGATTAAAAAAGACAGAGAGTATACTTATTTTGCGCCTGATATCGCATACCACAGAAATAAGGTAGAGAAAGAATTTGATGAGCTTATAGATATTTGGGGCGCTGACCATCACGGATACATTCCAAGGATACAGGCTGTGGTTCAGGCGCTCGGTTATCCAAAGGAAAGACTGAAGGTTTTACTTGTCCAGATGGTTTCGCTGCTTAGAGGAGGCAAGCCTGTTCAAATGTCAAAGAGGGCAGGGGAATTTGTGACATTGAAAGAAGTAATTGACGAAGTCGGCGCAGACACAACAAAGTTCATATTCCTCACGCGGCGCCCTGACAGCCACCTTGAATTTGACCTCGAGGTTGCAAAAGCACAGTCATCTGAAAATCCTGTTTTTTATGTGCAGTATGCAAATGCGCGCATAAACAGCATATTCTCTCACGCAAAGGAGCAGGGGATAAATATTGAAAAACCTGATGATGCGGATTTCAGCCTTTTATCTCTTCCCGATGAGATAAGGATAATAAAGAAACTGCTTTCATATCAGATGATATTTGAAGGGGCTGTCATCGCGCATGAGCCGCACAGGATAACATTTTATCTGCAGGAACTCGCAGGGATGTTTCACCCTTATTATCACAGACATAAGGTGGTTACGGATGCTGCTGCCATTACCAAGGCAAGGCTTGCTTTATGCGAGGCAGTAAGGATTGTCCTGAAAGACGGGTTTGAGATTCTGGGACTCAGCGCACCTGAGAGGATGTAAAAGATGGTGCAGGCCTATGACTCGCGAGAGGCTGTGTCGTCTATATTGCCGCCGAACAGCCTTTTTGGTTTCTCAGGAGGCAGCGGCTGGATTAAGGCAATCTTAAACTACCTTTGCAAAAGTGCAGGTGTTAGTGCTATACAGCAGCCTCTTGCAAGTTTTAATGCGGGGCTATCCGCTCCACTACGGGGAGACTTCAGCCCCTATTCTGACAGACCCGTGAATCTTGCCTTAATCCAGCCACTGCCTCTTTACATTTACACATGCCTACCATAAAAATGATTCAACCGCAGCTTCCGTGTTAAATCCCGTGTGTTAAAATATCAGGATGTCAAATAGAGACCTTATAATTGAGGGCGCGCGGCAGAACAACCTCAAAAATATCACGCTCCACCTTCCCCACGACAAGGTCATTGCAGTAACCGGAGTTTCAGGCTCAGGCAAGTCATCTCTTGCATTTGACACAATCTTTGCAGAAGGGCAGTGGAGATTCATCGAATCGCTTTCAACTTATGCGCGGCTTTTCCTTGAAAAACTCGACAGGCCTGATGTTGATGCAATCCACAATATACGTCCTGCCATAGCGCTTGAGCAGAAAAATCCAGTAAAGGGCTCACGCTCAACAGTTGGAACACTCACGGAAATCTATGACCTCCTGCGTCTTCTTTATTCAAAAATATCAACTCCGTTCTGCCCGCAGTGCGGAAAAGAGATACGGAAATGGGATGCCTCTCAAGTTGTCAAAGAATTGACTGAAAGATACTCGGGAAGCAAGGCAATAATCATCTTCAATTCTTCTGAATCGCTTGAAAACCTCAAACAAAGGGGTTTCCACAGGGCATGGGTTGAGAATGAAATTGTTGATGTATCAGACATAAACTCTAAACTTTTAACTTCTAAGTCTCAACTTATATCAATTGTCCTTGACAGGCTTGTGATAAAAGATGAGCCGAGGCTTTCGGATTCCATAGAAATGGCATGGAGAGAGGGAAATGGAAGTATGAAAGTTATCCTCATTGATACAGTTCACGGTTCACAGTTCACGGTTCACAGTTTTTCTTCTGAGAACGCATGTGATGAGTGCAATGTTTCTCTTCCCGAACCTTCGCCTCTGCTTTTCTCCTTCAATCATCCAATTGGAGCGTGTCCTGAATGCAAAGGGTTCGGGAATATTCTTATCTACGATGAAGAACTTATAATCCCTGATAAGTATCTTTCCCTTTCAGAAGGCGCCATAGGCGTATGGGAAAAGTCAGGATATAAGTGGTGGAAAAAACAGATGATTGCAGGGGCTAAAAAAGCCGGAATTGATATAAAGAAACCTTTTAATGAGCTTTCTAAGGAAGAAAAAGACAAGCTCTTTAAAGGTACAGATGATTTCTACGGCATAGATAATTTTTTTGAGGAGCTTGAGGCAAAAAGGTATAAACTGCACGTAAGGGTATTTTTGAGCAGGCACAGAAAGGCTGCTGTATGCCTTGCCTGTAAGGGCAAAAGGCTAAAGAAAGAATTGCTTGCATATAAGATTTCCGGCCTTGATATTGCCGAGGTATGCGAGCTCCCTGTTTCAGGGCTTATAAAGTTTTTCACGGATGCTGACATATCACTATTTCAAAGAGACCTTGCAAAAGAACTGCTCAGGCAGATAAGCCTAAAACTTCAATTTCTCAGCAGAGTCGGCCTTAATTATCTGAGTCTCAGCAGGCAGGGCAAGACACTTTCAGGAGGAGAATATCAGCGGGTAAATCTTTCAAACCAGCTCAGTTCGCTGCTGACAGGAACGCTTTATGTGCTTGATGAGCCTACAGTCGGGCTTCATCCAAGGGACACGGAGAGGATTGCAAAGATAATGTCGGAACTCTCAGGGCTTGGCAATACGATAATTGTTGTTGAACACGACAAAGATATTATCAAAACTGCTGACTGGGTGGTGGAGCTTGGCCCCGGAGGCGGGCGCAACGGGGGAGAGGTTGTATTTTCAGGAGCAATGGAAAAGTTTTTAAAAGCTGATACATTGACGGCACAATACATCAACAAAACGGGGATTGGGGATTGGGGATTAGGGATTAGTAAAACTAAAACCCAACCCCTAACCCCCAAGTACTTCATAGCGCTGACCGGCGCTGCCGGCAATAACCTTAAATCTGTTGACTTCAAAATTCCCGCAGGGACTCTTACAGCAGTAACCGGAGTTTCAGGCTCGGGCAAAAGCAGCCTTGTGGTCGAGACATTTTACAGGGCGATGGCAAGGCATTTTAAGGTTGAGCCTGATGCTCCATTGCCATATAAAGATATTCTGGGAATGGAACATATAAGAAACATAAAACTTATAGACCAGACTGCGATAGGCAAAAGCCCGCGTTCAAATGTGCTTACTTATCTTAAGATGTTTGACTCCATACGCAGGCTTTTTTCAGAACAGCATGAGGCAAAGGCACACGGATACGGCCCGGGCTTCTTTTCGTTTAATGTAGCTGGCGGCAGGTGTGAGACATGCAGGGGCGAAGGGTATCAGAAGATGGAGATGTATTTCTTCGAAGACCTTTATGTAACATGCGAAGAGTGCGGAGGAAAGAGATATAAGCCTGAGGTTTTGAGGATTTCATACAAAGGCAAAAATATAAATGATATCCTGAATATGACGGTTGATGAGGCTTTGGATTTCTTTTCTGACATATCGCAGATTAAAGGCAGGCTGTCATTAATGAAAGACATCGGGCTCGGTTATCTCAGGCTTGGCCAGCCTGCAACAACATTTTCAGGAGGCGAGTCACAGAGGATAAAAATCTGTTCTGAACTCCGGTCTCATGACTCAAGACTCCAAACTGTTCCAAAAGGAATCCTTTATATTCTTGACGAACCTACAGTCGGGCTTCATTTCACGGATGTGAAGGCTTTGCTTGGCGTGCTTCAGAGGCTCGTTGATGCAGGCAATACTGTGCTGGTTATAGAGCATAACCTTGATGTCATCAAGGCGTCAGACTGGATTATTGATTTGGGGCCCGAAGGCGGAGAAAGGGGAGGCAGGATAATATTTGAAGGAAAACCAGAGGAGATAATCAAGTCAAAAACATCATATACAGGAAAATATCTCAAGGAGTATCTGCGATAACTGATTGAAAAATAAGAAACGATTAAAGTATTCTTAACAAAACATGAAAAAAATAATTATTTTTCTGCTGCTGGCAATCGTTATTATTACCGGCTGCAAGGGAAAGCAGGCTCAGACAGAACAGGCAGTTGTAAAAGGCAATTCTGATGAGCCTGCATACGGCGATGCGCTGATAGTCGGCTCTATAGGAGAGCCGAGCAATCTGATATATATGCTTGCAAGCGACAGTGCTTCCCACGATATTGCAGGGTTAATATTCAACGGGCTTGTAAAATACCACACTGACCTTAGCGTTATCGGAGACCTTGCGGAATCATGGGATATTTCAAAGGACGGGCTTGTCATAACATTCCATCTGAGAAAAGGCGTGAAATGGGCTGACGGAGTTGAGTTCACGGCAGACGATGTAAAATTCGGATACGATACGATTGTCAATGAGAAAACACCCACGGCGTATAAGGAAGACTTTTTACAGGTAAAAAAAGCAGAGGTTGTTGATAAACATACATTCAGGGTCACGTATGAAAAACCCTTTGCGCCTGCGCTTACGTCATGGAGCGGCATTGTTGTTCTTCCAAAGCACCTGCTTGAAGGAAAGGATATAACAAAGATTGAGTTCACAAGAAACCCTGTTGGCCTCGGGCCGTATAAACTCAAAAGATGGACTCCGGGGCAGGAATTGACACTTGATTCTTACAGGGAGTATTTTGAAGGCAGGCCCTACATAGACAGGTATGTTTACAGGTTAATCCCTGACCTTGCGACAATGTTTCTTGAACTTAAAGCAGGCAGCATAGATATGATGGGGCTTACGCCGATACAATATACAAAGCAGACGAACACGGATTTTTTCAAAAACAACTTTCAGAAATTCCGCTATCCTGTTTTCGCATACACCTATATGGGATTTAACCTTAAACATCCTTTTTTTCAGGATACGCGCGTAAGGCAGGCAATAGCCTATGCAATAGACAAGAGCGAGCTTATTGATGTTGTGCTTTTCGGGCTTGGAAGCCCTGCAACAGGGCCTTATGTCCCGAATACATGGCCTTATAATCCCAATGTAAAAAAATATGAATACAATCCCGAGAAAGCAAAAGAGCTCCTTAAAGAGGCAGGATGGGAAGACACCGACGGTGACGGTTTGCTGGACAAAGACGGAATACCATTCAGGTTCACGATCTTCACCAATATGGGCAATACTCTTAGGAAAAATGCTGCGACGATTATACAGTGGAGGCTTGCAAAGATAGGGATAAAGGTTGAGATACGGGCGCTTGAATGGTCAACATTTATTAATGAATTTATCGATAAAAGGCGTTTTGAGGCAGTAATACTTGGGTGGAGCATTGGGCTTGACCCTGACCAGTATGACATCTGGCATTCATCCAAGACAAAAGAAAAGGAATTTAATTTCATAAGCTACAGCAATCCTGAAGTTGATGATCTCCTTGAAAAAGGCAGAAGGACATTTAAGATAGAAGAACGGAAAAAGGCATATTTCAGGATTCAGGAGATACTTGCGGAAGAACTGCCGTATCTTTTTTTATATGTGCCTGATGCAACACCGGTTGTTCATGCGAGGTTCAAAGGAATAAAGCCCGCCCCCATCGGCATAACCTATAATCTTCCGAAATGGTATGCGCCTAAACAACTGCAAAAGCATAAGGTGGAGCAATAGATGATCTATTATAAAATACTTGTCATTCCCGCTTGCCGGGAATCCTTCAGAAAGATTCTGGACAAGCCAGAATGACAAAATATTAGGAATTAGTTAAATATGATCAGTTATCTTTTTAAGAGACTTCTTGAGATGATTCCCACGCTCTTGGGGGTTACTTTAATCTCGTTCTTTATTATCCACCTTGCTCCCGGAAAACCTACGGATATTCTCACGGAATTAAATCCGAAGATAACGCCTGAAGCAAGGGAAAGGCTTGAAAAACTCTATAACCTTGACAAGCCGATAATGGTCCAGTACGGCCTGTGGCTGAAAAGAATTGTAAAGCTTGATTTTGGCGAATCGTTCTCAACCGACAGAAGGCCTGTTATGCAGAAGATATGGGACAATAAACAATCCTTGCTTGACAGAAGACTCTTCATAACATTGATAATAAATCTGATAACGTTTGCAATCATCCTTATTATTGCCATACCGATAGGAGTTTCATCGGCAACCCATCAGAATTCTATCTATGATAAAGTGATGACAACAACTGTTTTCATCGGGTTTGCAATGCCGTCATTCTGGTTAGCGCTTCTTTTAATGATGTTCTTCGGGGTGTATCTCGGCTGGCTTCCCATTTCCGGGCTGAAATCCCTGAATTATGATGCACTGCCTCTGCTTGGCAAGATATGGGACAGAGCCAGTCATCTTATAATCCCTGTTTTTATCTCTGCATTCGGAGGCCTTGCAGCGGATTCAAGATTCATGAGGGGCAGTATGCTTGAAGTTATAAGGCAGGATTATGTCACAGTGGCAAGGGCAAAAGGTCTGCCTGAGAAAAAGGTTATCTACAAACATGCGCTCAGGAATGCCCTGCTTCCGCTTATTACTTTGATTGGTTTATCTGTGCCCGGGCTTATAGGTGGAAGCGTAATTTTAGAGAGTGTTTTTGGCATTCCGGGCATGGGGCAGTTGTTTTTCATGAGTGTTATGACAAGGGATTATCCGATGGTAATGTGTATTCTAACAATCGGAGGCATGCTGACACTATTAGGAAATCTGCTTGCTGATATCGGTTACATGCTTGCGGATCCGAGGATACGGGCAAAGCAATGAAAGGGCATTCTTTAAGAAATGTTTTCTGGAGGCGGTTCAGGAAAAACAGGCTTGCAGCAGCCGGAGGGGTTGTTGTGGCCCTGATGTTTTTTGTTGCTGTTTTTGCGCCTTTTATATCTCCGCATAACCCTGACGACATTGACAGAAAGCATGTACTTGAATCTCCAAGCCTAAAACATCCGTTGGGCACAGATGACCTTGGCAGAGATGTATTGAGCAGGATGATTTTGGGGTCGCGAATATCATTGTCCGTGGGTTTTGTTTCTGTAGGCATAGCAACACTTATAGGCATTTTTTTAGGTGCGATTTCAGGATATTACGGCGGATGGGTTGACAGCATAATCATGAGATTCATTGACATAATGCTCACAATACCAACCTTTTTCCTTATCCTTGCTGTCATTGCGTTTATCGACCCTAACATCTGGAGTTCTTCTGCGATACCGGGCTGGATACGGGAAAGCTTAAGGGTAATACTCATTGACCCTAATATCATGAATATTATGATAGTGATAGGACTTACGTCTTGGATGGGTGTGGCGCGGCTTGTAAGGGCAGAAGTCCTTTCATTGAAAGAAAGGGAATTTGTCCTTGCAGCAAGAGCATTAGGGACAGGGGATATGAATATCATCTTCAGACATATAATGATAAACAGCATGGCTCCTGTGTTTGTCGCTGCTGTGCTTGGAATAGCAGGCGCTGTGCTTGTGGAGTCTGCGCTCAGTTTTTTAGGCATAGGCGTTCAGCCTCCGGCGCCAAGCTGGGGCAATATCCTCACATTGGGAAAGGACAACATAGAAATTGCATGGTGGCTTTCTGTTTTTCCGGGACTTGCCATATTGATTACTGTCCTGAGTTACAATCTCGTGGGTGAAGGCCTTAGGGACGCACTTGACCCAAGACTGTGGGATATGGAAATATAGACGCATGATAATCAAGGGAAGAAACTGGAAGTTCGGCAATGACATTGACACTGACGCAATTATACCTGCGCGCTATCTTAATACATCCGACCCTGCAGAGCTTGCAAAGCATATAATGGAAGATGCCGACAAGAACTTTCCGAACAAGGTAAAGGCAGGAGATGTTATTGTCGCAGGCAAGAATTTCGGATGCGGCTCATCAAGGGAGCATGCGCCTATCGCGATAAAGGCAGCAGGCATTCAGGCTGTGATAGCAAAGAGCTTTGCGAGGATATTTTACAGGAATGCATTTAACATAGGCCTTCCTATCTTTGAGTCTGAAGAGGCGTCTGAAAAGATAAAAGAGGGCGATGAGATTGAGATAGATGCAGACAAAGGGATAATAAGAAATAGCACCAGCGGCGAATCATATAAGGCCAACCCAATACCGCCATTCATGCAGGAGTTGATTGCATCTGGCGGGCTTGTGGAGTGGACGAAGAGGAAACTCGCAGCAAAAAGTTAGCCCACAAAAACTTTCCACGGAAACTTCCTCCGGATAACCTCTGGAATCTTTTCTCTTGTGGTATCTAATATGCTAAAATACGCATAAAAGAAGGCTTAAGCGAAAGGGGTGAAAAAATGACAAGATTAGTTGTGGAAACAAATGATAATTGGACGAAGAAGAAGATAGCGGGCGCTATACATACGGAAACCGATTTGCTCAGAAAGGCAGTCCAGAGAACTCAGTCTAAATTGCAGGAATTTGAGAATAAATACGGAAAATTCGACAGAGATTCCCTCTATGGCAAGGTAAACGATATGGAGCTTGTCGAATGGGAAGGCGAACTTGAGACACTGAAAAGATTAAAGGCAAACTTGAAATCTCTTGAGGAAATAACTTTTGAATATAAGTGATTATATTGCAGAATTAGAAGCTCTCATTAATTCCTCCCAAATAGTATCTTCATACAATTTAACCATTGACCGCAAAACAGCAGATATCGCCTTTATCTCAGGGAAGATTGACTTCAGGGACGGGACAATACTTGACTTTAAAGAGTTCGTTGAAGAATCCGAAGGCAGAATAGAGAAATATAAATATGGCTATAATTACCGTAAGGGGTCGGATAGTATTTTCAGATATGATAATGCTCCTGATCCTAAAGCAAAGGATATAAAAACATTTCCATACCACAAGCATCTTAAGGATGGGACTATTGCCGAGTCCGGCAATGTCAAATTATCCGATGTCATCAGCGAGATAGAAGGACTGTTTATCCCGAATAATGAATAAATGAAAAGACTGACTGAAAACCTCTGGATAACCTCAGGCATCTTTTCAAGCCATTATCTCTTAGAACGCCTGCCGCAAGCAGGGGCAAAAATATGGCTACCGGATGAAGAAGTGTTATAGTATGGGCACATCTTTGATATTTTGATATAAAAATGGAACAAGTTTCTTTAACAAGTTTACTTAAGTATTGTCTGGGCTATGTAAGACTTACAAGTCGTCGTTCTTATCTTGTCCAAGATAAATTTGCGGTTTCTCTTGATAATGATTTATTTATTCTGTCAGATTTTTTATCAAGCGATTCTAATGATACCCAATCCAACAAAT
>Ga0214473_10002834_pt1 | contig 21215 bp, 19 predicted proteins | sample RVTome_7_FD_203509 | JGI IMG/M metagenome (GOLD analysis project Ga0214473, IMG submission 203509) | Soil microbial communities from uranium-contaminated site in the Upper Colorado River Basin, Wyoming, United States - RVT98D197 | ecosystem: Environmental > Terrestrial > Soil > Contaminated >... | reverse complement strand
CGAAAAGATTGGCGCGTGCTGCTGATGCCCGACCATCCGACGTCGATCGCGCTCAAGACCCATGTCGCCGAGCCGGTGCCGTTCGTGCTCTATTCAGCCGAGGCGCCGCGTCAGAACGGCGCGGTCGGTTACAACGAGAAGGACGCCGCCGCCACCGGCATCGTAGCGAAGCAGGCATACCGACTGATTGAATCGCTCATCAAAGGGGGGCCCACATGGACCGAAATTTAGCACTAGAAGCCGTGCGCGTAACCGAAGCGGCGGCATTGAATTGCGCCCGGCTGACAGGCCGCGGCGATGAAAAAGCCGCGGACCAGGCGGCGGTGGACGCGATGCGCAAGGCGTTCGATTCGCTTGCCATCGACGGCACGGTGGTGATCGGGGAAGGGGAGCGCGACGAAGCGCCGATGCTCTACATCGGAGAGAAGGTGGGCTGCGGCGGACCCAAAGTCGATATCGCGCTCGATCCGCTCGAAGGTACGACCATCTGCGCCACCGGGGCGCCCAACGCGCTCGCCGTTATCGCCATGGCGGATGGGGGCAATCTGCTCCATTGCCCAGATACCTACATGGAAAAAATCGCGACTGGAGCGGTAGGCAGAGGCGTCGTCGATCTGGACAAGACCCCGACGGAGAATTTACGGGCGCTGGCGGAAGCGAAACGATGCCGAGTCGAAGACCTTACGGTGATCATTCTTTCCCGTCCCCGGCACGAAGCGCTCATCAAGGAAGTGCGCCAGGCCGGCGCGCGCATCCGCCTGATCGGCGACGGCGACGTGTCAGCCGCCATCGCCACGACCAAGCCGGAAACCGGCATCGATCTTTTGCTCGGCATCGGCGGCGCGCCCGAGGGTGTGCTGGCGGCGGCGGCGCTGCGTTGCGCCGGCGGCGAATTCCAAGGCCGTCTGGCGCCGCGCAACAACGAAGAGATCGAGCGGGCGAAAAAGATGGGGGTCACCGACATCAAGAAAAAATTTAAGATCGACGAACTTGCCCGCGGCGACGTCATGTTCGCGGCTACCGGCGTGACCGACGGCGACTATCTCCAGGGCGTGCATTTTTTCGCCGGCGGCGCCACGACTCAGTCCGTGGTCATGCGCTCCCGAAGCCGCACCGTCCGGCTCATCAACGCTACGCACTACTTCGACCACAAGCCGAGCTACTGATGTCGATGTCAAACTCGCCGTTAGAGATTTTCCCCTTTCCTCACCCTCTCCCTGAGGCAGAGGGAAGGGTGAGGGCCATAGGATGCGCGAGAAACAGTTCCCGCATAAACTAAACGCCAGTGGCGCAGAAAAGAAGCAAAAAAACGAGCTGCTTGAAAAGCCTGCTTCTCATTATTTTCATTCCGATCATTATCTGGGTTCTCGCGTTCCTGGCCTGGTTCTTCTGGCGCGATATTACCAGGTTGTTCGACAAGAAAGGTGCAACGAAGACGCCCCCCAGGGTTTTGCGGGGTATTGAGAAAACCCAGCCGCGCCGGGAAAACAAGTCCCAGGAAAAAATCCCGGAAGAGGATCGCAGAAAGCTCGACGAGATTTTAAAAAATCGTTGATCTCAATCCTCGCCTCGTTCAGCGAACTCCCCCACCTTCAATTGGATCACGCAGAACCCATAAGAGCGTATAATCAACGCCCTTGTCTTTGAGAAGCTTCACGTTGACCCGCTTCGTTTCCCGGTTGAAAGTTGCCTTTACGACGTAATTCCCGTCAGGAAGCTGTATGAAGAACAACGGGCCGTCCACCAACATCCGGATGATCTGGCCGCCCTTTGCAGCCTCGATGACGACTTCCACATCCGCAATATACGGCCCTCTTCGGTCCGCGAAGAACAACTTTAAGTTGAAATCCCGGCTCCGTTCCACAAAAATTTCTCTTTCGTTGCTACTGACACCGCCGGCAAGATATGGATATCCCTGCGCCGTTTTCCCTTCCGTAATCGTGATCGGCGCAGGAATCTCCGCGGCCAACAGATCCGTTCTCGACATGCCGCAATAAAGCGGATCGAAGACGAACACCAACAGAGAAAACAGCCAAAATTTCACGTCGATTCTGAAGTTCCAAACCATAATCTTCTCCTGGCAGGCTGCTGAAAAAGACTCATATGCTTCGTTGCGCTCAATCGCCTCGCTACAACGTAGCGATGGGTATCGCTTCGCTCCACCCATCCTACAGATCGAGGGGAGGGGAGCCTGTCCTGAGCGACAGCCGAAGGATCGATTTTTCGCGCGCCTCGCCTCTGAGGTCTTTTTGAGCAGCCGGCAGCCGAGTTTTCAGCAGCGTTTTAGTTTTCCTTTGCCTCTTTCTTGAGCCGCGCCAAATCTTGCCGTTGGCTTTCAATCTCTCCCTGCGAGGTCACTCAGGGCTGTTTCGCAATCCGCTCGGGTGGCACAGGCCCCTCATAGCGCTCTACCTGGACCAAGTTACTGACATGACCCGGAGTTGTAGGGCTCTCGGAGTCGGTCAAGAAAATATTGGGGGTGCAGCCCCAATCTACTCCCTCTTTGTCCGGCTCGTAGTTACCGCCGTGGTGGATCACCACAATCCCCGGCATGATCCGCGATGTGACGTATGCCGGAATAATCCCCACGCCTTTATCATTGAAGGCCCGCACGAGGTTCCCGTCTTCGATTCCACGAGCCTGCGCGTCAGCGGGATTCATCCAGGCCGCGTGACGGTAGCAGTCACCGCGAAGCCATGGAACGTTCCAGAATGTGGTGTGCATGCGGTAGCGAGGATAGGCGCTTAGCAGGAACAGAGGAAAGCGCTTGACATCCTTATCGTCCATGCCGCGGTACATCGGTTGGTAAGCCGGAAGAGGAGGCAGGTCACGCCAGTCGTTGGGCAGGTTATCGATCAATTGGCCATAACCGTCAACATGCAATTTTCCTCTCTGGGATTCGTCGGCGAGGAGATTACTGAAGATTTCGATCTTGCCGGTGCGGGTCTTGAACGGCTTGCCGTCTTGGATCTGGTCTCGAAACCCGTGATAGGGGCGGTCGTACAACTCTTGAACGTTGATGAGGCAGCTTTTACGGAACTCCTCCCAGGAGGGCGCCTGGGTTTTCCAGTTCTTGCGGAGATCTTCGGAGATCCGGCCGTGCTCGTCTTGAAGATATCTCTCCCAGGCCTCCTTCCAAGCCACCTTCCAATCTTCGCCGTCGCCATAGCCCCGATAGTACCGGTTGAACTGCTCGCCGATCCCCAAACGCCGGGCCAGTTCGGAAAAAACCCATTGAGCCGGGCGAGCTTCTCCCGGTGGCGCCACGACCCCTGGGACGTACGTGAGGTTGGCGAAGCCTCCATACCCTGAGCCGTAAATGCGGCTGTCCTCCAGGCTCTGATCGGCTATGGGGAGGATTACATCCGACCAGTACAGGGCCGGACTCAAGTGGCTGTGCATCCAGACAGTGAGTTCCATCCGCTCCATCGCTTCGATGTGATCCCGGGTGGAGTCGGCTGCGTTGTTGAGCGTTCGGGTATTGTGCAGCCAGGTGCCGCCGCCAAAGAGGATCTTGGGATTGGGAAGCGAGGTGTCAGTGGCGGCGTCCCAGGTCAAAGTCCGGGTGTAGTCCGTTCCGCCCCCCATAAACGCCTGTTGTGCGGTTCCCGCCGTGGTCGCCGCCCTCCAGCCGATGATGCGTTTATATTCCTCGACGCTCATTTCACCTTTCTGAACCTTTTCCAAAAGCAAGACCATCTGGGCCCACTTATGGCTGCGGTACATCTTGGGCACCATGCGCTTGGGAATCTCACCGTAGGGCAACATGGCGGCAGGCTTCGGATGCGCTGACATCCTGGCGGGTACCGAGCCTCCGGGAACACCCCAATAACCCGTGATGGCCTGAAGGGCCATCGCCGCGCGCACTACGTTCTCGCCGCGGCTTTTGCGCGGAGGTCCCCACCCCAGCCATAGCCAGGTGGGTTTATTCGAGGCATAGAGACGGGCGAACCCTCGGATCGTGTCGGCAGGAACAGCGCAGATCTGTTCGGCCCACTCCGGTGTCTTGGGCACACCGTCCGTCTTTCCTAAAATGTACTCCTTCCACTCTTCGAGGCCTTCGAGGTCTACGAATTTCTCCACAAACTCCCGATCGTACAACTCTTCAGTGATGAGGACATACGCAACGGCCAGCATCATGGCAGCATCGGTACCAGGTTTTATAGGTATCCATTGATCGGCTAGTACTTCGGCAGCCACTGTGTATCGGGGCTCTATGCAGATAACGGGGACACCTCTTTCCCGGGCCATCTTGATAAAATACGCGAGCTGGTGGCCGGGTCCGAAGTGGATAATCGTGGGCTCAAAGCCCCACAGGACGATCATTTTCGCGTTCACCAGCACGTCAGCCATGTCATTGGATCCCCCTTCACGCTGGGACCATCCAGGAACGCCTGCCATCAAGTGAACGGCCAACCGGCCGGCGTCCCAAGAGCACCAGCCCCACCCCTCGATACCGGCGCCCCAAAGCGCAAAAAGACGCTCTAAATGCACGCTGGGCTGATACGCTGTGGTAACTGAGTAAGGCCCGTACTTTTCGACGACCTCCTTCATCTTGCCGGCAACAAGATCCAGGGCTTCCTCCCAGGAGATCGCCTCGTACTGACCCTCTCCTCGACGCGTCCCTTCTTTGCGCTTCAGAGGGTGCAAGATACGGTCAGGCGTGTCGAGGAGTTTATGAAAGACCCAGGCCATGGGACAGCCTCGAAGCTGCAAGCGATTCTTGATGAAGTCTGTATCCGTTAGCACGTTATCTTCTCGGGCCACTCCCGGATTGTAGTGGTCGTCCGGCTCGATGGCGGTAATCTTGCCGTTCTTACGCCTAGCTTTATGGACGCAGTGACCCGCGCCGCAGTTGATGACGCATCCCGAGTAGATAATTTCCTCCCCAGTATGGAGCCCTCTGAGCTTGCCGAGTACTTTCTCGCGCGACTCCGTCTGCGTGCTATCTGTACCGTCCATCTTTCCTTGTCTCCTGGAATTAAGTTCGCCGATGGTTTCAAAGGGGTGGTTTATTGTTTTTATCCCTTCTGAATCCCGCCAAGCCTCTTTCAACAACTAAATCCATCCCCGGAGCCATCGCTGCAAGCGTGGCACTCGAAGCAAGGACGGTCTTTTATACAACAACCTCGCTTGCCTTGTCACCTGCAAAATCCTGTGAGAAAGAATGCGGGGGCAGTTCATCGATCCGGTGAATGTTCTAAAGTTATTCGGCGGCAAAGCCGGCTACAGAAAATTTGTCCGTGACGGTTTAGCAGGAGGGCATAAGGAAGAGTACTACGAAGTCGAGGATCAACGATTTCTAGGCGAGCTTTGTGCTCGGTGCCGTAAAGATGGGTCACCGACCGTCGATGATTGCTGCTTTCCTCCGCTGCTCACCGTCGGCCATTTCAAAGATCATAGTGCGGAACCTTTGAGTGCAATCACCGGCTGGTGGCAGCGTTGTTTAATCTTTCCTGTCTGTCAAGCCTGACACGAATTCCGAATTCCACGAATTCCGAATTCCGAATTCACTCTTCAACGACCCTATTACATTACGGACGACGCCAACTGGACCGGACCTTTCAGCCCAATGATGCATATCACGGATCGAAGTCGGGTCATTACGCCTGATGGTCGGTCGCCTTTTTTGAGCCGTTTTCAGCGCAATTAATCCCTCTGTGTCCGTTCATTCGCTGGTACGTTGATTGCGCAGCAACTCATCTGCTCTCGCACCAGACTGTCGTGTCCAAGGTGCAAACGGTTTTTGTTTGTAGCGAAACAATGGATGAGCAATGTCCCCCGCAGGACGAAAAGCTATCGCTCCGGAAAGATCTTTTTGCGAGACCTGGAAGCCAGGAGGTGATCGAGTCACAGAATAAGCCCGCAATCTTAATTGCGGAACGCGACGACACCCTACGGCGGAAGTTAAAGGAGGCGTTACTTCGCCGTGGATTTGCCGTAATCGAATCGTCCGACAGAACCGGCATCCTGGAAAATTTTCCAAACCCCGGCATAGATCTCATTATTATAGGGTCTCTTGAGAACGGTAGCTGGGATGGATTGGAGCTAGCCCGGCAAATCCGTAGGTTGCATAGAAATCTCCCTATCATCTTGATCGCCACGCAAAACTCGGAAGAGCTGGCCATCGCCGCGCTCAGAGCAGGAATCAACGATTATTTTAAGCAGCCGTACTCGTTCGAAGATCTCGTTTCGAGTGTCAACTGCTACCTTCCTGACTTTCTTTCCCGGCGCCCTCAACAAAGCGTAAAACGGCCAGCGTCCGGCATAATCGACGGCCATCGGATGATTGGCGAGAGCCTGGCGATGCGGGAGATAAGAGCGGCCGTCGGAAGGATCGCATCGACAGACAGTAACGTCCTCGTCACTGGGGAGACCGGAACGGGCAAGGAGCTTGTGGCCGAGCTGATCCACGGAAACAGCCCGAGGGCGCACCAACCCTTCGTGTGTATCAACTGCGCGGCCATCCCCGACAGTCTTTTAGAAAGCGAGCTGTTCGGCTATGAAAGAGGGTCCTTTACGGGGGCTTACTCCTCGAACAAGGGCAAACTGAAGTTCGGCGACGGCGGGACTATTTTCCTGGACGAGATCGGTGACATGAGTCCCTACGCCCAGGCGAAGATCCTGAGGGTGATCGAAAGCCGGGAGGTCCAACGCCTGGGGGGGAAAGAAAACATTCCCCTCAACGTCAGGTTCATCGCCGCTACCAATAAAGATCTGGAACAATCGGTCTCAGAAAAGACGTTCAGGAAAGATCTTTATTATCGGCTCAACGTCGCCGGCATCCACCTGCCTCCGTTGAAAGACCGCAAGGAGGATGTTCCCTCCTTATGCGATCACTACATCAGGGACTTAAATCGCGAATTCGGATGGCAGGTCGAAGGCTTTACCGAAGAAACCGCGGAAGCCTTGCTCCGCTACGATTGGCCGGGGAACGTTCGAGAGCTGAAGAACCTCTTAGAGGCGACAATCGGCAACTTTCACTGCGGGCAAAAGCGCAGCGCCAGCGACCCTTGCGGCCAATGTCTCGAGGCCAGCTTCCGCTGCCGGCAAATCTCCTTTACGGACCTGCCCGAGCAGTTCCGCCGGCGTCTCAGTAATACGAAGCTACTTCCTCTGGACCAGCGCTATCCTTTGGTCTCTGTGCTCATCTCCACAAAGTGGAATATCAGCAAGGCCGCCCAGAAGCTCCACTGGTCGCGAATGACTATGTATAGAAAGATGGCGGAGTACCATATTTATCGGAGAAGGAAAACCGGTAAACCGGATGTGATGCAAGGGAAACGCCGCCGAAGCAGTGACGTTTTATGATAGTCAGGACCTCGCGGTAACTCACGGCGATCGTAATCTTTTTTCTCTTGGCTATGAACTAGCCTCGTTTCGGCCAATCCGCTGCGCGACTCCTTCAGTTATACGATGGCGAAGTCCCATATTACTCAAAAGTACAATCGTAACGTCGATGCGTTACAATGTGACAGCACGACGTGACACGCCAAACCGCTTTTCGACTCCCTCCCGCTGTCTTACGCAATCCATCGATTTTCACAGACCTTCTTCCCTTCCTTGCCCGACTTTTCATCTCCTCTGGGTCAACCGCTAAGTGTAACACAGCTTGTTTACACCCCCTGCCGCGAGTTGAAAAGCCGAGAAAGCCTTTTCTGAAAAGAACGCTTTAACAGACTAGTACTTGAAACAAAGAGAACCCTCACAAGCGGAGGTTGGCACCGCGCTTGCGTTTGATGCCGATTGGCACTCCGCTGCACTGGAGACGACACTGAAACAAAAACCACCGGCAACAACTAAGGATCTGCCCCAGCAGTTCCGCCGCCGTCTCAATAATGCCAAGCTACTTCCTCTGGACCAGCGCTATCCTTTGCTTTCTGTGCTCATCTCCACGAATTGGAATATCAGCAAGGCCGCCCAGAAGCTCCGCTGGTCGCGAATGACCATTTATCGAAAGATGGCGAAGTACCGTATTCATCGGAAGGAAAACCGTAATAACGAGGTGACACAACGTGACAGGACGATGTAACATGCCAACCCACCTTTCGATTCCATCTCGCTGTCTCAGTCAATTCGTCGATGTTACAAGCGTTAGCCTGAGAATCTCGGGTGTTCTGTTCTACGAGTTATGTTGAACTCCGCAGTTTCTGGCATGTCTCACTTGGTATCGCTTAACCCAAAATCGGGAGACCGTGACCGACGAGGTGCTGCCGCTCAATCGTATTTGCCCCCCTGCCTTACGACATGGGCGGTCTCCGGGCTGATTGGCATTATATGCATCATCTGGATCATGTCGTCCAGTTTCTCATTCACATGGCCTTACCAGTTATGGCCTGTCTCCTACCCGGTCGTCATCCTGATTGCCTCTCACTACTATGGAAAAAGGCGGGAGGCGCCTCATATCCGGATAATGTGCGGCGCAGGGACGTCCTCGATTATATTTTTTGTGATCTATACAGCAGTGATCGCGACCCTGAGTTATTTGTTTGTGAGCTTGAACCGCCCGCTCCATGACCGAGAACTGGCTCAATGGGACGCGGCCATCGGTTTCGACTGGAAGGCATTTTTAGCTTGGGTGAACGCGCGTCCTTACATTGGAAAAATGTTGATATTGGCGTATCACACCTCAGTCGTGCAATTCGTCCTGGTCATCGTGCTTTTGAGCATTACGATGAAGATTTCGAGACTTCAGGAGCTTTGCGATCTCTACGTGATGACCTCCTTGGTCGCGGTCGTACTGTCCGGGCTCTTCCCCGCAGCAGGTGCCTATGCATATCACAGGCCCGAGCCTACACTGTTCAACAATCTCAATCCTGCCGCCGGACTTTGGCATATCGAGCACTTTGAGGGGTTACGAAACGGCAGCTTCCGGCTTATCCAGCTTGGCCAAATACAGGGGCTTGTGACCTTTCCCTCCTTTCACACTTGCTTTGCCATAACTCTCGCTTGGTGCTACAGAGATTTCCGCAGGCTCTTTCCGATTGCCATTCTAATAAATGGGGCCGTGCTCGTTTCAACGCTCAGCGAGGGCGGGCATTATCTTGTAGATGTCTTAGCAGGAATTGCGATTGCCATAGCTTGTATCTTACTGCGCCGAAAGGTTGTGTCGGTGCCCAACGATACGAAAGTATGAACAGCATCAGCAGATCCGTGAGCCGTCGCGGTCTTGTGAGCACTCTCTGGAGTGCGGCGGCCGGCAACGGCTGGAAGAGCTGGATCGCCGGGAAGGCGCTTCCCCTTTGCGTCTGGATCTTCTTCCTGGAGGTCATCCTCTTCTCGGTGATGGCCGATGCACGGCGGATGCTGCATGAGGGTGCGTCGCTGGAATCACTCCTTTTCTTGGCGCGCCTGAGTCTGACGGGTGCATTCATGGTCCTGCTGGCGGCCGCGTACTTGACCCGGATGCGCGCGACAGAGAAGGCTCAAGGCTTCTGGGAACGAACCTTCCCTCTGTTGGTGTTCGTGGTCAGCATCGCCGGCATGGGGCTATTACATTCCCGTCCCGGGTCGCCTAACTTCTACTTGGCCGGAGCGGGGCTCCTTCTTGCCCCGCTAGGACTATGCCTCAGCGTTTGGTCGGTCTGGCACCTGCGCAGCTCCTTCTCCATCCTGGCCGAGGCGCGGCGCACGGTCGATTCTGGCCCCTACCGGTATGTCCGGCATCCCCTCTATCTCGGGGAAATGTTGACCATGCTCGGAGTCTGTCTGCTGATCGGGACGGGCATTGCTCTGCTCTACTGGGGGGTGATCAACGCATCGCAGCTGGCGCGGGCTCGTATCGAAGAAAGAAAGCTATCCCGGGCACTCTCCGACTACGAGGCCTACCGGAGGAAGACCCCGTTCATCTTTCCGGACTTCCTGGTACGATCGCGGTGACCTCGTCTTCCCACCCGGGAGATGCTGGGAACTCCGATCCAGGCCCACGCTACCTTCTTCGTTCTGCTGGCGGTCTTCTTTTCTTCACTGAGGGTAACGAGAGACGATGAGGGACGGGCTAAGGAATCTCGTCTTCATCCGATCCGTAGCGTCGCTTCGGCCAATCCGCTGCGCGGCCGCCTCAACGTTGCAAAGTCCTATGTATGTATATTGCTCGGAAGGACAACCGTCACATCGATGCGATACGCTGTGACAGCGCGATGTGACACACCAAATCACTTTTCGATTCCCTCCCGCTGTCTCACTCGATGCATCGATTTTACAGACCTTCTTCTCTCCTTCCCGATTTTTCATCTCCTCTGTATCAACCGATAAGTGTAACATCGCTTGCTTACACTCCCTGCCCGCGAGGGGAAAAGCCGGGAAAGCCTTTTCTGACAAGAACGCTTTAATAGACCAGTACTTGGAACAAAGAGAACCCTCACAAGCGGAGGTTGGCACCGCGCTTGCGATTATTGATGACGATTGGCACTTCGCGGCACTGGAGACGACACTGAAACAAAAACCGCCGGCAACAACAAGTACGACCTGCTGTCAGTCGCAGCAGCGCGTAACTGGGCCGGCGGTTTGGGACAAACCGTAGGCCACGAGAAGTTTCAGGTCGAAGTCATTCATGGCGGCAACCGCAAAGTGGCGGAGTTCTAGCCGGTCGAAGGGGGAAGCCTGATGTTACGTCGCAATTTAGTTTCGTTACGAGTATTGATTCTCCTCTGCGTCATGATAATGCCGCCTTTCGCATTTTTGGGGCTTGGGGCAGCGCAAGAGGTATCGCCAACCATTTCAGTCACCGTAAATAAATCAATGGTGGTTCGTTTAGCGGACCGGGCCAAGCGAGTCTCGGTATCGCAACCGGCGGTTGCGGACGTGATCGTGGTTGCTCCGAGTCAGTTGTTGATTAACGGCAAGGCCGTCGGCACGACATCGCTGATCGTTTTTAACGAGCAGGGCGATGTGTCGAATTTCGATCTGATCGTGACTCCCGACGGTGCGGCTTTGAGAGGCCAGTTGCGGGTGGTCCTGCCCAATGAAAAGCTCGATGTTTCGACGTCGGGAACGTCGATCGTTCTTAGAGGCGAGGTCTCCAACGAGGTGGTTTACGATAAAGTCTTGGAAATCGCGGAGAGTTATCTGCCGCCGAAGCCTCCTGCGGTTGTAGCGCCGACCACCTCGACAAACGTCAGCGTCGGCGCAGGTACCCAACGACAATCGCTTCCCGTCAGCGGGATTGGCTTCGCCGGCGGCGGCCAGTTGGCCTTTACTGAAGAGAGCTCGCTGACCGCTGTTGATAGGTGGGGCGACAAGAGAAAGATGGAAGGCATCATCGATCTATTGGTGATCAAGGAGATTCGCCAGATCGAGCTGGATGTTATCGTCGCCGAAGTGGCGCTCAACAAGTTGAGAGAAATCGGCCTCGATTCGCTATTGAACACGCGCCATGTCAGCTCGGACACTTTCAACGGCTCAAATTCGGGTTTCCCCACCAGACTTTTCCAAGACGTCGATGCGGGCAAGTTGATTTTTGGCGCCGCGACATCGGGCATATTCACCTACGCCACGAGAGGGTTTGCACTGACCACGCTGTACCGAATGATGCAGAATAAAGACATCACCGAGATCCTCGCCCAACCTCGTCTGGTCATGAAAAACGGCCGTTCCGGTGGATTCTTGGCGGGCGGTGAGTTCCCCGTGGTGACCTCGACTTCCGAACGTTTTGAGGTCGAATTCAGGCCGTTCGGTGTGCGCCTGGACTTCGTGCCGACGCTCACCTGGTCGGACCGGATCGATCTGAGAGTCTTTCCTGAAGTCAGTGAGATCGACCAGAGCGTCGCGGTGAATGGTGTGCCAGGTCTCAAGGTTCGGCGCACCGTAAACCGCGTTGAGATGAAAGACGGCGAAAGCCTGGTGATCGGGGGCCTGTTGGACCGCCGGATACTAAAGGATCTTACCAAATTTCCAATCCTGGGTGATATCCCGATCTTGGGCGCACTGTTCAGAAGCACGCGATTCCGGAACCAGGAATCCGAACTCGTGTTCGTCATTACGCCACGGATTGTCCGAACGATGAAACCGGGCGAAAAACCGCAGCTTCCGTCCATCGAAAAGTACGATGACCCGGATATCCGTCAAGTGCCGGTGCCGGAATCGTGGGAAGAGAGGAAACCGACTTCGCGAGGCGCAACGATTCCCTAATCGCAGACGATTCGTGAAATTTTAAGGTGTTGGCATCGGCCAAGCTCGACGAGCGTCATGGAAAATGAAGAGCGTTGCGAAACTGACGAATCAATCTCACGGAAACCCGAGTCAGCATGAAGCTACCGATCTACTTAATGAGAGAAAACAGCCTGGCGCTGGCCTCGTTGAGGCAGCAGCTTGAGCGAGATCCGGCGTTCTTTGTTGAGCCGCAGGTATATTGCCAGGCGGAGGCTTGCGAACATCTTAGGAACAGGTCGGGAACTGTTCTCGTCGTCGTCGATTTGGATAGCGATGTTGCCGGAAGGACAATCGTAACGTCGATGCGATACAACGTGACAGCACGATGTGACACGCCAAACCGCTTTTCGATTCCCTCCCGCTGTCTTACGCAATCCATCGATTTTTACAGACCTTCTTCCCGTCCTTCCCGACTTTTCATCTCCTCTGGATCAACCACTAAATGTAACATCGCTTGTTTACACTCCCTGCCGCGAGTTGGAAAGCCGGGAAGCGGGCATCCTGAGAAAAATCTTTTCCGTACCGGGACATGGAGGAAAGAAACCCTTACAAGCGGAGATTGGCACTGAGTTTGCCACCTCGTTAATAACGATTTGTGACGGAGCGGGGGCTTCAATGACGAACAGACGGGAGCAAAACAGACCGAAGATTTTGATGGATGATGAGAGCACGGACGTGCAGGATAACAGCCAACCCAATGGGCGATACGCCAATTATTTCACGGTCGGCCACAACGCCTTTGAATTCCTGTTCGACTTCGGCCAGCTCCACACGCAAGGTTGGCCGGCACCGGTCCACACCAGGATTATCACGACACCGGTGTATGCGAAAAGCTTGTTGAGGATCCTCCAGGAGTCCATTGATCAGTATGAACAGCTGTTCGGGACTATTTCTGAGGAAGATCAATAGAGGCGTTCGGCATGTTGAATTATTACGCTAAGAGACGATTCGGAAATACCGGCTGTGAATCTATCACACAGCGTGTAGAAGGTAGGTCGAGTAACGAGAAAGGAGGTGAAAAAATGAAGAATCTCATTTCATACCTACGGGATCATCGAGGTGTTGAAACCCTGGAGTGGATCCTGATCGGAGGACTGATTACGGGTGTGGGGATTGCGCTCTACCCAGGCGTGCTGCAGGCGGGCCTGAGTGGCGTAATCGGCACCATTGTGACCGCGATCACGGGAGCGATGCCAGCCTGACGCTCATCAACCTCTCCGAGGTACCGGGGTTCCACCCGGAACTCCGGTACCAAATTTAAAGAGGCGAGCCATGAACCGAGCCGGACAACAAAAAGACCAAAGGGGCACCTCGACCTTAGAGTTCGTCGTGGTTCTCCCAACCCTCCTAGTAGTATTCTTCGCGATCATGGAGTTAAGCCGCGCGTGGCTCACGGTCAACATCGTAACCACCGCAACTCGGGAGGGGGCTAGAACCGGGGTGGTCACGCCTACCTCGACAGGTGACGTTTTTGATCCAGCCCCGGCCGAGGCCCGGATCGACGCGATCCTGGCGGCGGCCAACTTATCGACCGGCGCGATCCGAAGCGTGACCTGTCCGGGAGCGTGCGTGACCGGCTCGCAGGTGCAGGCAAACGTACAGGTGACGTTTGACACAGTCGTGCCGATCTTTTTACCGATGTTAATGGGTATGGACATCAATCGAACTACTATCATGCGTTACGAGTAGCGTACACGCATGCAAACAGGAGAAGCACTATGGGCCGCAGATTCGTTCTGATATTGGGGTTAGCTTTGGTGATAGGCCTGGTGACCGGTTCCGTGGTCTATCGGGCAATTACCGACAAATTTGAAATTGAGGCCAGGACGCAGCCGACCAGGCAGGTTGCAGTGGCCGCCGCGAACATAAATCTGGGGGAGACCCTGACTAGCCAGCACGTCAAGCTCGTGTCCTGGCCGAATGACTCGGTGCCGGTCGGGACCCTCGGCAGTGTCGCCGAGGCAGAGGGGCGGGTGGCCCTCACGTCCAGCGTGGTCGGGGAGCCGCTGTTCGATGCGAAGCTCGCCCCGAAGCTAGCCGGCAGCGGCGGGATCCTACCGATGCTCGTGCCGGACAACTTCCGTGGCGTGACGATCAAGGTTGACGACGCGGTGCGCGAGAGCGGCTTCGTCTCTCCGAACAGCCGGGTGGACGTCGTCGTGAGCATAGCCCAAGGGCAAGGCTCGACGGAGCGCACAGGCAAGGTGATCCTGCAGAACGTTCCGGTACTGGCCGCAGGCCAGGCCGTCGAGATGAGAGGCAACAAGCCGGTGCCGGTCACCACCGTAACCCTGGCGCTCACGCCAGAACAGGCCGAGCGCCTGGCTGTGGCTCAAACCGAAGGGCGGTTGATGCTGGCCACGCGGAACCTGGGCGACAACCGAGTTGTTGAGACTCCCGGCACCAACGTGAAGAAACTCCTCGGCACTTCATCCGCGCCGCCGCCCAAGCAGCCGACCTCCACTCGAGTGGCGCGATCAGAGAACCCGCCGCCACCCTATACAGTATTGGTGTTCCATGGAAACCAGATGACCGAGCACCAATTTGTCCAAAATGGGGAATCGAAGTGGGTTGAGCAGGTCAGTAAAGACAAAAAGAGCCGCTAATGAAAAGGTAAGACCGAAACGGCAGAAAAAGGAATTCACTCTGCTGCGGGCTATAACCGGGGATGAAAATCGTGGAATATCTTTTTGCACCGACAACTTCCCAGATTTGAGCGATGGACGAATGACTGCCTTGCTACGAACGATCATCATTGACTCCGATCAAGATTCACGTGTCAACCTACAGCGTATCCTCGCCGGCACTCCATCGGTGACAGTGGGCGAGTTCTGCACTATCCCGGAGGCCTTGGGTACCGCCCCGGCCTACCGGCCGGATGTTGTCATCGTCGAGATCCCCCTGGAGCAGGGGAGGAACGGCGACGGAGCGTCCTCGGCCATCGAACACCTGGCCCGCGTCCTCCCTGATACGGCCATTCTGGTGACCGGGACCACCCTATCAGCGCGCCTCGTGATTCAAGTTATGCGGGCGGGTGCCGTCGATTTCCTCGCCCGCCCGGTAAAGCAAGACGACCTTAGAGAAGCGCTGGAAAAGGTGGCTCGCTCCCGCCCCGGCGTGACGGCACAGCAACGGAACGGGCGGGTGATATCGGTCTTTTCCGCGAAGGGAGGTGCGGGCGTCACCACAGTCGCCACGAACCTCGCCGTCTGCTCGGGCGAGCGATCTTCCGGGCGCACGGTCTTGGTAGATCTGGATACCCGCCAGTCCGACATCGCAACATTCCTAAACCTGCGCTCCCGGTACTCGGTCCTCGATGCTTTCGAGAATATCGGGCGGATGGACGAGTCATTCCTCAGGCGCCTCCTGACGGAGCACTCGAGCGGGCTCTTAGTGCTCCCGGGGCCCGCCCCAATGAATCGTATCAAGCTCCGGCCGGAGCAGGTGCAGGCGGGCATTGAGATCCTTCGGTCATATTTCGACCAGGTTATCCTCGACCTTCCCCATGATATGGACGCCGCTACCGTCGGCGCGCTTGAAGCCTCCGACACGATTTTCTTCCTAGTGAGCCAGAACGTCTCCGCCCTCCGCCTGGGGACGGCCGGGATCGGCGCACTCCGCCACCTCGGAATCGACCTGAAGAAGGTAAGGCTTGTGGTTCTGCGCGAGCGCACCGGAGAGGACGTCACGTTCAAGCAAGTTCGAGAGATGTTCGGCATCCCCATCTATTGGAGGATGCCGAGCGATTACTCGACTGTGGTAACCGCCATCAACAATGGCAAGCCCCTGGTGACGGCACTGCCGCGGTCAAAGATAGCTAAGAATCTAAGGCAACTGAGCGACACGCTCGTCGATCAGCAGTCGGCGGAACCATCGGGAACGCGACCAGCCTTGCTAACGCGTGCGTTCTGGAACTTCGGCCGTCTCTCACAAGGAATCAAATAAATGAGAGTATTCAACCGCCAGATCAAGAAACCTGTAGAACTTGTTCCCAACGTCGCTCCCGACGGGAGTCAGAGCCCCAACAACCGGTCGTCCTTCGAGTTGAAGAATCGCATCCATCGCCATTTGATCGAGCGGATCGAGCTGGCAAAGGTCGATGTTCTCCCACGGGATGTCGTCGAGCAGCAGATCCGGCAGGTCGTCGAGGATCTGCTCGCGGACGAGGAGACACCGCTCAGCCGCTGGGAGCGGAATCAGATCATCCTCGAAATCCAGCACGAGACCTTCGGGCTTGGACCCATCGAGCCGCTCATACGGGATCCCAGCGTATCGGACATCCTCGTTAACGGGCCCCAGGACGTGTTTGTGGAACGACGCGGTAAGCTCGAGGAAACCAACGTGATCTTCCGGGACGATGCTCATCTACTTCAGATCATCGAGCGGATCGTCTCTCAGGTAGGGCGCCGGGTGGATGAGTCCTCCCCTATGGTGGACGCGCGCCTGCCCGACGGCTCGCGGGTGAACGCCATCATCCCGCCGCTCGCGCTGGATGGGCCCATGCTCTCCATCCGCCGCTTCGCCGTCGATCCGTACCACATGGAGGATCTCATCGCATTCGGCACTCTTACGCCGGCCCTTGCGGAGATCCTCTCCGCGGCCGTGCGGGCCCGTCTTAATATACTCATCTCCGGCGGGACTGGGGGCGGAAAAACCACTTTGCTCAACGTGCTTTCCAACGCGATCCCCAACAGCGAGCGCATCATCACCATTGAAGATTCCGCCGAGCTCCAGCTCCAGCAGAGGCATGTGGTCCGGCTCGAGACGCGCCGCCCGAACATTGAAGGGAAAGGGACAGTCACCCAGCGGGACCTGGTCTATAACGCCCTCAGGATGCGGCCGGACCGGATCATCGTCGGCGAGGTGCGGGGCGCTGAGGTGTTGGACATGCTCCAGGCGATGAACACGGGCCACGATGGGTCGCTTTGCACCGTACACGCCAACTCCGCCAGGGACGCCCTCTCGCGGCTTGAAACGATGGTCATGATATCCGGCGTAGGGATCTCTAATACCGCGCTACGAGAGTATATCAGCTCCGCGCTCGACATAATTATTCACGTGGCACGACTGAGTGACGGCACCCGTAAGGTCGTCGGGGTAAGCGAGGTTGTTGGTATGGAAGAAGCGATCATTACCACGCAGGATATCTTTCTCTTCGAGCAACAGGGGATCGACAAGGAGGGGCAGGTCATCGGCTTCCACCGCGCTACCGGGATCCGGCCCAAGTTCACCGACCGGCTGATCCGCGCGGGGATTGAGCTCAGCCCGGAGGTCTTCGACCCCTCGCGACGACAGGCGGTGCGCTCATGAACTGGGGACTAGCAATTGCGGTTTTGGCGGCACTCGCGGTTGTAGCGACAATCCTGGGATTCTGGCGCCTCTCCGAGGTGAGGCGCAGGATCCGGGACCGCCTCGGATACCGTGCTCGTGTGACCGAGGCAGATGCAGGGATCTTCCGGGCGGCTCCCCAAGGCGCGGAGTCGCGATGGAGATGGATTGCCACTCTCACCGAGCAGGCGGGATACGACGACGCACGGACGAGCGTCATCCTCCTCCTGATGGCAACCTGCGCTATAGTAGGGGGGGTCGCGGCGTGGCGACACACAGGGTGGATTGTTCCGGGGATACTGTCCGGGCTTATCGCAGGTTCTCTTCCCTGCTTTTATCTTCTCCGCAAACGGCACCAGCGGTTCCAGCGGTTCGAGCAGCAGTTCCCCGATGCTTTGGACATGATGACTCGCTCGCTCCGGGCGGGGCATGCGCTGAGCGGAGCCATCGGTTTGGTCGGCGAGGAGATGCCGGACCCCGTCGGACAGGAATTCAGACGGGTGTTCGAAGAGATCCGCCTAGGGATGGACCCGGGCGAGGCCCTGGCCGGGATCCAGCGGCGCGTCCCCACAGAGGATACCGGATTTTTCTATACCGCGATCAGCATCCAGCGGATCGGCGGCGGTAACCTCGCCGAGATCCTGGACCGCCTGGCCGAAGTCATCCGCGAGCGCTTCAAGCTGCTTAAACAGGCCCGGGTGCTCTCGACGCAACACCGGTGGACGGCGATCTGCGTGGGGTTGAGCCCATTCGCCTTCGCTCTCATTTTCGAGTTGACGTACCCGGGTTACTTCGACCCGCTTTTCAAATCGCCCCACGCCCCCTATATGCTCACGGCCGGGTTCATTCTGGAGGCGATTGGCTTCTCAATGATCTGGCGAATCGCTCAAATCAAGGTTTGAGGTGACCATGGTTGCAACAATCTACGCGCTGCTTTCATTCGGCCTCGTCGTGGGCATTGTGTCGATCGGAGGTGCCATTCTACTTTTCCTGTGGTGGTCGCCGGTACAACAGGAGCGAATCCAGCCGCCCAAGGTCGAAGCAAGGGGAGGGACGATCCTCCGCTGGGAGAAGCGAGCCAGGGCGGGATGGCAACGGCAACTCGAACGGCTCGGGCGGATCTTCGTTCCGCGTGACCGGGTAAAACTATCGCGTGTCCGGGACCGGCTCGCCTGGGCTGGCTATCACGACCCGCGCGCTCTCCGTTACTTCGCAGGCGCCAAGGTCGCGTGCTTGATCCTTTTCGGTTGCGCTTACTTCCTTTACGGCGTCGTTATCCAGCGTGTCTTGACGCACGTGCTGCCGATCTCCCTCTTTTTGGCGGTGCTGGGCTGCTTCCTCCCGGATTTCTGGCTTCGTATGCGCATTAAGGCTCGCCAGCGGGACGTCCTTCATGCCCTGCCCAACGTTCTAGATCTCCTGATGGTATGCATCGAGGCCGGCTTGGGGTTCGATGCCGCCGTCGCCCGTGTCGCCGAGCGACCCGAGGTGCGCGGCAGCCCGCTGCACCAGGAGATGATGCGCATGCACCTCGAAGTGAGGGCCGGGCGGCCGCGCGAAGAGGCCCTGCGCGGGCTCGGCGAACGGACCGGTGTGGAAGAGGTCAAGGCGCTTGTGGGCGCATTTATCCAGACGGAGCGCTTGGGCACGTCACTGGGCAAGACGCTCCGCATCCACGCAGAGTCCGCACGGGTCCAGCGTCGCCAGCGCGCTGAGGAGCGTGCTCAATTAGCACCGCTCAAGATGCTCTTCCCAACCGTAATGTTTTTATTCCCGGTCTTTTTTCTGGTGACCTTCGCCCCGGCGATGCTGAAACTTTTGGCTGCTCTCAAGGCGATAACGTTATGAATGCGAACGAGGACGCTCACAGGTTTTGGGCCCGGGCCGGCTTCCCTTTTCCTATTATTCGGACCGCCAGCCTCGGGCTGAAGGAAGGAGGAACGATCGATGAAGTGTCATTGGCTTAACAATCAGCATGGGAGCGTGCTGCTCTTCACGACCGTCACGCTGGTTTTGCTCCTCGTGTTCGGCGGCCTCGCTATCGACTTGACTTATTTCGGCACCGTCCGGCGCGAGCTTCAGCGAAGCATGGATGCCGCCGCATTGGCCGGCGCGGGGAACCTTGGCTTCAACGATACCGCTTTCCCGGCCGCGCGCGCGGCGGCGCAAAATTACGCCGGCTTGAATGGCTATAGCGACCCGGCGGCGGGAGTCGTCAGCTTAAATCTGAATCCGGCGAACGACCCCAACGGGCAGATCGTCCTGGGGATCTGGAATGGTAATAACTTCACGCCGTCCCTGAACGGCACCCAGGTGAACGCGGTCCTCTGTCAGTATGCAAGACCGATTCCGACGTCCTTCCTTCAACTCTTGGGAATGACCAACCTCGCTGTCTCGGCGCAAGCTATCGCGGTCACCAATCCGCCTCTGCTGCCGCCTACTCCGTGTGTCTTCCCAATGGCGCTAAGCGGATGTGCTTTTACTGATACGGGGGCCTTCAGTTCGCAAGGCTGTGGCGCGGCTGCCACGTTCATCACGAGTAGCGGAAAGGATCCTGACGGGAAGGCCGGTACCAATACCGCCGCCTGGGCGAACCTTTGTGGGACCTCGACCCCGAGTGCGCCCCAAACGCAGGATGCAATCAACGGCGCCGCCGCTGGAACGTGCAGTCCCGGCTGTACTACTCCCCAGACCGGGACAACGATCGGTACCAACAATGGCATGCAACAGTCAGTGTTCGACTTGCTTGAAACCACATTCATACAGCAGTACAACGCCAGTGGAACGCAGCAGGTCACCGACAGCAACGGTAATGTCACCTATAATGGCCCTGGCTGGAAGGTATACGTCCCCGTGATTCAAACCGCCTGCCCGCCAGGGCCGATTAATGGGCCGCAGCAAATCACCAGTTGGACGGAGATGGTCATTACGCAAGTGATCAACCATGGAGACTGTGCGGTCAGTAACCCTGCCGATACGAATAGCTGGCCTGTATGCCCACCCCCTTTAAACCCATCCGGTGAGGATAAAGTGCCTAACCGGCGCGCGGTCTTTGGCCGTTACAGTTGTAATTTTTTCCCCTCACCTCCCAACCCGCTACCAGCACCTATTTCGGCTCTCGCGACCCGTCTGCGGCTCGTGAAATAGCGGGACACCATGAAGACCTGCACCCCAGCCCCGGGAGCGTCGCGCGGTGCCGGAGCTGATCCCTGCTGGCTCCGCGCCGGGGATACCGCTATGCAAGACGAGGCAGCGTGTGCCCTCGCGCTTCTCCGCCGGCCGCTCTCGGCAGGTGGCGTCCTTGCGCTTGCTCTGACTTTTTGCGTCGTCGCCTTCCTGCGATTCGGGTGGACGCCACGGTTATGGTATCTTGTCCCGCTGCTCATAGCGCTTGCCCTGATCATTGTTCTGGACCTTCGAACAAAAATCATCCCCGACGTTGTAACGTTACCAGGGATCGTATACGCGCTGGCCGTCGCCGCATACGGGGAGAGTCCTTCGCTCGGGGAGGCGGTGCTCGGCGCGGTCACGGGAGGCGGGATAGTTTTACTGCTAGCAGTGATAAGTCGTGGCGCTGTTGGTGGCGGCGACATCAAGCTGATGGCGATGCTCGGCGCCGCGCTCGGGTGGAAGGGAGCGCTGGCAGTACTGGCGTTTTCGCAGCTGGTGGCGGCCCTCGTCGCATTGGTGCTCCTCAGCGCACACCGGGCAGGATATCGGGACTACTTACCGGTGGG
>Ga0214473_10002833_pt1 | contig 21216 bp, 24 predicted proteins | sample RVTome_7_FD_203509 | JGI IMG/M metagenome (GOLD analysis project Ga0214473, IMG submission 203509) | Soil microbial communities from uranium-contaminated site in the Upper Colorado River Basin, Wyoming, United States - RVT98D197 | ecosystem: Environmental > Terrestrial > Soil > Contaminated >... | reverse complement strand
ATTGCGAGCGAAGCGAAGCAATCTCCCACGCTGAGAGTTGAGATTGCTTCGTCGCTGGCTCCTCGCAAGGACATGAACGTGAGCTGCCAAACGACTTTACGTTTGCCCTGCATAGCCGGCTCATGCATATTGCCGGTCTGATTCTCTGGCGGTATGATCGGCTTCGGTGGCCGACGGAAGGCTGCCATATGCAATCACGGACTGGCATGATGCTGACGAGGGACCGTTATGGCGGAAACACAGACGAACCTGAAAGTCGATTACGCTGGCGGCATGTTGATTCTGGGAATCTTCCTGCTGATCATCTACTTCTGGGGCGAGCCGGACCTGCACGATGCGATCATCTACCGGCTCATGGGACCTCAGGCGTCGCAGGCGGAGGCGAGCCAGTAAGCAACGAGCAGGATGAAGCCACTTGAAGTCAACTCGTTGACAAAATGGTACGGCCGGAGCCGTGGGGTCGAGGATGTGACGTTTGCCCTCGAACGAGGGGAAATCTTCGGATATCTCGGTCCCAACGGCTCAGGTAAGACCACGACGATCCGGTGCATCATGGGCCTGCTGCGGCCCAGCGGCGGCCACGTCCGCGTGCTCGGAACGCGAGTCGCGCCGGGTCGAGCCACCCAGCACGCGAGGATCGGCTATCTGCCTGGCGAGTTTCGCATCTGGCGGTGGCCCAGCGCACGCTATCTGCTACAAACCCTCGCCGCACTCGGCGGCAGTGACGATGCGAAGGCCCGGCGCAATGAGTTGGCGGAGCGGCTGGGTCTGGACCTGAATCGCCCCGTGGGTGATCTCTCCAAGGGCAATCGTCAGAAGGTCGCGATCATCTACGCCTTTCAACACCGGCCGGAGGTGCTGGTACTTGATGAACCCACCGCCGGCCTGGATCCGCTCATGCGCCAGGTCGTGCTGGACCTGATCCGCGAGGCCGCCGAGGCCGGCGCCGCCGTGCTCTTGTCGTCGCACGATTTGAGCGAAGTGTCCGCCATGTGCAATCGCGCGGCGATCCTGCGCGAGGGTCGCCTTGTGAAGGCCGCGCCCATCTCAGAGATCGTCCACGAGGGCGAACACCGCCTGAAGGTCTGGTTCATGGATGGCACGCCGGTCCCGGATGTGCCGCTGGACCGGTTGCCCCGCGTGCGCGTGGTCGAGCGCCAGGCCCGCATGCTCCATCTCGCCTATCAGGGCACATCCGACGCCGTTCTCAAATGGATCGCGCAGTTTCCCATCGACCGTATCGCCACGCCGCAGACTTCGTTGGAAGAGGCTTTCATTCAGTACTATCGACAGCCAAGCTCCACTGCGGGCAGTCCACTGAAAACTCGCGAGGGGGCACGCCCATGAGCCACACAGTCCGGCCGCCGTTTCCCTTTGCCCTGCTGCGATTCTGGTTCCTGCGCATCCTGCCCGTCTGGTTCGGGATTGCCCTGCTGATCTTTCTGATGCAGATTGCCGTCAGCGGCATCGTGCACGACAACGCGAATGTCCGGGCCTTCCTCGCGTTCCTCGACATGCTCCCGTCGATCGTGAAAACCGCCCTGGGCGGCGACATGCTGCAGGCCGGCAACACGGCCGCACTGCTCACCATCGGCTACCAGCACCCGTTCGTCATGTTCCTCTGCATGTTCTTTGCCGTCGGCGTGCCCACCGGCCTGCTCACCGGCGAGGTGCAGAAAGGGACCATGGAGCTGATCCTCAGCCGGCCCGTGACGAAAACGCAGGTCTATCTCTGCGCATGCATTCTGACGCTCACCGGCATGTTCGCCCTGGTCCTGACCATGTTCCTCGGGACCGCCGTCGCCGTACGCATCTACCGTTTCGACCAGCCTATCCCTCTCGATTTGTTCTTTCGCATCGCCATCAATGGCGGTCTGCTGGCCAGCACGTTCGGCGCCTTCGCCCTGCTCTGTGCGGCGACGTTTGCACGGCTGTATTCGGCCCTGGGCGCCGCCGTCGCCTTCCTCACGCTCAACTACTTCGTGGCCCTGGTCTCCGAGTGGTGGCCTTCGATCCGGTTCCTCCATCGGGCCACGCTGTTCTATTTCATCTACTACTCCGACCTGATGCGCGAATGGCCCGTCCGCAACATGGCGATTCTGACCGCCATCCTCCTCACGACAGCCGTCATCGGCGCCCTCATCTGGCGCCGTCGCGACCTGCCCCTGTGAATCCCGCCCCGAGGTGTTCCACGAGATTGCCCGACGCCCCCCCGGCAATCACAAGAGCATTGACGCGAGAGAACCAGTGGGCTATATTCAGTATGTCCATTAGAGAATCGCGTAATTGATTGTCGCACCATCAGTGGAGGTGCATTATGGCGCGGAAATCTACGAATCAAATTGCTGCACGGGCAGACTGGGAGCGCAAGCGGGACGATTGGCTTGCGAAGCTCAGAGACCTCATCGATTCCATCAAATCTTGGGCCGAACAGCGACGATGGCTCGTAGATGAGCATGAAAAGACCATTGATGAAGATCATATTGGCAGCTATCCGGCACCCACTTTGTTCATCCAGGCTCCAAGCGGCAAGATCGTCGTGGAGCCGATTGGATGCAACATCATCGGTGCCGAGGGGCGTGTGGACATCGAATCGTTCCCATCCCTCAATCGATTGCTGTTGATTCTTGTCAACGGGCAATGGACAATCGAGACGGACTCTCGTATCCACTGGCCGGAGCCTTGGAGTGAGAATGTCTTTGTCAAGCTTGTCGACGCGCTGACTTCTGCCGCATGAACACCCGTGAGATCATCTCGCAAATCAGGTCCTGTGAGAGCATGTGCGCGGCAGGCAAAGCAGCTACCGCGCATTTCCTGAAGGTATGTCAGTCTGATCCGTCGCATATCCCGCCTGTCGCGCGTTTCCGCGTACGGGACATCCGTGACTGCCATCACGATCTGGAACGAACTTATCTCGTTCGGATGTTCGCCATTTTCGAGGTCACGTTGCGCGAGTTCCGGACACGCATCAGCGGTAGACGGAGTCACCCCACGGTGACCCAGCTCATGGACGGGATCGCGGCACGATGCCGGATGCCCGTCGACCACCTTACCCTCGCTCACGCGGTGCGGGAGTTCAGGAACACACTCGTGCACGGCGGCGGCAGCGGATCGGTCACGCTTGATGAGGCAAGGAGCCACCTGTGCAGATTCCTATCCAACCTGCCTCGACAGTGGTAAGGACAATTGATGTCAGGGGAGTATGAGTCCACACAGGCAGATTCAGGCGGAACTGGAGCGGATCGAGCAGGAGAACGGGGTGTGCATCCTCTATGCCTGCGAGTCGGGCAGCCGGGCCTGGGGATTCGAGTCGCAGGATAGTGATTTCGACGTGCGGTTCATCTATGTTCAGCCGACGCAACGGTACCTGCGCGTCATGCCCGGACGGGACGTCATCGAACACCGGGGGGACAAAGTACTGGATATCTCCGGATGGGACCTCCGCAAGGCACTTCAGTTGCTCCGCAGCTCGAATCCACCGCTGCTGGAATGGCTCCAGTCGCCTATCGTATACCTGGAGCGGCCCGGCGTCGTGTCGTGGATTCGCGAGCTGATGCCCCAGTATTATCAGCCCGCCGCGTGCCACTATCACTACCTGCACATGGCCCAGGGCAACAACCGCGAGTATCTGCAGGGTGACGTAGTCTGGCTCAAGAAGTACCTGTACGTCCTGCGACCGGTGCTCGCGTGCCTGTGGATCGAGAGGGGCTACGAGGTCGTGCCCATGAAGTTCGCCACGCTGATCGATCGCGTTCTCGATGGCGGCGAATTGAAGACAGCGGTCCAGGACCTGGTCCGGCGGAAGAAGGCCGGAGACGAGCTGGCCCGCGGGCCGCGAATCCCCGTCATCTCGGATTTCCTGGAGCGTGAGCTTGCCCGTCTTTCGGACAAGCCCGCTCCCTCGGCAACGCGCACTTCCACCGACGATCTTGACCGGGTGTTCCGCCGATGCCTGATCGAAGTCTACGGCGACCGAATCGAGCCCGGCCCGCCCGGGGGCCCATCCGGGCAATAGAATTTTCTTGCCTCTTCCATCGAGCAAACGCCAGGGTTGACGAGACTGAATCAACAGGCTATACTTCGTATATCCATTAGGAGAATCTCGTATGGTAACGAAGGTACAGAAATGGGGAAACAGCCAGGGATTGCGTTTGAGCAAGCAACTCTTGGATGACGCACAGATTTCTGTGGGGGATGAGGTGGACGTGGCTGTCCGTGACGGCGTGATCGTAGTGGCGCCCGTGAAGCATCCGAGGGGTAAACACAGCCTCCAGCAGCTTGTCAAGCGAATCCCAAAGGATTATCGAGCTGAAGAACTTGACTGGGGCCGGCCGACCGGCAAAGAGGTGTGGTAGATGGCCCAGTACATCCCTCAGCGAGGCGACCTGATTGCCCTAACGTTCGATCCGCACTCCGGCCACGAACAGAAAGGCCGCAGGCCGGCTCTGGTCATCAGCCATGATCTCTTCAACAGGCACACGGGCCTTGCCGTCGTCTGCCCCATCACAACCACGGAACGTGGCTTCCCGTTCCACGTCGCCGTTGCCGGATGCCCGCAGGTCACGGGCTTCGTGATGGTAGAGCAAGTCAAGTCCGTTGATTTCCGAGCTCGCAACGCCAAACGAATCGCCAAGGTGCCGCCGCCCGTGCTGGACGAGGTACTCTCCGTCCTGGACGCATGTATCTACTGAGCGAGCTCATGCACATTTGAACGGAAACACGACGCAGGTGAGACCCTGAGGACGTGACATGGGACACAGGCGGCAACGAGACGTTGAGAAGGGGTATGGGGTTTCCCAGTTCGTAGCGAAGCGGCGGCGGTTGGCGGACGCACTGGAGAAGGGCGAGAGGTTCGAGATCCAGATCGCCGGGGAACGCATCTATGTGCCTGCTCGCGCCAGGTTCAACATCGAACATGAGCGCGAAGGGGACAACGAGGAAATCGAGTTTCAGATCAGGTGGATGAACGTCTGATCTGGGCGGCCCCGGGCGGCTCCTGAAAAGCCACGCCGGCAGACAGAATCCCTCTTGCGGGGAAGACAACCCGTTCTTACACTATTTGCATGAAGTGACAGCCGCCGGTTGCGCGGGCTGCGTGGCACAGGCGGCGAGGGACATCGGTTGGCCTGGCAATAGAAAAGGAGTGTGCGGAAATGATCGACTGGCTGAGAGAATTGGATGAGGCACTGCGCGGCCGCAAGGCCGATCCACGGCTGCTGGCCGAAGGCACGGGTCACATTCGGATCACGCCGCTGGTCGCGGTATCGGTGGCGCTCGGGATGATTTATGGCGTGTGCATGGGCTTGTACGCCGTCGCGACACGGACGCCGCCGTCCTTCGCGCAACTGGTGGCGTCGGCCGTCAAGGTGCCGGCCCTGTTCTTCCTGACGCTCGTGGTCACATTCCCATCCCTCTACGTTTTCAGCGCGCTGCTCGGCGTGCGGCTGAGCCCGAAGGACACATTCCGGCTGATCCTCGTCCCTATTGTCATCAACCTGGCCGTGCTCGCGTCCCTCGGCCCGATTACAGGATTCTTCACGCTCAGCACGACCAGCTATCCATTCATGAAGCTGCTGAACGTGTTCTTCTTCACGGTCGCCGGCATCATCGGGCTCAAGGTCCTGCTCGCCATGCTTTCCAGCCTCGAGGCGACCCAGTCCCCGCCCCCGGCTGCACCGCCCGAGCCGGATAAGGCGACAGAAGCCCAGAGCGGCACATCCCCGGCCGTGGCCGCCAAACCCTTGCCTCAATCCATTTCGCGCGAACGGACCGCGGCGAGCACGACGTTTATGGTGTGGGTCGTCATCTACGCGTTGGTGGGCGCCCAGATGGGCTGGATTCTCCGCCCGTTCATCGGTTCCCCGAACCTGTCGTTCCAACTGTTTCGCGGTCGTGAGGCGAACTTCTTCATCGACGTGTTCCGCACGCTGGGTCAACTGCTTGGTCAATAATGCGAGCTTTCTTTCAAGCTATCGATGATTTTCTGCGCGGCCGGGGCGTGTTTTCTGCCGACGCGCCGCTGTCGGGCCGTCTCCGCTGGCTGCTCATTCTGCTGATCGCCTGCGGCCTGTTCTATGGCGCGGTGATGGGGACCTACAGCGGCCTCGCCCCTGCGCGACTCCACCAACTGTTCTACTCCGGCGTGAAGGTCCCCCTGCTGCTTCTCGCCACCTTTCTGCTCTGTCTGCCCAGTTTCTTCGTCATCAACACGGTGGCCGGCCTGCGCGACGATTTCCGCGAAGTCGTGCGCGCCGTTGTGGCGACGCAATCGTGTATCACGGTCGTCCTCGCGGGCCTGGCTCCAATCACCGCCTTCTGGTACCTGTCCTGCGCCAACTACCGGCAGGCGGTGCTCTTCAACGCCGTGATGTTCGGCGTTGCCACCGCCGCCGCACAGGTAGTCGTCCGCCGCTACTACGGCCCGCTCATTCGCCGATCCCCACGCCACCGGCAACTGCTCTGGGCGTGGTTCTTCCTCTACGCCTTCGTCGGCATTCAAATGGCCTGGGTCTTGCGCCCCTTCATCGGCGTCCCCAACGCACCGGTGGCGTTCTTCCGCTCCGGGGCCTGGGGCAATGCCTACGTGGTCCTGGCCCGCATGATCGCCGGCTTGTTCACCCCTGGCGATACCCTCCTGACAATATTGTGGCTGGTTGCTTTCCTGGGTCTTGCGGCTCTCGTCTTCGTCATCTATCGCATTGTCGTACCGCGTCGCAAATCACCGCAGTGAGGCCGCACGTGTTGAGAGTGTCCCGAGTCTTCGAGTTTTTGGGATGCGTCTCGTGGCTGTGGTGGGTGGCATCGTCAAGCGCAGCTTGGCGATGGTTTGCCCATTCGCCATCGCCAAGGCCTTCGGCCTTGACGCTGCCACCCGCCTCGTTTGCCCGACGCACGCGATATCCCCACTGCGTCGATTCCGGATGTTCGCGTTTCCTCTCAGCGGGCCAGGTAGAAAACCACGCCGGTGAGCGCGGCGACTACGGCTGCACAGACCGACAGCGCCAGCGCCAGAGTCCATGCGTACCGCTTGTTGAGCTTCGTGACGACGTACTTGAGGTAGCGGTCGCTGGCGGCGAAGGTCCTGCTCATCTGCAGGATTCCTTCCGTGTTGCTGACCGTGTTCTGGTTGAGCCGATCCAGCGTCATGCGGAATTTATTGAAGCCCTCCGCCATTTGCACGTCGATGTCGGCGGAGACCGAAAGCTGATGATTGATGTCGATGAGCGCATCCGTCTGCCGGGCGGCGGCGACGGGAATCTGCTCGACGATCGCGCCGAACTGCCGGTCCCTGGCCGCCGTGACCCTGAGTTGCTCCAGGAACTGGGTCGTCAGTTTCTTCTGGTTCTCCACGGCCGCGGGAAGGCTCTCCAATAGTTGCGGGAGCTGCCTGACGCGGCCCATAAGCTCCTCGTGCTGTGCCAGTTGCTCGCTCAGGTGATCGTTGATCTGCTCAAGTTGGCTCACGAGCTGGTCAAGGCCCTCCTGGAGCCTCTCAACCGGCTCACGCCGCTCCACGGAGGTAATCGCACTGACCACCACCGGCCGGCTCGTCGGTCCCGCGGATCGCACGTCCTGGAGATCGCTGTCCGGCTCAAAATCCGTCGCCAGCAGGCCGTCGTCATCGAGCGCCGGCTCGCAATGGTCGCTATCCTCATACCTGTGGGCGCGCCACCAACTGGCCGTCCCGCTCAAGATTCCCCTTAACGTCATCCTTCAGCATCCCTTCAACACAACTGGAGCCTCTGTACGGCAATTCGTGTCCGGCGTGATTCGCCGTCACATAAATCAAATCGGACCCTCGGTGATTTTCCCTTGAGCCAAACACGGCTCCGTAAGGCGGATATACTCGTGGACTGAGCGTTTGGAAGGACGTACGCGGGCAGATATCACACGGCTTTGCTCGCAGTAGCCACTCCTGCGGGCCTGGGTATTATCAGACGCACCGCTCTACATGAAAACCGGGCTTGTGCCCACGCCCCAAGTGAGTAGAATATCTCCACAGCATCCAACGGCTGACCTTTAGGAGAGATACGAGCGTGAAACTGCTGACCTACTCATACGAGAATACCGTCTCCTGCGGCGTTTTGACGGATCGCGGTATCGTGGATATCCCCGCGTCATGGAAGGAGGCCAACCCGCCGGCCGGCGTGCTGGAGATTCTGGAGCGCGGCTCGCCGTGCATGAACCAGGTGCGACAACTGGCCGCTTCACCCTGGCGGACGAGGTCTCTCGACTCCGTGAAGCTTCTGGCGCCGATCCCCCGGCCGGGAAAGGTCCTCGCCCTGGCCGGCAACTACAGCGAGCACATCAAGGAGGCCGCCCTGAAACGCGGTTTCAACCTGGGCCTGTCGGACTCCGCCCGACAGACAACTGTGCCCCGGCCGTTCCTGATGCCCTCAACCGTCGTCATCGGTCCCGATGATGTCATCCCGTGGCCCGCGTACAGCGAGCAAATCGACTACGAGATCGAGCTTGCCGTCGTCATCGGCAGAAAGGCCAAGTGCATCGATCCGAGTCGTGCATCGGTCTTCATCGCGGGCTACACGATTGCCAACGACGTCTCCGCCCGCAGTGTGACGTTCTCGAAGAACCGTGAGAAGCGGCCGTGGGACGAGTTCTACGATTGGCTCAACGGCAAGTGGGCGGATGGCTTCTGCCCCCTTGGCCCCTACCTCGTAACCAGCGACGAGATCGCCAACGTGCAGAACCTCAAGATGGTGCTCAAGGTCAACGGCGAAGTCCGCCAGGACGCCAACACGTCGCAGATGATCTATCCCGTCGCCGATATCGTCTCGTTCATCAGCCACATCACGACGCTCGAGCCCGGCGATGTCATCTGCACGGGGACACCGGCCGGCGTCGGCGTCGCCACAGGCAACTTCCTCAACGCCGGCGACCGGATCGAATGCACCATCGAGGGCCTCGGCACACTGACCAACGCCTTCGGCGACCGTCCTCAGCGATTCTACGAGCCGCTGTAGGACTTTCAAGGCGATGATGCGTGATGGGACGTGTACACCGGATATTGCGTTGGATCGTCTTCACTATCGGGGGAGTGATCGGCGTCCTGACAATCCTGGTGCTCGGCGGGCCCAGCATCCGAAGCTGGCAGATGGAAAGGGCCATCGCTCGCTTTGAGAAACGCCCCTCCCAGAGTGGAGCTGACAGCCTGGTCGAGCTGCTGCACATGCATGCGGCTACAGGTGAACAAGGCAAGCGAGCGCTGGCCCTGCTGTTGCGGCCGAAAATCGTGACTCGAAGGGCCTACGCCGTAGGGCAACTCGTCACGATAGGCGTGGAACGGCCCTTCGACCTGGACTTCGACAAGTTCCTGTGGAGTAAGGGCATGGTCACCGTCAGCGGTCCGGCTGGGACGCCATGGGATAGCTCCGACACTCTCGAACACGGGTCGTCATGCCTGGACGTACCCATTCTCTCCACACAGCCAGGGACGTATCCACTGGAGCTGCGCATCCAATGCTCCCTGGGGATCGAACGTGCAAGCAGAGCGACGACTGTCCTCGGCTATCTGCACGATGGCTTGCCCTGGCTCGTCCCGGACATGGCCATGTGGCGGCCCAGCCGCACCTATGAGTGCGATTTCATGATATCGTCGGAAGTCACAATCACCGGAGACAGCGATGCCGAGAAGGTCGAACTCGTATCATCCCCGGAACTTGACGAAGCCATGCGGGCGGCATTCTCTGCACGCTATCTTGGAAGGCGGTTTGTGACCCCCGCCGGCAGACACTCGGTACACATCACGTATAGGAACATCCCCGTGGCCGCCGCATTCAGCATCACACTGCGATTGCCGGACGGACGAGAAGTCCCGATGCGTCGCATAGGGCCCGGTGCATTCTCCGCGAGGGCCGGCAGTTCCGGCAGCTTCATGGCAGAGCCCGCCAATTTCGTCGTGAAGACGCCCGACCAGTACAAGGCCACGCTCGTCCTCGTGCCGGACCCGGACCTTGCATATAGGGACGTGACAATCAAAAGCATCTGGAATCGCATGCTGGAGTTCCCGATCTCGTTCACCATCGACGCCAATGAACCCGGCAGATAGAACTTCGAGCTGCGCCATTCCTGCAATCCGCGAAGAACACTACGCGAAGAGCCGATATAGATGAAGGTCCGTAGTGATGCGAATTCTCCTGGGCAGATTGTGATGCAAAGGCACAGGCTCGTACACCATACTGTCGGCTTCGTTCTGTGTATGGCAGTGGGCCTGTCGCTGCTCTTGTGGCGGCTGGGCCTGGCGCCAGTGTATGCGGGGCTGATCAGCATGAACGTGGTCACGCTGGCCCTGTACGGATACGATAAACATCAAGCGGTCGTCGGCGGGACCCGCATCCCCGAGGCGGCGCTGCATGTGACGGCGTTGCTCGGAGGCAGTCCGGGCGCAGCGATCGCCCAGGGGCTGTTTCGACACAAGACTCGAAAGCGCGGCTTCAGGGTTGTCTTCATGGCCATTGTCCTGCTGCAGGTTGCGGTGATCTATGGCTTCTGGCGGTTCACTCATGGTTGAGCAAGAGATGAATGCATTTCCCACGGACGTGGGATTTCGAAAGCCCTGGCGCAGCTATCAGCAGCGGGTGCTCGACGAACTCAAGCAGCACCTGGACGACCGCCACCTGCACATCGTCGCCGCTCCGGGCTCGGGCAAGACGGTCCTGGGCCTGGAGGTGATGCGGCGTCTGAATCGCCCGACCCTGATCCTCTCGCCTACCGTGGCAATTCAAAACCAGTGGGTGGATCGTTTCGTCCATCTGTTCATGGACCACGAGCATCGCGCGCCGAGCTGGATATCGAAGGATATCAGGAATCCGCGCTTCATCACCGCTTCCACCTACCAGGGACTGCACAGCGTGTACAGCGATGATTCGCAGGAAAAGCCGGCGAAGGATGGGCATAGCACTTCGCGGGTCGTTGGGAAGGATGCTCTGCTGGAGCGGCTCAAGCAACTGGGCGTCCGCACGCTCGTGCTCGATGAGGCCCACCATCTGCGAAACGAATGGTGGAAGTGCCTCGCCGATCTGAAGGAGCATCTCGGCAAACCAACGATCGTCGCACTGACGGCCACCGCTCCCTTCGATGTCTCACCGTTTGAGTGGGATCGATACATTGGGCTATGCGGGACGATCGATGCGGAGATCTCCGTGCCTGAGTTGGTCCAGCAGAAGAATCTCTGTCCGCACCAGGATTACGTCTACATGTCCGCCCCTCTGCGGGCCGAGCAGCAGGAGATCCGCGAGTTCCGCAAGGACGTGGACGAGTTCGTGCAGCGGCTGCACGCCGATCAGGAATTCATCGCCGCGTTAGAGAGCCACCCGTGCGTAAGCGATTCGTGGTCTTGTGCCGAGCACATCCTCGATGACCCGTCCTTCTTTTCCAGCGTCGCCTCATTTCTTGGCCACGTCCGGGGCTACCCCCTGCGAAAACTGCTGCGGGTCATAGGCCTTTCGCCGAGGAAGTGTCCTAAGCAGGACCTGGAACAACTGGAAATCCTGCTGGCGGGCTGCCTTTACGCACACATCAAGCTGTTCGAAGGTCACAAGGACCTGTTCCATCGCATCCTCCGTGACGCCAAGCGCATCGGGGCGGTGGAACGGCGAGACATCAGCCTGCGCAGCACCACAAGAATCGCACGACTCCTGATCCGCAGCGCCTCCAAGCTCAAGAGCGTCGAGGATATCGTGGCGATGGAAAGTGAGAGCATAGGCGAAGACCTGCGAATGGTGGTCCTCACGGATTTCATCCGGCGGGCGGACTTTCCGGCGGACGAGGCCGACCTCAAGCCGGTCAAGCATCTCGGCGTCGTGCCCATCTTCGAGCAGATTCGCCGCAGCCAGACGAGTATGCGCCTCGGCATTCTCAGCGGGACACTGACGGTCATTCCCAGCCAGTCCTGCGAAGCCCTCCATGTGTGCGCCCCGGAGTTTGGATTGAGCCCTGCCGATATCCAGTTCAAGCCCCTTCCGCATGATCCCCGATTCTGTGAGGTCACAATCCCCGGGGCGGACAAGCACAAGATGGTCAGCCTGATCACCAGCCTGTTCACCCGAGGCGGCATCACTGTGCTCGTCGGGACCACGTCCCTGCTGGGTGAGGGCTGGGACGCGCCCTCTGTGAACTCGCTGATCCTGGCCAGCTTCGTCGGTTCGTACATGCTGTCGAACCAGATGCGAGGTCGGGCCATCCGCACGCAGGAGGGCAACCCGACGAAGACCGCCAACATCTGGCACCTCGTGTGCCAGGAAGAGAACGCGAAAGAATTCAACGAGGATATGGAGACGTTGGCGAGGCGGTTCAAGTCGTTTGCCGGCGTGTCCTTCACGGGCAGCCGGATCGAGAGCGGCCTGGAACGCCTCGGCCTGGGCCAGCCGCCTTATGGCAAGACACGAATGGACCGCATCAATGACGTGATGATGCAGAGAGCCCGGGACCGGGCACGGCTTATTACCGACTGGGAGCAGGCTCTCGGCTCCGACGAAACTCGCGGCATGGTCGAGCAGGTCGCCGCTTCGCAACTGGCCTTGCCTCGCGATTTTGTCTTCCGCAACACGATTTTGGCGGTCCTCTGGCAGGCGTGGTTCTGGGGCGTGTCCACCTTCGGCTTCCTGATGCAGTCCACCGAGCACAACTCACAGAACATGACTCTAAAAGCCTCACTGCTGATACTGGCCATCTTCGCCGCGATTGCGGCCCTGGCCGCTGTGCCGAAGTGCCTCAAAGCCCTGTGGCTCTTCCTCTGGCATGGCTCCGTCGCATCCAGCATGAAACAGATCGGCAAGGCTCTTGTCAAATCGCTGGTCCAGGCGGAAGTCATCGAAACCAATCCCTGGCAGTTGAAGGTGGTCGCCCGGCAACAGGAGTATGGCCTGGTGAGCTGCTCGCTCAAGGGCGCAACGACACGGGAGCGGTCGATCTTCCTCGAAGCCCTCCAGGAGGTCCTCGGCCCCATCGAGAATCCCAGGTACGTTCTCGTTCGAAAGTCGCCGCTCGGATGCCTGATGAGGAAAGATTATCACGCGGTCCCCGCTCCCCTCGCGAGGAACAAGGAGCTTGCTGAGCATTTCCGGAAGATGTGGGCCAGGTACGTCGGCCCGACGCAACTGGTGTATACCCGGACGCCGGAAGGACGCAGCTTTCTGCTCAAGGCCCGTGCCCACTCCATGGCGAAAAGCTTCCAGAGACGTGCGGAACGGCTGCGGTCCTGGCAGTAGATGAGCAAGAATCCACAACCCATAGACAAATGGAGGCGGGCCGACTGTCTTATCTTGTGAACTGGCGCAAGAGCCGAGGACAACGTTTTGAACAGGCATTCGGCGGATGATCGGATACGGGCGGCGTTGGGGCGGGATGATCCGGCCGCGGTGGCGATCCTCTGGGACCGCTACGCACACGATTTGCTCGCGTTTCTTCAGGCTTTGCTCTGTTCCAGACACGATGCCGAAGATGTCCTTCAGACGGTCTTTGTCAGAATCGTCCGCAAGCGGCAATACCTGGCGAATGCCCAAAGCCTGAACAGTTACGTGTTCCGGATCGCACGAAACGAAGCCGCCAGTCTCGCGAGGATGCGCCGGCGTCGATGCAGTGGCGACCCGTGGCTTGAGGCCGTTGAGGTTGAAGCCGACGCGCGGCCGCAAGAGTGGGCCGAGGAATTGCAGGTGGCATTGGCCCGCCTGCCGCAGGAACAACGTGAGATTGTGGTTCTGAAAATCTACAGGAACAAGACCTTCCAGGAGATCGGTGAGATGCTCGGACTGTCTCCAAACACCGTAGCCAGCCGGTACCGCTACGGCCTTGAGAAGCTGCGAGCAATATTGAAGGATGCTATGCCGTGAGTGAGATAGACAGAGAGAACAATGAGATCGAGCGTCTTTTGCGACGGGCAAAGTTGCCGGAACCGTCTGCCGAGCTTAAGGAGCGAGTGACCCATGCGGCAAGGAAGGCATGGAACGAAGCTGCACCGGACGTGCCCTGGCAAATCCCCATCAGGCGGCTGGCGATATCAGCCGCCGCCGCGGTGCTGATGATCTCGCTCGCCAACTACTATGCTGACCGCGTGCCTGCCGGCCGACCAACGCACGAATTTGTTGCGTCCATGGTAGAGACGCCCGAACTGGACGATTGGCTCCAGATGCCACGCAGCCGCCTTGTCAGGCATCTGGGTAACAAAGCATCCGCGTACAGTCCTGCCACGTTGCGTGAGCATATGGAGAAAGCCCGACAACTCCTTGATGAAAGTGAGTCAACAGAACCCCTGGATGCCGGTGCTCCGGTCAAGTACAAGAGCCGCCTCCTGCCGGCACGATCGAACTTCTACTCCTGATCGCAGATGCATGAGGAAAGGAAGCGTCCAATGCGAAAACGAACCGTGAGAGTCTTAACAGGCGTTGCAGTCGTCGTGGTCGTCCTCGGTCTGTCATATACCATCGCCGTGGCGATCTCCGCCGCCAAGCTTCGGCGAGCCTATGCTGCTCTTGAGAAAGACAGCCGACCGATGCGTGCGGCAGACATCGTGCCCCCGGAGGTCCCGGATACGGAGAATGGCGCGCTGCTCTTCGAGAGTGCGGCTCTTCTGCTCAAGGCAGAGCCGGTTGGGCATAGTCTTGAAAGCCGGCCGGGCGAGTCGGTCGCAGAGGCGATCTATCGAGAGAAGTGGAAGGACCTGCTCGGCTATCTTGGAAGGCTTTCTGCTGACTTCGCCCAAGGTACACTTGCACCGGAGAGGCTCGAGGAGTTGAAGGAACTGTTCAGCCAAAGGGCTGTCGACGACGCTTTGTTCGCCATTGAGGAAGGAACGCGGCGGCCCACTTGCCGATTCCAACGCAATTATGATGCAGGATTCGGCATAGCCGTGCCGGGACTGGTGGATACGAGGGGGCTTGCATGGATCGTTGGAGCCAAGGCTCGTCTGGAGGCTGAGACCGGTGCGATGGACCGGGCCTGGCATCTCGCTGCCGTACAGGCGAAGCTGGCTGACGCCCACCGCAGCGAACCCATCCTGATATCTCAGTTGGTTCGCGCGGCCCTCATCAACCTGTCCTGCGATACGGTCCAGCGTCTGTGTGAGATCGCGCCGCCCGGGAAGGAGCAACAGGAACCCCTTGAGTCAATGCTCCGCACGTTCGACGATGTCGCGCCGCTGGTCCTCGCCATGGACGGTGACCGGTTGCTCTCCGGGGAATGGCTGTTCACTCGGCCGAAGAAGGAGCTATACAAAATGGCGATGGATGATGTGGTATCTGAGGAGGGCTGGATGCCGGAGTTCATTTTCGGATTGCGGGTGCGGCGACTCACCTTCAGGCCATCCTTCCTTGCCGATCATGCGAACTACCTCAGGATCATACACGAGGGTACACGCGGTCTGGAACGTTCCTACTCGCCGGAGACTCCAGAGGAAGACCACGGACGCTTCTCGCTGACAGGAATGCTCGTTCCGGCGGTGGGCAGAGTCCGGACGATTTACTGCCGGATGGCGGCCCAGACCCGCATCACCCGCGCGGGCCTGGCCCTGCTCGGGTACCGTGCGACCCACGGATCATTCCCACCAACGCTCGATGCGATTAGCCTGGACGGCCTGAGCGATCCGTTCGTGGAAGGCCCATTGCGCTACCGCGCGGAGGGCGAAGGCTTCATCCTCTACAGCGTCGGCGAGGACCAGAAGGACGATGGCGGCACGCCCAGGTCCGAGCGACGCAACGCAGACCCGCGAAAGCCACGACATACGGAGTACGATATCCCGTGGCACTTCCCCGGCCAGGTACGGCCGACCGCTCAGTAGCCGTCATTCTCACAGCTTCGCGACGGCGGCCTTGATCTCCTCGAAGCGGTCCTCGGTAAGCAGCTTGCCGTAGTCGCGCATGACGGTGGCATTGTTGCGCCAGGCGGTCCAGATCGCGTTCTTGCCCCGCGGCGCGGAAAGTTGCTTCGCGACCAACGTCGCCTCCGCATCGACGAAGCGGTCCAGGGTCTCCTCGTTCCACGCCGGCATCTTCTGTGCGAGCGTCGCTAATCGCGAGACGATGATCTCAGTGATCCTGCGTCCATCCTCCGCAGACGATTGCTTGGGGTCACGGCCGCCGACGCCCTGATAGGGAGGCTCGCCCAGTCGCGACAGATCGACTGTGTCGGGGAACAGGTGCATCATGAGCGAGGTCTCGCCCCAGGCGGCGTGGTCGCCGGTATAACCCTCGTCCATGGCCAGCATGTATTCGGGCGTGCCAAGGACGGGGATGCCCAGGGCCCGGGTCATCCGAACGGCAGTCTCGCGAACGACGATCTGCTGGGCGGCTCCATAGTGACCCGTGAGAATGATGATGGCGAGGAACCCGTCGCGGGCCATCTCCCGGCAAAGCTGCTCAATCCACGGCCGCAAGAGTCTGGAGAAGACGTCATTCTCCGGGTCCATGATGAACGTATGGGGCTCATTCAGGCCGCCCACGCCGCCGTAGAGTGGCGGTGAGACAACGCCCCCACCCTTTTGGGCGGCTTGAACACACAAAGCGTGCGCCTTGACGGCATCGACCCCGACGACATTGTGCACGCCGTGCCACTCGATGGTCCCAAGCGGCTGATAGATCGTCGGACAGGCCCTTTGGGCCTCCGCAATCTCTTTCGGCCGGAGAAACTCCAGCCGGACCTCGCGCTCTGTAGCAGGACTTGTAGCCTGTCCTTGTGCCAAGTGAGAATTGAGCAGCGTCCCGACTGCTGCCGCTCCCAGTACCTGTCGTCGTCTCAACTTACGTGCCATAGTGGTCTCCTTTTCTGACCTGGTTCAATGTCGTCCATCCTGTGGTGACACTCCTGGGGCACAGTCCGGGTGGCACGGGCAAACTCGTTTGCCCGTGGGGCTCGTGGCGAGGGCATCTTGCCCTTGTACTCTGGCCGTGACAGGCACGTCTTGGCCTGGCAAAGCGAGGCCAAGATGGCCTCGCGACGCAAGGGCGAGACGCCCTCGCCACGGGCCCGCCCAATCGAAACAGCACCGTCAAACGAGTTTGGCGGTGCCACCCGAAGGACGTCACCCAGTTTTGGATCAGGCCCTTCTTCTCTCAGGCTGAAAGAGTCGTGTGGATGATATCACATCTGCATGTGGCTGAGAAGGCTTGACTGGCGGTGCATTGCCTGCTGTGTAACCTTTTTGGCGGGTCCCGCGTACAAGGGGGTAGAGATACCACAAGATCGCTCGTGGCGACCGGCATCTGCGGCTTGGACTATGGTCCGGGCGGCATCGATCCTGTAGAATAGGAAAAGGAGTGAACCATGGGTAAGAGAGCACTGACAAGCATTCTTCTGGCAAGCCTGTGCCTGGCGGCGGCGCCGGGCTTCGCAGCCCCGTTGCAGAAAGCCGACATCCATCTCGGGGCCAACTGGGCGCTCCACGCCGATGTGGACGCGTTCCGCAATTCAACGCTTGGCAAGCTCCTCCTGGCCGAGTTGAAGGCCCAGGGCATCGAGGAGAAGATGCAGGGTTTCGCGGCGATATTCTCTTTCAACCCGCTCGCGGACCTGCGAGGCGTGACCCTGTACGGCAAGGGACAGGATCGGAACAACGCCGTGGCCATTATTGACGGCAAGTTCAACCCGGACACGCTCTTGAACGTCATACGATGGAATCCGCAGTACCAGGAAATCCCCTACGAAGGCGTCACACTCCATCGCTGGCTGAACGAGGACAACAAGAAGGACACGACAACCGATCAGCTCATGTACGGATACATCCACGACGGCCAGAGAGTTGTGATCAGTTCCGGCCTGGACGCACTGAAGCAAGCCGTCAGCACTCTCAAGGGCTCACCGGCTGGTACTTCCACGGGGCTGCTCAATCAGATCCCCCAGGCCGCCGGCGGCACGTACCTCCAGATCGTCGCCACGGGCATCGGTGACATCGTCGGCCAAGACCCGAAGGCGGCCATCCTGAGGCAAGCAGACTCTCTGAACCTGGCCGCCGGCGAGGTCACAGAGAAGGTCTTCATCGGGCTGCGGCTGCAGGGCCAATCGCCGGAGGTGGCGGAGAACATTCTAAAGATGGCGCAGGGCGTGGTGGCGATGGCCCAGTTGGCCGTCCAGGAGCAGCCGAAGCTCAGCGAGCTGGCCAAGAGCGTGAACATCTCGCGCGAGGACAAAACCGTCCAGGCCCGCTTCGAGGCCCCGGCACAATCCATCTTCGCGTTTCTGAAAGAGCAATGGGCGAAGAAGAATCAACAGCAGCAGACGCCGCAAACCACGACCCCGTAGGGACGATCCTGCGGGACTTGGATTCGGAGGAGCTGGCCTGGCGGGCCAAACAGGGCTGTCAGGCCTCGTTCACCGAGCTTGTGCATCGGTATGCGCCCAGGCTCCAGATGTTCCTGCGCCGAAAGACCCGCCAGAGCCATGAGGTCGAAGACCTGGTTCAGGATACGTTCGTCAAGGCCTATCAGAACCTCGGCCGGTATGATGATTCGTGGAAGTTCTCGACCTGGCTGTTCACGATCGCGAGGCGGCTGGCCGTCAGCCGCCATCGCAGAAGAGAGCCACACCCTGCCGCTCTCGATCTTCCCTTAGAGGTCTGCGATGATAAAGCGATTGATAAACAGGACCAGCAGGAGAGCCTTTGGGCAATGGTGGCCGAGCTGCCGGATGGTCAGCAACAAGCATTGTGGCTCAAGTACACAGAGGATATGTCGGTGAAGGAGATCGCCAAAGCCATGGGCAAGTCGCAGGTCTGCGTCAAGGTGCTGCTCTACCGCGCCCGCGTGAGCCTCGCGAAACGATTGACAGAGCACCCCGAGGCCACAGGGATAGACCTATGACAAGATCAGAAGTCCGGACAATTGTGATATCAGGAGACGTGTGATGCTCTGCAGGTTCTTCCGATTCATGATTTCCAGCGCCGCCGATTCAGGCCGTTCCATCGGTCCGGTGACAAGCTGGCATACCATGTACTGCGCAGGCTGCCGGCAATTCCTTCAGGACTGCCGCGTGATCGACGTGGGCCTGCGGACCGAGGCCGCCGTGTGGCAGCGAGGCTTGGAGCAGCCCTCTCATCGGATTCTCCCGAATTTCACCGGTACGCCGTCGCCAAGTCACGGCTTTCGAATCCGCATGGCGTTGGCTGCGGCGGCGTGCCTCGCCATCGCTGCGGCCGTCCTGTTGTCTCTCTCGATGCCGGCCGGGCCGCCACAAATGTCCACGCCGGTCACGACCGCAATCATCCCGGCGGACGCGCCATGGGCAATGCAATGGGTCGAGCTCATCCCGAACCCTCTGGCCGCGGAAGCCGAGCGTCTCACGCGCGACACGGAATCCGGCATCCGCTTCCTGGTCGCCTGCCTCGATATCCGGCCCCTCGGCGCCGGCATAGCCCCACGTCTTGGAGATCCCGCGTCCCCGCCACCGCAGTAAGCATCGAAGCCACCATCGCGATTAGACCCTCGCCGTGCGTTACCAGTACGCCTTCGCGTGCCTCTTATAGGTGGAGCCGAAAGATCGGACGATTAGGCCTGCAACCTTCAATCTCGTGACGGAGATGAAAACATGGCACGCACAGGGTCTATCCGCAGAGGGTGGAATGCATCTCGCCGGAACCGCATCACCGATTCCTCCCGTGGCGACACGATCCGGGGCAGCCTGGTAAGGGTCATGATGTACGCTCTTGCCGCCTTGCTCGCCTGGACGACGGCGTGTGCCGGCCAATCCGGTCCCGGAATCGCGTTCAAGATCGGCGCCCAGACGCTGGAAGACCCCATCGACCTCGACAAGACGACCCGAGCAAGGCTTGAGCTGGAGATCGCCAGCCCCGTGTTCTGCGATGACCATCTTGATGTGGCCCTCACTATCGGCGGCTCTTCCCTGGGGTCGGTCCATGACGACTATGCCGACATTTACGACGACGTGCTGGTCGAGGAATCCTATGACGACGACCTTCTTCTGTTCGACATCCGGTTGGCGGCCCGCTTATACCCGTTTGGCTACGACAGGAGCGTCCGGCCCTACCTCGGGGCCGGCATCGGCTACTTCTGGTTCCTTGACTACTGGGAGTACCAGTATGCGGAAACCTTCGAGGACCCGCTCTTCCCCGGCACGTTCTACACTTTCATCGACGAGGAGGAAGGCACAGACACGCTGGCCCAGGGCTTGTTCCCGTTCGTCATCGCGGGACTGAGCGTGTCGGTCAGTGACAACGTGGAGCTGCTGTTCGAGTTCCAGTACGATTTCGACAAAGAAGACGCGGGCATCGACCTGAGCGGCCCGATCTACATGTTCGGCGGCCGCATCCGGTTCTGATCTCGAAGTGGAGTTTTGCAAAATGGAAGTTGGGCTTATTATTCAAGGAAATCAGCTTTGGGATTTCCTTGAATCGACAAGCGGTTCGTGCGTGTTGCACACCCTGCGCGGGTCTGTTTCACCGCGTGTAGCAAGACAATCTCCGGTCGCCTCCCAGGGTGCGTATCATGCACCATCGGTTTCTGTTGTTGGAGAAGGAAAAATGAAAAGCGCATTTTTCCTTCCCCAAGTAAGCCCAACTTCCATTTTGCAAAACTCCACCTCTGACTGTCACGGCTTCTGGCGCTTGAAGGTCAGCTCGTCGCGCAGCGCGGGACTGTTGCCCTCGACGGCGTACTCCTTGGTCTTGAGCGTATCGTTATCGCCCTTGACGTAGACGAGTTGCATCTTCTGCGTGGTGCCATCCGCTCTGGTGACATCGACCTTGTGCACCGCTCCCTCGTCGCCTTGCTCCCACGTGCCTTTCCAGATGCGGCCCATGTTGTCGGCGCCGACCTGTACGATCCCCTGGTCGGTAGGCGAATACATGACCATACCACGATACTGGAAGTCGCCGATCTTCACGTTCACAAGCGCCGCATGCCTGTCGAGGATAGGTGTATGCTCGAGCTGATACGTCCGGTCGTCCTTGGTCGCCGTCCATTTGCCAATGAGCCACTCATAGCCCCCCTGCGAAATGAGGTCGCCCAGGGTCTGGTAGTCCGTGGAACCGCTGGTCTGCCCTGAAGATGAGGCAGCGGCAACCGATGAGGCCTTCTGGCGATTGTAGGTCAGCTTGGCCCAGGGCTCACTGCTGCGACTGCCGCTGTTGTCGACGGCATAGATCGCCACGGTCATCGAGTTGGCGTCCACTCTGCTGTGAACGATGTCACCCTTGCGCACTTCGCCGTCAGGACTCGTGTGCTCGATCCTGTTTACCAGCCCGGCGGGGTCCTCGGT
>Ga0214473_10002832_pt1 | contig 21223 bp, 15 predicted proteins | sample RVTome_7_FD_203509 | JGI IMG/M metagenome (GOLD analysis project Ga0214473, IMG submission 203509) | Soil microbial communities from uranium-contaminated site in the Upper Colorado River Basin, Wyoming, United States - RVT98D197 | ecosystem: Environmental > Terrestrial > Soil > Contaminated >... | reverse complement strand
CTTATTGAATTGACGCAAATATTGAATTCCGCCCACTCCATCGCCAGGCCCTTGGTTAGGTGTTTTACTCCGGCCTTAGAAACGCAATAAGAAACAAGCCCTACCCCAAAGCCAGGAAGATTGTTTATCACGGTAGCGCTCATAGATGCCGTGTTAATTATCTTGCCATAGCGCTGAGGAATCATATACTTGGCTTCTTCCCGGCAGCAATCCCATACTGCGGTGAGGTTGACGGCCATGGTACGGTCCCATATGCCTGTCGCGCCCTCATCAATTGACGGCACCGCTTCCCCGAGAATACCCGCGTTGTTGAAGGCTATGTCCAAACGACCGAACCTATCAACCACTGACTTGATCGTTGCGGCAATTTGACCGCGGTCCGTAACATCGCACTCCACGAACATTGCTTCTGCCCCAAGCGCCTTAATCTCGCCCACGGTCTCGGCTCCCATTGCCACCTGCAGATCGGCGATGGCAATGTTGGCTCCAGCCTTAGCCATGCCCAAAGCGCAGGCCCTGCCAATGCCGCTTGCTCCGCCAGTAACCAGCGCCATCTTGCCGCTCAGGTCAAAAATGTCAAGGGTTGCCATGTCTTCTCCGTTCCTTCGGTGGGTTTCTTCCATCCGTAGACCCAGTCGCTACCCGCTACTCCAACGAGGCGGGCAGGTTTTCACTCAGGGCGAGCATAACCCTGCTCAGCTTGGCTGGAGCCATGCTATCAGGTCAAGAGTCAGCCATCTAGGCGCAACACCAAGCGCCTACCGCCGACCGCTAGGACGGCTCTGGGGCTGACGCGGACCCACTCTTCGGGGTCGTCTCTCCGCACTGCCGGAGTCGGCCGACCCAATTGCGACGGTGCGAATTCTCCTCTAGAATACCGGGTTATGGGCGAGGCGCAATTGCCCTCCCAGGTTGCCAAGGGGGAGTATCGTGAAGCTTGCTGGTTATGCAGACAGAGTCGCTCGCGTTAATCTAGCGGCCGGGACGATCGGCTACGAGGGAATCAACGAGGATGATGCTCGGAAGTACATAGGGGGGCGGGGCCTCGGCCTGAAATACCTTTTTGACAACGGGCCGACCGTGGAGCCGCTGAGCCCGCAGAACATACTAGGCTTCTTCGGTGGTCCGCTGACCGGATCGCTCGCGAGGATGAGCGGGCGAAGCTGTCTGACAACCAAGTCGCCTCTCACCGGCACATGTCTCGACTCTCACATCGGCGGGAAAAGCGGCGCGAAGATGAGGTGGTCGGGGTTCGACGGGGTTATCTTTGAAGGGATCAGCGACAAACCGGTCTACGCCATTCTTGAGAATAGGACGGTCACGATTGCCGACGCCGGCGATGTATGGGGCAAGGGAGTTCACGATACGATCCAGGCGCTGAGGGAGCGTCACGGCGAGGATGCGGCTGTGCTGGCCATCGGCCCTGCTGGTGAGCGACAGGTACTGTTGGCTAGTGTCATAAACGACGAGGATAGAGCCTTTGGACGTGGCGGCGGCGGAGCTGTCATGGGCAACAAGAAGCTCAAGGCCGTGGTTGTCCTGGGCGACCGAAAGAACATGCCTAAGCCGGCCGATGAGGAGGCCTTTCGCAAGGCGGACCGGGATGCGCTCGAGTGGGTGCGCAAGACCCCCACGACTCAGCCAAAGACCGGGGGACTCCATGCGTTCGGCACCAACGTTCTCATGAACCCTATGAGTGAACTCGGCGGATTGCCCACGAAGAACGCGCAGCTTTCGCAGTTTTATGGGGCCGATGATATTAGCGGCGAGAGGGTGGCCGAGACCATGCTGGTGGGACAACCCACATGCCACGCCTGTCCCGTTGCCTGCAAGAAGCTGATTGACGTGCCGAGCGGCAAGTACAAAGTGCATATGGAGAGCACGGAATACGAGTCGGTTTGGGCTCTGGGCGGGTACTGTCTGAACAACAACCTGGAATCGATCGCCTTCATGATCGATCGCTGCAACGACTTGGGAATGGACACCATGGAGATGGGCAACGCTCTCGCCATGGCCATGGAGGCGACCGAGAAAGGCCTGATCAAGGACGGCATCGAGTGGGGCGACGCCGATCGCATGATCGAACTGGTCAATCAGACGGCGCTGCGCGAAGGGCTCGGCAGCGTTCTGGCTCTGGGGACCGCCCAGGCGGCTATGGCCTTCGGCGACCCCAATATGTCCATGACGGTCAAGGGACTGGGCATCGCGGCCTACGACCCACGGCTGATGAAAGGGATGGGCCTGGCGTACGCGACTTCTAACCGAGGAGCGTGCCACCTCCGCGCTCAGATGGTCGCTCCCGAGATAGTTGGCCTGGTCTGCGGGCAGCCTCTGAAGGTAGACCCGCTGGAGTGGAGAGGCAAGGCTGAACTCGTCGTCTCCATTCAGAACGTCTTTGCCTTTATCGACAGCCTTGAACTTTGCAAGTTCACGAGTTTCGCGCTGCCGCTTGACGTCTATGCAGCACTTTATTCAGCCATGACCGGTGCGCCTATGGATGCGGACACGGTCGAAAGGACCGGCGAGCGCATCTACAATCTCGAGAGGTACTACAACAACCTTTGCGGATTCTCAGGGAAAGACGACACCCTTCCCGAGCGGTTTCTTAAAGAGCCTGGGCAAGGACCGATAGCCGGTCAGGTCTGCGAACTCGAGCCTATGCTGGCTGAGTATTACCAGAAACGAGGGTGGGATGACGGCGTCGTCCCAGAGCAGAAGTTGAGGGAGCTACAGATCGTCTAGTCCCCACCGAACACACCATTCCGTGACCGGATAGTCCAGGTTGACCGTAGTGACGGTCTTCACCAGGGCGGCGGCAGGCTCTGTGTGTTTGCTCCAGGGCAACGAGCGCCCGTCACATGGTTGCTCCCAAGACCCAGGGCGCAAACTCCTCTTCGCCGTAGCCGAACATTTCACTATTGGTCTTTTCGCCCGAGGCGGTCCTGAGGATCCGTTCGAACAGCCTTTGCCCCACTGCCTGGATGCTCTCCTTGCCATCGACGATGGTGCCACAGTTGAGATCCACGTCCTCTTCCTGATCTTCAAAGAGGCGCGTGTTCGTGGCGAGTTTCAGCGAAGGCGCGGGCTTGCAGCCGTAAGCCGAGCCGCGGCCGGTGGTGAAGCACACCAGGTTGGCGCCGCCGGCGATCTGGCCGGTTACCGAAACGGGGTCGTAGCCTGGTGTGTCCATATAGACAAGACCCTTGACGGCCACCGGCTCCGCGTATTGGTACACATCGATCAGATTGGTGGTGCCGCCTTTGACCACGGCGCCGAGCGACTTCTCCAGTATGGTGCTGAGACCGCCGGCCTTGTTGCCCGGCGACGGGTTGTTGTTCATCTCGTTGCCATTGCTTGCGGTGTAGTCTTCCCACCACTTGATACGGCCGATCAGCTTCTCGCCCACCTCGCGCACGACCGCGCGGCGCGTGAGCAAGTGCTCGGCGCCGTAGATCTCTGGCGTTTCCGACAGGATGGCCCCTCCGCCATGGCGCACAAGCAGATCCACCGCCGCACCCAGGGCCGGGTTCGCGGATATGCCCGAGTAGCCATCCGAGCCGCCGCACTGCAGGGCCAGCAGCAAGTGGCTCGCCGGCACGGTTTGGCGCTTGACCCGATTGACTTCGGGTAGGATCGCCTCAATCCTCGCGACTCCTTCGCGGACCGCCTTCATGGTGCCGCCTTTTTCCTGAATGGTAAATGCGGCGAACCTGTCGCCGAGCTTGAGCTGCTGCGTGGCAAGCAGGTTGTCGATCTGGTTCGCTTCACAGCCCAGGCCGATGACCTCTACCGCGCAGAAATTGACATGGCGCGCGTAGCCGGCTATGGTCCGGCGCAGCACCTCCATAGGCTCGCCTTCGAAGTCCATGCCGCAGCCGCTCTTGTGCGTCAGCGCGACCACGCCGTCGACGTTCGGATAGGCATCCAACCGGTTCTCGAAATGCCTGGCGATCATGCGCGCCACCGTGGCCGAACAGTTGACGCTGGCGAGGATCCCGATGTAGTTGCGAGTCGCGACGCGTCCGTCGGCGCGCACAATGCCTTGGAAGCTGGCGGGGTGCGTTACGAAATCGGTGGGCCTGGCGTCGCCGCAATACGCATAATCGCGCTCGAAGCTGCCCATACCGATGTTGTGCACATGCACATGTTCGCCCGGTTTGATGTCGCGAGTGGCGAAACCGATGATCTGGTTGTAGCGTCGCACCGGGCTACCTGATTTGACGGCGCGCGTCGCGATCTTGTGCCCGGCTGGCACGTGCGCCGCAACGCGCACTCCGTCTTCCTCGGGCAGCGTCATGCCTCCGGGGATTTCGACGCGGGCGATCACCACATCGTCGGCAGGGTGGAGGCGAATCGTCAATTCCGCCGCTTGCATAATGGCCTTACCTCTATGCTATTGGAGACCGGAGCACGGTCATTTTACTCCAGCTAGTTCTCGCGACCGGAGGTGGGGGCGGCCGGCTCACTGTGGAAAGAATCTTCGCGGCAGTTCCGAGGTGATTTCGTGGACGTGGGTGATCCAGATCACGCTGTCCAGGGGCAGCACCAGCCAGGGCAGGGTGGCTGCCGTAATATGCTGCAGCGACAGCTTGGCCACGCGCCTCCGGAACGAACAGGGCCGTGCCGCATCCATGGACGAAGGCAGTAGTCCGACGCGAGCTAGCCCTCTCAGTCCTTCGCTAGCAGGTGCATCTGGGAACAGGTGTCCCAGCGCCCGCCGCCGCGCGCCTGGACCTGGGCGTAGAACTGGTCGATGAGCGCGGTGGCCGGCAGGCGACGAAACATTCTCCTTCGCGTCCTCGATGCAGATGCCGAGGTCTTTTCGCATCCCGCCGTCGACCGCGAAACCGAATGGGCAGCGGGATGCTCGTCGGCAAGGTGCATACACCCGGAGAAACGTGTGGAACTGGCAGAGGTGCTCCAAGCGGTGACGGGGCGCCTGTCCGCGTCTGTCCGGCCAAAGTTGTACCATGGCAAGATGTCTGAATATGACTTGCTGAAGTCCTTGCGATCGAATGAATTGACATTTCCCGAATATCTTGCGCAGGTGGAAGCTCGTTTCAACGAGCGTGAGCCGTCTATTATCTCTTTTCTCCCTGAGGAGATTCGCTTCCCACGCCTGCGTGAAGAGTCGGAATGCCTGGTGCTGCGCTTTCCAGACTCGTGGCATCGTCCGCTCTTGTTTGGAGTCTTGGCGGGCATCAAAGATATCTTTCGTGTAGAAGGATTTACCACGCAAGCCGGTAGTCGCCTGCCATCCGAGGAGTTTCAGGGGACGGAAGCTGAAAGTGTGACGAAACTCAAGGATGCCGGCGCATTGATATTCGGAAAGACAGTCACAACCGAGTTTGCCTACGTCTCGCCAGGTCCCACGCGTAATCCGCACAACCTCGAATACACCCCGGGCGGATCCAGCAGCGGATCGGCTGCGGCAGTCGCGGCAGGATTCTGTCAGCTTGGACTCGGGACACAGACCATCGGCTCAATCATCCGTCCCGCATCCTTCTGTGGAGTGGTCGGGCTCAAACCAACCTACGATCGTATTTCACGCGAAGGGGTGATTCCCCTCTCACCATCGCTCGATCATGTAGGCTTCTTTGCGGCGGATGTCGAAACCGCGATCCAGGCGGCGCGTGTCTCATACAACGACTGGGATGAATCCACTCAGCCATTGAAACAGCCGCGGCTTGGAATCCCAGACGGTCCTTATATGCAGGCTGCCTCCGAAGAAGGCCTGGCTCATTTTGTAGACGTATGCAATCAACTGAAGAATGCTGGTTACGAACTCCATCATGTTCAGCTCATGTCTGATTTGGAACAAATCCGCGCCCGACATGATGTGATCATGTCCGCCGAGGCGGCTAAGGTACACGCCGATTGGTCACAGAAATATGAGGCCCTCTATTCAAGAAGACTCACGGAGCTAATTCGTCGCGGTCAATCAATTAGCGATTCCCAACTGCAAAGCGCCCTCTCAGCACGCGACCAGTTTCAGGCTAATTTAAGAAGGGCATTCCCTGATCACAATGTGGACTTGTGGATCTGTCCATCCACGGTCGGGCCCGCTCTCAAAGGATTGGATAATACAGGCGATCCCATTATGAATCTCCCCTGGACACAGGCTGGGCTTCCGGTAGTCAATCTTCCTGCAGGAAAAAGTCGGGATGGTTTGCCAATGGGACTACAGGTTGTGGGTAATTGGTACAACGATGAATCGTTGCTGTTTTGGGCCTTGGAACTGGAAAGGACCTTGTCGGTTCTATGACCGTCAACTCTTGCGTTAGCCCTGTCCAGGGGATACCCAGCAGCAATCCAATTGGGCACCCCCCGCCGAGCGCCGACGGGTGCTCGGCTGGCATGGAGGTTTCTGACAGGACAAAACGGTATCGATGCACACCGGACAGCGGGCACGTGGCCAGAATCGCGTCGAGGTCGCGGTCCAGCCTCATATCCAGGATGCGGACCTCGTGTTTGTTCTCCAGTCCACCGCCAGGTACTCGAGCGCCAAGGGCTCGTAGATGAGCAGGTCTTCGCCGCCGATGGTCAACGGCGCTTTGGGAGGCTGAACGAGAAGGACGTTGATCGGACGGGCAATAAGTTCTCGTTCAGGCCCTAATGCCAGAGTGTCAGCCCGGTCTGGGGATCGAGCTTGCGGGTGACCGCCGGTCCGGAGAGGGTGGTCAGCAGGATCTCCAGGTTGAAGACCAAAGTGTTGTGCGCCAAGTGGCCGCCGTAGCACCGGCCTTCTTCGTCGGCGAGGGTGATGTGGACGTGCACGATGGGCTGGCCGTTCATCAGCGACACGTTGCCCAGCATGCCCGCCACCTCCAGGCGCTGGTCGAGCTCCAGGTCGACCCACTCCTGCTTCGGCTGGTCGTAGTAGCGGATGGTGGCTCTTGATACATTGCCAACGCCTGAGAGCCAGGCCAGGTTGATGCCTTCACCCCGCACAAAGTCTTCTAGTTCTGTAAGAAGGTCGCTTCCGAACGGGGGTTTGAGTATGTGCGCCGGGCCTATCGACGCCTGCACGTTCAGCATGGCCTAGCTGTCCCACTTGAACTCGGGCGATATGCGCTGGTCCCAGATCTCCTCGGTGGCATCTTCGAGGGCCTGCTCCTCGGCGGGAGTCATCTCGGTTATGAGCGCCATTGGGTCGCTAAGCAGCCGGACTTCGAGCTCGGAGGCGTCCAGCCGACCGTCATCGTCGAGGGAGGCGTTCTTGTCTTTGAAATGGTCGGCCAACTCGTCCAGGTCCATGCCCTCGCGGTGAAGGATCACACGCTCATCAGCGGGAATATCGCGGCGCAGATCGACCAGGTACTGGTACCAGACGATGTTCCAGGTCACCGTGACGAACGCTCGAGGCTCAGCGCCCACGGCGCGCGTCAGATTCGCTTGGGGTTTGCCCAGGCTGCGACGCACGTCTCGGATCTTCCCGGTGAAGGGGCTCTCATTAAAATAGCGTTGAACCGCCTGCACTTCTTCCAGCCGGAAGCCACGCGCCTCATCGCCTGGGGGCGCGACCACCGGCGTCTGGTCGGGAGCAATAGGGACGGCGGAGATCGCGGCCGCGGGGACCCCCGGGGTGGGCGAAGCGAGATCCGTCGCCTCAAAAAGCGTCGCTACCGAAACCACTTCGGCCGGTGGCGCCGTCCCCCGGGTTTCGGGGATGACCCCAAAGGTCTCAAGAGCCGGGTCTGCGTCGACCGGCGGCGCGTTTCCTGCGGCGTCCGCCGGAGCGGTGGCGGCAGTGCTCAGCAGGGATTCCGCCTCCTGGAGTCGGGCGCGGGTGCGTTCCAACTCCCGCTCCAGAGTCTGCACGCGGTCCTCCACCAGGGCTGTCTTGTCCAGGTTCTCGATAAGGACTCCGGCCGCGAATCTCTCCAGAGAAGAGGCCAGCCGCTCGAGCGCTGCCTGCATCTCTCCCTGGAGGGCTATCAGATCGACCACCGGCGTGAGCAGTTCTTTGGTCATATCCAGGGGGTCGGAATCACTGAGGGACGCGTCCTCGGAGGCGGACTGCGGTAGACCACGCAGCGGGTGGTAGTCGGTGTCGAGGGCCGCCCCTGCGGCGCACTCCGCGCACAGGCGGGCCAGGCTACCATCGGCGAACTCCTGGATCACGATCTCGTCGTCCAGCTCGGCCCCGCAGATCTCGCACCGGTCGTCGGGGGGGAAGACGTCGTCAGAAAGTGCCATGTTTCATGCCTCCTTCCCCAGGCGCACCAAACCGGCCGGGGAATGCGGATGATGGTTGACGACAGTATAGCAGCCGGTCCTGAGAGGGCGGCCGCCGGGTAGGTGTCGGCGAACCGGTCGTGTAACATGACCGGGGAACCCGACCCAAGGGTCCCCGAGGCTGGGGCGGAACTATAGAAGGAGCGCGCAGGTGTCAGGGCTGTTCGAAGCGACAACTCTCAACGGTCTAGTCCTTCCCAATCGCTTCGTGCGTTCGGCGACCTGGGAGGGGTTGGCTGCGCCTGACGGTTCCTCGACAGAGGCACTTGTCAAGGTGTCGGTAGACCTCGCTCGAGGTGGCGTCGGGCTCATTATCAGCGGCCATGCATACGTAAGCGCGGAGGGCCGGGCGGGGGAGGGGCAGCTCGCAGCGCACGACGACGAACTGACGTCTGGGCTCGAGGCAATGACGGCCGCCGTGCATGAGGCGGGAGGCGCGATTACCCTGCAAATCGCTCACGCGGGGCTTCGCGCCGTGACGGGGCGAGACGACGTGCCTCCCGTGGGCCCGTCGGTCTTAGAAACGGACGACGGCCCGATCGGGCGTGAGATGACCCCGGACGATCTGAGGGCTGTCACGCAGGCGTTCGCCGGTGCCGCCGGCCGCGCGCAACGCGCCGGCTTCGACGCGGTGCAGATCCACGCGGCGCATGGGTATCTGCTGAGTCAGTTTCTCTCTCCTTTTTTCAACAGGAGAGAGGACGGCTACGGTGGCGATATCTCAAACCGGGCGAGGCTGGTCGTGGAGGTTCTCGAAGCGGTGCGGATGGCGGTCGGCCCTGGCTTTCCCGTCTTTATCAAACTGAACTCTGAGGATTTCATCCCTGGCGGCCTTACGGTGGATGACATGCTGCGGACCGCGGCCATGCTGGAAGGGGCCGGCATCGACGCAGTGGAGATGAGCGGCGGCACGTACCTGTCCGGGGAGAAGAAGAGCATGCGCCAGGGAAGCCCTGGTCCCGGGGAGCCGGAAGCATACTACGAGGCGGCCGCGAGGCGATTCAAGGAGGAGATCCGTGTGCCGCTCATGCTGGTGGGGGGGATTCGTACCTTCGAGACGGCCGAGAGGCTGATCGCTGAAGGGGTGACCGACTACATCGCCCTGAGCAGGCCGCTCCTTCGGGAGCCGGACCTCGTGAATCGCTGGAGGTCGGGAGATAGGAGGCCGGCTTCGTGTATTTCGGACAACAGGTGTTTCGTCCGGGGTCTGAGGGGGCGAGGAGTCACGTGCGTCCATAGGACCACATGCTAGACTTCCGCTACGTACGTCCGCGCGGACGCGCTATGGCGACGGGCCTTCATGGCGCTGTTCCGGCGGCAATCCTCGAGAGGCGACCCAGGATGATCGACGTTCGACTCTATGCCAACCTCACTCGAACTTCGGGTGAAGGAGCGACCGAGTTCCAGGTAAAGGCCCGGCCGGGCCTCACGGTTAAGGATGTCGTTGATGAGGGAGGCGTTCGCGCCCAGGACGTGTCCATGATCATCGTAAACGGTAGCGGGGCGGGGCTCGAATGCCCGCTCAGCGACGGCGACCGCCTCGGCCTTTTTCCAGCTATCTCTGGTGGCTGACACGGTCCCCTTCCAGTCGGCCGGAGGCACATCATGCCCGTAGCGAAAAAGATCGCAGACTTCACGCAACGCTCCTCATGGATTAGGCAGATGTTCGAGGAGGGTGCGCGCCTCGCCGAGATCCACGGTCGCGATAGAGTCTACGACTTCAGCATCGGTAACCCGAACGTGGAGCCTCCCCAGGAGTTCCAGCGGGTGATCGAGGAACTGGCGAGCGATCGGACGGCCGGTATGCACGGCTACATGGCGAACGCTGGGTATCAGGAAACCCGCGCCGCTGTCGCCATGTATCTATCGCAGGATCAGGGGGTGCCTCTCTCCGCCGACCATATCGTCATGACCTGTGGCGCCGCGGGCGCCATCAATGTCGCCTTCAAGGCCATACTGGACCCACTCGATGAGGTCATCGTGTCCCGGCCTTACTTCGTCGAGTATGGCTTTCACGTGGACAATCACGGCGGCGTGTTGAAGCCCGTCTCGAGCGGGGCAGGCTTCGATCTTGATATCGGCGCTATCGACGCGGCCATCGGCCCCAAGACCCGAGCGGTGCTCGTCAACTCTCCCAACAATCCCACCGGCCGCATCTATCCGGGAGAGTCGCTCCGAGCGCTCGGTGATCTCTTGCGGCGCAAGTGCCGGGATACCGGCCGCGTCATTTACCTCCTGTCCGATGAGCCCTACCGCCGGATCGCCTACGACGGGCATCGAGTGCCGCCGATCATGGCCGCGTACGAGAACACGATCCTTGCCACGAGCTACTCCAAGGAACTGTCGTTGCCCGGGGAGCGGATCGGGTATCTGGCGGCCAACCCGTCCATTCCCAGGGTGAAGGACTTGATGGAGGGGTTGATCCTTGCGAACCGCATCCTTGGATTCGTGAACGCACCTGCGCTGATGCAGCGGGCGGTGGCCAGGCTGCAGGGGTTGGGAGTGGACGTGGCTCCGTATCAGCGGAACCGCGACGTGCTCTGGCAGGCGCTTGCCGAATCCGGATTCGAAGTATTCAAACCCGAAGGGGCTTTCTACCTGTTCCCGCGCTCGCCGATCGAAGACGACGTCGCTTTCGTTCGAGAGCTGCAGGAGCATCTGGTATTGGCGGTGCCGGGCAGCGGCTTTGGGCTGCCCGGCTACTTCCGCCTGGCTTTCTGTGTTGCTCCCGAGGTGGTGGACGGGGCGCTCCCGGCGTTCCGCGCGGTGGGAGCGAAGTACTACGGCCCGTTCGAGCCGGGCCGCGGAGCGTCCGGCCCTTGACCGCGGGTTGAGCATCGGGGGCATTTGGTGAAGTATGTTGTGTTGATCATCGATGGCGCTTCGGGCTGGCCGGTGCCCGCTCTGGGGGGACGAACCTCGCTGGAGGCCGCCCACACGCCCAACCTCGACCGTCTGGCGCGCGAGGGCCTGGTGGGGATGGTGCATACCGTGCCCGAGGGCATGGAAGCGTCGAGCGCGGTCGCCTGCATGAGCGTCCTGGGTTTCGACCCCGCCCGGTACTACGCCGGGCGGGGGCCCATCGAGGCCATGGCCATGGGGATCGATCTGGAACCGGGCCAGGTGGCGATGCGCTGCAACTTGGTGAACGTCTCCGATGGGATCATGACCAGTTACTCCGCGGGGAACATCTCTTCGGCGGAAGCCGCGGAACTGGTGGCCGCCCTGCAGGCGGAATTAGGCGACGAGCGCCTGGACTTTCACGCCGGGGTGGGTTTTCGCCACATCCTTACCGTTCGCGACGGTACCGACTTGCTTGACGCCACTTTCGCTGCGCCTCACGACATCACCGATCGGGAGGTGGCCGGCCGCGGCCCCGTGGGGCCCGGCGCCGGCCTCGCCGAGTCGCTGATGGAACGTTCGAGGGCCATCTTGGCCCGGCATCCGGTGAACCGGGAGCGTATCGCCCGAGGCAAGCTGCCCGCTACTCAGATCTGGCTATTCTGGCCGGGGATTCGGCCGGGGGAGATGCCCACCTTCGCGCAGGTCTACGGGGGGCGACGGGCAGCCCTCACCTCCGCCGTCGATCTTCTCCGGGGTTTAGCTCTGCAGGCCGGGATGGATTTTCTCGCCCTCCCGGGAATCACCGACGGGGGTGACAACGACTTCGTGGGCCAGATGGCCGGGGCGCTGCGCGCCTTGGACGATCACGACGTGGTGTTCGTGCATGTGGAAGCTCCGGACGAAGCGTCACATGCGGGCGACGTGGCGGGGAAAGTGCGGGCGATAGAAGAGGTGGACGAGCTGATGGTGCCGCAAGTGATCGCCGTGCACGACGCGGCCGCCGTCGTGCGCCGGGGGACTGCGGCGGCGAGCGCAGGCCCCGGCGCCGGCGAGGCGCTCCAAGACGTGAGCCTGCTGGTGCTCGGCGACCATCCCACCCCGCTCGTGATAAAGACCCATGTGGGTGAACCGGTACCCTTCGTCATGTGGGGCCCAGGGTTCGCCGCTAACGGGGCTGAGGCCTTCAATGAGACGGAGGCCCGGGCCACGGACTTCGCCGTGGCGCCGGGCCACCTGCTAATGGGAAGGCTGCTGAGCGGACACTGCTAGGAGCTCGTTTCAGAATTAAGCCTTGACCGTCGAGTCCGCGCTGGCCGGTGTGATCCGTCGTCCCTCAGTCGCGCCCGTGGCGCTGCTGTCGAATGGGACACGGGGAGGCTCCGGCCTCCAGTCCCAGTAGGAGGCGGCAGCCGACCGCCGCTAGTCATCCATCTGCTCGAATTCGTCCTTGCTGGCGCCGCAGTCCGGGCATTCCCACTCATCGGGTAGGTCTTCGAAGGCGGTCCCTGCCGCGATACCCTGCGTGGGGTCGCCCACCTCGGGGTCGTATATGTATCCGCATAACAGGCACTGCCATTTGTCCATGGACGTTCCTTTCTCAAGTGAGCCGTTCGAGTGGGTTCGTTCCCACCAGGCCCTTTTATCTCCATTCGCGACAAGAATCAACCCCCCGGCGGCGCGGGGGTCACGCGGTACCCGAGGCGAGGGCCGTCGGTGGCCGCCCCCTGAGTCGTGGCCAGGAGTCACTAGGGGCCGTCGGCGGCGTCAAACCTTGACTTCCCCGCAGGGAGTTCTGTAGGATGGAGCCTCGGATTGAGCCTGATCGGGCGCATCCGGTGCGAGCCGGAGGATGCACTCGAAGCGCCTGGGGGGAAGTCGGGTCTGTTTAGTGACAGTGTCCCGCGGATCGGGTTCCTCGTTCTTTCAGGTGGGTTGAAGGCGGTCGTGCGTCTGCGCCCGGCCCCAGGACTTGTTCCACACATAAACCGCCGCGAGCGCCAAAAAGGAGGCAACGCTGCATGGAAGGTAAACCGCCCCAAACACCGATGCGCCGGTGGAAGAGACTGGCCCTGTTCGTCAGCGCGTTGGTGTTTTCTACCTTGGCCTTCGCGCCTGCCGCGCTGGCCGCGGAGAGCTCTGGGGGAGAAGCGAGTCTGGTCTTGCCCAAGCTTAACCAGGTGAGCTTCCACGGGATCTCCGGGCAATTTCTCCTCAGCCTGGGACTCATTATCTGCGCCCTGGGCCTCGTCTTCGGCCTCGTCATCTTCTATCAAGTTCGCAAGCTTCCCGCCCACAGGTCTATGCGGGAGATTTCCGAGTTGATCTGGCAGACCTGCAAGACCTACCTGCTCCAACAGGGCCGCTTCCTTGTCCTGCTTTGGGTCTTCATCGCCATCGTCATCGGGGTCTACTTTGGGATCCTCAGCGATTTCACCGGCGTCAAGGTGCTCGTTATTCTCATCTTCAGCGTCATCGGGATCCTCGGTAGCTATGGTGTGGCCTGGTTCGGGATCAGGATCAATACGTACGCCAACTCGCGCACGGCTTTTGAGAGCCTGAGAGGCAAGCCGTTCGGCATTCATGCCATTCCGATGCGCTCGGGCATGAGCGTCGGCATGATGCTCATCAGCGTCGAGCTCATCATCATGCTTATCATCCTGCTGTGGATCCCCCGCGACTATGCCGGCGCCTGCTTCATCGGCTTTGCCATCGGCGAATCTCTGGGAGCGTCCGCCCTGAGGATCGCAGGGGGTATATTCACGAAGATCGCCGACATCGGCTCCGATCTGATGAAGATCACCTTCAACATCAAAGAGGACGACGCCCGCAATCCCGGCGTCATCGCCGATTGCACGGGCGATAACGCGGGCGACTCCGTGGGCCCCAGCGCCGACGGTTTCGAGACCTACGGCGTCACCGGCGTCGCCCTGATCACCTTCATCTTGCTGGCCGTGAATGAGCCTCTGATCCAGGTCTCGCTCTTGGTATGGATCTTCGCCATGCGCGTTATGATGATCGTCTCCAGTGGCGGCTCCTACTTCCTAAACGCGACCATCGCGAAGTCTCGCTACAAAGACGTCGACAAGATGAACTTTGAGGCGCCCCTGACTTCACTGGTCTGGATCACCTCGATCGTGTCCATTGCTCTGACCTTTGTGGTGTCCTACCTCCTGATCGGCGGCAGCACTCAGATAGGCCAGGCGCATGGCACCTATTGGTGGAAACTCTCCATCATCATCAGCATGGGCACCCTGGCTGGGGCTCTTATCCCCGAACTGGTGAAGGTGTTCACCTCCACCAAGTCGGCCCACGTGAAGGAAGTCGTCGCCTCGACCAGGGAAGGCGGGGCGTCACTCAACATCCTTTCCGGCTTCGTGGCCGGTAACTTCAGCGCCTACTATCTCGGTTTTACCATCATGGTCCTCATGGGCATCGGTTACCTTGTGAGCACCCAGGGTCTGGGCGACATCATGTTGGCTCCCGCCGTGTTCGCCTTCGGCCTGGTGGCATTCGGCTTCCTGGGCATGGGCCCGGTGACCATCGCAGTGGACTCGTACGGCCCGGTCACGGACAACGCCCAGTCGGTCTACGAGCTCTCGACCATCGAGGAGATCCCGAACGTGGCCGCGGAAATCAAGGGCGAGTTCGGCTTCGAACCCGATTTCAGCGTAGCCAAGCACAACCTGGAGGAGAACGACGGCGCCGGGAACACCTTCAAAGCCACGGCCAAGCCCGTGCTCATCGGCACCGCGGTGGTCGGGGCCACCACGATGATCTTCTCAATCATCATGTCTCTCACCAACGAGCTCACTGCGAACGTCGAGAAACTCTCGCTGCTGTACCCGCCGTTCCTGCTTGGCATCATCATGGGCGGCGCCATGATCTTCTGGTTCACCGGCGCCGCCACCCAGGCGGTTACAACCGGCGCCTACCGGGCGGTGGAGTTCATCAAGCGCAACATCAATCTGGAGAGCGGTGCGACCAAGGCCTCGGTGGCGGACAGCAAGAAGGTTGTCGAGATCTGCACGCAGTACGCGCAGAAGGGGATGATCAACATCTTCCTGGCCGTCTTCTTTGGCACGCTCGCCTTTGCCTTCCTGGAACCGTTCTTCTTCATCGGCTATCTGATCTCCATCGCCGTGTTCGGCCTGTTCCAGGCCATCTTCATGGCGAACGGCGGGGGCGCGTGGGATAACGCCAAGAAGATCGTAGAAGTGGATCTCAAAGAGAAGGGCACGCCGCTGCACGAGGCGACCGTGATCGGCGACACGGTGGGCGACCCGTTCAAAGACACCTCGTCGGTGGCCATGAACCCGGTCATCAAATTCACCACGCTGTTCGGTCTGCTGGCCGTGGAGTTAGCCGTGAGCATCGTCAACAGCCAGGGAGGCCACCTGCTCACGTACATCCTGGCGGCGGTGTTCTTCCTCATCTCGCTCTCGTTCGTCATGCGGTCGTTCTATAGCATGCGCATCAAGAAGCAGGCCGCCTAGCGACGACCCGACAAATACGCGGAGCCGCGGCCCCGTAGGGCGCCGCGGGCCGGGAAGCGAGTCGTGGGCCGCCCGCCGCACATCGGTGCAGCGGGCGGCCTCTTCTGTTAGTGGATCGACCCCTTCGCGCCCTCCCCGGTTCCTTGACTGGACGTGCCAAAAGAGAGATAAATAGCTTCCATGGCTTCGACATTTCAGATGGTCAAACGCGTTCTTCTAGGCCGGCCCATTCCCACCCGGGAGGAGCAGCACCAACGGTTGTCAAAGAAGATCGCCCTCTCGGTCTTCTCCTCCGACGCAATCTCTTCCACGGCCTATGCCACAGAAGAGATCCTTCTCATTCTGGTGATCGGCGGCGTCGCCCTTCTTCAGTACTCGCTCTACATCAGCGTCGCGGTAGTCGCTCTCCTGGCCATCGTCACCCTGTCCTACCAGCAGACCATCCGAGCCTATCCCGGCGGAGGCGGATCGTACATAGTGAGCAGCGACAACCTGGGCAAGCGCCCGGGGCTGGTGGCAGCTGCCTCGTTGATGATCGACTACGTGATGACCGTTTCGGTAAGCGTGGCATCCGGGGTGGCGGCAGTGACATCGGCGTTTCCCGGGCTCTTCCACTACCGGGTGGTCATCTCCGTGGTGGTCATCGCCTTGGTGGGGCTCACTAATCTTCGCGGCCTCAAGGAATCTGGGCGGCTGTTCGCCGTCCCCACCTATCTGTTCATCATGATGGCCGGCGGACTGGTCATTGTGGGCACGGTGCGCTGGTTGACGGGCGGCCTTCATGCCGTTCCGCTACCCGACATCCAGGGGCAGGAGCTACAGGGATTCGCACTCGTCTACTTAGTGCTGCGAGCCTTTACCGCCGGCTGCACCGCCATGACCGGAACCGAGGCCATCTCCAACGGCGTCCCGGCTTTCCAGCGGCCGGAGAGTCGCAATGCCGCCGTCACCCTGGGCATCATGGCGGTCATCCTGGGTGCATTGCTCGTCGGCATCACCAACTTGGCGCAGGTGCTGCACGTCACCTCCCAGACTACCGACACGGTCCTGAGCCAGATCGGGCGGGCCGTCTATGGCAATGGCGGGTTCTTCTACTACGTGCTCCAAGTGGCCACCATGGGCATCTTGTTCCTGGCCGCCAACACCAGTTTCGCCGACTTTCCCCGACTCTCTTCCATTCTGGCACGGGATGGGCTCATGCCTCGGCAATTCATGAACCGCGGCGACAAGCTGGCTTTCTCCAACGGCATCATCGGGCTTGCTTTCGTGGCTATGTTAGTCGTGGTGGTGTTCGGGGCCTCCGTGAATCGGATGATTCCGCTCTACGCCGTGGGAGTCTTTGTGAGCTTCTCCCTCTCCCAAGCCGGCATGGTCATCCATTGGCTGCGGATCAGGGGAGAGGGCTGGAAGCGCCGGGCCTATATGAACGGGTTCGGTGCGGTGGCCACGGCGGTGGTTGCGGTGATGCAGTTGGTCACCAAGTTCGTGGAGGGAGCTTACGTCGTTCTCATAGTCGGGGTTGTCCTGGTTCTGGTCTTCTACGCCATCTCGAGACACTACGCCAAGGTGGCGCGCTTTCTGGAGCCGCAAAGCGGGAAGAGGTTGGAGCGCCTGGGCCGGATCGCCCTGTCCCGGCCTCACACCACAGTGGTGCTCTTCGTGTCCCAAGTCAACGAGATCACAGCCCGGGCTTTGTCCTTGGGCCGGGCATTGTCTGCGGACGACTTTCATGCCGCCACGGTCGCCAGCAGCCCGGACTCGGTGGAGAAACTGCAGCGCACGTGGTCCGAGATGGAGATCGACGTGCCCCTAAAGGTGGTTGAATCTCCCTATCGCGAGTTTACCCGGCCGGCTGTGAACTATGTGCGCTCCCTTGGACCGAGTCGCAATCACACGGTGACTGTGGTCGTACCCGAGTTTGTGGTCGAGCACTGGTGGGAGAACATGCTGCACAACCAGAACGCGCTTCGTCTCAAGACCGCGCTCTTGGGTGTGCCCTGGGTGGTGGTCATCAGCATCCCCTTCCACATCGGCCTTCCCGAGGATAGTGACGATGCGCCCGAACCTCCTATCGATTGATAGAATTCATCCGCTTTTCCGACAGGCCACAAGCTGTGCCCCCATGGCGAGATCATCTACACCGGTAACGGCGGCGATCAGGAGAATAGTGTGGGCTCTGCCTCAATGATCAAGCGGGTTCTGCTGGGCCAGCCCATCGCCACCGCCGAAGAGATGCAGGAGCGGCTGCCCAAGAAGTTCGCCTTGCCCGTCTTCGCGTCCGACGCGATCTCCTCCACGGCATACGCGACCGAGGAGATCCTGCTTGCGCTCGTGCTGGCCGGCGCGGCGGCTCTACAGCTCTCTTTCTACATCTCGGTCGCGGTGGCATTCCTGTTGATTATCGTGGCGCTCTCGTATCAGCAGACCGTACACGCGTATCCCAGCGGCGGAGGCTCATACGTGGTGAGCCGGGAAAACCTTGGTCTCACTCCCGGGATGATCGCCGCCGCCTCTCTGATGATTGACTACGTGATGACCGTGGCGGTGAGCACGGCCTCCGGAGTGGCGGCCATAACCAGCGCGTTCCCTGCGCTTTATGGGCAGAGGGTGATCATCTGCGTGGGCCTGATCTGTCTGGTGACATTGGCCAACCTGCGTGGCGTTCGGGAGTCGGGGCGCCTGTTCGCCCTCCCCACCTATCTCTTCGTGCTCTTGTGCGGGGGGCTGGTCGTAGTGGGGCTGGTACGCTGGGCGATGGGCGATCTCGCACCGTATCCCCCAATGCGTGGGACAGCGGATACTCTCACCGGTCTCGCCCTTGCCTGGATCGTCATGAGGGCGTTCGCGGGCGGGTGCTCGGCCATGACCGGAACCGAAGCCATCTCCAACGCGGTGCCCGCGTTCAAGCCTCCTGAGAGCAAGAATGCCTCCATGACTCTGGGTCTTATGGCCGGGACCCTGGGCTTCCTGCTTCTGGGGGTCACCGCCCTGGCCCAGATACTCAAGGTCACCCCTGAGACGGGCAACACGGTCATTGGTCAGGTAGCGCACGCGGTCTATGGGGGGGGCTTCCTATACTATGCCCTCCAGATCGCCACCATGGCGATCCTCATCCTGGCCGCCAACACCAGCTTCACCGGTTTCCCCAGGCTCTCGTCGGTGCTCGCCCGTGATGGACTGATGCCCCGGCAGTTCATGAACCGAGGGGATAGACTGGTATTCTCCAACGGCGTGATCGGTCTGACCGTCGCCGCGATCGCGGTGCTGGTTATCTTCAAGGCCGAGACTCACAGGCTCATCCCACTGTACGCCGTGGGCGTGTTCACCAGCTTTACCCTCTCCCAGTCGGGCATGGTCGTTCATTGGTTCCGGCTGCGCAACCGAGGCTGGCCCCGCCGGGCGATCATGAACGGCTTCGGGGCGATCCTTACCGGCGTCGTCACCGTGGTGGTGATCGCCACCAAGTTCACGTACGGCGCCTACCTAGTGGTGGCTGCGGTCCCGCTGCTTGTCGCGCTCTTCTATGTCGTGAAGCGCCACTACGACAGGGTGGCCCGCGTGCTCGAACCCCAGAGCCCCTTTGAGATGGAAGAGATCGAGAAACTGGCCGACTCCCGTCCCCGTACCACAGCCGTCCTGTTTGTGGCTCAGGTCAACTCCCTCACCGCTCGGTCGCTCTCGTTGGCGCTGTCTCTGGCTCCCGATGACGTACATGCGGTCACCATCGGCGGCGAGCCCGACCGCCTCGAGGCCCTTCGACGGACCTGGGCCCGGATCTCTCCGGATATGCCGCTGGAGGTGGTGGAGTCCCCGTATCGGGAGTTCGTGAAGCCGGCTTTGGAATACGTACGCTCTCTTCAGCCCGGTCCCGATCATACCGTCGCTGTGGTCATCCCGGAGTTCGTGGTGGAGCATTGGTGGGAGAATCTGCTACACAATCAGAACGCGCTCCGGCTCAAGGGCGCCCTTTATTTGATTCCCTGGGTCGTCGTGATGAGCATTCCTCTCCATTTAAGGGCGGCCGGGCAGGAGAAACCGGGCGACTGACGCTCGGCCATGGTGACCCGCCGGGGGTTTCTTGCGCCGCTCGCGCCAGACCGAGTCGGTTGATAGACTCCCGCTGACCGCGACCAGGGAGAGCCAGGATAGGATGAGTTCGTTTGAGATTGTCAAGCGGGCGCTGCTCGGCCGGCCTTTGGCCACCTCTGAGCAGCAGCAGGAACGGCTCTCCAAGAAGCTCGCTTTGCCGGTCTTCTCGGCCGATGCCATCTCGTCCACGGCTTACGCGACCGAAGAGATTCTTCTCGCGCTCATCCTGGCGGGTTCGGCGGCATTATCCTTCTCACTGCCCGTTGCTCTGGCGGTGTCCGCCCTGCTCGTAATAGTGGCCCTGTCGTATCGGCAGACGGTGCGGGCATACCCGAGTGGAGGCGGGTCGTATGTCGTGAGCCGAGAGAATCTCGGCTTGGCGCCGGGTCTCACGGCGGCGGCCTCATTGATGGTCGGGTACGTCGCGACCGTCGCCGTCAGCGCCGCGTCTGGCGTGGCTGCGATCACTTCGGCGTTCCCCGCGTTGTACGAGTATCGTCTGATCATATGCGTGGCTTTTGTGGTCTTCGTTGCGCTCGCCAATCTCCGCGGAGTGAGGGAGTCGGGCCGCATTTTTGCGGTCCCCACCTATGCGTTTATGGTGCTCTGTGGTGGGTTGGTGGTCGTAGGCCTGATCCGCTGGATGATGGGGGACCTTCGGCCGATCGAGCACGTTAGCGGGATCCCCGGGACCCAAGAGTTGACGCTGTTCTTGATCCTTCGGGCCTTCGCCGGTGGCTGCGCGGCCATGACCGGTACCGAAGCCATTTCCAATGCCGTGCCGGCCTTCGCACCGCCGGAAAGCAAGAACGCGGCCGCGACGCTGGGGATCATGGCTGCGGTGCTCGGCTTTCTGCTCATCGGAGTGACCGGCCTTTCGCAGATCATCCACATCGTCCCGAGAACCGGGGATACCGTTCTCAGTCAGGTAGCCCGCTCGGTATACGGCAGCGGGGGATTCTTCTACTTCGCCCTTCAGATAGCCACCATGGCCATCCTCGTCCTGGGAGCCAACACGTGCTATGCGGGTTTCCCCCGCTTGTCTTCGGTCCTAGCCCGAGATGGACTGATGCCCCGCCAGTTCATGAACCGCGGTGACCGTCTCGTGTTCTCAAACGGCATAATCGGCCTGACGGTCGCCGCGATCGTGATCATCGTGATCTTCAAAGCAGATACGCACCGCATGATCCCCTTCTACGCCTTGGGGGTGTTCATCGGCTTCACTTTGTCACAGTCTGGAATGGTCGTCCATTGGCGCAGGCTTAGGACCGGCGGTTGGCGGCGTCGCGCAGCCATGAACGCGTTCGGCGCGGCCTTGACGGGCGTCGTGGTGGTGGTAATCATCATGACCAAGTTTGTCCAAGGGGCCTACATCGTTATTGCCGCGGTTCCAATACTTGTGGCGATATTCTACGTGGTGCGACGCCACTACGACCGGGTGGCCCGCGTGCTCGAGCCCCAGACCGACCAGGATCTCGCAGATTTAGGCAGGGTGGCCAAAGCACATCCAAGTACGACGGTAGTGCTCTTCGTTGCGCAGGTGAACTCCATGACCGCCC
>Ga0214473_10002831_pt1 | contig 21245 bp, 23 predicted proteins | sample RVTome_7_FD_203509 | JGI IMG/M metagenome (GOLD analysis project Ga0214473, IMG submission 203509) | Soil microbial communities from uranium-contaminated site in the Upper Colorado River Basin, Wyoming, United States - RVT98D197 | ecosystem: Environmental > Terrestrial > Soil > Contaminated >... | reverse complement strand
CGTTGTTGAAGATCTTTGGCCAAGGATTCTCCCTCTAACCTTTTCATGTCATCCATGTTTTTTAAAGATTGTTTCAAGATCGGAATGATTTCCTGCCAAAAAGGCTCGATATCTCCCGTTTCTTCTTTTGCCGTGATCAAGTCCTTGGCCCCGGCCAACAAGGTCAACGTGATCTCATCTTTCAGTTTAAGCCTTTCCCTTAAGTCTTCAAGAACTTGATAATACTGCTGTGCTAAATCGAAATCCACACTGAGTTTAATCTTTTCCTCCCCAGGGTTTTCCAATCTAAATGATACATCGATTCTTCCTCTTGAAATTTGAGATCGGATGATCTCTTTAATTCGATTTTCGAAAAAGCTTAAACGCTTGGAAAGTTTGATGTTGATGTCGCAATATCGATGATTCACGGAACGAGACTCCACGATCACCTTCCCCAAGGTTGTATCCCCCTCTGCTCTCCCAAAACCTGTCATCGACTTCAACATGGATGGGTGGACCCCCCTCTTAAATCTTCTATGTATTTTTTTCGGAATTGGTTGAAAAGCGTAATGACCTCTTCTTGGCGATAATCGGGATAGGTCCATTCCAGTGGTTGAAAGGACTTGTTCCGATAAATCAATGACAAATCAGCATAAATGCCATCCCTGAGATAGGGCCGATGGGTATACCCCTTCGTCGTTGCGAGAATCGCATGTTCTAAACATATGTATCCAGGGTCGATATTGATTCTTCTGTTTCCATTGGGAGCTGCGTACTTCTCCTCCAAGCGATTTGTCGCCTGTTTAATATCAGGGAGGGCGGGAATCGAAATGAGCCGTTCGAAAGTAATGAAATGCCGGAAAAGAGGTTTTCCCATCTCCTGCGTGTAATAATGCGTGAAATCGAAAGGAAATCTTTGGCTGATCGCGTCGGTTTCCCCATGGGTTGAACAGAGGTCCTGTACCCCTTGGTGAAAAATATCATTTTCTGAAGCAATAAGACTCATAAAAAGTTTAGCGGGTTGGGGTTCCTTCGGTTTGCCCATGACGCAAAATCCAATTGAGGAGTTACGAACGGAGGGATGAGCCATTTTCCTAATTCCTTCATTCTCCATTCCTCAATTCTATCATTCTTTTTTTAAGTAGATGAAAAACTCTTTGTTCCCTTTGGGGCCGAGCAATGGAGACTCTGTCACCCCCAGTACCTTTAAGCCCAACTCTCGGCTGAACGTTGAAATTCGATCAATCACCTTTCGATGCAACGCACCATCCCTCACCACGCCCCCTTTACCCACCTCCCCTTTTCCCACTTCAAATTGGGGTTTGATCAGGCCGAGGATGGAACCTCCTTCTTTAAGAAATCTCAGAAGAAATGGAAGAAATTTTTCGATGGAGATGAAAGAGGTATCGATGAGGATTAAGTCTGCCTCATTCTGGATCTCCTCTCTCTTGAGGTAACGGATGTTTCTCCTCTCCAGGTTTACGACTCTATGATCTTTTTGTAGTTTCCATGCCAGCTGTCCATATCCTACATCTATAGCATAAACCTTTTGTGCGTTTTTTTGAAGAACACAATCCGTAAACCCTCCCGTGGACGCCCCGACATCCATCACGACCATCCCCTTGGGATCGATTCCAAATGTCTTAAGAGCCCCCTCCAATTTTTCACCCCCCCGACTCACATAAGGGGATTCATCTCCTCGAAGTTTGAGGTTAGCTTCCACATTGATCTGAACCCCAGGTTTATCAATCCGCTTCCCTTCGACAGCAACTTTCCCAGCCATAATTAATGCCCTGGCTCTCTCACGGCTCTGAACAATACCTTTCTCTACTAAAAGTTTGTCCACACGTTCCTTTCTCACCATGGTACAAGGATCAACTCGATCAACCGCTCTATCCTTTTTTAAGGTTCACGGATCGCCCAAATTTATTTGGGGTTGGAAAAACCCTACTCTCAGGGGATTCTGACTCGACCGTATGAATAGACTCTGACCCTGCCTCCTCAACCATTTCCTTAACCTCCTTAAAAATTCCATTCTCATCGATTCCATACTTTTCTCTGAGGAGAGCTTGAGGTCCATGTTCTACAAAGATGTCAGGAATCCCCAAGCGCTTCAATGGGATGGAAAACAGGCCTCTCTCTTGAAAGAGTTCGAGGATGGCACTTCCAAATCCTCCCTGGAGAACATTTTCTTCAACCGTAATGACCTTCCCTGTTTTTCTCGCCCAATTGCATAGGAGGTTTCCATCCAAAGGTTTTAAAAATCGACTATTGATCACAGTGGCCTGGATTCCAGCCTCGTTTAATTTTTCTGCCGCACGAAGGGAAGGATAAACCGTGGAACCAATGGCAATGATCAGAATATCGTTCCCCTCTCTCAGGACTTCCCCTTTCCCGATGTCGATCGATTGAAGGGACTCTTCCCTCCTTCCTCCCACCCCTTTCCCCCTGGGGTATCGGAACGCGACGGGCATGGGGCACTCTGCAGCCGTCTTGATCATATGTCGAAATTCATTTTCATCTTTAGGCACCATGACGATGAGATTTGGGATATGGCGGAGATAAGAAAAATCAAACAGTCCATGATGGGTTGGACCATCCTCTCCCACAATCCCGCCACGATCCAATGCAAAAATAACCGGGAGATTTTGCAAACAAACGTCCTGAAGAACCTGATCATAAGCCCTTTGTAAAAAAGTGGAGTAAATGGCTACCACAGGTTTCATGCCTTCGAGGGCAAGACCTGCCGCAAAGGTGACCGCGTGTTGTTCGGCGATGCCAATGTCATAAAATCGGTCTGGGAACTGCCTTGCGAATTCTTCCAGTCCTGTTCCACTCTGCATGGCTGCGGTGATCGCGACCAACCGCTTATTCCCCTTTGCCAATTGACAGATTGTTTCCCCAAAGACCTCTGTATAAGTAGGGGGTCCCTTTCGAGGGTCGCTCTTCAGCTCTCCCGTTTCGATGACAAAGGGGGGGACGCCATGAAAACGAGCAGGATTCATTTCCGCAGGGGGATATCCCTTTCCCTTTTTAGTGATCACATGAACGAGAATGGGTCCCCTTAATTTCTTCACATTTTGAAAGGTCTCCATCAAGTAATCCAAGCGATGACCATCGATGGGTCCGATATATTTCATACCTAATTCTTCAAAGAGGAGTCCGGGCATTAAGAGACCTTTGAGAGATTCCTCTGCCTGTTTGGCAATACGGAGGACTGACTTTCCGATCCCGGGAAGGGTTTCCAGGAAGCCTTTCATATCATCACGAAAGCGGTTCACGAACTGGCCGGTCATCAATCGGTTGAGATAAGAGGAGAGAGCTCCGACATTGGGCGAAATGGACATTTCATTGTCATTCAGAATAACGATCAGATCTTGGTCGATGTGTCCCGCCTGATTGAGACCTTCAAAGGCAAGGCCTGCCGTCATCGATCCATCTCCGATCACAGCGATGACTTTCCCTCCTTCACCTTTGAGTCTTCGGGCCTCTGCCATTCCAAGAGCAGAAGAAATCGAGTTACCGCTATGGCCGGAATCAAAGGCATCATAAGGGCTCTCATCTCTTTTTGGAAATCCGCTGATCCCTTCATATTGTCTCAGGGTGTGGAAGCGATTCTTTCTCCCTGTCAAAAGCTTATGGGCGTAACTTTGATGGCCCACATCCCATACCAATTTGTCCCTTGGGAAGTCAAAAATATAATGAAGAACGGTGGTCAACTCCACCACACCCAGATTCGAAGCGAGGTGCCCTCCATTTTTTGAAACAGTGGAAAGGATCTCCTCTCTGATTTCATGGCAGAGTGTTGCCAATTCCTCAGGGTCTAATTTCTTCACATCATGAGAAGCATATATCTGATCTAATAATTTTTCCATCATCCAACCCTTTTGTTGAAAAAATTAATTCCGATTCATCACCTTGAATGATTTTATCATGACTTTGCTGGGAATATCACCCAAATTTAAAACAACGACAGGGTCAATATTCCTCTAATCAATTTTCTCTTGAAAGAACAAACCGAGCGATTTCTCTGAGTGGCTCAGCCTCAGCTCCCAGTGAGCGGATGGTATTCACTGACATTTCTACTAATTCCTTGGCTCTTCTCTTTGACTCTTCAATCCCTAAGAGAGTAGGATAGGTAGCTTTCCTCCTGGAAAGATCGCTCCCTGTTTTTTTGCCGAGTTGGGTGGCATTTCCTTCAATATTTAAAATATCATCAGCGATTTGGAAGGCAAGTCCAACCCCCTCTCCATAACGTGCCAAAGCCTTCAGTCCTTCTTCGCTTGCTCCTCCAAGCTTGGCTCCCAGTCGAACCGAAACCAGAATCAATGCACCGGTTTTATGGGTATGAATATATTGGAGTGTAGGGAAATCGACCTCCTTCCCTTCTGATTCGATGTCTAATACCTGCCCCCCCACCATTCCCAACATTCCTGCCGCTTGAGCCACTTCATGGATCACATGGAGAACCAATCCTTCACGATGTTTTGGAAGCTCTTGGATCCCTTGGTTCGTCATTAATTGAAAGGCCTCTGTCAAAAGAGCATCTCCAGCAAGAATTCCGACCGCCTCGCCAAATACTTTATGGCAGGTGGGTTTCCCTCTGCGATAGTCATCATTGTCCATGGCGGGCAGATCGTCATGGATGAGTGAGTAAGTGTGGATCATCTCTAAGGCACAAGCAAAAGGAAGAATGCCATCTCCCTTTCCCCCAACGGCTTCAAAAGAAGCCATGGATAAAATGGGACGAATCCGTTTACCTCCAGCAAAAAGGCTGTACTGAATCGCCTTGTAGAGGGAAGTCGGAAATGGACCCTTTCCCTTTGATTCGGGCCGGTTTGGGAAATATCGCTCCAGCGCAGAGTCCACCATCTCTTTTTTATCTTTGATATACCGTTTAATATCCATATAACCTTATTCTTCTTTATCCGAAATTGTATCATCCGAAGGGGTTTGTCCTGAGCTTGCCGAAGGATCACCTGGGTGTGGCTTCAGCACACCATTCTTACCTTTCAAAAGGATCTCCACTTTTTTCTCTGCTTCGTCTAATTTTTGGTTGCAAAATCGCGAAAGTCGAATTCCCTCTTCAAAAAGCTTCAAGGATTCTTCCAAAGGAATATCCCCTTCCTCTAATTTAGCAACGATCTTTTCTAACTTATTGAGTGCGTCTTCAAACCTTTCTTTTGGCATCCCACCTCCTGTCAGTTCAAGAATTTACTTTTTAAACTTTAATTTTATATCTTTAACCCTCTGATCGTCAAGACCTTTCCGTTTTTTCAACCCCACAGATCAAGGCCCCTCTATAAAGTTTCACCTCCACCTTGTCACCCTCTTTTACATAGGCTGCATCTCTTAAAATTTGTAATGAGGGAAGCTTATGCGTAATGCTGTATCCCCTTTGCAGGATTGAAAGTGGACTCAAAGAATTTAATTTACCTGATCGTCCTCCAACTCTCTGCCTTTGGATCTCTATGGAATATCTGGTGTTTTGCACCAGACGTTTATTTGCTTCTCCAATAAATCGCTTTATATTTTTTATCCTTTGTATGGGATTTCGAAAGAGTAAACTTTCGCTCAGATGCAAACATTTTTCTCCCTCTCTTTTAAAAATCCATGAGGTTAAGACACGAAGCCGGTTGACGAGGTCATCCACCCTTAAAAAATATTCTTCAATCTGCTTTCCAGGTTCTTTGAATATCTTTCTGATATAGGACAAGTCTGTCCGATATCCTTGTAAAATTTGGATCATTTGATTTTCCAAACGACCCCTTAAGTAGCGAAGGAGGTTCTCCACCTCTCTTTTATCCCTAACCACCAATTCTGCTGCTGCGGAAGGTGTGGGAGCTCTCAGATCGGCAACAAAGTCTGCAATGGTGTAATCGGTCTCATGGCCTACCGCAGAGATGATAGGAATTTTAGAAAGATAAATGGCCCTCGCCACTTTCTCTTCGTTAAAAGCCCATAGGTCCTCCAACGACCCTCCCCCTCGGCCCACGATGATGACATCGACATCCGCTAGTTGATTAAAATATTTTATGGCTTCAGCAATTTCAGACGAAGCCCCCTCCCCTTGAACCCGAACCGGAAAGAGAAGGATATGAAGATTTTCAAATCGTCGTTCAAGGATATGGAGCATATCCTGAATCACAGCCCCGGTGGGGGAAGTAATGATCCCAATTTTTTGTGGGATCATTGGGATAGGTTTTTTATGAGCGGGATCAAAGAGTCCTTCTTTCTGGAGCCTCTCTTTTAATTGAAGGAATGCCAGTTGGAGAGCCCCGATTCCTTTGGGTTCTATCGTTTCTAAAATCAACTGGTAGTCTCCCCTTTTTTCATAAAGACCTACCCTGCCTCGGCATATGACTTGAAGTCCATCTTCTGGGACAAAACGAAGGGCTCGGGCCTGCATTTTAAAGAGGACTGCCCGAATCTGACTGAAATTATCTTTTAGAGTGAAGTAGATGTGTCCAGAGGGCGGAATCCGAAGGTTTGAAACCTCTCCTTCGACCCAGATATCAGGAAACTTCTCTTCAAGGATATCTTTGATCTCTTGGGTGAGTTCTGTGACGGTTAGGATATATCGGAAGGGAAGCTCCATGATTAAGTTCGAAGTTCGGAGTTCTAAACCTTTTGCATATAATCCCTCGCTTTTTTTAGGAAATCGAGAAGGGATTTTTATTACACTATAACAGAAAGGCATTAAAGTGTAAAACTCAAGGATTTAAAACTCTAAGATTGACCCATTCGACAGCACCTCTCAGGTTCAACCCTGAGCCCACCACCAACACTCAAGACTCTATCCCAAATAAACCTCTTCATCTAAATTGGGAAGTCGAAGGGTTGACTAAAAAGGTGTATTAGAGTTATAAATTTCAAATAGTTAAACTTGAGGTTTGAATGATGGATACATTTTCTTTGGATGAGATGAGGAGGATGGCGAAAGCTATTTTTTCGAAAGGCCTCTCAGCTGTCGACCCCTCAAAAATTTTAAGAGATAGAATTCGAATTGAAAAGGATCGGTTATGGGTCAGGATAGAAGAAAATTCGGAAAACATTTTTGACTTCAAAGTTTTCGATAAAATATTTCTTATTGGCACTGGAAAGGCCTCTAATTCAATGGCACAGGCCGTTGAAGAAATCTTTGGGGAAGGGATAACCAGAGGAGTCATCACTACAAAATACGGTCATCTCCTCCCTCTCAAAAAGACCGAAATCATTGAAGCCGGGCATCCCATCCCTGATCAGAATGGCTATGAGGGGGCAAAAAAGATTCAGAATCTGCTAAAGGAATCGGGACCGAAAGATTTGGTGATCTTTCTTCTTTCTGGAGGGGGCTCAGCTCTCCTTCCATTTCCAGCAGGAGGCATCGGCCTCAAAGAGAAACAAGAGGTGACTCAACTCCTTCTCGATTGCGGGGCTGATATTAAAGAAATCAACACGATTCGGAAACACATCTCGCAAATGAAAGGAGGATGGCTTGCCAAGTGGGCTTATCCTTCCACCGTGATCGGGTTCCTCCTCTCTGATGTTGTGGGAGATCAACTGGATGTCATAGGCTCTGGGCCCACTGTTCCTGACCCATCCACTTTTGAAGAAGCTTGGGAAATCTTAAAAAAATATAATTTGCTCAATGAAATTTCCCCTTCGATACAAAAACATCTCCAATTAGGAAAAGAAGGGAAAAAGGAAGAGACACCGAAACCTGGAGAAGTTGTCTTCGAGAAGGTCTATAACAGTCTGATCGGGTCAAACATCCTTGCCCTTCGTGCGGCAGAAAAGGAAGCCAAATCTCTCGGCTTCAACACCCTCATCCTCTCATCCTCCATCATAGGTGAAACAAGAGAGGCCGCTCTATTTCATTCTGCCATTGCAAAAGAAGTGATTTCCAGTGGATTTCCAATCCCTAGACCTGCCTGCCTCCTTTCTGGAGGCGAAACTACGGTGACGGTCAAGGGAAATGGCCTCGGCGGTAGAAACCAGGAATTCACCCTGGCAGGAGCGATAGAAATCAGCGGGATCGAAAAGGTAGTCCTCCTGAGTGGAGGAACGGATGGGACGGATGGCCCCACGGATGCGACAGGTGCAGTAGCTGATACCACCACCGTTCGAAGAGCGATCTCCATGGGTTTAGATCCAAAGGCCCACCTCAAGAATAATAATGCTTACCCATTTTTCCAAAAATTGGGAGATCTTTTGATCACCGGACCCACCTACACCAATGTCATGGATGTCCGAATTTTATTGGTGGACTGATAGATTGCTAAAAATAGAAGTTTTAGGCAAGGGTTGATATAAAATTAGGTGGAAAATATAGTCTCTGGGCTAAGGTCAGGGGAAGGATGCCGGTTTCGTAGTTGGGTTAGGGCAATGTGTTTTAAGTCATTCGCCGTAACCTTTACCCTTAGACCAAACCGGCTTCCTAACCTTAACCCTAACCCAAAACCGTAAACAGTTATTTTCATTGTTGGCGGGTGACGCTCCGAGCATGGGGCATTAGAAAGGAACCTATGATGTATGAAATTACCGTCATCTCCCACTTCTCGGGGGCTCATCGATTACGTTACCTTCACGGAAAATGCGAAGAACTCCATGGTCACAACTGGAAGGTGGAGGTCTCTGTGGTTTCAAGCCGATTGGGCAAGGAAGGAGTAGCCATCGATTTCGGAATCATGAAGCACAAGTTGGAAAAAGTCTTGAAGTTTTTGGATCATACCTACCTCAATGACCTTCCCTCTTTTTCTGGAATCGAACCCTCTTCTGAAAATATTTCAAAATATATTTTTGATAAATTGAAAAGTGAATTTAAAGGACATCCTGTGACCCTTAAAAAGGTAACCGCATGGGAGTCGGAGACAGCCTGTGCTACCTACTTCGGGAGAGTGCCATGAATGATATTCAGAATCAAAGGGATCATCGAAAAATTGAGATCAATAAAGTGGGGGTAAAAAATATCCGTTACCCAATCACCGTTTTGGATAAGGCCAAAGGCTTCCAACACACGGTCGCCAATGTGAATATGTTTGTAGACCTTCCCCATCGCTTCAAGGGGACTCACATGAGTCGTTTTGTCGAAATTCTCAATAAATACAAAGGAGATATTGCCATCAAAAACCTTTCAAAAATTTTAATGGAAGTGAAACGAAAGTTGAAAGCCAAGACCGCTCACCTCGAAGTCGAATTCCCTTATTTCATTGAAAAAGAAGCTCCTGTGACCAAATCCAAAAGCTTGATGGAGTATATCTGTCGATTCTGCGGTTCGAGCAATGAGAAAGAAGATTTTTATGTTGGGATCGTTGTTCCGATCACCACCGTATGCCCTTGTTCAAAAGAGATCAGTCAGTTCGGGGCACACAATCAAAGGTCCCTCGTTACCGTCAACCTTCGATTTAAAAAGTTCATTTGGATTGAAGACATCATACAGTTGATAGAGGAATGCGCTTCCTGCGATCTCTATTCCATCTTAAAAAGACCGGATGAGAAATATGTGACAGAAAAGGCCTATGAAAACCCGATGTTTGTTGAAGATGTGGTGAGAGAAATAGCGAAACGTTTAAAAAGTGATCGAAACATCACCTGGTTTACGGTCGAATCTGAAAACTTCGAGTCGATTCACAATCACAGCGCTTATGCCTATGTGGAAAGAGGGACCGACGATTAATCAATGAGGGATGGGGATCCTTTTTTAAAGTTTCAAAACCTTTCTGGCAATGTTAAGTCTTTGAATCTCTGAGGTCCCTTCTAAGATCTCTTCAAATTTTACCTCACGCCAATAACGGGAGATTGGATATTCATCCATCAATCCATAGGCTCCGTGGATTTGAACCCCTCCATCCGCGCATCGCTTGGCCGTCTCCGAGGCAAAGAGTTTTGCAAACGTGGAGGTGGCGAAATAATTCTCTCCCCGATCCTTCTGCCAGGCGGCTTTATAAACCATCAATCTTGCTAATTCGATTTCCATCAACATGTCTGCCAATTTAAATCGAATAGTTTGAAATTTACCGATGGGTCTGCCAAACTGCTCCCTCTCCTTGGCATAAGTCAGCGAAACATCCAGGATAGCTTGAGCCAATCCCACGGAATGGGCAGCAAACCCAATTCGACTGGTCTGTAAAGCCATCAGAAATTGGGCAATCCCTTTATCGGGGTTCCCCAAAATATTTTCCTTTGGAATGCGGCAGTCGTCGAAAATCAGCTCCCTGGTCTCCGAGGACCGATATCCCATCTTTTTATATCTCTGTCCAAAATTATAACCGCCCACCCCAGTCGGAATGATAAAATTCGAAACCTTTTTCCTCCCTTTCTCCCCCTCACCGGTTACCGCTGCAATAATGACCAGGCTATTATGCTTGAGCCCTGCATTGGTAATGAACTGTTTGGTTCCGTTGATGACCCATTCATCTTCCTCAAGCATCGCCCTCGTTTGAATCGCACTGGTGTCAGACCCAGCTTGAGCTTCGGTCAAACCAAAGGCTCCGATCTTTTCTCCTGTTGCTAATGGGAGGAGGCATTTCTTTTTCTGCTCTTCTGTTCCAAAGGTGCAGAGGAGATTCATCGGGAGCGTGACAGAATCTAAAAGGGAGTTGCCCAACGAGGCATCTCCTCGACTGATCTCCTCAATGGCGATGATCATGGAAAGCCAATCCAATCCCCCTCCCCCGCATTCTTCGGGAAAGGGAATGCCACAGATCCCCAGACCTGCCATTTTTTTCCAAACCTCATAGGGGAATTGGCCGGTTTTATCCAATTCCTCTGCGATAGGGATCACCTCATTCTTGGCAAAATTTTTACATAAATCTCTAACCATCTTTTGCTCGGCGGAAAGGCTAAAATCCATCTATTTTTCTCCTCATAAAAAAATAACGTAGGATATGGAGCCTAACACTTGTCGTAACACCCCTTCTTCCTCCCTTTAAAAAAAGGGAGTGAGGGATTTAAAAAAATATTTTGCATGGTATCATGACTTGAATCCAAGAGGATGAAATAGTTGTGAGGGGTTGGAAGGATTTTACTTATTTCTTCCAGTTCTTATCTTTGCCAGTTCCCAACAATAATCATAAATATGGAGCCCTTTGCTGGAAGCGATGATCTCCCCATCCTCGACTCCGATCTCCTTTGCCATATATTCCTTTAGCAATTGAAGACCAGCGAGATTGGATGGGAATCCCGCCCACAAGTCCCATGAGCGAAAGTAAGGCATAAAATGGAGTTTGCCGTAACGAATTCGGGTATCAATGCCCCGCAGGCATTGAGGATCCTGGAGTAAGATCGAGCCGGCATTGCCCACGGCCATAAAGGCCTGATTGGTATTGTGCCCCTCCTCACGATACATCTTGATCACCTCTTCAATCTGCTTTTCTAGGTCTTCGCCGTAAGTGTAGGTCTCATGAGGGGCTTTCATAGAAGTGATCAGTTTTTCTAAATATTGCTCCACATATTCCATGGACGTGGGAGGGGGGACGTTGCATCCCGGAGGGATATCAGGGATGAGGGGTCTCGTGCCAGGGTGGGTGATGTGGACAATAATATAATCGTATTCAATCCTCTTTATACCTTGGAAGCTTCCCCGGTCGATCGTATATTCATATCCCCTCTCGAAGAGGTTATAAACACACTGGAACCACGCATCCGGTAAATCTCTTGCCTGAATGAACTCAATCTTCACTATTTCCCTCAAGGGTCTGCAGATCTGACTTAACCAATCTACTAACCCAACCATCTCGAAATTGTCAACAGAGAAGGCTGGACAATTCAGATAGAATCTTGTATTCTAAATGGGCCTTTTGTTTCTCTTTCTTTTGCGCTAAGCGCTTTGACTGCCTAATACAGCCCCGGTCCCGACCGAGGTCTGGGCAAGCGCTCTGCGCATAACGTTTTTTGATCGTCCGGGGAGTAGCGCAGCCTGGTAGCGCGCTTGGTTCGGGACCAAGAAGCCGGGAGTTCAAATCTCCTCTCCCCGACCATTGCTCCTATCTTTGGCTATCGACCGTAAACCCCGTTAGAAGGGAGTGCTTTGACCCCGCCATCAATAAGAAACTGATGCTTTCTATTTCTACTATCCCCAACATAAATGCTGGGGTGCTCTAACGGGGTAAATAGGTTAACCAGGGTCACTTCTTTTCCTGTTTATTTACATAATGCTTTGTATAAATCTTCGCCCATTGTATCTGGAACGATGGACATCCATGTTATCTTATCAAGCTTGATAGATTTTATAACGGTTCCATTTTTTGTGTACGTAGTTATTTGAAGAAAAGCAACCTTTTTCTCGCTGCAATTCATTTCCCATAAGTTTATTCTATAACTAAAATCCTTATGAGACGACCCAAGTTTCTCAATCTCCCGATTTATGTTTTTTTCGGAATAAACCATTTTTACTGAACCCCTGACAATGTTTTTGGATGGGCGAGTGATGTTGCTGGCATCGTAATAATAATTATCTCCATCTTTGTTCTTACGAATAAGCTTCCAATCCTCTCCCCACACCTCTGCATAGCTAAAAACTAAAAGCCCCGTAACTATGATAATCATCAACCTACCTATCCTTGACTTCATTCAACTTACCTCCTTGTTTTGCCATCGGCTGAAAAGGGTTAATAAAGAAAATATTTCTTTCAGTGTTTCATCACTCCCTTCGAGTTTAAAAACCATTTCTATGTAATTTATAATACGATTAATGCAATAATGCCACTTACAATTGTCTCCAGCCTGAACATTTCACTTATCCAATTCACCCCTTTTAAACCTTTTAACCATTCCTTTTTTACGCTGTTTAATCTTCTTAATCCTTTTAAGGATTTGATGAATTCGTAAAAGTTGTCATTCCCGCGCTTGCGCGCCGTAGCGCTTCAGCGCGCAGGCGTGAGAACGGGAATCCAGGCTTTTCCCTGTGGAAACAGGGAACCAGTATTTAAAAACCATGAATTCCCCGCATCAAGTGCGGAGCAAGCTCTGCTTGCGCAGGAATGACAGAAAATGGTCCTTTCAGATTTTTTACGAGTCCATCGTCTTTAATAAAAAAGGATCAGGCGACAAAGGTTCCTTTTTTATATTTCCAGATGACCAATTTCTCCTTCCTTAAACGAAGGAGAGCTATCTGAACAGGATTCCTGCTCACATTTAAACGATGGGCAAGTTTCTCCTCTACCAATCGTTGGCCTTTCTTGAATTTTCCAGAAAGGATCATCCTCTTCAGTTGATCATAGACTTCTTCACTCAGCTTGGATCTCTTCACACTCCTTGGGAAGATCTCGTTAATGACTTGGTCTGGTATCTTATTTTTCATCCTCCGTTCTCCCTCTTTGAAATGAGTTTAAGATATCTATCCCCCTGCTGTTTTCTTTTCTATTATTCCTTGCTGCCTGCTATAATGCAACCCCTTGGATGGGTTATTTACATAACGTTTTATACAAAGTATCCATGATTGTGCTTGGGACAATCGATTTCCATTCTGGAGGAAGAAAAATTCTTGGGGTGGGCATTTCCTCACCTTTAGAAAAATGAGACATAGATAGTAAACACACTTTTTTATCATGGCAATCTATTTCCCATAAGCCGACTGTTTGGCTTAAAGAACCAAGACCTTCCCTCTCTTTGTATTCTTTCGAATAAATTATCTTTAACCAAAATCCAACGGTGTTTGCTGCTGAGTGGGTTATATTTTCAGCGTCATATAAAAATTCTCCTTCATCGTTTGCCTCCAAATACTTCCAATCCGCTCCATCAACTTCTGCATAGTGAAAAATCCCGAAACTGATAATAATAACTCCGAGGACCCAAGATTTTAATCTCAACCCTGTTGTTGCATTAAATTCGCCCCTCGAAATCATTAAATATTTGTCCATTGAGGGATATCCCTTCAATCAATGCAATTCGTTGGATCGTTCCAATGGTAACCTTTAGTAAGTATCATCAAAAAGCAATAGACCATCTCTTTATGAAGGCATCCAGTTAATTCATTCGGATCTTTATGCAACAACAGGGTTAACATATTTAACCCGATTTAATTGGTTCCCTCAATTTTGATCCTCATGCCTAATACTCGTTCCTGGTTCTTTAGCGCTGTGCCCTATCGGTTATGCTCTATGTTCCCTCCTCAGCAGGATTTCCTGGAACAACATGGAAGCTTACTAAAATAGTGGAATGAAGTCAACAAAGATTAAAGGTTATAATTTTTTTCTTGATTTTCGCAATGAAACGTTATAGCTATTTAAAGCATTAGATTGAGGTTTCCTCGTGCCCATTGGAATTTTCATTGCTCTCTTTGGTTACCTTTTGGGTTCGGTCCCCACCGGACTCCTCCTCACCAAACTCTTTTCCAAAATTGACCCAAGAAAAATGGGAAGTAAAAATATCGGGGCGACCAATATCTTTCGTACGGCAGGAAAGGGATTAGGGATCTTGACGTTAGGGGGAGATTTATTAAAAGGGACTGTCCCAGTCTTTATTGCCATCCAATGGGGTGAATCGGATCTTTGGATCGCCATCGCAGGCCTAACCGCTATTCTCGGGCACATCTTCCCCATCTTTCTTGGATTTAAAGGCGGGAAAGGGGTTGCCACTGCCCTGGGTGTCTACCTGGTGATATCCCCCATTGCGGTTTTTATTGAATTTTTAATCTTTGCAGGGATCGTATGGAAATGGAGGTTCATCTCTCTTGGATCCATCACCTGTGTAACAACCATTCCGATTCTTATTGCCTATTTCAGGAGTGATTCTAAAGCCTACTTCATTATCAGTGTCATCATTGCCGCTCTGGTCCTCTATCGACATCAAACCAATATCTCCAGACTTTTACAGGGAACGGAAAATAAATGGAAAACCTAACCAATTTTAGATTGCGGATTAAGAGATTAGAGAAAGCAGGACACCAGGGAATCAGGAAATCAGTCTGCAGGTTATCAGATTACCAGGGCATCAGGTTAAAAGATTTATTAACCTGATATTCAGATATCCTGATAGTCTTTTATCAATCAAGGAATTCTAAATCCCTAGATTTTAATAATTCCTAAATTCGAAATCCTTTTATAATTTTTTTAAGGCGGCTTTTTTTCTTTTCTCCTTTTTGGAAAGCCTTCTCGACGGTCCCTTTCTTTTGAAACCTCCCCCCTCTTCTTCTTCGAAAATTTTATCAACATTGAACTCAGATTGTTCTATTTTTTCTCTAAACTGGTCGGACGAGATCACGGCGACATCCATCTTTTCGGCAAATTTCGACACCTCCCGATCCGAAGTGATGACAATGGCTCCGGAACCTTTTTCTCTGACCAATCGTTTAATCACCTCATCCGCCTTTTCTCCCAGTTTGGAGAAGATTAACTCAATCCCCTTTTTCCTTTCTCGCTTCTCTGTGCTCCACCCTCCTTGCCACCCATCGAAAATAACGGTGATTTCACAGGACTTGAGTTTTTGATAAGTCGAAAGTTGATCAATGAGGCGGTCTCGTTCCCATTGGAGTTGGACGGAGTTGACGTGAGGCGAGGAGAAGCTTACATGGAGAAGATTATAACCATCGATGATGAGATGCATGACATTAAGGAAAACGGAATATTGGAAGAATGGAACAGTGGAAGAATGGGTTTTTCAAAAAAATCATGTATCACCCACTATTCCATTATTCCACCATTCCATTAGTTCAGCACTATAGGTAGTCCAGCCACTCTTTATATTCTGGGTTTTTTCCTCTCACGATATCAAAAAAGGCCGCTTGAAGTTCTTTGGTCATTGGACCCGGTTTTCCATCGCCGATCGTTCGATCGTCCACCTCCCGGATGGGTGTCAGTTCAGCGGCTGTCCCTGAAAAAAAGGCCTCTTGAGCGGTATAGAGTTCATCTCGGGTAAACCGCTCCTCTAAGAGAGGCATCTTTTTTGCTTTGGCGATCTGAATCACAGCATCCCGTGTGATCCCAGGAAGAATCGAGGTGAGAGGAGTCGTTTTCAACACCCCGTTTTTCACCATGAAAATATTCTCCCCACTGGCCTCTGAAACATAACCTTCGGTATCGAGCATCAGGGCTTCATCATATCCCATCTTCATCACTTCTCTCTTGGCCAGAACGGAATTAACATAATTGCCGCAGATCTTTGCTTTGGTCATCATCACATTGACATGATGACGGGTAAAGGAGGAAACCTTTATACGAATTCCCCTTTCTAAAGCTTCTTCTCCCAGATAGGCCCCCCATGACCAGGTGGTAATCGCAACTCGGATTGGATTATCTCCGGGATAAACGCCCATGACCCCTTCCCCAATGAATACGATCGGCCGGATATAGCCTTCTTTCAATTGATTCGCCCGTAATGTGTCTTTGCAGGCTTCTGCAATCTCCCTTTTAGTAAAAGGCATTTTAATATCCCCGATCTGGGCAGAATCGAAGAGCCGGTCCACATGCTCCCGCAACCTGAAAACTGCGGATTTCCCATCCTGGCAGAGATAACAACGAATTCCCTCAAAAACAGCCAATCCATAATGAAGGCTATGCGTCAGGATGTGGACATTGGCCTCTTCCCAAGGAATTAATTTCCCATCCATCCAGATCTTCGAGACTTTCTGCACCATAAGTCAACCCCTCCAATTAAATTGAACGTCTATGGGTATCATTTTTTATCCTATTTCATTCTAATTGTCAAAAGAAAGTTTACAAGTTCTTTCGGCTATGTTATGGATTATAACTTCATCACACTATCGGCAGGAGGGATGAAATGGAAAGGACGTTGATCACAGGGGGGGCGGGATTCCTCGGTTCCCACCTCTGCGATTTTTTTATTGCTCGGGGCCATGAAGTCATCTGTATGGATAATTTGATTAAAAAAGAGAATATTGAAAATATTGCTCACCTGATGGGACACGAAAGGTTCAAATTCATCAAATACGATGTAACGGAATATCTTCATGCCAATGGGAAACTTGACAATATCCTCCACTTCGCCTCTCTGGCCAGTCCAAAAGACTACTTGGATTACCCCATTCAAACATTAAAAGTGGGATCCCTAGGCACTCATAAGGCCCTCGGTTTGGCAAAAGAAAAAAAGGCAAGGTTTCTCCTGGCCTCGACCTCAGAGGTCTATGGTGACCCTGCCGTCCATCCCCAGCCAGAATCTTACCCTGGAAATGTTGATCCAGTTGTACCCAGAGGAGTCTATGACGAGGCAAAGCGTTTTGCTGAAGCCATCACCATGGCTTACCACCGAAACCATGGTATCCCAACCCGAATTGCACGTATCTTTAATACCTATGGTCCTCGCATGAGGCTTGACGATGGAAGGGCCCTCCCCAACTTTATGGTTCAAGCATTGAAGGGGGAGGACATCACGGTTTATGGCAATGGAACTCAGACCAGAAGTTTCTGTTACGTGGACGACTTAATTGAAGGAATCAAAAAACTTCTCGATTCCAATGAGGCGGAACCGGTCAATTTAGGAAACCCCGAAGAGATCACGGTCTTAGACTTCGCAAAAGAGATTATCGATTTGACTAGAAGTGAAAGCCGAATTATTTTTTGCTCTTTACCCCAAAATGATCCCAAGGTGAGACAACCCGACATCACCAAAGCAAAAACCATATTGAAATGGGAACCTACGGTAAGCCGTCGAGAAGGGCTGAGCAGAACGCTCCAATATTTTAAGAAAAAACTCTCAGAGACTTAGATTTGAATCTTTGAACTTCGGACAGAAGGATCTTCCGAGGGAGCGAGAATTCTGATTTGGATACGTTCTTCTAAAAGGGATTGGGCGGTTTGAGCTCCCAAAAGAATTTCGAAAAAATGCTCTTCTCCCTCGGCGAAATAAAGCCGCTGTTTTTTGATCCAATCTTCATCAAATGGATATTCACGGAGATCTAAGCAATCGGCAAACCCCTCAATGAGCACCTCTACCAATTTACCACAATCTACATGGGTGCTCCCTTCGTAAGGGAGTGACAGGCAAACACTGGAAGTGCCCAGTTTCTTGAGGGTCTCTAAGAGATAGGGAGAGAGCTCCCGCAGGCGAAGATAACTGTACTCTTGCACTTTTCCCAAACCGAGGAGGAGGATCATGCTGGGTAAGATCCTTCCTTGCGACGGGATTAAGGTCGTTTCCTTCCACGCACCGGTCAACTTCTTTTCGATCAAAAACCGAGATATCATTCCATTAAGCCTCCAATCGATCCAACCACTTGATCCTTTTAGAGGCCTCTCATCCTCAAAAAATCCGATGACCAGGACATGGCAATCCTGAACATCAATCCTTTCTTTAGAAAGAATTACATCCATATTTTTCTGTAAATATAAGTTTTTAGTCAATGGGTTAGGGCAAGGATGCCTGTTACGTCAATAGGTTATGTCAATGGTTTAAAAATCTTAACCTTACTCCTTTAACTCAACCGGCCTCTTGACCTTAGCCTGAAGACGATTATTATTATATGGGTTTTCGGACGACCTCGTGTTGGATTCGGTCTAAAATGCCATTGATAAAACTTCCAGAGTCTTCAGACCCATATCGCTTTCCGAGGTCAATGGCTTCATTGATTGTCACCTTAGGCGGAATCTCCTCACAATAGAGGAGTTCAAAAATAGCCATCCGGAGGATATTTCTTTCGATAAGGTTGATACGATCTAAACACCAATGCTCAGAATATCGTTCGATGAGTCGGTCCAACTCCGAACAGTGCTCCAAAACGCCCAGGACAAGACGTTTTTGAAAGGCATCGGCCTCTCCGCTCGATAGAAAATGTTCTTGAAATTGAGTGAGAGCGGTGAGGGCGTCCTGTTTTGAAAGATTCAATTGATAAAGAACCTGGAGGGCAAATTCCCTCGATTTTCTTCTCGGAATCGAGTCGTGCCGACTTCTCCCCAAACTAGGCTTTACCCTTTCCTAAATCCTTCAAGAGATTAGCCATTTCAATGGCTGACAGCGCAGCGTCAAAACCCTTATTTCCAACTTTAGTTCCCGCTCTTTCAATGGCCTGTTCGATGGTATCGGTGATCAAGACTCCGAAGGAAATGGGCACTTCATTTTCTAGGGTGAGGCTGGCTATCCCCTTGGTCACTTCGTTGGCAATATAGTTAAAGTGAGGAGTGGCTCCACGAATCACACAACCCAAGCAAATGATGGCATCATAACGGCCGCTCTTGATCATCTTCTTTGCAACAAGAGGAATTTCAAAAGCCCCTGGAACTCGAGCCACATGGAAATCCCCCTCTTCTGCCCCGCTTCGCCGCAGGGCATCCATTGCACCCTCGAGAAGCCGCTCACCGATAAAATCGTTAAATCGACTCAACACAATCCCAAACTTGAGTCCCTTGGCCATCAACTTGCCTTCGAAAGTCTTCACCATCTTTTTCTCCTTTCCCTTTTTACCGCCTAATTCCTTCTACAGGGCTACTCTCCTGAAAATTTATAACTCATCACTCTTCATTCTAAACTCATAACTCTAAATGTTATTCTCCTGATTTAATGGAGAGCAGGTGCCCCATCTTCTTTGCCTTGGCCTTGAGATACTCAATATTTTCTTGATGGGGCCTTGTCTCAATAGGAACCCTCTCGACCACTTCAATTCCATATCCTTCCAAACCGATGATCTTTCGAGGATTGTTGGTCATCAAGCGAATTTTATGAAGACCCAGATCCGCCAGGATCTGTGCTCCAATTCCATAATCTCTCATATCGGCCTTAAATCCCAACGCCTCATTCGCCTCCACCGTATCTTTTCCTATATCCTGAAGGCAGTAGGCTCTTAGTTTATTAACTAATCCAATTCCTCTTCCCTCCTGTCTCATATAGACGATGACACCTTTCCCTTCATTTTCGACCATGGCCATGGCGGTATGAAGTTGCTCTTCACAGTCACATCGTCTTGATCCAAATACATCACCTGTTAGACATTGAGAATGAACCCTTACAAGAACCGTGTCTTCTGGTTTAATCTCCCCCTTGACCAAGGCGATGTGGTGATAGGGATCTACATCATTTTCATAGGCAATGGCTGTAAACACGCCTCCATATTTTGTTGGAATGGTCGCTGTGACAATCCTCCGGACTAAGGATTCCTTATTGAGGCGATATTTGATCAGATCGGCAATGGTGACAATCTTCAGCCCATGTTCTTGAGCAAAGGTCAGAAGATCAGGCATCCTTGCCATGGTCCCATCATCCTTCATGATCTCGCAGATCACTCCTGCGGGCTTCAGCCCTGCCAATCTTGCCAGATCAACCGATCCCTCTGTCTGGCCGGTTCTAACCAACACTCCCCCCTCTCTCGCTCTTAATGGAAATACATGCCCAGGTGATACTAAATCTTCGGGTTGAGTGTTACCACCGACAGCCGTCAAAATAGTGGTTGCCCGATCAGCGGTAGAAATACCCGTGGTCACCCCTTGACGTGCATCGATGGAAATGGTGAAAGCGGTTTGAAATCTGGAAGTATTCTCCGAGACCATCATCGGGAGACGCAGCTCATTGAGTCTTTGGTCTGTTAATGAGAGACAGATCAGCCCCCTCCCATATTTTGCCATAAAATTGATGGCCTCAGGCGTCACCTTCTCTGCTGCCATGGTGAGATCGCCCTCGTTTTCCCTATCTTCATCATCCACCAGGATCACCATCTTCCCTTGTCGGATATCCTCTAAGGCTGCTTCAATTCTATGAATCATGGTTATTCCTCAATCTCCCTTGATAAACCCATGTTCCTTTAAAAAGGACAAATCCACTTCCCCAGGTTTTTTATTTCCTCGGTCTAAGAGTTTTTCAACATATTTTCCTAAAATATCAGCTTCCACATTCACCCGATCTCCTACTTTTTTATCCAAAAGAGTCGTTTTCTCAATCGTATAGGGGATCAAGGTCATTCGTATCTCATCACCCAGAAATTCATTCACTGTCAGGCTGATCCCATCAATGGCGATGGACCCTTTTTGTACAACATATCTTGATACAGATTCAGGAATTCTTATTTCCAATTGGACAAAATCCCTCTCTTTTCTCTTCCCTACAATCACCCCAATCCCATCAATATGCCCTGTGACAATATGCCCGCCTAATCGGTCTGTCAGTTTTAGGGCTCTTTCTAAATTGACCTGATTTCCTTCTTTTAACTCCCCCAATGCAGTCTTTTGAAGAGTCTCTTGGGACAGGTCAAGTTGAATGGTCTTCCCCTGTTTCTGAACAATGGTTAGGCAAACGCCATTTATATTAATACTATCACCAAGTTGCACTTCTGTCAAATGAGGTGGCAATTCTATGGTCAACCTTTTTTCTTCCCCGCGATATTCGACCCTCAAAACCTTTCCTTT
>Ga0214473_10002830_pt1 | contig 21249 bp, 18 predicted proteins | sample RVTome_7_FD_203509 | JGI IMG/M metagenome (GOLD analysis project Ga0214473, IMG submission 203509) | Soil microbial communities from uranium-contaminated site in the Upper Colorado River Basin, Wyoming, United States - RVT98D197 | ecosystem: Environmental > Terrestrial > Soil > Contaminated >... | reverse complement strand
AAATTAAGGAAGGAAGTTCTCTGTAAACCTTTTCCTTCTTTCCATCCCTGCCTATCCCATACACCGGAATGGGTTTATATATTTTTGCCAGTTGATGCAACTGCCAGATGAGGCCCACATGCCAGGTTCGACATGAAAAGGCTTCATGCATGACCACCCCGTCGATCTTGTATTCTTCAATCCAGTTGATGAGACGCTCCACATCAGGCTCTGATCCCGCTCGTTTCTTGGCCTTATCATACCAGAAGGTCCAAAACCCAAGCCATCTCCACGCCAGGTGTTCGATGGGATCCTTGGTTTCAGGAATATCCATCTTCTTGAGGGGAGCGACCATGCGATAGGTTGTCTCAACAGGAAACGAGGCTCCCTTGCTGTTGAAGTAATTGAAATCGTTCAGAGCATACCAGGCAGGCAATCCGCCTCCCCACATGAGTCTGTACTTCTCTTCCTGGACCTCTCCCTCTTTCTTGGCGATCTTCTCCTCCAGTTCCTTCTTGAGGTCCGCAAAGAAATCGTAAGCCTTCTGGGTGGCCATCATAAAGTTTATTGGCACCATGGTATTCATCGCATCGCCGGTTCCCATGGGGCAAGGGACAGCCTTTCGGAGGTTATAGGTTTCATCAATCAGATTCCACGTTCGATCGCTTAAGTCAACCAGCTCTCTCAGACGATCATAATCCATCTTTTTTCCAGTCTGCTCTTCGAGGAAAGCCACTAGTCCGCGCAATTGTTTGACAATATACTTGTGGTAGTAGCCCCAGACGTCACGGTGATCCCGATCCTTCTGAAACAAAGGATAGGGGAGGTCGATATTGTAGATGGGAACATCTGGCATATACTGCTGAGAGGCCTGGTACCACTTGGATCTCGGGTCACAGAGAATCTGTCCACTGGAGATCATGAAATCAGGCCTTGCCTGTCCACCCCATGGGGCATTCGGGGGCATCTCACCCAATTCTTCTCTCCATTGGTCGAAACCGATTCCGCAAAGGGCATAGGTACAAAGGGAGCGAGAAAGGCCTAACGACTCCGCCCTCTGCAGGAATCTCTCTGCGTCTCTCTTGGCTCCGCAGATACCGGCAAAATTTTCTGTCCAGACGGGGACCACATCCATGGCCCGGAAGATTTCTTCATGATGGCAGACGATGAACGTATAGGCTATTTTTTGCTTTCCCTCTGCCCTTGCTTGGAGCGTGCCTGTGATGAATTCCTTAACCGTGGGACCAATGGAAGCAGCTGCCTGAGTTGCCGTCATCCTCTTTTTCGGTTTTGCTTCTTTTTGTTCCTCAGCCATTTCCTATATCCTCCTCATCGCCCTTCACCCCCCCTTTCGAAAAGTCGGTACGACTCGAAACCGAGGAGGGATGGTGGGATTCGAATTGAGAAATTAGGCTACCCAATCATCTCTAAAAAGGCCTGGATTCTCGTTCTGAGTTGACCCATCGTGCCCGCTGAGTACACATCCTCCAGATGAAGAAGGGGGACGTTGATGGACTGATAGTATGCCTTGCGTGCGGGGACCTCAAAGCCAAAGGGATCGCAATATTTGTAGACATAAAGAATGGCACCCTCCACATTGAATTCCTTGGCATAGGCTCCGATATCACCGAATCGAGATGCGATATCCCCCTCAAAGGTGCCTGCTTTGTTCTCCCTGTACGTCTTGGGACAATTGACCTTTTCCAGATACCGATGAGCCAATGCATCGATGGGATCTCCTCCAACGTCCGTTTTCGGAAGGTGATCTCTTGCTCCGTTGCAAATGGTGTCGGCCACCACATTGCCTCCAATCTCTTCCACGAGTTTGACGAGTTCGATGTTATCGAGACACGCACCATCAACCAAGAGACGGGGACCTTTCTTGAAAGGAGATTTCTGTCTTCGACCCATTTCTGCCAAAACCTGGCCAAACAAGGTATTGGCTTCATCAATAGGCAAACTTGATGCGACGGTCAACACCAAGATCAATTCTGTTCCAGAGATGAGAGGGGGATCTGTTTTTCTGAATTCATAAAGGGCCCTTGCCTTGTCTCTGTTTTCGTTGTGAATTCGTATGGCCTTATCCAGGTCATCGTCGGTGATCTTTTTCCCAGTAAACTTCTCCAGACTTTTCCTGAAGTCATTCAACTCCGCACTAAAGAATTCAAAGGACGATTGAACACACACCGTAGGAATGTTGACAAAGTGAAAATAGGAAACGGGCAAGGAATAACTCCACGCACTATAGCTCCTCACCATGCTATCACAGCCGTGAGGGATAACCATGCCGGAGAGGAAATCATATTTTTGTTTCACCGAAAGATCGAAGCAACTGCGATAATACGGGCAGACGATCGTTTCAAGCAGCGTGTCCCCCTTTGTAATGGGCTCTTGTATATCCCCCCTTACCCGGAAAGGGATACACCCGGCTGCCGTAATGATTTCCAAAGGAACCAAGGAACAGATATAGCCAATCAATGTTTTCCCTTCCTTTTTCAACTCTTTCGCCCGAAGCCCATAATCTCTGTAATACTTCTCCACCGTGGAAAAAACGCTCGTCTGTCTCTCACTCATCGGCCTTCTCCTTACCCTGATGTCATCTTGAATCTTGACCTAAAACAGGGATTATCATCCTGAACTTGTTTCAGGATCACGGTCTTAGGTTTCAGGATTATTAGATGCTGAAATAAATTCAGCATGACATCACTCATCCAATCTTTTTGAATTCCTTCAGTTGCAATATACCTAATTTGGTCTCAGGTTTCAATTATGCTGACGGTCTTAAACCTTCCATGGCAATAATGGCTGCACCCAAAGCAGCTGTCAGATGCGGGCTGGACGGTATAAGAATATCGTGACCTCTGATTTCCTTGAAGGCCTGGATAAGACCCACATCTCTCGCACCTCCTCCCACCATGGCTACCTCCTGTTCAACACCTAATCGCTCCGCCAAACTGTTGATCTGAGCGGCGAGAGCTCTGTGTATGCCAGCCAGAAGGTCTTCTTTCGTGACTTCTTGGGAGAGCCGGGAGATGGCCTCCGATTCTGAAAAAACAGCACATCCCGTATTGAAATCAACTCTCTTTTTTGATTTTAAAGACAAGTTACCGACCTCTTCCACCTTGACCTGGAGAACCTTGGCAATGACCTGCAGAATTCTGCCGCTCCCTCCGGCGCACTTTCCACTCATTAAGAAACTGTGCACACTTCCTTGACCGTCCATGCGGAAGACCCTCGTGTAAAGATCCCCTACGTCAATAGCGGTTCTTACAGAGGGGAGAAGAGAAGAGACACCCTTTCCATGGCAGACGATATCCGGCCTTACTTCATCTGCGAAGGTCACCATTTTTGATCCATATCCGGTAGCAACCGTCCGGGAAATATCACCTGTTGATAACTTAGCCTGGGAAAGCAGCTCCTCTCTTATCTTTTCAGCCGTCAGCTTGAAATCTCCACCGGACGGACAATCAAAAGAACCCAGAGGCCCTTGTTCACCCAAGGTGATTCCCTTGGATTGGGCCGAACCAATATCCATACCCAGTACAACAGCCATCTTTCACCTGAGCGAATAAAAAGAATGACACCGAACTGGCTGAATATTGGCTGATGAATTCAATGGGTTTCGCCAAATTCGGTATTATTCGTCAAATTCCATGGCATTCATCTCACTTGTTATATAAATAACACAAAGCCTAACCCTCCTCAAACTTCTATATCCGGTGCTTTTCTGGATTCCTGCTTTCGCCTGCTTGCCCTGTTGCATGTCAGCCTGATTTCCGCAGTTATCGAGCAGTTTTGACTGTATGTTATTGATATTATAGAAATCGAAGAAAAAAAGTGTCACTACAAATTAGTTTTATTAACCTCGGCGGTAGGTGGAATTTGAGTCGCTGCAGGTAACATGATATAGTGCGTCGTAGGGGTCTCCACGTAACGGAATATGTTCACCAGCGCGTTCCTATTTCTGGTGCCGTGTCGGAGGAATACTTGAATTACTTTTGTGAATGCGAAAGGCATCTTCCGCCGCTAACGGAATATAGGCCCACCCATAATTAGTGCATGGAACTTACCAAGATCTGTTCTCTTCCGGCAAGGAAAGCTTTTCGATTCAACTCATGAGCCTTTGGAGGGAGATGATTCAGAATCGTTTCCAACCAGACCTCTGGTTGCACTTCGAACAATTTCGAGATGGCCCCTAGAAGGACGACATTACCCGCCCAGACATCCCCTATCTGATGCGCAATCTCCGTTCCCTTGACCAGGTAAAAAACATTAAACTTCGACTGGATCCATTCGGGAATGCCTTTGGGGTACTCCGTCTCCCCCAGATTCACTGCCGGTGGATTGATGGTATGGTCACTTATTACGACGTTGCCTTGGGGTTTCAAATGGTTGATCCACCGGAGTCCTTCCAGTTGTTCGAAGGCAAAGAGAATGTCCACTTCACCCTCCTTAACGAGGGGCGAGTAAACTTTTCTGCCGAATCGAAAATGGGAGGTGACAATACCTCCCCTCATTGCCATTCCGTGAACTTCACTCTTCTTCACGTCATAGCCTGCGCTCATAAAAACTTCGGACATGATGTCGCCGGCTAAAATGATACCCTGGCCACCAATGCCCGCGATCAGTACATTCGTCGTTTGATCCTTCATCGTTTCATTCTCCTGAGATAATAATCAATGGTCAATTGGCAATGATCAATTAATGATCAATTATAGTAAACGCCAAAAGAAAATTGTCGTTGCGAGGATCCCTGTGGAATAACTATTCACGTTGTTCCAAATTGGTCAATTCATGATAAGGATCCCTTATTCCGAAGCGAACCACCAAATTCTTATCTTCTACAGAGCGACGAGGCAATCTCATGAGATCGCTTCATTTCGTTCGCAATGACACCTGTCTGGGCGTTATACTGTTTCGAAGCCGAAGATCAGCTTTTCCTCCTGGCTCTGGATCGCTCCGAATTTGCAGACCTGATAGCAGAGATGACAACCCGGGCACAGGCTCGGGTCGATATAAGAAATGCCCTTCCGTTTCTTTCCATCGGCCGTCATCACCATCTCCCCTTCCACCGGATGATAAGAGAGTGCCGGACAGCCAAGATTGATGCATCCCTTGCATCCGATGCACTTGGTGGAATCGACGACGAGGGGCTTGTTCAATTTCTTGAATGCTCTGCGGAGGAGCATACAGGGCCCTTCGCTGACGACGAGAGAGGGCTCCTCCTTCTCAAGCTCCTCTCTTAAAACCTTTTCCGTGATCTCCAGATCCCAGGGGTTCACCCTTCTCGGATTCTCAATCCCGAGAACTCGACCTAATTCCACGAAATCCACCTTATGGGCTTTTTCACCCCGGATCGTATAGCCCGTCCCCGGATGCTCCTGCGATCCGGTCATGCCCGTTGTGTAGTTATCGAGAATGATGATGGTGGCATAGCTTTTGTTATAGCCGATGTCCATGAGGGGAGCGACTCCGGCATGAAGGAAAGTAGAATCCCCAATTACCCCAACGACTTTACCTTTCCCTGCCTCTCCCAATGCCTTTGCCATACCATGGGTCTGACCAATACTTGCTCCCATGCAAAGGCATGAGTTGATTTGGTTCAATGGAGGATAAGCTCCTAATGAATAACAGCCTATATCGCCTATGGTAAAGGCTCTCAACTTCTTCAGTGCAACGAATATTCCTCTATGAGGGCATCCGGGACACAAATTGGGAGGCCTGGGAGGAAGAGGTTCATCGAAGTAAGGTCTGGCAGCCTTAAATTTCTTCCCTTTCATGCTCTTCTCAACGATGGAGGGGTTCAATTCACCGCAGATAGGAAACCGATCCTTTCCACCTTTGGGCCTAAAACCCATAGCCCTGATATTGTCTTCGAGGAAAGGATCAAGTTCTTCAATAATATAGACCTTCTTCACTTTTTTAAAGAAATCTCCAATCAAATTCTTGGGCAACGGCCACACCATCCCCAGTTTAAGATAAGAGTAATTAGGGAAGACCTCCTTCGCATATTGATAAGAGATCCCCGCTGTGATGATTCCAGTTGTTGGGTCGTTCATCTCTATCCGATTCCCAGAAAATTGCTCGGCAAATTCTTTTAATTTGAGAAAGCGTTCCTCAATGACTCTATGTCTGACCCGCGAAAAAGAAGGTAATGAAGTGAATTTTTCGGTCTGTTTTCGGATCTCAATGGACATTGGGGAAATAACGGGGTCTTCTACCTGAACAATCCCTTTAGCGTGAGAGATTCGAGTCACGCTTCTTATCATCACAGGAGTATCAAACTTCTCGCTCACCTCAAAAGCAAGCCTTACAAATTCTCTTGCTTCCTGGCTGTCACTCGGCTCAAACATGGGGATTTTGGCGAATCTTGCATAGTGACGATTATCCTGTTCATTCTGGGAACTATGGAGCTCTGGATCATCACAGGTCACGAGCACCAGACCCCCATTTACGCCCACATAGGAAATGATCATTAAAGGATCAGCGGCAATATTGACTCCCACATGTTTCATGCATGCCATTGCCCTGGCGCCAGCCATTGACGCCCCACTGGCAACTTCTAAAGCCACCTTTTCGTTGGTCGACCATTCAGCATAAATATCTTTATATTCATGGGCAATGGTCTCCAAGATTTCTGTACTGGGAGTGCCAGGATAGGCAGTAGCTATCTTGACACCAGCTTCATAGGCTCCCCTTGCAATGGCTTCATTTCCGCTCATTATTTTTTTCATAGATCACCATCAGATAGATTCTTGAGCTGTCCAGAATACCTACGAGTATGGCTTTCGGCACCTACCAAGGCGTCCGGACCAACATGGGGTTATACGACAGAGATGGTGGCCTCAAATCAGGCTGTCACCATGGAATCACCCGCTTACTACCCACAAAAGTCGACCGGCTCCTGTTTCCACCAAAACACCTCATATATGATCCTTCCACATACCGTATTTTTCTCTCAGCACCCTGTGTAAAATCTTACCAGCACCACTTCTCGGCATCTCTTCATCTCTTATGAAGATTACTTTCTTAGGAACTTTATAAGCGGCAATCTTCCCTCTGCAGTAATCAGAGATTTCCTGCTCCGTGGCATCCGCGCCTTCATGTAATACAACAATTGCAGTTACCTGCTCTCCCCATTTCTCATGAGGAACACCAATAACGGCCACGTCTTTCACCTTAGGGTTTCCACCGACCACGTTCTCTACCTCGGAAGGGAAAACGTTTTCACCTCCGGAAATAATCATATTCGCCTTTCTGTCAACGAGGTAGTAGTAGCCATCTTCATCTCTGAAACCCATATCCCCTGCGCTAAAATATTCTCCTCTAAACGCCTTCTCCGTCTGCACAGGATCCTTCCAATAACCCTCAAAGAGCATTGGACTTCTCGAATACAACTCTCCAACCACATCTGGTTCGTGGATCTCGTTTCCCTCATCATCGATCAACTTAACCATGTCGGTGCCAATAGGCTCTCTTCCAATCGATCCGAGCTTTCGAAGTGCATCTTCCGGTTTTAACACAGTTACCGTCCCAGCCTCAGTAGAACCATATGCTTCATATAACTTCGAGTTTTTGAAATACTCCATAATCTTAAGTTTCGTATCCCTTCTGGCGGGTGCCGAAGAACATACCAATTTGCTTACACAGCTCACATCATACTTGCGCTTCACCTCCTCCGCCAAGGCAAGTATCATGATGTAGTGCGTAGGGACAAGGGAGGTAAAGGTAATTCTGTGTTCGGCGAGGGTGTTTAAGAGTTTTTCAGGCTCAAAGCTCACCATGTTATAGGCCATTACTGTCCCACCCACATAAGTGGAAACAAAGGAGTAAAAAAGCGAATTGATATGACAAAGCGGCATAACCAAAAGGACTGTGTCGTCGAAATTGAAAATGTGCTCGTGTACCATAATCAAATAGTAAGCGTATAATGATTCATGAGTTTTAATCACTCCTTTCGGTCTCCCCGTTGTCCCACCTGTATACATTATGACCCAGACATCATCACCTGTTACCCTTATTTCAGGTTCCTCAGTACTTGCACCTTGCATCAACTCCTCATAGCATGAGTATTCAGTAAATACTTTAGACTCTAATCCGAAAGAGACGTAGTTTTCTACTGTAGAAAGACTGTTCCTGATCTCGTTTACCTTTGATATCAATTGATCCTGTACAATAAGAATTCTCGCATCGCTGTGAGTAAGAATGTATTGTATCTCGGGGGGAGAAAGTCGAAACATAATGGGTACACAAATAAAACCACCTTTCGCGGCGGCGGCATAAATCTCCATCCATTCCATGCAATTATAGGCTAAGACAGCAAAACGATCCCCCGGCTTTAAGCCAAGAGCACTAAGTGCATTGGCTAATTTGCATGCCCTCTCGTTCCATTGTTTAAAAGTAAGGGCCTTGTACAAGTCCTTAGCGCCTATTTTATCAGGCCACTTAAAAGCATTCACTCTCAAAAGATCCTTTACTGTCATCCATTGTCTCCGCTTCATATGAATCTACTCTCCTCCAATACCCAGTGATTATTTCTTTTCTTCTCGCTTTTCTTCATAATAGATTGGGTTCAATTTTATAGGTAGCTTTTTTGCCCTGACTCCCGTTGCATTAGCAACTGCATTTGAAATAGCTGCGAGAATGCCGGACACATACCCCTCGCCGACCTCCTTGGTAATGAAATGACGCTCCCTTTCGTATTTTTCTGTGATAATATCAATGTAATCATTTTCGACCATCTCGGTCGCAATGGGTATTTTATAATTCAGGAAACTTGGATTTAGCGTTATCCCATTTTTCATCAAGACTTCTTCTCCAATCGCCTGCCCTGCAGCCATGGAGACCTGACCATCGATCTGACCCTCAACAAGAAGCGGATTAATGGGAAAGCCGCAGTCATGTGAAGTCAACGCCCGCGTGACCCTTATTTTTCCCGTCTTTGTATTCACTTCCACCTCAGCCACCTGGGCATCGAAAGCATAGCTATCGCTCCAGGCTCCTTTTGCATTCTTGAGGCTCGGACCTGTAGCCGCATTCTTCAGCCCCCTGAAGTAGCCATGTCCAATAATTGGGTCTCCCCCGTTCTCCTTAATATGCCGGGCTATTGCACGAGCAAAGTGAATCGACTTACCTGTCTCCTTAACGAAAATTCTTCTGTCCTGAAGTTCCAGATCTGTCGGATCCACATCCAGTTCTCTCGAAGCAGAAAGGAAAAGTAACCTTCTGGCCTCCTCTGCCGCCTTCTTTACCGCGTTGCCTGTTATAAGAGTGAGCCCGCTTATCCATGAACCAATATCAACCGGAGTCGTTTCAGTGTCACCTGCGATGACATGAATATCTTCCATCTTCAAGCCAAGCTCTTGGGCAACGATTTGGCTTAGAATTGTCTCTGCACCCTGCCCGATATCCAGAGCTCCGGTGAGGAGGTGAACCGATCCGTCATCATTAAATTTGACTATTGCTGCAGAATTATTCGGGTAGATAAGGGTACCCGTGAAGTAGGAACTTACACCTATCCCTATGCCCGATTTTATGTAGTTACTTTCTTTTTGTTGTGTCGTGTTTTCCCAATATTTCTTAAGAAAATCGGTCCTCTTAGCCGCCTCCTCAATACATTCGACGAGTCCTGCATTCCTGATCGGGTCGCCATTCGGTAACATCTCTCCTTTTCTCCGTGCATTTTTGAGCCTGATTTCTATAGGATCTATCCCAAGTTCTTCAGCGATCATATCCAATTGTGATTCGATGGCGAAGCGAATCTGGGGAGCCCCATGCCCCCGTTGAGGTGCACGGACAGGATTATTGGTGTAGATTGAGTAACCGATATAATCAAGGGCAGGAACGCGATAAGGAAGGACGACGAAGCCCCAGCAGAGAAAGATCAGGACAGCGCCGCTACCACGGTAAGCTCCACAGTTGTTGTAACATCGTACTTTCTGGCCCAACAAGAGACCTTGCCCGTCAACAGCCGTTTCAAGATCGATAATCATAGGCTGGCCGTGTCGAAAACATGAGAATATTTCCTCCCTCTCTGCCACGAACTTTACAGGCCTCCCTGTCTTTATTGAAAGTAGAGAGGTGCAGAACTCATGAGAGAATAGGTCAATCTTGCCCCCAAAAGCGCCGCCCACCCACGACTTGTGCACATGGACACGACTAGCAGGCATTCCCAATGCCCGAGAAAGATGCATCCTCTTTCTAAAAACGCCCATGCTTGAAGTCCACACGTGCAGAGTGCCGTTACTGTCATATTGCGCAACAGTGGCCTGGGGCTCCAGGTAACAATGGGTTCGAAGTTGTGCCTCAAAACGATCCTTTCGAATTAGATGAGCATGATCGAAAGCGCTATTCAGGTCCCCGAAGGAATTTTCGCACTTGCCCCCTATATTCTTATATGATTCAGACAAATCAGAAATCTGAACGGGGTGAATTTCCGGGGCATCGGGTTTCATGGCCTCCAACGGGTCGAAGACGGCAGGAAGCTCCTCATAGACAACCTCTATCTGGTCTAGCGCCTCAATCGCAGTATCTTCGTCCACAGCCGCAACGGCAGCTACCTCTTCCCCGATATAACGCACCCGATCATTGGCGAGCACATATTGATCTGCTGGATAGCGAGGTGTCTCAACAAAACCATGACGGACATCCCAAGTGTCTCTCCCGGTAATAATTGCTTTCACGCCCGAGATTCTTGAAGCCCTTGACGTATCGATATGCATAATTCTTGCGTGGGGTATGGGACTTCTAAGGATCTTCGCGCACAGCATGTTGGGCAGGCGTATATCGACTGTGTATTTTGCCTGGCCTGTGGCTTTTATCGGCCCGTCAATCCTCGGAACGCTCTTCCCTATTATGCTATCCATTTTGTTTATCCCTGGCACTTTCAATGGCTTCAACGATTTTATTGTAACCGGTGCACCTGCAAAGATTGCCTTCCAATGCCTTCTGGATCTCGATTCTATTAGGAAAAGGGGTTTCCAATAAAAGGGCGGTCGCAGAAAGTATCATTCCGGGAGAACAGAATCCGCACTGTATGGCTCCTTTGTCGATAAACGCTTGCTGCAATTTTGTAAGGTTTCCATTTCTCGCCAAACCCTCTATCGTCGTGATGCTTTTGCCTTCAGCTTCAATCGCGAGAGTTAGGCAAGAAAGTACAGCTTTATTGTCCACAAGAACCGTACATGCTCCACATTCGCCTGTACCGCAGGCCTCTTTGGCTCCCGAAAGAAGTAACTTGTCCCTTAAGACTTCAAGGAGTGTACTTCTCTCGTCAACAATCACCTGGTGTTCTTCGTCATTAACTTTTAGCGTAATCTTCACTCCTTCCATAGTTGCCTTGCCTCCGTAAGTATCTCCTCGACTAAAACTCGGACCATCAATCTGCGACTAACTGGATCATCCTCTAAATTTGGCACTGGATTGGCCGCATTATAAGCTGTTTCCGCCAACTCCTTTATTGCTGGAGGTGTAAGACTATCTACCTGGAGTTCTTCTACCTTTTTTACCAAGACAGGAGCAGACCAAACACCTGTAAGACATATTCGCACCCCAACTATACCATTTCCATTCCACTCGATTTTGACTGCAGCACCGGGTAATGGGAAATCCATGCCGTCTCTTTGCCGGAATTTTTTGTAACGGGCAAATGTTCTATATCCAGAAATAGGAATCCTTATCCCGGCAAGAATAGTATAATGGGGAATACTGAAAGGAGTTTTTCCATCCCCTGTAAAAATGCCTTCCAATGGTATTTCTTCCACCCCGTTGATTGAATGAAGGATCGCTTGGCCACGCAGTGCTATCAGCACTGGGGCAAGATCTCCCTGATATACCGCAAAACATTTTCTGCTTCCCGGCACCGCATGACAAACATTCCCATCTCTTTTTAGGCAGGGAGCGATTATCTTTTGGAAAACCCTCGAGTAATTGTAGTAGAAACATCGAGTATTTTGAAATATGTTCCCACCAACCGTTCCCATATTTCGGATCTGTTGTGTGGCGACGAGCGACACTGCTTCACTTATTGCAGGATATTTTTCAACAATGACAGCCGATTTGGCTAAATCAGCGAGTAGAAGGCCTGCTCCTATTACTAATTCACCCGAGTTTTCGGAAATCTGGTTTATCGTCTTCAATCGAGAGAGGGAAATAAGATGAGCGGGGGGAGACAATCGGCGCTTCATATTAACGAGAAGATCCGTTCCGCCAGCAATTACCTTAGCATTGTCTCCCAGCTTCACCAATAATTCTAAAGCCTGGTTAAGAGTTGTTGGCCGGTGATAAGAAAATCTTGGTAAATTCACGACCTTCTCCTTCCTGATTACAGTGAAGACCACGAGTAAATTGACGTTCCCGTTTTGTCATTGCGACTTCGATTTACCTCCTAAACCTCTCTAGATGAAAATTATTACTCACGAATATTTTTTCTACGTCATCCTGCTCTAACAAATAGATCCTAGCCGACATACCTTGAATACCCGACGCTCCAGTAACTGCAACTTTCATTTCGTTAACCTTCTTTCCTTGAAACTTAGATCCAAATGTAACGTAAAAATGACTTCAAAACGTGATTTCGATGGTTTTGAGATCGGTATTAGACTTTATTTTTTAGAATTATTGCTTTTGAAATCTCCACGTTCTGACCCATGGCAACTTCCTGTTTGATAAATTCTTCGGTGGGTTCAACAACTCCAGGACCATAAACTCCTGTCGCCTTAATTTTTCCCCTCGCCATCAGCACGGCAACTGTTCCCATCGGACTTCCATTTCTAAATGTTCCACCGGGACCGCCAAACCTCCCGCATCCCATATCCTTGTGTTTCTGTACAAGACTTTCAGAAGGCCACTGCTGTATGTTGTATTCTATTTTTTGTCCATCTTTAACTCCTCTGACAATTGGGCCACCACCATGACGAATATCTGGGGCTTTTTTTGTTTCGGGAGGTTGATTGTTTGCCAAATATTGAATTACCTCCCAGGGAGAAACCATTTGGCCATTCACATTTATTGTCTCAATTTTATTGAAACCAAGTGCTGCAAGGAAGGCATATCTTTCGTTAAGGACGTCATTGCCAAGCGCTTCCTTAAACGTGATATTCGGAATTTCTGGGAAATACTTATACAACCAGCCTAATGATTCACCCGGTAAGCCAGCTACCTTAAGAGTCCCTACTGGGCCCTTGAAGGTGTACACTTCTGGTTCTGCTCTTGGAGGAAGGTCCAGCATCTTGCCGTTTTCCAGACGCCTGGAGGACAATGTGAAATGATGCAACATAATACCTCTGAAGGAGAGACCCCAATAAAGCTGCCTGCTATGGTCTGAAGGGGGGACGATATCTACAACAGACCATCTGAAGTCCACACTCTCTGTTTCATCTAATCGCTCTATCGCGTAGTGGGCCAAAACATTGTCAAGCCCTGGTGAGTAGTACATATGTACGATTCCCAGAAGCCCTTTTTTTTTGAACTCCTCATCCAATGCGAGTTGTCCCTCTGCTGGACCAGCCCCACTATCTATGTAGTTAGCACCGACTGCAAGTGCTGCTTTCGTTGCCGGTAACTTGTCACGAACAGCCGCGACGTTCAATACGATATCATAGCCTTTCGCCGCCCCAACGAGTGCGTTGAAATCACTAGCGTCAAGGGCTTTAGAGGAGAATCTTTTGTCGTTCAACCACATCATCAGCTCTTTTAACCTGCCATCATCTAAATCAGTGACCAGTATCTCCGAAATGTCCTCTTGCTCTTTGAGATAGGTTAAGAGTGAAAGACCCACGAACCCGCAGCCCCCAAGGACTATTGCCTTCATTTTCCATGACCTCCCCATTTACTTTCGGTTACGATTCATTTTTAATAACGGATTTATTTCTCCGAAGTAACTTTCCCTCGCCTTTTCTGCAAGGACGGGAAAACAGCGGAGAACAGTAATAACAAGGAAAATATCAACGAAATTCCAGACAATGGATGTGTTAAGAAAACAATAAACCTGCCATCCGAAATGATCAATGCTTGACGCAAGTTTTGCTCCAGCATGGGACCCAGTACAAAAGCCAAGACCAGAGGAGCGGGTTCATAGTTTAACTTTCGAAATAGATAGCCCAAAGCCCCGAAAATCAACATCACATAGATATCAAATATGTTAGCGCCAACACTGTATGAACCTATAAGACAGAAAAGCAAAATGAGGGGGAATAGAGTCTTATAGGGAATTTTCAATATCTTGACCCAAATTCCAATAAGGGGTAGATTCAAGGCTAACAGCATGATGTTCCCCACGTACATGCTCGCTACTGTTCCCCAGAATATTTCCGGATGCTCGGAAAACATTAACGGTCCTGGTCGCATTCCATGGATCGCTAATGCTCCAAGAAGTAATGCCATCACCACATTTGATGGAATACCTAAGGAAAACAAGGGGATAAATCCACCACTCGTTCCTGCATTGTTAGCAGACTCCGGCCCTGCTACCCCTTCGATAGCTCCCTTTCCGAATTGTTCAGGGTGCTTCGACAATTTTTTCTCGATTCCATAAGAAACAAAAGATGCAACAATGGAACCTCCTCCTGGAAGAATTCCTAAAAAGAAACCAAGAAGTGTTCCCCTACCAATTGGTTTGGCTGATCTTCGCCAGTCCTCTTTGGTAGGAAGTAAGTTTTTGATCTCTGTTTTGAGAATAATCCTCTCCTTGATTCTTTCAAGATTAATTAGGATTTCCGAAATCCCGAAAAGACCCATAACCAACGAAATGAGCCCAACACCATCAAGTAATCCGGTCAGCCCAAAAGTAAAACGGGCCTTACCTGTAATAACATCCTGTCCCACGAGACTTAGAAAAAGGCCAACCCCTGCCATTGCCAACCCTCGTAAGATGGATCCTTGAGTTAAATAGATCAGAACCGACATACCCAAGCACATCAAGGAGAAGTATTCAGCAGGTCCAAACTTAACGGCTAATTCCGCCAAAGGATTCGCCAATAACATCAACCCTACAATGCTTAATGTACCTGCAATGAAAGAGCCAAATGCCGAAATACTCAAGGCTGTCCCAGCCCGTCCCTGGATAGCCATCTGGTACCCGTCCAAGCAAGTAACGACCGATGCAGCTTCTCCTGGAATGTTAACCAGAATCGAAGTCGTCGACCCACCATACATCGCACCATAGTAGATACCTGCCAGCATAATAACTCCAGTCACCGGCGAAATACCAAAGGTGACGGGGAGAAGCAGTGACATTGCCCCCACAGGTCCAATACCTGGGAGTACTCCGATCAAGGTCCCGATGAAGACTCCAATAAAACAGAAAAGTAGGTTTAGAGGTTGAAATGAAATACCGAAACCATAAAGTAGATCGTGGAGTACGTCCATTACACCTTCACCACCATGGAAAAAATCCCCGCGGGAATTGACAACGTAGCCAGACTTCAAAGATAACGTAAGTAACTCCAACCGTAATCAAAGAAGCTAAGAAACTTGAAGTCCAGCGACTCTTTTCCCAATCATGAAATAAACCCCACATTACCAGAAAAGCAGTGATGATATAACCCAGGGTGTTTAGCAATAGACCATAAATAATGAGGAGGGTCATTGTATAAGCGAGCCGTTGCCATGAGACATTTTGAAAGGCCTGACTAAGAATGCCACTGTTATCAGGGACCACTTTCGATAGAACCTCTGAAATAAATAGGACTAAGCCAATGGAGGAAATAAAGAGCCCAGTAACAAATGCAACGAAACCTGCCCCAGGCTCATGGAATGAGCCTAGATTAACCTTCAAGGCTAGCGCGCACATGATGGCCCCTATTCCTAACCAGAAGAGCCCTTCAACTTTTCCGGAATTTTTTGTGGGCATAGGCTTTTAATTTTTTGCTACTTAACCAGTCCTTCTTCCTTGAAAAAGAACTGCAACCCCTCTATGTATCCGGAAAGAGATTTTTCAAAGGAGACTGTGGTTTCATAACTTACCTGGATACCTATTGTATTAATTCTCTTTTTAAAATCCTGTTCTTCAGCAATCTTCCGAGCCACTTCATCGATCTTTCTTACCGCCTCATCCGGTATCTCCTTTGGACCAAACAATCCAAAATGAGAGACAAAGGCCAATTTGTAGCCGAGTTCAACTACGGTAGGAACATCCGGGGCAAAGTCGACCCTTTTTTCTAGGTTAAAGGCGAGGGCTTTAAGTTTTTTAGCATCCAGCAATGATTTTATCGCCGGATAGATCGGGGTTCCAATAGGTATATGTCCCCCAAGAATTGCTGGTATAATTTTGGCATCACCTTCAAGTGGCACATGCACTAAACTTATTTTTTCTGCCTTATTCAAAGTAACCATGACTAAGAAACCTAAAGTACTCTTGCCATGAGTACCCCATTTCATGCCGGGGTTCTTTCGGGCAAACTCCACGAAGTCCTTAAGACTGTTCCAGGGGGCGTCGCCTTTGACTGCAATTACCTGGATAGGCTCCAAAATACGGCATATTGGCCTCAGGTGTTTGCTTGAATATGGAGCCTGGTAAAAATAGCTAAATACTTCAGGAATGCTTGAAGAAGCGGTGAAAAGACCAAGGGTATAACCATCCGGTTTGGCCGTAGCCACAGCATAGCCACCAATCGTTTGTGCCCCTCCAGGTTTGGTTACCACTACCACGGGCTGCTTCAGATGTTTTTCCATAGCTTCGGCTATAGCCCGTGCAGATAAGTCACCTGACCCACCCATCGGGAAAGGGACCACTAAGGAAATAGGGTGGTCCGGATATTCAGAACCTGTAGCATGAGCCTGTGTAACAGAATACCCCACCAATAAGAGGGCCAAAAACAGCCCAGTCAGCATCATGAATTCCTTTTTTCTCATTTTCTCCTCCTATAAGAAATTACTTTAAGCCTTATCTGATAGAAATTGGTGTCAAAAGATACAAATAAATATTCTAAGGGTATCTCTCTTTTCGAAAAACCAGAGGGTCATGACCGGGAATAACCCTGAAGTAATCATGCTCGACGATTTCATCAATGAGTTCAATACGTTTCCACATCGCAACATGTCTGTATAAATACCGCTCATAAGATAAGGTAAGCGCTCTTCGGGAGCTCCCTTCAAATTCGCATACTTGGGGACAACGTCCCCAGCAATCACATGGGGACCCTTTTCGGTTTCAACTACCACCCCGATCGATCCAGGTGAATGCCCAGGAAGTGGTATGATCAGAACCCCTTCTGCAATTTCTTTATCCTTCATATTGACAGTTTTTATTCTATCAACAACTTTCAAAAATTCCGGCTGCATCCCCAACTGATGGGATTCGTAAACCAAGTAAAGGCAGGGTATCGGATCCAACGCAAATCTCAACTCCTCCCGTGACACAATAAATTGCGCATTGCGGAACCTACTCACATTGCCAACATGATCCCAATGCAGGTGTGTCAGCACTACGATATCGATTTCCTCGGGCTTCACTCCAGCCTTTTCAAGCTGTGCAACAATCCCCTGATCAGGCTTAAGCGGCTCGGCTTTTGAACAAAGTGGAGACTACGCTTTTTTAAATGATCCATTCGCCTCGAGGAGAAAAGATATCCCATCCGATAGTTGGGACATCCTTCCCAGAAATAAGCTACCTTTAGCCACAAACATAGCTCTTTTCATCTTGCCGTTTTTCATCGCCTCCAAAGCATGTCCAAGGAAAGGCACGGCGGATGGCACATGGCCTTGGGTTGGAGCGTAGCCAGGCATGCCCCGCTCTTTTACGAATTTATCAATTTCAGTCTTATCAATTTGTTTATTCAGGGCCGCCAGAGAGGCCATGATTCTATAATTGGTAGAAGGGGTATCCCCACTCCCTGCCGGTAGGGTAATCTCGGGGTTGTGCATCTCGGTCGCATATTTGTCGACCTCCGTCATCTTCATACCCAATTTGTTTAAGGGTTTGAGGATGAGGGAGGTCATAATCGATTGCTGAGCAGATCCGGCTCCTACATCGTGTTTACCCACGGCATCCAATCTCATCACAGGACTGACCCCATCATCTTTGGTGATCAAAATGGCAATAGCGGCGATGATATCTTCCAGAATGGGCATGTGATGCTTTAAATGAGCGGAAAACTTCATGCCCACTTTGGCCAAACAGCCCCCGCCAGCCACCACCACATTGTTGAAGATGCCAGAAGCAACCAAGCCGGCAGCATTGATAATGGCGTGATTTGGGGCACAGCAGAATGCACGAATGTCATTACCAGTTGCATTGACGCACTCGCACATTTCAGCCATGGCCTTGGAGAGGCTTCCCCCGCCGCGGTTATACCGATCGCCGATTGCGGTCTCTGTACAGTCCAGTACAAAATCAACATCGGCGGGAGTAATTCCAGCCCTTTTGAAGAGATGAAGCATGGCAAGAGATCCTGAAGCCTTGGCCATCAAGTTTTCCATGAGGATTTCGGCTTTCAATGTGTCATCTTTGTCGTGATCACGCCGCAAAGACCCTACCAAATTGCCTTGAAAATAGACAGGCAGGGCATTTCCCTGCTCAATGGCCTCTTTGATTTTTCCCGGAGCTTTCCCTTCACCCAACTTTTTGATATGTTGTTCTGTAATAAATGGATGTGATGCAAACTTATTTCGGATCTGGTTGACGAAATCAGGGTCCAGCCAGAGGAGGTCAAAATCATCTGCGGTTTTCATCCATCCATAGAATTCCTCTTCGGGCATGATCTCCCCAAAAGGGCCTTGCCGTTTTCCATCCTGAAAGGGGTGTTCATACCAAGGTTTCGGGATCTCATTTAATCCATCTGGGTGTCCATTCCCAATAAAAACCTGATGTGGAGGATATTTGACCGCCTCCGCATAGCTTCTCAAATGACTCGCAATATTTTTTAACAATCCATTGTCTTCCAAAAGATCCCGAGAGGGCTTTGATCCGTACTGCACAAAGTCGGGCACATGAACAATGACATAACCTACTGCTTTGATAACCACAATCATGATTTAGAAATCCTCCTCGGCCTAATCTATTATTTTATTCACCGATGCTTCGATATCCTCAATCTTAAGGGTTCCTCCAGTCAACCGGTCCACTTCTTTTCCATTTTTGTAAAAGAGAAATGTGGGCAGCCCAAAAACTTTAAGGTTCAGACAGAGCCTTCGGTTCTTAGAGGCATCAATCACTGAGATTTTCAATTTCGCCCCGTATTTTTCTCCCAATCCCTCCACACGGGGCATCAAAGCCAAACAGGGAGCACAACTGGGTCCCCAGAAGTCGATGAGGACCGGTACTTCCGATTGGATCACTTCTTTTTCAAAGGTGTCTGCATTTACTTCTACCACCATCAACAATTCTCCACGTAAAATCCCTTTTTGAAACAAACTTTGCTATTTGGATAGGCCTCTTCCTGGAAGATGAGCTAGGTGCCACTCAAAATCTTACCACGAATCGCTTTGAACTCGTTTCCGATTTTTTCAATTTTCTCGGGCTCAACAGCCAACGCCCAGATTCCAATATTTTCCTCATAGATATCCTCTGGGATGGCCTCTTTGATCTCTGGTTCTAAAATGTGGTAAACCGGGAGCCTCAACGAGACTCCTGCCAATGGACCGGAAAAGCTTGGATCACCGTCGGTCACCGTTTCAGCGGAAATCAGAGCCCCATCTAAGTCACTTGCGCCAAGAACGACGATGATCTCACTTTTGGTGTCATCTTTCTTGACACTTTCAGCAATTTTCTTGATCTGGGCTTGATTTTCCGGATCCATTGTTCCTGCTGCCGTTCAAACAAAACATTCTGTAACGGCGTAAACAACGTTTGCGCCTGCTGCTTCAAGACATTTGGCGATCGATGGACCCTGGACACCATCCCGTTCTCCAATAACGATAGCGGTCTTTCCTTTAAGCCAATTCTCCATCTCAGAACCTCCTTTAAATTGTCCTCATTCACCCCTACGGCTTTCATCTAATGCCCATATGCCGCCTTGAATTTGATTTGATGACATAGGGTCAAATCTTGTTCTCGGTTTTTAATTGAGAAACCAGAACTTTTTGCCATGAATTCACAAAATTGCAGAATAAGACGGTTCAAATTAAAGAAATATCATGAGACAGCCTCTATCTCCCTATCTTAAATTAAGCCGGACTTCTTCTATGGTTCAGTTAGTCGCTGCAAGGCGGATTTGACTAATCTTTTTCTCAAAGCCTTTTCTTCATTTTGAGATACTCTAGGATTGCTCGTTGGATTTGTGATTCCAATTCCTTGAACGATGCGGTTAGCACCGAGCATTTTGGCGATCGGAGTTAATGCCGTGATCAACACGGCGGGGATTCCAACCCTTTCGATTTCTTTTTCGAGCACTGCACCGCAGCGCGTCCCTGTCCCTCAGGTGGAGGTGACTATTACGCCTGTCACTTCCGATTCCTTAAGAATCTTCGCAATATCATTGCCTATCTTTCTTCCATTTTCGATAGACGTGGCACACCCCGTTGTGGTATAAAAATATGGATGGACTCTTCCGATCACACCCTCTTGCTCCATTTCTCGCATAACATCAAGGGGCACAAGCCGATCAGGATCCTCATTGACAAACGTAGTGTCATATCCCATATGGATAGCTTCGAACCTTTCTCTGTCGAACCCATCCAAACCTTCCAGACTGTAAATTCCATATCGCGTGGCCCGAGCACTCTCGATGTGATCTGGATTTCCCTTAGGGACAAGCCCACCTTCAGTGACCAGAGCGATGGTGGAATTGGTGAGGTCTTCAATCGGTGGAGCAGATGAAACCTGGTCAAATAATGGCTGTTTTATCTCGGTTGTGAACGGTTCGCCTTTGATTTTGGCAAGAAGCCCACGAATGGCACGTTCTGAGCCAAAATCTTTAGAAATCACATTTCGCTTTATACCTCGGGGGAGATAACCCTCCTCTTGAGGACCTCCTATTGGTTCATGCAGAACCAGTTTTAGACCCAGACGAACCATTTTAGCCATCGCTTCATTCATGCTTCTTGAGGACGCTCCAATCTCAATGATATAGATCTCTTTTCGACAGAGATCCACACCCGGATTTTCCCGATACATTCCGGTGACTGCATTAATGCCCAGTTTTCCCTTGGCGAGTTTGCACACTTCACTGCAAGCGATGCCGTATCGGCCTGCGTTGAAGGCAGGCCCTGCGAATAGCAAATCGGGCTTAAGGGAGGTGAGCAGGTTCAGAACCTCCTTTTTAGCATTCTCTATATTATTCGCAAAATAGTTATCACCGCAGACAATGGTGGCAACAACCTCCCCTTTCTCAC
>Ga0214473_10002828_pt1 | contig 21251 bp, 14 predicted proteins | sample RVTome_7_FD_203509 | JGI IMG/M metagenome (GOLD analysis project Ga0214473, IMG submission 203509) | Soil microbial communities from uranium-contaminated site in the Upper Colorado River Basin, Wyoming, United States - RVT98D197 | ecosystem: Environmental > Terrestrial > Soil > Contaminated >... | reverse complement strand
ACCACCGCGGTGCAGGACCACGTCTTCAGCCACGTGGTGGAGGGGCCGGAGCTGATTGCCTTCCAGAAGCTGGTGCGGCGCGTGCCGGTCTCGGAGACGGTGCTGCGCTACGCCGTTGCCCTGGCACGTACGTCGCGGCCCGCGGAGCACGGCCCGGAGTTCGTGCGGCAGTGGATCTCCTACGGCGCCAGTTTGCGCGCCGCGCAGTACCTGACGCTCGGCGGCAAGGCGCGGGCGCTCATCAACGGCCGCACGCACGTGAGCTTCGAAGACATCCGCGCGCTGGCGCACCCGGTGTTCCGCCACCGCATCCTGACCAACTTCCACGCGGAGTCGGAGGGCGTGACCACCGACCAACTCGTGGATCAGCTGCTGGAGGCCGTGCCGGTGCCGCGGTCGGGGATGTAGCGTGCGCCTGGCACCCGCCCGCGGGCAGAAGTCCGGCGCGTCCTTCGTGGACCCCGCCGTGCTGGCGCGCATCGACAACCTCGAGCTGCTGGCGCGCACGGTGGTGGACGGCTTCATCAACGGGCTGCACCGCTCGCCGTACCTGGGGCTCTCCATCGACTTCGCGGAGCACCGCCCCTACATGCCCGGTGACGACATCCGGCGCATCGACTGGCGCCTGTGGGGGCGCACGGACCGCTACTACGTGAAGGAGTTCGAGGCGGACACGAACACCAACTTCGTGTGCCTGCTGGACACCTCCGCCTCCATGGGCTACGGCAGTCACGCGGTGAGCAAGCTGGAGTACGGTAAATTTTTGGCGGCGTCGCTCACTTATTTCTCACACGGGCAGCGCGACCGGGTGGGGATGGTGACGTTCGACGACCAGATCCGCGCGTACGTGCCGCCCTCCGCGAAGCATCTGGATGTCATCCTGCACACGGTGGATCGCGCGCGCGCCGGCAACAAGGGTGCGCTCGAGGCGCCGCTGGTGAAGACCGCCGAGGCGCTCGGCCGGCGCGGCATCGTGGTGCTCATCTCGGATCTCTACGAGCCGCCCGATGACGTCATCCACGCGGTGCGCCACCTGCGCTCCAAGGGGAACGACGTCATCGTGTTCCATGTACTGGATCCATGGGAGCTGGACTTTCCCTTCGAGGACGCGGGCAACTTCCAGGACGTGGAGACCGGCCAGATCGTGCCCGTGGTGCCCGCCACGCAGCGCGTGCGCTACCGCGAGCTGGTGCGCGGCCACTCCGCCGAGCTGGCGGAGCGCTTCACCAAGGAACGGGTGGACTACGCCTTGCTGGACACCTCCAAGCCCCTGGACGTGGCGCTCTTCCAGTACCTGTCCACGCGTGAACGCCTGAGCCGGGTACGCTGATGCCCATTGCATTCCTGGCACCGCTCTTCCTGGCCGGCCTGATCGCCGTGGCCGTGCCCGTGTGGGTGCATCTCACGCACAAGCAGCGCAAGGAGGTGACGGAGTTCCCGTCCCTCATGTTCATCGAGCAGGTCCCGTTCAAAGCGGTCAAGCGACGTCGGCTGCGCCACATCCTCCTCTTTGCCATGCGCGCGCTGGCCATCATCCTTCTCGTGGCCGCCTTTGCCCGGCCGCTCTTCGACCGGCCGGACGCCGCGGCCCTGGGTCTGGGAACCGCGCGCGAGGTGGTGATCCTGTTGGACCGCTCCTGGAGCATGGGCTACGGGGACACCTGGGAGCGGGCGCTGGAGGCGGCGGCGGCTGAGGTGGAGGGGCTGGGGCCGGACGACCTGGCCACGCTCGTGTTCTTCGACGACGGCGCGGCGGCAGCCATGCAGCCAACCGGGGACCGGGCGCGGCTCAGGGCGGCGCTGGACACCGTGACGCCGGGGAGCGGCACCACGCGCTTCGCGCCCGCGCTGCGGCTGGCGCGCAGCATTCTGGACGCCTCCGAGCTGCCCCGCCGGGAGGCCGTCCTGATCAGTGACCTGCAGCGCTCCGGCTGGGGCGGGGAAGCGGTGCTGCGCCTGCCCCCCGGCGCGGCGCTGCGCACGGTGAGTGTAGCGCCTGAGGACCCTTCAAACGTTTCCGTTACGAGCGTGGAGCTACACACCGAGCGCTTCGCCGGCCGCGAGCGGGCCACGGTGACGGCGCGCCTGACCAATCGCGGGACCACGCCCGCCGCCGGCTTGCCGGTGACGCTGGAGCTGGAGGGGCGGACGCTGCAGACCCAGAGCGTGGAGCTGGCGGAGAACGATGCCACCACGCTCACCTTCGAGGCGTTCACCGTGCCGGAGACAGCGGGGCGGGGCATCGTTCGTGCGGGCTCGGATGCCCTGGCACACGATGACGCCTTCCACTTCATGGTGGCCCCCGATCGCGCGCTGCCCGTGCTGGTGGTGGAGGCGCCCGATGCCCCCGCCTCGACCAGCCTCTATCTGACGCGGGCGCTGGAGATCGGGCAGGCGCCCGGCTTCCAGGTGGACGTGCGGCGGGGCGGGACGATCGGCGCCGCCGATCTGGCCGGCCGGGCCGTGGTGGTGCTGAACGACGCGCCCTTCCCCGGCGGCGAGGCCGGCCGCCGCTTGCGCGCCTTCGTGGAGGCCGGCGGCGGGCTCGTGCTGGTGCTGGGCGAGCGGAGCGCCGCCAGTGACTGGAGCGGCGCGGGCGCGGCGCTCCTGCCGGGCACGGCGGGGCGCCCCGCCGATCGTACGTCGGGGCGCGGCGGCACGGTGGGCTACCTGGATTACGCGCACCCCGCGCTGGAGGTGTTCGCCGCGCCGCGCAGCGGGGACTTCTCGGCCGCGCGCTTCTACCGCTACCGCCCGCTCACGGTGCCGGCGCCGGCCGAGCCGGGCGCGGCGCCGGAGGTGCGGGTGCTGGCCCGCCTGGATGACGGCGCCGCCGTGCTCACGGAGCGCCTGGTGGGGCGCGGGCGTGTGCTGGCGCTGGGCTCCACGGTGGACGGCGAGTGGAACGACCTGCCGTTGCAGCCGGTGTTCCTGCCCTTCGCCCATCGGGTGATCCTGCACGCGGCCGGCTACGCCGAGGCGCGGCCGTGGTTCACCACCGGGCAGGTGCTGGACCTGGCGGCGCGGGCGCCCACGGTGGCGGAGGACGAGGAGGCGGCGGGGGACGAGGCGGCGGCCAGCGCGGAGACCGAGCCGGTGCTCTTCGCGCTGGCGCCCTCCGGGGAGCGCGTGGAGCTGGGCGTCGAACCGCTGCTCACGCTGACGGAGGCCGGCTTCTATGAAGTCCGGTCCACTGCGGACGAGCGGGCCGCCGGCTACATGGTGGCCGCCAATCCGGATCCGGCGGAGGCGGAGCTCACGCCGCTGGACCCCGGGGAGCTGGTGGCCGCGGTGGAGCCGGCGGATGGCGAGCGGGCCGATCGCACGCTGGCCGGGTCGCTGTCGCTGGCGGAGCGGGAACGGCGGCAGTCGCTCTGGTGGTATCTGCTGGTGGCGGCCTTTGCCCTGCTGGCGGCGGAGACGGTGCTCTCCAATCGGCTGTCGCGGGCGGGACATCGGGTGACATGAGGGCAGGAGCCGGCCCGGGGGCCGGCTGGACAGGATGAGGGGCATTCGGAACGGCGCGCCGGGCGCGTCAGCTACGCGAGAGGATCCCATGGACAGGCGCGGCAACTCGATGGAACAGGAAGTCCTCCTGGATATCATCCGCCTGGTGAAACGGCGTTGGCGCATGAAGCTGGCGCTCCGGGGCGCCGCCATCGTGGCGGGCGCCGGCCTGGCGGCGTTCCTCTTCTCCGCGTTCCTGCTCGATGAACTGGGCATCACGCCGGCCACGGCCACGTCCATGCGCGTGGGCCTCTACCTGGTGCTGGCCGCCCTCACGGTGCGTTACCTGGTGCTGCCGCTCTCCCGGCGCGTGAGCGACGCGCAGGTGGCCCTCTACCTGGAGGAGCACGAGCCTACCCTCGAGGCGGCGGTGCTGAGCGCCCTGGACGGCACGGCGGCCGATGAGCGCTTCGGGCTCTCACCGGCGCTGGTGAGGCGTACGCTGGAGCGGGCCGTGGCCGCGTGCCACACCGTGGAGGACGGGCGGCGCATCGACCGGCGCACGCTGAACCGCGAGGCGGGGCTGCTCACCTCCATGGCCGTCATGGGGCTCCTCTTCCTGGCGCTGAGCCCGCCCTCCGTGCGCACCGGCGCCGGGGTGCTGGCCAATCCCTTCCGCCAGGTGGAGGCGCCGCCGGTGGCCAGCGTGCAGGTGCTGCCGGGTGACGCCACCATCCCACGCGGCGCGGACCAGGCGGTGGCCGCCGAGTTGGTGAACTTCGCCTCCGGGCACGTGGAGCTGGTGTTCCGCGCCGCGGGTGACTCCCTCTACCGGCGCATCTCCATGCTGGCCACGGAGGACAGCGCGGCCTTCGAGCTGCTGCTCTTCGACGTGCGGGACGCCACCGAGTACTTCGTGGAGGCTGAGGGCGTGCGCTCGCCGGTCTACCAGCTCACGGTGGAGGACATCCCGTACGTGGACCGAATGGACCTGGAGTATCGCTACCCCGGCTACACGCAGCTGCCGCCGCGCGTGGTGGAGGATGGCGGTGACGTGGCGGCGGTGCGGGGCACGCGGGTGCACCTGGCCGTCACCACTACGGTCCCCGTGACGCGCGGCCGGATCCTCGTGGAGGGCGGTGACACGCTGGCGCTCACGGCCGCGGCCGACGGCCGCCTGGAAGGGTCCTTTGCGGTGGAGCGCCCGGGCTTCTACCACATCCAGCTGGAGCACGACGGCGCGTGGCTGAACGGCTCGCCGCAATACACCATCGACGTCCTGGAGGACGGCGCCCCCTCCATCCGCTTCGAGAAGCCGGGGCGGGACGCGCAGGCCACCACGGTGGAGGAGGTCTTCGTGGAGGCCCGTGCCGACGATGACTACGGCGTGGCACGCGTGGAGCTGGTCTACTCGGTGAACGGCGGCGCGGAACAGACCATCGCGCTCTACGACGGCAGCGGGGCGCTGAAGGAGGTCACGGCGGGGCACACCTTCTACCTTGAGGAGCTGCCGCTGGAGCCGGGCGACGTGGTGTCCTACTACGGGCGCGTGAGCGACAACGACGCGGCGGGCGGCAGCAAGGACGCCACCAGTGACATCTACTTCCTGGACATCCGGCCGTTCGGGCGCGATTACCGGCAGGCGGAGCAGGCGGCGGCGCCGCCCCCCGGCGCCGGCGGGGAGCCGCCGGAGGGCGGCGAGAACCCGGGCGATCTGTCGCAGATGCAGCGCGAGATCATCGCGGCCACCTTCAACCTGAACCGCGACAGCGCCACCTGGTCCGCATCGGATTACGAGCAGAGCCTGGTCACCATCGCGAACATGCAGGACCGGCTGCGCGACCAGGTGGGCACGCTCACCGAACGCATGAACAACCGTGGCGTGGTGGATGACTCCGCCTTCGCGCAGATCGCGCGCATCCTGCCGCAGGCGGCCGAGCAGATGGCCGCGGCGGCGGGTCGGCTGCGCGCCAGCGAGGCGCGGGAGGCCCTCTCGCCGGAGCAGAAGGCGCTCCAGTTCCTGCAGCGCGCCGAGGCCGTGTTCCGCGAGACGCAGGTGGCCATGGGCGGCCAGCAGCAGCAGCAGGGCGGCGGCGGGGGCGCCCAGCAGCAGGCGGCCCAGGACCTGGCCGACCTCTTCGAGCTGGAGCTGGACAAGCTGCGTAATCAGTACGAAACGGTGGAGCAGCAGCAGAACCAGTCCACCCAGCAGGAGATCGACGAGACGCTGGAGAAGCTCAAGGAGCTGGCGCGGCGCCAGCAGCAGGAGAACGAACGGCTGCGTCAGCGCGCCGCGCAGCAGCAGCAGCAGGGCGGCGGCGCCAGCGCGGCCAACCAGCGGCAGATGGCCGAGGAGGTGGAGGAGGCCGCGCGGCAGCTCGAGCGGCTGGCGCGCCAGCAGAACCAGCCGGAGCTGGAGGACGCCGCCCGCCGGCTACGGGAGGCGTCCGAGTCCATGCGGCGCTCCGCCGCCGACGCGCGCACCGGCAACAGCGCCGAGGCGCAGGAGGCGCTGGAACGGCTGGAGGAGGCGCAGCGGCTGCTGGATCGGAGCCGGTCGGCCGGCCTGGAGCGGGAGGCGGATGCCGCGCTCCAGCAGGCGGAGCGGATCGCCCGTGACCAGCGCGAGATCGCCGAGGACACCAAGGAGATCGCCGCCAACCAGGAGCTCACCGCGGAGCGCATGCGCAGCGCGCAGCGCATCACCGAGCGCAAGGAGGCGCTGGCGGATGACGTGGCCGGGCTCGAACAGCGGCTGAACCGCATGGCGCAGGACGCCCGCGGCGAGCAGCGGGAAGCCGCCCGGCGCCTGCAGGAGGCCGCCGACCGCATTCGTGACAGCCAGCTCGAGGGTATGATCGGCTTCTCCCGCTCGCTCGTACAGCCGGGTGCGGATCCCAGCTACGTGAACACCTTCGAAGATCGCATCGGCAATGAGATCGAGGCCGTGCGCGACATGCTGGAGGAGGCGCGCGGCGCCATCGACGACAACGCCGCGGAAGAGCGGGAAGCGGTAGACCGGGCCCGCAACCTGGCGCGGGGCGTGGAGTCGCTCAGCGAGCGCATGCGCGCCGCCCGCGAGGCGGGGGATCGACTGGAGCGTGAGCAGCAAGGCCAGCAACAGGGTGACCAGCAGGGCCAGCAGCAGGCTGACCAGCAGGGCCAGCAGCAGGGTGACCAGCAGGGCCAGCAGCAAGGCCAGCAGCAAGGCCAGCAACAGGGCCAGCAGCAGGGCCAGCAACAGGGCCAGCAACAGGGCCAGCAGCAGGGCCAGCAGCAGGGCCAGCAGCAGGGCGGTCAGCAGGGTCAGCAACAGGGCGGGCAGCAGGGCGGTGACCAGCAGGGCCAGCGCCTGGATCCCCAGGGCGGAGACCCGCAGCGGGGCGGCGGCGCGCAGGGCGCCGTGAATCGCGGCTTCGACCGGCTGACACCGGAAATGGAGCGTCAGTTCCGCCGCGAACTGGACGAGCGGCTGGCGGAAGCCCGCCAGCTACGCGGTGATCTGGCCAGTGAGGGGCGCGACGTCACCGAGCTGGACCAGGTGATCCGGGACCTGGAAGCCCTGGACAATCTCGGTGACTGGACGCGTCCCCGTGGCGTGGAGCAGCTGCAAGCGGCTATCGTGGATGGAGCCAAACGCTTCGAATACGATCTCCGCCGCCAGCTCCTCGGTGAGGAGCGGGAGCAGCTCTTCCTGTCCGGCTCGGGCGACGTGCCGGAGGGTTATCGGCAGCTCGTGGAGGAGTATTACAAGGCGCTGTCGCGCCGGCGGAACTGAACATGCCCGGGAGGTAGTCATGGTGTTCGCGTCCCTGTGGTCGAGGCGCCTCGACCAGACGATCGCCGCGTACGAGCGGAAGGCGGAGACCGCCAGTGCGCCCGCCGCGCGCGCCAGCTTCTTCAACCTGGCCGCGGAAACGGCCCGTGACGCTGGCCGGGAGCCGCTGGCGCTGGAGCTGGAGGGGCGCGCGATCGACGCCTGGGTGCGCGCCGACCGTATCGACGCCGCCGCGGCGCTGTGCCGCAAGATCGTGCGGCATTCCCCCACCGTGGTGCGCACCTGGTGCACGCTGGCGTGGCTGGACATCGGCCGCGGCCACTTCAGCGACGTGCGCATGCACGTGGACCACTACGTGGACGCGGCCGACCGGGCCGGCCGTGACCGGCTGGCGCTGGTGCAGGTGCGGCGCATGAGCGCGCTCAGCCACAATGACGACCTCCGCCTCCACCTGGGCGAGCGTCTGCTCTGGCTGGGTGACGACAGCTCCGCGGACCACGTGTTCGGGCTGGTCTTCGAGGAGCGCAACGGGCTCCGCCGGCCGCCGACCGACGATCCCACGCTGCGCATGCTGGAGGCCCGCCGGGCCGTGCTGCAGCCCGCGCGCGCGGCCTGAGCCGGTCGCCCGGCTGCCCATCCGGCGACGCGGCCTGATCGTGGAAACGCTCGACCCCTTTGCCCCCCTCTTCTGGGCACGGGTGGGCGTGGCCGTGGTCTGCGGCGGGGCCATCGGCATGGAGCGGCAGCTGCGCGGCAAGCCGGCCGGCATGCGCACCAGCATCCTCATCTGTCTGGGTACCCACCTCTTCGTCACGCTGGGCACCAGCTTTCCGGGCGCTCTGGCCGATCCTACCCGCGTGCTCGGGCAGGTGGTCACCGGCATCGGCTTCCTCGGCGCGGGCGTGATCATGACCCAGGGGCGCCTCGTGGTGGGAGTGACCTCGGCCGCCGTGGTCTGGCTGCTGGCAGCCATCGGCGCCGCCGTGGCGCTCGGTTACGAACCGGCGGCGGTGGCCATCACGGCCGTCACGCTGGCGGTGCTGCTGGGCGTCCAGTGGCTGGAGCACACCTTCGTGGCGCTGCGCCGCGGGGTCCACGAATGGCGCACGGCGCGCGGCAGCAACGACGGCTGAGTCAGAGCATGGCCCACCTCTTCGGCGCGCACACCATCGACAACGGCGGCATCGACATGGCCGTGCGGCGCGCCGCGGCCGCCGGCCAGGACGCGCTGCAGGTCTTCACCGCCATCCCGAAGTTCTACGGGGACAAGAGCGGCGTGCGGCCCGAGCGTGCCGAGCGCTTCCGCGCCGCCGTGGCCGAGAGCGGCATCCGGCCCGAGCACATCGTGGCGCACGCCGCCTACGTGCTGAGCGTGGCCACCGCGGACGAGGACAAATGGCACCGGGCCACGGCGGGGCTCACCAAGGAACTGGAGCGCTGCGTCACGCTGGGCATCGGCAACGTGTGCTTCCACCCGGGCTCCGCCACCGACGACGATCCCCACGCTGGTGCCGCCCGGGTGGCCGCCGCCATGGTGGCGGCGCTCGGTCAGGTGGCGGGGCCGGTGCGGCTGCTCGTGGAGAACACGGCCGGGGCCGGACGGACGGTGGGCCGCACGGCGGCGGAAGTGGGGGAGATCCTGGCGCAGCTGCCCGCGGCGCACCGCGCGCGTGCCGGCTACGGGCTGGACACCTGCCACCTCTACGCGTCCGGCTATGCCATCCACGAATCTCCCGAGCGCCTGACCGCCATCCTGGACGAGTTCCAGGACGCCACGGGTCAGCCGCCCGCCTTCTTCCACCTGAACGACAGTCAGGGCGCGCTCGGCTCCAACCGCGACCGCCACATGCTGATCGGCGAAGGTGAGATCGGCCAGGAGCCGTTTGGCTGGTTGCTGGCGGACCCGCGGAGCCGCGGCGTGCCGCTCATCCTGGAGACGCCGCAGCAGCATCCGGACATCGAGGACCAGGATCCCAGCCCTGATCCCTGGGACGTGCGCATGCTGGACCTGCTACGCGCCATGGCGCGCAAGTTGTGATGACGCGCGATCCGCTCTACATCCTGGCGGCGCTGTGCCTGATCGTCGTGCTCTCCGAGGTGCTCGTCCGCCGCACGCCGCTGCGCCACCTGGGCACGGCGCTGCTGGTCATCCTGGTGACCGCAGTGGCGGCCAACCTGGGCCTGCTCCCCGCCGGTTCGTCGGCGGCCGCGCCGGTACCGGTCTACGACGCCATCTTCGCCTACCTGGCGCCGCTGGCCATCTTCTGGCTGGTGCTGCCCATCAACCTGCGCGAGGTGCTGAAGGCCGGGCCGGCGATCCTGTCCCTCTTCCTCCTGGGTTCCGTTGCGGTGATGGCGGGCGCGTTCGTGGGCATGGCGCTCTTCGGGGGAGGCGCGGCGTTCGGCCCGCTGCAGCACGCGCTCGGCGGCATGTTCGTGGGCACCTACACGGGCGGCAGCATCAACTTCAACGCCGTGGCCATCGGCTACGACGTCATGGCGGACGGCACCCTGTTCGCCGGCGCGGTGGTGGTGGACAACATCGTGACGGCGGTCTGGATGATGGCCACCCTGGCGCTGCCCCGGCTGCTGGCGCCGCTATGGCCGCGCGGCACGGTGGCCGACGGCCACGAGGATGCGGACGCGCTCGGCATCAGCACGGACACGGAGCTGGTGCACCCGCTCGACCTGGGCCTCCTGCTCGCGCTGGGACTGGGTGCCGTGCTGGTGGCCAACCGGCTGGAGGCGGCCACGGCGGCGGCGGGGTGGACCATCCCTTCCATCCTCATCCTCACGGCCATCGCGCTCGTGCTGGCGCAGCTGCCGGTGGTCGGGCGGCTCCGCGGCATGCGCCTGCTGGGGATGTTCGCCGTCTACCTCTTCCTGGCGGTCATCGGCGCGTTCTGCGACCTGGTGCGGCTGGCCGAGATGGGCGGCACCGGACTCCTACTCCTGGGCTTCGCGAGCACGCTGGTGCTGGTGCACGGCCTGGTGACGTTCGGCGCCGCGCGCCTCCTCCGCCTGGACCCCGACGTGGCCGCGGTGGCCTCGCAGGCCAACGTGGGCGGCGGCACCTCCGCGCTGGCCGTGGCCCGTAGCCTGGGCCGACCCGACCTGGTCCTGCCGGGCATCCTGGTGGGCTCGCTCGGCAATGCCATCGGCACGTTCCTGGGCTTCTGGGTGGCCGCCACGCTCTAGCGCGGTACGCGCGGCGCCCGCGGCACGCGCTCCGCCAGGTTGGCCGCCTGCCACGCGAACACCGCCAGCACGATGGCCGACTGTCGCAGATCGGCCTCGGTCACGCGCTCCGCGAAGTCCATGTTCGTGTGGTGCGTACGAACGTCGTAGTCCACGTAGTCCTTCAGCGTGGAGAAGCCGGGCAGCCCGATGCCCGTGAAGGCCAGGTGATCGGTGCTGCCGAGCGGCTCGATCACGTTCCGCTTCACGCCCAGATCCCGCAGCGGCTCCAGCCAGGCGTCGAAGAGCGCCCTGGCCGCCTGGTTCTCCTCCATGTAGAAGCCGTACGTGGCGCCGGCCCCTGGATCATCGTTCAGGTACACGGAGAAGGCCTCCCGGGCCGCGGCGTTGGCCTCCCCGGCCAGTTGCGCCTCCACCCAGGCCCGGGCGCCGAGCAGGCCCTGCTCCTCGCCGCCCCAGAGCGCCACGCGGATGGTCCGGCGCGGCCGGGCGTCCATGGCCAGGAGGATGCGCATGGCCTCCAGCGCCGCCGTGACGCCGTCCGCGTTGTCGGTGGCGCCAGGTGAAGAGTGCCACGAATCCAGATGGCCGCCGAGCATGACCACCTCGTGTCCCACGTCGGGGTCGGTGCCCGGGATCTCGGCCAGCACGTTGTAGCTGTGCGTGTCCTCCTCGTGATAGCGAGCGGCCACGCGCACCCGCACGGTGGGCGCCTGGCCGGCCTCCGCCAGCCGCGCCAGCATGTTGTAGTGCTCGGCCGCCAGGATGATCTCCGGCACGTCGTCATCGGCCGTGGTGCGGCTGCCCAGCACGAAGAGGGTGCCGTGCTGCCCCTGGTTGGGGCGCAGCAGCGCGCCGGCGCCCGCCGCCCGCAGGATCGGCAGCACCTCGCGCAGGGGAGCGGCCGCGTCGGCGCGGATGGACCGGGGGGCGCCCAGGCGCACCGGGCCGTCGGCGTCCGCCGGCTGTTCCCGGTCCTGGGTGATGAAGGCCGGTTGCGGGCGTTCCGCCAGCACGATTGCGCCGGCCAGCCGGCCGGCGTCCGCCAGCGCCTGGATGTCCTCCACCGACCGCTCACCCAGGTAGAGCAGCTCCGCCTCGAGCGTGCCCCTGGTGGACGGCGTCCACGCCTCCGGGTAGCCGATGAGAGGGAAGTAGCGGGGCGCCGTCATCTCCAGCGTGAGCCCCTCCAGCGTCCAGCCCCGGCCGAACTCGAACGGCTCCAGGCGCGCGTCGGCGGCGCCCCAGGCGGTAAGCCGGTCGCGCGCCCACCGGGCGGCCTCCACGTGGGCGGGCGACGCGGTCAGGCGCGGACCGATGACGTCCGTGAGGTAGTGGTAGAGTTCGGCGGCCCGGGAGCGCTCCAGGCCCTCGGCACGGATGGCGGCCACCATGGCGGCGTCGGGTTGCGCCTGGCCGGCGAGCGCGGGCGGAGCGGCCAGCAGCAGGAGGGCCACGGCGGGTGCCGGCAGGCAGCGGCGCAGGGCGGTGCTGAGCATGGGAGGACTCTCGCAGCTGAAGAGGTCGAAGGCTACGAGAAAATACGCGGGTCGGGGGGCCCGCGCATCGGCGCGCCGCCTGCCGCAGGCATTAAAGACGCCAGAGGTAGCTGACCTTCAGGAAGAAGCCGTCACTCTGGCGCGCCAGTTCCCCGAAGCGGAAGGAGGGCGCGTCCCCCAGCGACGTGCCGTAGCCGGCGAACACCACCGTGCCGGGCGTGGGCTGGTACGAGAGCAGCCAGTCGGCGCGGAAGCTGGAGGTGTCGTGCCCGCTGGCCCGCTCCAGCGTCCCGTCGGCGCGCCGCAGCCAGATGGGCAATTCGGTGCGGGTGTCATCGCGCAGGTCATCCTGCCAGCTCGTGGCGTACTGACCCACGAAGCGCACGAAGAGGGGGCGCGAGAGCTGGTACTCCGCCTTCACGCGCGGAATGTGCTGCACCCCCACCAGCGAGCCGTCGCTGGAGCGGTTGTAGCGCTGCTGCACGTAACGCAGATTCAGGCGCAGGCGATCGTCCGGCCGGTAGTTGACGCTGAGCGTGGAATTCACGATCCAGGCCGGTGACCATTCGAAGAAGTTCTCGTCCCGCCCCACCACCACGAAGGCAAAGCCGTTCCAGCGGGGAAACTGGGGCGTGCTCAGGCGCACCAGCAGGTCGTAGTTGGGGATACGCTCCCGTCCCGAGTAGGGCACCGTGTCCGGCACGGCGCCGCCCCGCTCCACCAGCAGCACGTAGTCTTCGTAGAGCTCCGCCGGATAGAGGAAGGACTCCACCATCAGGTCGGCGCCGCCGCTCCAGCCGCCCCGGAGCGCGAAATTGCTGGTGAGGTGGACCTTCTGGTCGTCCGGCATGAGCCCCGCGGCGTAGCGCTCGTAGGTCCAGTCGCCGCTGATGCGCAGCCCGCCCGTGAAGCGCTCCACGAAGGCATCCTGGGCGCCGTACCAGGTGTACTCGGGGGAGAGCTGCGCCTGCGCGATCCCTGATCGCCCCACGAACCCCGCCGCGGCAACGAAATCCGGGTGGATGGCGGACAGCTCTGCGCGCACGCCGAAGCGCCGCCCGTTGCGCCTGACCTGCGCGCTGTAGAGTTGCGCGCCGTTCTGGCGCAGTCCGGGAGCGTTGGTAAAGCTCCCGGCGTACTGGCCGGTGACTTCCCAGATGTCGCGCAGGACAAACCTGCCGTCCACGGCGGCCACGCGGTTCCAGTAGTCGCCGTCCACCCGGTCCGTGTAGGCCAGCCCTACGGTGTTGCTGACGCCGAAATCCCGCCGCGCGCGGAGGATGTTGAAGATCGGGTGCTCGTCCGTGTGGGACAGCAGCGGATCGTCCACGGCGGCCAGGTAGCCCACGTCGAAGCCGGCTACCCTGCCGGTGAGCTTCGCGGCGCCGGCCGGCTGCCCGATGCGGCGAGTATAGATGAGGCTGTTGGGCGCGTTGAAGTACTCGTTGCCCTCCAGGAAGAAGGGGCGTTGCTCGGAGAAGAAGAGCGCGCGCCGCGGGTCACTGTTCACCTGCCCCGCGTCCGCTTCGATCTGCGAGAAGTCCGGATTCACCGTGCCGTTCAGCGTGAGGTCGGCGGTGACGCCCCAGCGCACGTTGCCGCCGACTTCCGGCTGGGCGCTGCCATAGCGCCAACGTCCGGTGGTGCCGTCGGCACGTTCCCGGGGCGCCCCCGCCAGGCTCGTGGTGAGCACGGGCTGTACGTCCATGACCAGGCCGCGGTGCAGGTCGTGCAGGCCGCGCAGCGTCCCGCTCTGCGCGAGCAGGGAAGCGCGCGCACGCTGCGCCGGCGTCCAGCTCTGCTCGTAGCCCGAGTGCTGTACGTTCCGGATCACGTTGAGCCCCCAGTCCTGTCGCTCACCGGACTGGTAGCGCAGTGACTTGAAGGGGATGCGCACCTCCACCTCGTAGCCGTAGTCCGTGATCCGCCCGGCGGACGCCCACACGAAATCCGGACTGAGGTCCACCTCCCGATTCCCGCCACGCCTCTGGCCGCCGCCGCCCTCACCCTCACTCCGGATGCCGTCCGACTGCACGCCCCGCGCGTTCACGGAGAACAGGAACGCACGCCGCCGGTCGTCAAAGGTGTCCAGCAGGAGGGTGACGAAGTCGTCTCCGCCGATCTCGTCGCGGTCCGCCAGCGTGGCGTTCACAGCCGCGTGCGGCTCCCAGGCGCGGATACCGAAGTGGATGGCGTCGGCCGAGTACCACACCAGCACCTCCGTGGAGTCCGCCGCGGGCAGGCCGTCCACGGGCTGGTACTGGGAGAATCCAGTGAGCACCGCCGCGAGCGACCACACGGCCTCATCCAGATGGCCGTTCACGTCGATGTCGGCCGTGGCCCGGGGCAGCTCCACGGACGTGGATCCGTCGCGGCCATGAAAAATGGGTTCGCCGGGGCCTGCCTGTAGCAGCGCCGTCAGAGCCGCCGTGGCGGCCAGGGTCAGGCTCATGCGTCTTTCGCTCGAATGAGGTGCGGTCCCGCCCCGCCGGCGGGCGGCCGAAACATCGCCACACGACACACACCCTTCAAGGGTTGCCGCGGGCACGGGGCGCCCGCAGCATACCTGCCATGGCAACACCAGGCAGCGTGCGCATCGACTTTCGCGCGGCCGGGCCGGCGTGGTCGCAACTGCATTTTGCGGCGCCGGCACGGGTGCTGGAGGCCCGTGCGCTCACGGAGGTGCGGCCCGTGCTCCGCGCAGCGGAGGCGGCCGCCGCGGCGGGCGCCTGGGTGGCGGGCTTCGTGGCGTACGAGGCGGCGCCCGCCTTCGAGCCGGTCATGGGCGCCCATCCCGCCGGGCCATTACCCCTGGCCTGGTTCGCCGTCTACGGGGCGCCGGAGCTTGAGCCACGCGGACGTGGCCGGGCGGTGGGACCCGCCCATCTGGGGCTGGACTGGATGCCCGGAGTGGACGCCGCGCGCCATGCCGCCGACGTGGCCCGCATCCGGGAAGCCATCGCCGCCGGAGAAGTCTACCAGGTCAACTACACGTTTCCGCTCACGGCCCGCCTCCCAACGGACGAGGACGCGCTCTGGAGCCGGCTCACCGGGGCGCAGGCCGACGGCTACTTCGCGCTGCTGGACACCGGGCCGCAAGCCATCCTGTCCGCTTCACCGGAACTCTTCTTCCGCACTTCGGGCCGCCGCATCACCACCCGTCCCATGAAGGGCACCCGCCTGCGGGGCCGGTGGCCGGCCGAGGACCGGGCCGCCGCCGCGGCGCTGGCCGACTCGGCCAAGGACCGTGCGGAGAACCTCATGATCGTGGACCTTCTGCGTAACGACCTGGGCCGCGTGGCGCGCACCGGCACCGTGTGCGTGCCCGCCCTCTTCCAGGTGGAGCGCTATCCCACGGTCTGGCAGATGACCTCCACCATCGAGGCCGAGCTGCGCGCGGACGTGGGCCTGGAGGAGGTCTTCGCGGCGCTCTTCCCGTGCGGCTCGGTGACCGGCGCGCCCAAGATCGCCGCCACCCGCTTCATCGCCGACCTGGAGGACGCCCCCCGCGGCGTCTACTGCGGCGCCGTGGGATTGCTCCGGCCCGGTGGGGACGCGGTCTTCAACGTGGCCATCCGCACGGCGGTGGTGGACCGGCCGGCCGCCACCGCCGTCTACGGGGTGGGCGGCGGCATCACGACGGACTCCGATGCCGCGGCCGAGCACGGCGAGGCACTGGCCAAGGCTGCGGTCCTCAGCCGCCCGCCCCGGGCCTTCGAACTGCTCGAAACACTCCGCCTGGAGCACGGCGTATACGGCCGCCTGGAGCGGCATCTGGCGCGCATGGCCGAGGGGGCGGAGCACTTCGGCTTCCCGTTCCGAAGCGACGATGCCGGCGCCAACCTCGAAGCGCACGCCACGCTCCACGCCGGCGCCGCGCGCCGGGTGCGGCTGCTGTGCGCCCCCGACGGCCGCCTGCGCGTGGAGAGCGCGGCGCTCGCCGAGCCCTGGCGCGGCTCCCCCGCGGGCGCGGAGGAGCCGCGCCCCACACCCTTCGCGGCGTGTCGGGTGGACCGGCTCGACCCCCTGCTTCAGCACAAGACCACCTGGCGCCGGACCTACGAGGACGCTCTGGCGGAGCACCCGGACGCCTTCGACGTGCTGCTTCTGAACCGGGACGAGGAGGTCACCGAGTTCACGCGTGGCAACGTGGTGGTCAGCCTCGACGGCGCCTACTGGACGCCCCCCCGGGACTGCGGGCTCCTGCCGGGCTGCTACCGCGCCGAACTGGTGGAGATGGGCATGGTAAGCGAGCGCGTCCTCCGGGTGGCGGACCTTGAGCAGGCTGACGGGATCTGGCTGGTGAACAGCGTGCGGGGTTGGGTGCGGGTGGCGCTGGATCAGTCCACGAGCATGGCGCCCGTGTCCAGGTAGTGGTTCAGCCGGCGCTCCCAGAGCGCCATGGCCGCGGTGTAGACATCCAGGGTGAACGTGCGTACGGCCGCGTCCCCCTCCGATGTGCCAAGCGACGTGTAGCCGTAGGTGACGTCCGCGAAGGTGCCGCCGTCGGCGTCCGGCCGCAGGATGATGGAGATCTGCCCCACGGTGACACCGGGCGTCACCTTGACGAAGTCGATGCGCGCGGGCGGTTCGTAGCGCGTCACGGCCCAGACGGAGTCCGGTTCCCCGGCGGTGACGAAGACGCAGCCTCCCTCCGCACGGCCTGAATTGCTGAGCACCAGCCGGGGATCCCAGCCCGGAATCCACTCGGCTTCGCGCACGGGGCAGAGCAGGGGAAAGACGCTGCGCGGCGGCGCGTGCAGGCGCTGCAGATAGCTGTGCCGCACCCGCTGGGGCGGGGTGACCTTCATGGCCCCATCACGTGCCCAGGACGCCGAGCATCCAGGCGCACAGGAGCGCCGCGTAGATGCCCAGGATGTAGCCCGCCACGGCCATGAGCAGCCCCACGGGGGCCAGCGCCGGGTTGTAGGCGCCGGCCACCACGGGCGCCGAGGCGGCCCCACCCACGTTGGCCATGCTGCCCGTGGCCACGAAGAAGAGCGGCGCACGGAAGATGCGGGCGGCCAGGTAGAGGATCAGGACGTGTACACCGATCCAGATGATGCCCGCCAGCAGGAACGCGGGCGCGGCCAGCACGGCGGCCAGATCGGCGCCTGAGCCGATGGCCGTGAGCACCAGGTAGAGTGCCAGGTAGCCCACACGGGAGGCGCCGTGGTCCTCGATGTGGCGCACCGGCGTGAAGGACAGTAGCAGGCCGCCCGTCACCACGATGAGGATCCCCCATGTGGAAGCGGAGATGACCGTGGGGTCTCCCACGGCGGGACCGAGCCGGCCCAGCATGACGGCGCTCACCGTGACCGCGAAGCCCAGGCCCACGATGATGGCGGCGGCGCGCAGGTCGAGCGGCTGCTGGGTGCGGCCCTCTTCCTCGGTGTGGCGCATGACGCCGTCCATGGCGTCACTACGCGCGCCCACGTGCGCGTCGAAGCGCTTCTGGAAGGCCGTGAGGAAGAGCAGCACTCCCATCCAGCCATAGCCCACCACCGTGTCCACCACGATGATCGGGCCCATCATGGCGTCGGGTGTGCCCACGCTGAGCTGGATGGCGGTCATGTTGGCCGTACCGCCGATCCAGCTGCCCGACAGCGCGGCCAGCCCCATCCATGCGCCCTCCGGCAGCCAGTGACCCACCGCCAGGAACGCGATCGGCCCACCCAGGACGATGCCCAGCGTGCCCGCCAGCATCATGATGATGGCCAGCTTGCCCAGGCGCAGGATGGCCGGCAGGTCGATCGTGACCATCAGGAGGAAGAGGGCCAGCGGCAGCAGGTAGGCCTTCATCCAGTCGTAGGTGGGTGAGGCCATCGGCGTGATGCCGAAGGTGGTGGCGAGCGTGGGGATGAAGTATGCGTAGATGACGGGCGGCGTGACGGCGAACACGCGTTTCAGAGTGGGCAGCCCGCTCGCCCAGAAGATGACGGCCAGGACCCCCGCCAGGAAGGCGAAGATCACCATGGGATCCTGGAGCAGCGGTTCACCGGGCATCGTTGCCGTGGCGCCTGGGTGAGCGGAAAGCCGTACGGGCGTGGCGGCCTGAAGGTGGGCGTCGGATGGGGGCGCGGTCAAGGAACGGCGCCGCCGTCGGCCCGTAGCTTGCGGTACGTTCATCGGCCGCACGTGTGCGCGCGAGCGCCCCAGCCGGGCCGGCAGCATTCCTCGATCTTCAGGACAATGAACGAATCGGCGCAGCGGTCCAGGGCCGCCCCCTCCCCTCCCGCGAATGAGTCCACCGAGGCCCTGCGCGCCAGTGAGCGCATGCTGGCGGAGGCCCAGCGGGTGGCGCACATCGGCAGCTGGAGCTGGGGCATCGAGAGCAATGTGATCACCTGGTCCGACGAGATGTATCGGGTGTACGGCCTGGAGCCTGGCGCGATCCCGGTGGACATGAAGGAGTTCCTCGGTCGTGTCCACCCCGAAGACCGTGAGCGGGTGGAGAAGGCCGTGGGCCAGGCGCTCGAGGCGGGCGTGGATTTCGAATTCCAGCACCGGCTGGTGCGGCCGGACGGGGAGGTCCGCTACTGTCTGGGCCGGGGCACCGCGGTGCGCGGCCGGGATGGCAGCATCGTGCGTATGGTGGGCACCGGGCAGGACATCACCCAGGAGCTGGAGAGCGCCGAGCGGGAGCGGACGCTCCAGGAGGAACGGGCCCGCCGCGCGGCAGCCGAGAAGGCCGCCCGGCGCCTGGCGGTTCTTGCCGAGGCCAGTGAGACGCTGGCCTCATCCCTGGAATACGAAACCACCCTCTCGAACGTGGCGCGGCTGGCGGTGCCGCGGCTGGCGGACTGGTGCGCCGTGGACCTCGTGGAGGCGGGGGGCGTGCTGAAGCGGCTGGCCGTGGCCCATCAGGATCCGGCCAAGGTGGAACTGGTGCGTGCGCTGGAACAGCGGTGGCCGGCGGCGCGCAATGCGGAGCACGGCGCCTGGAAGGTGGTGCGTACGGGCCAGGCGGAATTCGTGCCTGACATCCCGGACGAACTGCTGGTGGCCGCGGCCGTGGATGAGGAGCACCTGGCGGCGCTGCGGCAGCTCGGCCTGCGCTCACTGATCGCCGCACCGCTGCGTGCCCGCGGCCGGACGCTCGGGGCGCTCACGATGGTGCACGCGGAATCCGAGCGCAGCTTCACCGAGGAGGACCGCAGGCTGGTCCTGGACCTGGCGCAACGGGCGGCCATGGCCATCGACAATGCGCGCCTCTTGCGAGACATCGAGGAGGCACGCGGCCACATGGAGGAGCAGGCGGCGGAGCTGGAATCGCAGACAGCCGAGATGCAGGAGCTGATGGAGGAGCTGGAGGTCACGGCCGAACAGCTCCAGACGCGCAACGAGGAGCTGGAGGCCATCACGGCCGAGTCGGAGCGCGCGCGGGCCGCCGCCGAGGAGGCCAACGAGGCCAAGTCCCAGTTCCTGGCTGCCATGAGCCATGAACTGCGCACGCCGCTCAATGCCATCGCCGGCTACAGTGAACTGCTCCAGATCGGCATCCACGGCCCTCTGAATGACAAGCAGCTCGAGACGCTGCAGCGCATCCAGCGCAATCAGACGCGCCTGCTGGGCCTCATCAACGACGTGCTGAATTTTGCCAAGCTCGAGGCGCACCAGGTACACTTCGAGGAAGTCGATATTCCGGTGGCTGGCATGCTGGGAAGCCTGGAGCAGATCATCCTGCCGCAGGTGGCGGCCAAGGGAATAAGCTACGAGTATGTGGCCGCCGACCCCGGCCTGGTGGTACGGGGCGACCGGGAAAAGCTGGAGCAGGTGGTGCTGAACCTCCTCTCCAACGCCGTCAAGTTCACCCAGGAGGGCGGGTCCATAACGCTCTCGGCGGCAGCCACGGACGATCAGGTCCTGATCCGCGTTGCCGATACCGGCCGCGGCATTCCGGCCGATCGCCTGGAGCACATCTTCGAACCGTTCATCCAGGTGGACGCCCACCTGACCCGTGTGGCGGAGGGCGTGGGGCTGGGACTGTCCATCAGTCGTGACCTGATGCGCAAGATGGGCGGTGACCTCACGGTGGCAAGCCACCTGGGCGCCGGATCCGTGTTCACGGCCAACCTGCCGCGGGTGCCGGCGGCCGGCTGACCTCCATCCCCAGACATCCGAGGGAGCGTGATGGCGCGCGAAATTACCCTGGCCGCAATCCAGGCCGAGGCCGGCCCCGATGTGGACGCCACCGTGGAGCGGAGCCGTGCGCTCGTCCGGCGCGCCGCCGCCGCCGGTGCCGATCTGATCGCGCTGCCGGAGACGTGGATCCCAGGCTATCCAGCGTGGCTCGACGTGTGCCGCGACGCCGGCCTGTGGGGCCATCCGCCCGTGAAAGCGGTCTTCCGCCGGCTGGCGGAAGCGAGCGTGAGCGTGCCCGGTCCCGTGACCGACGCATTCGGGGCCCTGGCGCGTGAGTTGGCAATCGTCCTGGTGGTGGGCGTGAGCGAGCGCGTAGCCGCCGGTCCCGGCCGGGGCACCCTGTACAACGCCCTGCTCACCTTCGATGCCGACGGCCGGCTGGCCAACCATCACCGCAAGCTGGTGCCCACGTACACGGAGCGCCTGGTGTGGGGCAATGGCGACGGCGCGGGGGTGCGCGCCGTGGACACGGCGGCGGGCCGGGTGGGCGGCCTGGTGTGCTGGGAGCACTGGATGCCGCTGCCGCGCCAGGCGCTGCACGAGGCGGGCGAGGACATCCACGTGGCCTCCTGGCCGACCGTGAAGGAAATGAACCACGTGGCATGCCGCCAGTATGCCTTCGAGGGGCGCTGCTTCGTGGTGGCCGTGGGCGGTCTGCTACGCGCCGCGGAGCTGCCCCCGGAGCTGGAGGTCGATCGGCGGCTCGTGGCCGCTGCGGATGACTGGGTGGTACGTGGCGGCAGCGCCATCTACGGTCCGGACGGCGCCGTGCTGGCGGGCCCCGTATACGACGCGGAAGCCATCCTCACCGTAACGGTGGATCCGGGCCGGCTCCACGAGGAGGCCATGACCATGGATGTGGCGGGGCACTATGCCAGACCGGACGTTTTCCGCCTGGAGCGCGTGCCCGGCCCTGACCGGGTGGTGGAGCGCCCGCCGCCCGCGTAGCTTCGGGAATACCTGTTACCGGCACCCGTCACCGGACGAAGCCCATGTTGTCGACCTGTTCCCGCGCCGCGCTCGGCCTGGGCGCTGCCCTGCTGGTCGCGGGCTGCGGCGCCCGCGCCGTCGAGCTGCTCCCGAGCGACGCTCCCACTGTGCTGGCCAACCACACCATCGAGGCGCCCGACCCGTCCCGGGCCGGGCCCTTCGAGGTGGGCTACCTGACCTACGGCAGCGGCGAG
>Ga0214473_10002827_pt1 | contig 21261 bp, 20 predicted proteins | sample RVTome_7_FD_203509 | JGI IMG/M metagenome (GOLD analysis project Ga0214473, IMG submission 203509) | Soil microbial communities from uranium-contaminated site in the Upper Colorado River Basin, Wyoming, United States - RVT98D197 | ecosystem: Environmental > Terrestrial > Soil > Contaminated >... | reverse complement strand
CTTATTCTTTTTCTATCGCTTCTATCCATATATGTCGTTTCCAGACTTACCAATTCCAGATATGGAAGGGCATTCATAGCAATACGTGAAAATGAGGATTTGGCCAAGTCCATTGGGATAGATACTTTCGGACACGCCCTGGTGGCATTTGTTGTAGGTGCCTTCCTTGCCGGTCTGGCGGGAAGTTTCTATTCCCATTATGTAAGTGTTATCAGTCCTGAGCTATTCAGCTTTCAATATATGGTGACGATGTTGATAATGCTGTACATAGGAGGAAGAGGGACAATCATGGGACCTATAATCGGAGCGATGTTATTTACAGGTCTCCCTGAGTTTCTCCGTGTTTCAAAGGGGTTGAGGATGCCAATTTTTGGCCTTATACTCGTTTTCGCCATATTATTTATGCCCAAAGGCATCATGCAGCTGAAGGAAATGAGATGGCGAACAAAGAATAAGTGGTAAATGTCATGTCACTGTTGGACATTGAAGACCTGACGAAAAACTTTTCTGGCCTGGTTGCATTGAATGATCTTAATTTTCAGGTGAGAAAGGGTGAAATTTTAAGTATCATCGGACCTAATGGTGCTGGGAAGACAACCCTTTTTAATCTGGTAACGGGGTTTCTCAAACCCTCGAGAGGAAAAATAATCTATGAAGGTGATGAGATTACCGGTAGAAAAACAAATGATATAGCAAAAAAAGGCGTCATTAGGACGTTTCAGATAACGAAAGTTTTTCCAGTTTTAACTGTAATGGAAAGTATTAGAACCGCTCACCATCTGTCAACGAGATATGGGTTCTTTGCCACATTGGCCAATACATCGTCAAAGAAAAATGAAGAAAGAGAGATTCAAGAGAATTCGAAGAAAATTCTCAATTTTTTAAAGCTCCATAATGAAAAAGATGTCCTATCTGTCAATTTGTCTTATGGTCACCAGAGGCTTCTGGAGGTTGCCATAGCGTTGGCTGCCAAACCAAGATTGCTTTTACTGGATGAGCCAGCGACAGGGATGAACCAAGAAGAAATGAAATCCATCATGGAATTAATTTTAAAAATTCGGGAAATTGGAATCACCATTCTTCTCGTAGAACATAATATGAAAGTGGTCATGAACATTTCGGATAGAATTATTGTACTAAATTACGGTGTTAAAATTGCTGAAGGTTCTCCAAAAGAGATTCAGGGAGACAAGAAAGTTATCGAATCCTATTTAGGAAAAGGTTTTGCTTAATATGCTTCGGCTGACCGAAGTTCACACGTTCTATGGGAACGTTCATGCTCTGAAAGGGACATCCTTGTCTCTCCAAGAAGGTGAGATTGTGAGCCTCATCGGAGCAAATGGAGCTGGGAAGACGACTATGCTGAGAAGCATAGTAGGCCTTGTGAAGATTTCTTCCGGTATTATCGAATATCAGGGCGAAAAGATAACAGGACTACCGCCGGGTCATATTGTTAGAAAAGGACTCTCTCTTTGTCCACAGGGATGGAGAATCTGGCGTGACATGACCGTTTTGGAGAATGTCGAGATGGGTGCTTACCTGAGAAGGAGTAAATCTGAAATAAGGGATGATATGGATTTGGTTTTCAGTCTCTTTCCTGTCCTGAGGGAGAGAAGGCTGCAATTGGCGGGAACTCTCAGTGGTGGTGAACAACAGATGCTTGCGATCGGGAGGGTACTGATGTCAAGGCCTAAGACGATCTTATTCGATGAACCCTCACTGGGTTTGTCACCAATGGTGATAGAGAAGATCAGCGAGATCATCAAGGATATTCATGAAAGGGGGGTCACGGTCCTATTAGTCGAACAAAACGCTTTTTTGGCCCTCACCATGTCAAATAGGGCATACGTTTTAGAGACAGGGAGGATCGTGTTGGAAGGGAAAGCGCAAGAACTTCTCTCTAATGAAGCGGTAAAGAAGGCCTATCTGGGGGGTTAAGAAAAGAGGTTCTGGCAGGGAGGACGTATATGAAGGTTGCAGTCTTGGGTGGGGGTAATGGAGCCCATGCTATTGCTGCTGATTTGAGTCTTGGAGGAATAGCTGTCAAAATGTGGGAGCATCCCAAGTTTTCGGAAAAATTTCAAAGGACCTTACAATTGGGAAAGATTGAAATAGAAGGGGTAGCTCGGCAGGGAATCGCTGAGATAGCTGAAGTGACCATGGATCTTAAGAAAGCAATTAAGGGTGTAGATCTAATTATGGTTGTCATGCCAGCCTTTGGTCACGAAGAAATTGCCCGGTTGTGTGCACCTCTTGTGGAGGAAAGTCAGACGATCATACTGATACCTGGAAACGCAGGGAGCTTTGTCTTCATGAAAACTTTTAAGGAATTGAATGTAAGCAAAAATCTAACATTATGTGAGACATCAACGCTACCTTATGCGACTCGCCTGATCGGTCCCGCCCATGTAAAAGTCTTAATCAAAGCGCGGATTGTTCCACTTGGAGTTTTCCCTGCTAAGGGAACCAATAGGGTAGTGGAAAAATTTAAGTCTCTCTATCCGGAGACAATAGCTGCCAGAAATGTGATTGAGGCAGCCATTAATAATCCTAATCCGATTGTTCATTCGGCAGGAAGTTTATTGAATGCAGGAAGGATCGAATATTCAGGTGGGGAATTCTACTTTTACAAGGAAGGTTTGACTAAGGCTGTCGGGAACCTCATTGTAGCAATGGATGAGGAGAGGATTGCGATTAGCAAAGCCTTAGGTTTAAGAATTTATAGCACAGAGGAGACATCATCTGATAGCTTTCTAAATACGAGTATGGACGTCTTGTTTGGAAGTGGATCTCCACCGCGCTTGGAACTAGAACCGGCAGGCAAACAAAGAAGCCCTTCAAATTTAGAGGATCGATTTATTACAGAAGATGTTCCTTTCGGTCTAGTATTCATGGCCAGTTTGGGCAAGATGATCGGCGTTCACGTGCCTGTGATGGAGGCAGTTATTCGTCTGTTTTCGACCATTAATAAGTCTGATTATTTGAAGATGGGTAGAAATATGGAGAGACTTGGGATCTCAAATCTTTCCAAAGAAGCTCTTATCAAGCTTTTAGAGAAAGGGGGGGCACTATGATCGACTTTGAACAGAGGCTTAAGAAAGCAAGAGGTCTGATGGCAGAAAAGAACATGAATGCAATGGTTCTTTCAAGGAGGGACAACTTCTATTATATGACTGGAATACTTCAAATGCCTGGATCAGCAGTCATTGTTCCTATAGATAGGGATCCTGTTATCTTAGGCCTTTGGGTTGACCATGATAATATCGTACATCAATCCTGGATCAAGGACGTTAGAAGATACGTTTATCCAAAGATAAGCTTTTCTGAAATGGTGAGAAATGTTCTTGACGAAATGGGGTTGGCGTCCTCCATTATAGGAATCGAAAAGGTATGGAGAGGATATGGAATTGCTTTGGAAAACTTTGAACGACTAATGAAGGCACTCCCTAACACTCAGTTTGTTGACGCAAATGAGGTATTGAAAGAATTGAGGACAATAAAGGCAGAGGAAGAAATCGCCCTGTTGAGAAGATCTGCTCAGATTTCTTCTAAAGGGATGGAGGCTGCTGTAGAAGCCTTGAGAGAGGGGAAAACGGAGTTGGAAGTTGCGGCTGAGGCTGAATGGGCAATGAAGAAAGAAGGAGCGGAGAGGATAGCTTTTCAAACAATGATCGGTTCAGGGGGAAGAACAACATGGACTCATCCATTCGCCTCTGAAAAGAAATTGCAGAAAGGTGACCTGGTAGTGATCGATTTAGGTGCGGTCTACAAAGGATACAATTCAGAACTCAGCAGGACGACCGTTATTGGGGAAGCCACACAGAAGCAGAAGCAACTCATAGAGCGTGCTGTAGAGGTTCAAAAATTTATCGTCAATAATTTGAAATTCGGGATGAGAGCGAAGGAAATCGATGAAATCGCAGAGGCAAAGACTAAAGAAGTAAGGGCAGAAAAATTGCAATTCGTAGCTTTTGGAATAGGCCTTGATTCTTTTGAGGCTCCCGATTTCTCAAGGGACAAAACGATTGGTTTAGAAGGGAATATGGTTTTTACTGCAATAAATTGCCAGATTCGAATCAAGGAGATGGGCATCGCCAAGATTTCAGATACTGTATGGATGAGTCCAGAAGGCAAAGCGGTCTTTTTAACTGAAATCCCTAGTTTTGTGTTTCAATAACGGTCCATCGTTATGTAATAAGGGCCGGAAGAGGTGGTTACAAGGATGAAGCAAGAAATCAAATTAAAGATAAATGGGGAAGCCTATGAAGTTTATGTTGAGCCTTGGAAGAGTTTGCTTGAGATTTTGAGAGAAGATCTCGACTTTACTGGAGTAAAGTCAGGATGTGAGGAGGGTGAGTGTGGTGCATGTACCGTTCTTGTTGATGGTAAAGCTGTGAACAGTTGTTTAATGTTAGGGCCTCAGGCCCAAGGGAAGGAAATTCTTACCATAGAAGGACTAAAGGTAGAAGGAGGGTTACATCCTTTACAGCAAGCTTTTGTGGACCATTTCGCTGTACAATGTGGGTTTTGTACTCCAGGAATGATTTTATCTGCGAAGGCGTTGTTGGATAAAATCCCTCATCCTACAGAAGAAGAAGTGAGGGTGGCCCTCAGCGGAAATTTATGCAGATGCACCGGATACATCAAAATAGTAGAGGCTGTTTTGGCAGCAAGTAACAAGGAGAGATCTAAGTAACCACTACTTAGCCCTGGTTCTTGATTGGATCGCATATGAGTACAACAAATTTGGGGTCTCAGACGAAGCAGCCAAAGTTTGACTATTTAGAAGCCAAGACTACTAGGGAAACTTGTTCTTTCCTCTCCCAATATAAAGACAAGGCCAAACTAATTGCAGGCGGCACTGATTTGTTGGTGTCAATGAGGAAAAAAAAGATAACCCCATCCTACTTAATCAATATAAAAACTATTCCCAACCTTGACTACATCTCCTACGATGGAGAAAGCTTAAATATTGGTACGTTAGCTACTCTAAGCGAAATAGAAAATTCCCCCCTAGTTAGAGACAGGGCTCCAGTAATCTCTAATTCAGCTCACCAAATAGGCTCACAGCAAATTCGTAATTTAGGGACTGTAGGTGGTAATCTTTGTAATGCATCTCCTGCAGCAGACATGGCTCCCTCATTGATTGCATTAGGGGGAAAGGCAAAACTAAAGAGCCTTAAAGGTGAAAGAGTCGTGTCTCTTGAAGAATTTTTTATTGGACCTGGTGAGACTGTACTTCAATCTGATGAGATCCTTACTGAAATCCAGGTACCAAATCCCCCTCCCAATACACAAGGCGTATATCTGAAACTGCCAGCAAGAACGGCTATAGATCTCGCCGTTGTAGGAGTAGCCACTGTGGTTACATTAGATTCAAATCGCACCAATATAATCGATGTCAAAATAGTCCTGGGTGCAGTAGCTCCTACTCCAATTCGGGCCCGTGGGGCAGAGGGCATAATAAGAGGGAAGTTCGTTGAAGAAAATTTAATAGAAAAAGCAGCTGGAGTTGCCGCTGAAGAAGCACAACCTATCTCCGATATTCGGGGATCGGCTAGTTACAGAAAGGAAATAGTAAAGGTATTAACAAACCGAGGACTGAGACAGGCATTAACCTCTGCTTTAGGCAAGATTTAGTTATTTTCTTCCATTTGAATAGGGAAGGGTTGACAGTATGGAAAACCTCAAAGTAATTGGAAAGAATGTTCTGAGGCTCGACGCCGTTGAAAAGGTAACTGGAAAGGCAAAATTTGGTGCCGATTTCAAAATGAGTGGCATGCTGTATGCCAAGGTCTTAAGGAGCCCATATCCGCATGCTAGGGTTACTAGAATTAATACCTCCAAGGCAGAGACCCTCGGGGGAGTAAGAGCAGTTCTTACAGCCAAGGATGTTCCACCGATACCAATATCACCATTTTTGGGAGATCAATACGCTCTATGTAGCGGTGATATTGTTCGGTGTGTAGGAGATCCTTTGGCTGCTGTAGCCGCAGACAATATTAATATTGCTGAAGAAGCGATAGGGCTGATAGAGGTTGATTATGAAGAGCTACCTGCTGTATTTGATGCTGAAGAGGCTCTTAAACCAAACCCCCCCGTTATAGTTCATCCTGATCTTCCTAAGTATAAGGCTTTGACCACGTTACCCATTCGGCTTAATCCTGAAAGGCCAAATTGCTGCCAAACTTATAAGATTCGTATTGGAGATGTGGAGAAGGGTTTCCAGGATGCCGACTTGATTGTAGAGAGTAGATTTACCACTGCCAGAATACAACATGCTCCAATAGAGCCCCATGTGGCTATGGCCTGGTTTGAGCCTGATCGCAGCTTAACCATAAGATCATCCTGCCAACTGCCTCACGATGTGATGTCCAAGCTCAGTGAGTTCTTTAACTTGTCTCCATCTATGGTAAGGGTACTCTCACCCTATATAGGCGGTGGCTTTGGCGGCAAGGCATCGCTAAAGGCAGAAGCGATTGCTGCTTTGTTGGCTCAGAAGAGTGGGAGGCCAGTTAAGCTGGTCTACACAAGGGAGGATATGTTTGTTTTCGGTGGTCATCGACCGCCATATATTTTGGACATAAAGGACGGAGTGACAAAGGATGGTACGTTAATAGCTAGAGAGATAAGAATGATTCTGGCCTTGGGTGCATATAGCGATTTTGGAATATTACTTGTTAGAAGATCTCCTGCTGGAGCTGTAGGAACTTATCGGGTCCCTAATTTCAAGTTGGATTCTTATGGCGTTTACACTAACCTGCCTCTGACGTGCGCTCTACGCGGGTTTGGGAGCCCAGAAATCAGCTGGGCCATAGAGCAGCAGATGGATATTATTTCCGAAAAGCTAGGAATCGACTCAGTTCAGATAAGAAGGAAGAACATTTTAAATGAAGGAGATAGAGATGTCTCCGGAATGGTGACGCATAGCATTGGAGTGAGGCAATGTCTCGATAAAGTTGCGGAATGGATAGGGTGGGGTGGGAAAGCAGTGGAAGGGAGTAGTCGGTGGAGGAGGGGGAAAGGTATTGCTATTGGCAGCAAGTCTGTTATTGCTGGCTCTACATCAGTGGTTATTGTTAAGGTGTGGCAGGATGGGATGATTGAGGTTCGCCATAGCGCTACTCAACTGGGGCAAGGTATAGATACAACGTTAGCCCAGATCGCGGCTGAGCAGTTTGGGGTTTCTACAAACAGCGTTAAAGTAGTGAGTGGTGATACGGCTTTCTGCCCCTTCGATTTTGGGACAGCGGCCAGTCGTTCCCTGATCCACAACGGGAATGCCTTAATTTCAGCGTGTCAAGATGCTAAGCTGCAGCTTTTTAGGTTGGCGGCGCCAAAGCTGAAGACAGTGCCAGATGACTTAGTAACCGCCAATGGAGAGATCTATGTAAAGGGGTCAATTGGACGGTCAATTAGGATTACGGACTTATTCACGCCTTTAGGGATACCCCTTGAAGGAGGAGAGATAATAGGGAGGGGTTCATACACTGGTCCCATAATGGCGGAAAACCCTCAAACAGGGCAAAGTGAGAGATCTGTGTTTGATCACTCCTATACAGCGAATGCAGTAGAGATAGCAGTTGATGTAGAGACAGGAGAGATAAAGGTATTAAGGAGTTGCTTGGCTTGTGATGTTGGCAAGGCAATAAACCCAAAGATAGTCGAGGGGCAGATGGAGGGTGGGATTGGGATGGGTATTGGTACGACTATATATGAAGAGGTTGTATTAAATGAAGGAAAAGTGGTTAATGCAAGTTTTGTGGACTACCATATACCGACCACGATTGACATGCCAAAAGGAGGTGATTTTGATACCGAAACAATAATAGTTGAAGCTCCTGAACCAGAAGGACCCTTTGGAGCTAAAGGAGTAGGTGAATTGGTGCTTGTAGCGCCGGCACCAGCTATTGCAAATGCGCTATATAATGCAGTGGGGATAAGGATAAAAGACTTGCCTCTATCCAAGGAGAAGGTTTTGTGGGCTCTTAAGAAATTAGAACATAGTAAGTAAAATAGGATTAAGGAGGTATTGGCATGAATAACATAAAAAAAGGGAAAGGTTTCGGAGTGTTAATATGGAGAATTACTCTAACCTGTTGTTTGATCCTGGTCCTTCCAGGAGCGTTTGCTAGCGCCCAGGAGGCGAAGATCAGGATCGGTGCTGCAGTAAGTATGACGGGGACTTTGGCTAAAGAGGGTTCTCTTTTAAAAAAAGGTTATGAAACGTGGGCAGAGTGGGTGAATCAGCGTGGCGGGGTAAACGTGGGGGGAACGCCCAATAAGGTAGAAGTAATCTATTATGACGACAAAGGTGATGCCACCACGAGTGCAAAACTAACAGAAAAGTTGATTACGGAAGATAAGGTTAATCTGATTTTGAGTCCATACTCCAGTGGGATTGTAGCCGCCACCAGTTCAATTGCAGAGAAGTATGGTTATGTAACGCTTGCGCCTATGGCCAATGGGGATTTTCTTTATGAGCGGGGTTTCAAATATCTCTTTTCCGTGATTGCTATGGCATCCCAGGTCCACATCCCAATCGTTGAATTAGCCGTGAAGCAAACCCCAAAACCTAAAACCTTTGCGATGGCTGTATTAGACAATGCATACACACTCACTGTCGCGGAAGGTTTGAGGAAAAGGTCTCAGGAACTGGGGTTGCAGGAAGTCTACTACGGGAAATTTCCTTTTAACATGAGTGACTTTTCAGGGATTCTGACGACCATAAAATCAAAGGAACCGGACTTGCTATTCTTCGGAGGATTCTTCCCGCATGCCACGTCATTTTACCGCCAGGCCAAAGAATTGAACGTGAATTCAAAGTTATACACTACTACAGGAACTTCTAACCTTCCCGACTGGGTTTCAACTATGGGAAAGGATGGAGACTATGTACTAGCGGAGGAACATTGGAGCCCCGAAATGCGTTATAAGGGTTCCTTTTTGACCACTGAATCATTTGTCGATTACTGGGTGCGGAAACACGGGGAACAGCAGTTGAATCAGTGGGGTTCATCCGGTTTCGTAAGCGGCATTCTTATTCAACTCGCCATAGGAAAAGCGGGGTCCCTAGACCAAACCAAAATCAAAGATGCCCTTCGTACTATGGAGGTAGAAACATTCTGGGGGAAGTTCAAGTTTGATGAGAAGGGAAAGAATATTGCAGCCCGATGTGGAGTCACCCAGATCCAAAATGGGAAGAAGGTCTTAGTTGATCCGCCGCGACCCGGTGTTAAACTGATTTATCCTCCTCCATCCTGGAAAGAGAGATGAAGTGAGAGAAAGAGAAGGATAAGAAATGCTTGGCCAGTTTATTGCGAACGGGTTGCTCCAAGGTGGATTCTATGCCTGTATTGGTGTCTCGTTCTCCATCATCTTTGGTATCATGAGAATTATCAATTTAGCTCAAGGGACTCAAATAATCCTGGGAGCTTATGTAACGTATACCGTGAGCCAAGCTCTACGGATCGACCCTTTCTTTACTTTGCCAGTAAGCGTCATTGCACTTTTCATTCTGGGATACCTGGTTCAAAAGTATATTATTAACTTGGTGGCAAAAGGAGGATTAGTCATCACAAGTCTCATCACTTTCGGCTTGAACTTGATCCTCATCAATATCGCCCTCTTAATCTGGAGGGCTGATTTTAAGGGTACAAATCCATGGTACATGGGGATGAGTTTTCAAGCCATTGGGGTAACCATCCCTTATGTTCGCCTCTTGATTTTTGTGATTGCCGTCCTTTTTACGATATCCCTTGAACTCTTTTTCAGAAAGACTGCGACAGGAAACTCCATTCGGGCGACAGCCCTCAACCCGAAGGCTGCCCAACTCATGGGTATCGATATCGGAAAAACATATTGCCTCACGTTCGCCATTGGTTCTGCACTAGCAGGAGCCATGGGAACACTCTTTATCTTGGCCATGCCTATCTCTCCATTTACAGGTGGCGATTTTCTGATCATTCTCTTTTCGGTCGCTATATTAGGAGGTCTGGGATCTATCCGTGGTGCACTCTTTGCAGGGATTGTCCTTGGAATGATCGAATCATTTTCAGTGATGTTTATGGGCATTGAGTACCAAAAGATAATGCTCAACCTCTTCTATCTCCTGATCTTGATCTTTCTGCCAATGGGACTAATGGGGAAGCGCTTTTATGGCTAAGAGAGGGAGAAGAGGATGGTTTCTAATTGGAGGGGGGGTCTGCCTATTCCTTCTTCTTGCCCCGTTACTGCTGAGGGGCTATTGGGTCCGGGTCCTCACAAATATGTTCATGTTTGGGATCTTGGCGGAGAGTGTCAATATCATCGCAGGCTATTGTGGGTATCTCGCTTTGGGGAATATGGCCTTCTTTGGACTTGGCGCCTACACCGTGGCCGTTCTTATGACGAAGTTTTCCTTCTCTTTCGTTTCAGCTCTGATCCTGGCTGGCGTGGGGGCAAGTCTCTTCTCTCTGATCGTCGGCCTCCCAATCCTACGCCTCAAAAGTCAGTACTTTTTAATGGGAACGGTGGGGCTCCTCGAGCTTTTGCGGGAGATCACAACCAATATCTCCCTCACAGGAGGAGGGCAAGGAATTACGCTCCCAATTTTTCAAGGGGGAGCAGCCGCTGCTAATCACTTCTTCTATTACTTCATGTTTGTATTGATGATCATTTCCATTGTTTGCACATTCTACATTTCAAGAAGCCATTTGGGATATGCTTTTCGGGCCATTAAGTTTGACGAAGATGCGGCCTGCGTCATGGGAATCAACCCTACCCCATATAAAGCGGCAGCATGGGCCATCAGCGCATTTTTCACAAGTCTTGCTGGTGCAGGGTATGCTTATTGGATGAGCTATATTGACCCTGGAGAAGTTTACCAAATCGTTCCCTCCGTAAAGATGTATCTCATGATGGTTTTAGGCGGCGCCGGGACTGTATTGGGTCCTATTGTAGGGGCATTTTTCATAGAGTTCATTTCTGAACTCGTGTGGGGGAAGTTTCTTGAATTACATTTACTTATCTTGGGTCTCATCCTGGTCCTTATCGTCATTTTTGCACCAAAAGGATTTATGGATTTGTGGCAAAGGGGGTTTAGCGTTTCAAAGGTGATGGCGGGAATGAAAGAGAATAAGGTCGCATGATATGGTCATTCTTGAAGGGAGTCGGGTAACAAAGAATTTTGGAGGGCTTGCCGCTCTCAACGAAGTTGATTTTGAAATTGAGGAAGGTGAGATCTTTGGACTGATTGGACCCAATGGATCAGGTAAGACGACCCTTTTGAACTTGATCAATGGCGTCTTCCCCATCACGCATGGAGAGATTCTTTTCCGCGGAAAGCAACTTAAGGGCTTAAAGCCTCACCAGATTACACGACTGGGCATCGGCAGAGCTTTTCAGATCGTTCGGGCCTTTGAGGGAATGACTGTAAAGGAGAATGTACTTGTAGGGAGTTTATTTGGAGCCAAGAAGTGGAAGGATATTGGCGCGGGAATGAGAGAAGCAGAAAAGGTTTTAGATTTTGTAGGACTTGGACATAAGAGAGATTGCAAGATCTCCGAGATTACAATTGCGGATCGAAAGCGTATCGAACTCGCCAGGGCCTTAGCGATGAGTCCCAAACTCCTTCTCCTTGATGAGGTGATGGCGGGGCTGAACCCGCGTGAGGTTAACTATCTCATGGAGATGATTTTAGAGGTGAACCGGGAAGGAATCACCATACTGGTTATCGAACATGTAATGAAAGCGGTCATGGGGATTTGCCAAAGAATCATGGTCCTTCATCATGGGAGAAGGATCGCGATGGGTTCGCCTAAGGTGATTGCAGAAAACGAGGAGGTGATCAAGTCCTATTTGGGAGAAAGGTTCGCCCGGAAGGCAGCGGAGCGGAAGGGGATATAAATTGGGTGAAAGTCCCTTGTTGAGTATTGAAGGCCTTCAGGCAGGATATGAGGATGTCCCGGTTCTTTGGGACGTCTCTTTAGAGGTGGACAATAGGGAGATCATTGGTCTTCTGGGGAGCAACGGAGCGGGGAAGACGACTTTACTCAACGTCATTTCAGGGGTGATCCATCCAATGAAAGGAGAAATCTGGTTTCTGGATGAAAAGATCACTTCTTTAAATCCAGCGAGGAGAGTCAGGAAGGGTATTACACAGATTCCTGAAGGGCGCCTTCTCTTTCCGGGCCTAACCGTAAAACAGAACTTACGATTAGGTGCTTTTGCCAGAAGGGATAAATCAAATTTCGAAAAGGACTTAGAGGCGATCTTCCAGCTATTCCCTACGTTGGCTGAGAGAAAGGAGGGGCTGGCAGGCATCCTGAGTGGTGGAGAGCAACAGATGTGCGCCATTGGTAGAGGGTTGATGGCAAGACCAAAACTCCTTCTCATTGATGAACTTTCCTTAGGGCTTGCTCCCCTCGTTGTGGACCATATTATGGATGCCTTGAAGAAAGTTTATCGAGAGATGAATTTGACTATAATATTGGTCGAGCAGGACGTACAGTTAGGGCTCGAATTTTCTCATTGGGCCTATGTTTTGGAGACCGGCCGCATTGTGAAAAAGGGAAAAAGCGAGGATCTGGCAAAAGATTCAGAGATTCGAAGAAGTTATCTTGGAATTTAAATTATAGAGGAGCGAAACCTACTAATGCAATTAAAGGACATATTGTGGAAACAACTATCGGAACTGTTGTCGAACGAGAGACCCTCCGTCAATTACAAAACAGTGGCTGGTTAGAAAGAAGTCGTACCGATTAAAGAAATGAAAGGAGAAAGAAGAGCTTGGAACTTCGTACAAGTATAGGCGCCATTGTTGAGGGAGGAACCTCTGTCAACTACAAAACCGGTAGCTGGCGGGAATTTCGTCCCTTTTTTGTGGCCAGGCTTGCCCCTTGTAGGGAAGCTTGCCCTGCGGGGATCGATATTGCCCATTTTCTATGGGAGGTGAAGCAAAAACGTTACGATCAGGCATGGAAAGTGATCATGAAGGAAAATCCTCTTCCCAGCGTTTGTGGTCGAGTCTGTGGCCATCCCTGCGAACAGGCATGTAATCGTAATGAACTTGACGAACCATTGGCCATCTGTTCGCTAGAGAGATTTGTGGGCGACTATGGTCAGAAGAATAGCATGAGTGTTCCTACCCCAAAGGGACAAACAATGGGAATGGTTGCCATTGTGGGTTCTGGGCCTGCAGGATTATCCTGTGCTTACCACTTGAGACTGCTTGGCTACGGAGTTAAGGTGTTTGAACGGGCGACTTTGGCTGGAGGCATGTTGAGGTGGGGCATCCCTGACTATCGACTTCCGAGGACGATTCTGGACAAAGAGATTGAGAGGCTTCAAGACATGGGGATAGAGATTCAAACCAACGCTTCTATAGGCAGGGAGTTTCTTACTGAGGGCCTAAAGGAATTCAATGCCATTTTTCTAGCCTTAGGCGTCTCAAAAGACTTGAGCTTGGGTATTCCGGGTGAGGGTTCCCCAGGAGTCATTTCAGGACTTGATTTTCTCAGACAGACCAAAGAAGGCAAGAACCCTCGGCTGGGAAACCGAGTCACAGTGATTGGTGGAGGGAACACGGCAATTGACGTGGCTCGCACGGCCCTCAGACTAGGGTCAAAACCCTCTATTCTCTATCGAAGAACCCGCTCTGAAATGCCTGCAGTGGCAGAAGAAGTTGATGAGGCTTTAAAAGAAGGAGCGAGTATCGAATTTCTTACCTCTCCCATTGCGATCACAAGACGGGAGAGAAATGGGATGCGAATGGAATGTGTGAGAAACCGTCTAGACAAAATCGGTCCGGATGGAAGGAGGACACTCATCTCCATCTCAGACTCCAATTTCTCTATCGACTCAGATACAACTATTGTCGCCATCGGGGAAACGATTGATCCCGAATGGAAAGAAGCGTGGGCTACTGTGGATGAATGGGGCATAACTTCGATTCCAGGTGTATTTGCTGGAGGTGATTTAACCGGAAGTCCTCGTACAGTCTCCCATGCTATTGGTTCAGGTAAGAAAGTTGCCATGGCCATTGATACCTTTGCCCGCAAATTGGATAAAGGTTTTACCAGGCCGATTCTCTTAGGGAGCCTCGGAAGCTTATCCATGGCTCAATGGATGGATCCTTCTTCAGTAACTCATCGGAACAACGAAGTCGTCAAATATAAAGATTTGAATCACTATTATTTTGAACCTATGTCTCGGCAAAGGATGCCCCAGGTTTCCAATAGAGCAATGAGAATCAATTCATTTGAAGAAGTTAACCTCGGTTTCTCTAAGGAGGTAGCTATACAGGAGGCTGAAAGGTGTTTTCAGTGTGGTATATGCAGTTATTGCGAAAACTGCTACATTTTCTGCCCTGATAGTGCTGCTAAAATAGTAGATCAGCACAAAGTAGTTGAAATCGATTACGAATTTTGTAAAGGATGTGGAATCTGTGCATACGAATGTCCTTCCCATTTTATTGAGATGGTTCGAGAGGAAAAATAGTGAAAAAGATGGAAATCCTTGAAGGGTCAATGGCTGTCGCCCTGGCCGTCAAGGCCTGTAGGCCGGGAGTTATCTCGGCTTACCCGATTAGCCCTCAGACTCACATTGTAGAAACCCTCGCAAAGATGGTGGCAGACGGCGAATTGAATTCAGAATACGTGCTATCTGATTCCGAATTTTCAGCGGCCTCTATCATTTACGGTGCCAGTGCAGCAGGTGTCCGAAGTTACACAGCATCTTCTTCTCAAGGTTTATTACTGATGACGGAGGTTATCTATAATGCGGCAGGGACGCGTCTTCCCATGGTTTTGACTGGGGTAAACCGGGCGATTTCGGCTCCTATCAGCATTCAGGTTGATCATCAAGATACCCTTTCTTTGAGAGACTCAGGCTTAATTCAATTCTATGTGGAAAGTGTTCAAGAAGCCTATGACATGCACATCCAAGCCTTTCGAATTGCAGAGGAGGATGACATTTTACTGCCCGTAATGGTCTGCATGGATGGATGGGTTCTCACCCATTCCTATGAGCCTATCGAACTCATTGACCAAGAGGTTGTTGATGCTTTCCTGCCGCCGTATCACCCAGTTCGATACCTTGATCCCGAGCATCCTCTCACCTTTGGGTCTTATGCAGAGGACAACATCCTTATGGAGTTAAAATATATGATCCATGCAGCGATGAATCGAGCGAAAGAAAAAATCAATATTATCTCTTCAGATTTTCACCGAATCACTGGCCACTCTGGCGCTGGACTCATTGAAACTTATCAGACCGAGGAAGCAGATATTATACTAGTGGCCATGGGTTCCATGGTGGGAACTATTAAAGAAGCCATTGATGCGATGAGGACCGATGGAATTCCCGTAGGGTTGATTAAGATTCGATGTTATCGCCCCTTCCCGGCCGAAGCTATTCTTAGTCATTGTCAAAATGTGCAGGCAGTTGCTGTCCTAGATCGCGGTTTCTCTATGGGATGCGAAGGGCCCTTGTCCTTGGATGTAAAGGCCACCTTATCCAATTTAGAAAAGCCTTTAATCTTCAGCTACATCGCCGGCTTTGCTGGAAGAGAAGTTACAACCGAAACCATCCGGAAAATTACGATAAAAACGATGAAAGCCACAGAATCAAATCAACCCTTAAGAGGAAGCGAGTGGGTTGATTTGAACATTTCAATTTTATAGGAAAGAGTATGATTGCTGGTTCAGAAGGCCAGGAGCTTTTTGCCCCTGGTCATAGGGCGTGTCCAGGCTGCAGTGAAGCCACGGCAACACGGTGGATTTTGAAGGCTACGGGAACCAATGTCATCATAGTCTCTCCCACAGGGTGCTTGGAGACATTTACATCACCTTACATGTTTTCTCCTTGGAGAGTGCCCTGGATTCATCCTCTTTTTGAAAATGGGGCTGCGGTAGCTTCAGGCATTGAGGCTGCGCTCAGATATAAACGTCGGGAAGATATCAAAGTAGTGGTAATTGGGGGAGATGGGGCCACTTTTGATATTGGTCTTGGAGCTCTATCTGGAATGTTTGAGCGAGGTCATCCCATTCTTTATATCTGCTACGACAATGAAGCTTATATGAACACAGGTATTCAACGCTGTAGTTCGACACCCCTTCTTGCTTCTACTACGACTCAACCAGTTGGTCGCCTGTCTTGGGGCAAAGATCGGCCCAAGAAGAATATGCCCGCCATCGCAATAGCCCATGACATTGATTATGTAGCTACTGCCTCTGTTTCCTATCCGAAAGACCTTTACAATAAGGTTAAGAAAGCGCTGAGTATAAAAGGACCGTCGTATATTCAGGTACACACGCCCTGTTGTACTGGATGGGGCTTCCCACCGGAAAAGACCGTTGAAGTTGGTCGATTGGCAGTAAACACGGGGTTAGCTCCTCTCTTCGAAATGGAGGCAGGAGAAATCATCTCCGTCGGCAAAATAAAAGAAAAAGTCCCCGTGGAAGATTATCTGGTTTTGCAGGGCCGCTTTAAACATTTACTCCAGAGCCAAGAAGGAAGGAGAGAAGTAGCCAAAATACAGCAGATCGCAGACCGAAATATCGAAAGATTGGGCCTCCTTTAAAAGAGGAATGGTGAGAGAGTACCGATGAAAAATTCTAATCCTCAAGATTCGGCGATTGAAAAAAGAATCTTAGAACAATTTCGTTTGGATGGGAAGATAGCTCTCGTGACCGGCGGGGCTAAAGGGCTAGGAAAGGCAATCGCTATCGCTTTGGCTTCAGCCGGTGCCGATATAGCTGTGGTTAGCCGTCATCCTAACCCAGAAACGGAAAACGAGATACTGACACTTGGACGGAAATACTTTCATCTTACTGCTGACTTGTTGCACCGGGAACAAACTCGCACGGTCATACCGGCGGTTGTCGAAAAGATGGGTGACGTCAATATCCTCGTAAACAACTCGGGAATTATACGGAGAGCTCCCGTCATCGATTATTCAGAAGAAGATTGGGATGCCACTCTTGAAATCGATTTGACTGCCGCTTTTCTTCTCTCTCAGGCTGCTGGCCGAATCATGCTGAGAAAGGGAGGAGGAAAGATTATCAACATTGCCTCCATCCTATCCTTTCAAGGTGGGATCAACGTGGTAGCTTATGCCGCGTCCAAACACGGAGTTACAGGGCTGACCAAAGCCCTTGCGAACGATTGGGCAAGCAAGGGGATCAATGTCAATGCGATCGCCCCTGGCTGGTTTGTCACCGAATTGACTGATGGTATTCAAAAGGATCCTGAACGCTCCCAATCGATCACTGGACGGACACCAGCTGGTCGGTGGGGAAATCTCGCGGATATCGCAGGTATCGCAGTCTTTTTGGCCTCCTCTGCATCAGATTTTATTCACGGTGTGACAATACCTGTGGACGGGGGCTGGATGGCGTGGTAAGCATTAGATCATTTAAGCACTATGTTTATTTCGTTGATCGCCCTTTGACAAGAGCCGAAATCCACTCTACATGATAACTGCGGTTGTATCTGATCCGGCCTATCCTTCAGTTTCTAAAGTTTCGACTATCGAAGCTATAGATAGCCACTAATATATAAGGTTCTTAACGAAAAAAGGAATAAATTGCGTGTTTCCAGAGTTAAACAACTTGGCAGATTTATTGAACATATCTTTAATGGAGGTGAGAGATCTTGGGAACATATGAGGAAAGAAAGATTAGTTTAGTCCGTGCTTCCGTAGTCCAAGATTACCCAATCATTTTTGATCGGCAGGCGACAATTGAGAAAGTCCACTCTCTTGTTAAAAAGGCAGCTGGACAAGGAGCTAAGCTTGTTGTAATGCCAGAGGGTTTTGTGTCGGCGTATCCCACTGGGTTAGACTTTGGGGCTCGCTTTGGCCTAAGGCTACCCAGGGGGCGGGAGGATTTCAGGCGTTACTATGAGAGTTCAGTAGATATACCCGGAACTGCTTGCGACGCTCTTGGAAAGATAGCTTGTGAATTCAAGATCTTCTTGGTGATAGGCGTCATCGAGCGAGATGGTGGGACGCTTTATTGCACGGTTCTCTTCTTCTCACCAGACGGGAGACTGATGGGCAAGCATCGAAAACTGATGCCCACGGGTATGGAGCGTTTAGTCTGGGGGTCTGGAGATGGTTCAACTATGCCCGTATTCAATACGCCGCTGGGAAAGATCGGGAGTGTCATCTGTTGGGAAAACTACATGCCTATGCTTCGAATGCACATGTACTCTCAAGGAATCCAACTTTACTGTGCCCCTACTGCAGACGATCTGGACACTTGGCTGGCGTCAATGCGCCACATCGCCATAGAAGGACGCTGCTTTGTCCTCAGTTGCTGCCAGTACCTTACCCGGGCTAATTGTCCAGAGGATTATGATACCATCCAAGGTAACGAGCCGACTACGGTCATAATGCGCGGTGGTAGTTGCATCATTGGTCCTCTGGGACAGATCTTGGCTGGACCCAATTTTGACGGACCATGCGTGTTGACCGTAGATTTGGATCTGAATGAAATTCCTAGGGGTAAATATGATTTTGATGTAGTCGGGCACTACGCGCGGCCAGACATCTTCCGTCTTTGCGTCAACACCCGTCCAATGCTCCCTGTGGTTACTATATCGGGTGACTGTCATGAGTCATTTAAGGACCATCAATAATTGCTGGAGAAGGTCGCCGCTCTATCCGCATATTAATAAGCGCTTGCAATCGCTGTAGCAACATAGAATAATCTAGATAACTCAATAACTCACCTTTATTTTCTTTAACACTAGCATTTCGTTTTAAAGGTTTTGGTAAAAAAGTTATATGAAATGTTGATGGTCTTTTACAGGGGTAATCGTTTTATACCCCCACACGATAAAGTCATCTTCAGTAGGTAATCAAGAATGGAAAAAACAATCGTCACTACTTGTGCCTTGGATTGCCCCGATAATTGCGGGATGCTTGCTGAGGTAAAAGACGGCCGTATCATCAGGCTAAAAGGTAATCCTGAACACGGCCATACCAAAGGGTTCCTATGTCAGAAGGGTTATAAATATCTAAATCGGGTCTATAGCTCTAACCGAATATTGTCCCCATTGAAAAGGAGTAATGATGGTTGGAAACGAATTAGCTGGGACGAGGCTCTGAATACCATAGCAGAGAAAATTAGATTCTTTCTTGAGGTCTATGGAAATGGATCCATTATGCACTTTCAGCGCAGTGCTTCCTGGGGAGCATCAAAACACCTTGTTAGAAGGCTTTTTAACCTCATGGGCGGCGTCACCGGGACCAAGGGGTCCCTTTGCGCGGGTTCGGTCATGGCCGCCCAACAGTCAGATATGGGAGCTCGTTTGGGGAACGACCCCGAGGACGTTTTGAACAGCAAGGTAATTATTATCTGGGGAAGGGATCCAGCCAAAAGTTCCATCCATTATCTCCCGATCCTTAAAAGGGCACACCAAAAAGGCGCGCGTTTAATTCTCATCGATCCTGTCCGCACAAAGACCGCCTCCATATGCGATGAACATATCGCCCTCTACCCAGGTAGCGACGGTCACTTAGCTATAGGCATGGCCAAGAAAATCTTGGAGATGGGGCTCATCGATTCGAGCTTCGTTAAGGACTATGCTTTGGGGTATGAGAAATATGTATCGCTAGTCAGTTCCTTTTATATGAAAGAAATCTCGGAAAGGTGTCGCCTTGAACCAAAAGAAATAGAAAGGTTAGCCCTAACCTACGCTGAGAATAAACCCGCCTCCATCCTTTTGGGCTACGGGATAAACAAGTGGGTCCATAGTCCCGAGATGATCCGACTAATAGACGCCCTGGGTGCTATAACGGGAAATATAGGTAGGTCGGGAGGAGGAATCAACCACGGTTTTCAAACACGAAGGCTTTTTGACCTGAAAGTCCTCGCACCTGTGGCAGCAAGATATCGCCGAGAAATACCAGAACCTGTTCTAGGCCAGGGCATACTGGATGCTGCCGACCCTTCCATTAGAATGATCTGGATAAACGGTTCAAATCCGGTAGTATCGTGCCCTAATTCTTATAAGGTCATTCGGGCACTGAAGAGCCTGGATTTTATAGTAGTGGTAGATCATTTTATGACCGACACTGCTGATCTTGCCCATATCTTCTTACCAACCACCACCTTCCTGGAAGAAGAGGACATTGTGGTTAGTTGGGGGCATAACTGGATCGGCCCGGTCAACGAGGTAATTGAGCCCTAGGTGAATGTAAGTCCGATTTCCATATCATGCAGGAATTGGCTAGGAGACTGGGACTGGGAAATGAGATGGCCGGGAGCACTCGGGAATGGTTAAAGAGGCTGCTTCAACCTATGGAAAAGGCAGGAATACACTTGGAGCAGGCAATGCAGTCGCCGGTTCGATGTCCATTGGCCCCCATGGTTGCCTTCTCGGATAGGAAATTTTTGACCTCCTCAGGGAAATTTGAATTTATTGATACCTTCTTTGAAGAGGGAAAAGGAAAATATCCCTATCACCTTTTGACAGTGCTGGGGGAAAAGTGGATAAATTCCCTGATCCTAGAAGAAGAACATCCAAAGATACCACAGGCTTTCATCAGTCCTAACCTGGCAGGAGAGAGAGGAATCGCGAATAAATCAAAGATATTGATCAAGTCGTCAGTTGGGGAGTTGGTTGCGGAGGCAAATTTTTCTAATGATGTCCCGGAAGACACCTTAGTGCTCCCTCATGGGACATGGCTCAAGAGAGGAGGCGCCGCCAATCAATTGACAGAAGATCTCGTTTCAAGCTCAGGATATATGGCAGCCTACTACAGCACCACAACCTCTGTTGGGCCTTCAGAGGATTAAATTCAGATTGCGTAAAAATGATGACATAAAAAAATGTGACTCTCAAGACTACTGGCTAGGTATACGAGATATCTGAATCCAGCAAGCGTATAGCGTTAGGTCAAGCAATATCACAAATTAAACCTCATTGAAACGGCAGTATAATTATTGAAAAAATTATCTGGCCCTCAGGATCAGGGCTATTAATCGTGAAATACGGGTTGTAATATACACCTTTTTTAAATGTTTTGGAAGCGAAAGTTACAGGAAGAAGTCTTCGGAGGATTATAGGGTCCGATTGGCATTAAATCAACACTCAGGAATACTTACTCTCTTTGATTTTCGCCTATTTCGTAGTAAATCGAGTCGCCAAAAATACGGGTTTGAATCTTTCCTTCTTGGATCAAAGGTTTAATGTATCGATCCAGTTCATTCTGTGATATTCCCATCCCTTTTGAGAGATCAGATAGGGAAAGAGGTCTTCTTTTCAAAATCT
>Ga0214473_10002826_pt1 | contig 21269 bp, 23 predicted proteins | sample RVTome_7_FD_203509 | JGI IMG/M metagenome (GOLD analysis project Ga0214473, IMG submission 203509) | Soil microbial communities from uranium-contaminated site in the Upper Colorado River Basin, Wyoming, United States - RVT98D197 | ecosystem: Environmental > Terrestrial > Soil > Contaminated >... | reverse complement strand
AGCAAACCTCGTTCGGTGTTCCGCATTCGGGCTGAAGACCTTGACTTTCTCCAAATTGCGTACTTTGGAAAAAGCGAGGATATGATTGGCCGCCTGAAGCCCAGAGCCAAATAGACCAAGCACATGGGCGTCTTCCCGGGCCAAATATTTCGCACCCAGCGCGCTCGTTGCAGCGACACGCATCGCTTGCAGGTAACCATCCTGGATGATCGCCAGCGGCTCACCGGTCTCCAGGCTGAACAGTTGTACAAGGCCGACAAATTTCTTTCCTGGCGCAGCGGCTACTTTTTCCTGGCGAACCAACCCCGCAACCTTAGGAAAATGAACAACGTCGGAGGCAATCCGAAGCGCCATTACGCCACAACGCGGCACCGCGCCGTTCATGGTCTTGAGTCGATAGGAAATGGCCGACTGTTCCATCGAGACATAGGTGTGAACCCTGATCTGATTGACCGCTATCCCTCGTCCGAGGTCTTTAAACGCGTCCTCCAACACGTCGAGGCAGTCGTCCATGGTCAGAACCTTCTCAACCTCTTCGTTGTTCAATATTAGAGTCATGGCCGCTCCTCCACGCTTTTCAAACTACGGTGTAACGTCGTTCGGCACCGGCACCAGAGGCGTTGCGATCGGCTCAGTAGAAACCTGCGGCTCATCTCCCTGTTGGCGTACCAATACCCAGCGGAGCCAATTTCGATCATCGCGCTTCGGATAGTCTTCTCTGATATGGCTCAGGCGACTTTCTTGGCGCACGCGGGAAGCGAGGAAAATAAGCTTCGCAGCGTCGACCATCGCCTTGGTCTCCCGAAGTCGCACAAAACCATGGGTATGAGGCGCTTTGGTTCTATTGAGCTTTTCCTCAACCTTTCCCAACTCCCCGAGGGCGGCTGATAATCTTGTTTCGCTCTTAAGAATGGAGAGATCGTAACGAAAGATCAATTTTTGAAGCTCGAAGAGAAGCCCTTCCTCCGCCTTCTCATTTACCTCATTGGCATCACCAACGCCTTGGCGAATCCGTTCCTTAAATGATTCGGCCTCCGACTCACTAACCGCAGGGACCTTCACTTCCTGTGCAAGGGCGGCCGCGTTACGCCCGGCAATCCACCCCGTCCCGTTGCAGGCGCCAATATGAAAACCGGCGAAATGGGTCGCGCAGCTCGCCTGCGCCAGGCCCGCAGCAAACAGCCCTGGCACGCTCGCACGGCAACCAGAGTCGGTCTTAATAGCCATTTTAGTCATCTGGTAGAACGGATAGTACTCAGTCCTGCCAAACATATCGATGCGCGCTCGATTGCCGAGTTTTTTGTAGAAATAATCCATCCAGGCCACCGAGCTGTGAAGGTATTCTTCTCTCTTCTCTTCGGGAATGAGCGACATGTCGAGATAAAGAGGTGCGTGGCCCGCTTTCTTTTCCATGACCATCGCCTTACTGATAAGCTGGACGTCGGCCTCGTCCGACCAATCAGGTTCGTACTTTTCCATGAAAGCCTCGCCTGCGGTGTTGACGAATCTCGCGCCGTCCTGGATGGCAAAGGTAATACCCTCGAAGTAAAATTTAGGTGTCGACGGCCTCAGGTATCCAAATTCGGCATTGGTGACAGTCGCCCCAGCGTGATACGCGAGGATCGGGCCGGTTCCGGTAAGATCACGCGCGAACCCGGCCCGGAAGGTCACGCTGTTGGTCGCGATGACGGTCGCCTTGGCGCGCAGGATATAAAACTCTCCGGTTCGCCCGTCAATTCCCACCGCACCTCCGATATTTCCTCGCTCATCTTTTAGGAGATCAGTGACGAAAATACGCTCGGCAAACCGGATCTCTTCCCGCTCCAGCGCCTTGCGCAAAACCCAGCAGAATTCGAGGCCGCCGCCGATAGGCTTGAGCACTTTCGTAATGCGCAGGCCCCGGGTGGGGCGGCGGACGAACTTTCCGTTCTCCTTAGGGAACTGGAGCCCCATTTTCTCAAGCTCAAGCATCTGCTCGTATGACAGCGAGAGAACCTCTCGGATGAGTTCTTGCTCAGCGATCCACTCGTTTCCTTGAACGATATCGCGAACACAAGCGTCCAGGTCGTCTTCAGGCGTAACCACCACCATCCAGGCGTTGGAAAATGCGGTGTGCCCGGTTCTTCCGACCATGTGAGCATCGAGCAAAGTGATCTTGCCTGACGGAAAATGCCGTCGCGCGCTCAAGGCCGCCCAAAGTCCTCCGGCTCCTGCGCCAATAACCAACACATCCGTATCAATCAGTTTGCCGATTTTTTCCAGCATGAGACCTCACCATGGAAGGGGGCGACGGCGGACAATAGGATGAACATCAATGCATTGCTCCGGGCAAAATATTTCACAATTGAAGCACGTCACGCAGTGCTCCGGGTATTTGATGACGGGGAACTCTTTTTCTCCGTTTTGCTCCATATGGATCACATCCGCGGGACAAACCGGATCACAGAGCCCGCAGCTCGTGCACTTATCGAGATCGATATCGACGATCATTTTCTCTATTCTAATCCGAGTAGTTTAGCGGCGGTTTCGCCGAGAATCCCGTTCTTGACTTTTTCGTCGAGATCCAGGTTTTTCACCGCAGCGATATATTCTCTAAGTGCTGTCATGCCTCTTCCGGTATCCGTGCTTACTCCCGTGAAATCCTGCGGATAATCGGTCGCAAATACCAATTGCTCCGGCTTGATACCCAACAGAGCACAGTGCAAAGCGGTCAAGCCACCCTCAAAACCGGAAAGATCAAAATAGATCATGTTGAAATAATCATCGAAGGGCCTCTTGAGTGTTCCAAAACGGTACGCTTTGGCCACGAGCCTGTCTTTGACGGACGCGATGCCGCCGCCGAAGTGCCCGATAACAAATTTGAGATTCGGGAAGCGCTCCAAAATCCCTCCGGCAATAATCCGCGTCGTGGCCAGCGCGAGATCCATTTCCCTGCCAATAATTCGGCCCAGATCATAGTCCTTAACTAGATCGTAGCCTTTGGGAACCATAACCGGGTGGACGAAAATCGGTACGTTGAGCTCGTTCACCTTGGCATAGAAATCTCCTAGCTTCGGGGAATCCAGAGGCAGACCATGGACCTGCGAAGTTATGGTCACTCCATGAAGACCTAATTTGTGCACCGCCCGATCGAGTTCGTCGAGCGCCGGCTTTCCTTCCAGGATCGGCGCTTGCGCGAGGCCGACGAAGCGGCCGGGGAATTTTCTTTGCAACTCGCCGAGCCTTTCATTGATGAGCTGGCATTCTTCTAAAGGAGCAGTCCAACCCAGAAGGCAGGAAAGCACCGACACGTCGACGCCCGCCTCGTCCATGTCCTTGAGCTGGGCTTCAGGATCGTAGAGCTTCGAATGCATGGTCAGGCTCGGGACTGCCCCATCGCTCGCGAAAACCACCTTTTCAGAGTAGAGCCCCTTTTTCTTTGCCAGATCGATGGGCACATAATGATGCTGGAAATCGACGATCATATTTTCTCCTTTTGAAGTGAAACCAATGCTCAGAGAACGGTATCGCAAAACCGATATCGTTAGGTTCTATAATCCAAACGGAGATCGAAAATTGTTGATGCAGATGAAGTGCTCAGTCTCGCATTCAGCCTGTTCGACAGTCTCGGCCCCGTTAATTTCGTGCGTGGCATACATGTCCTTAGTGGATTTGTTATCCTACCGGCTGGTATTTTTCTCAGCTATCTCTATGAGAGCTAGATTTATAATTGCTTGAGAATCAAAACCCCTTGTGTCTGGGCGACTAACTGCTATTTCCTCCAATATATTTCGAATCCCCTGTTGTGAGGGACGGAAGTCCCGAGCATAAAACTCCCGAAAATACTGGTATGCCCCCTGTAGTATTGCCTCATCCTGTAGTTTTAAGTATTTAGAAATTACCTTCTTTGTCAGTTCTCTGTTTTTTATCCCAAACTCTGTTGCTTCCATGATCGCTCTAATTATGCTTTCGGCCGTTCTAGCCTCTTTGTCTATGTAATTCTGATTCATTGCCAAGGCGGTATGTAGCCAGTCCATGTTATCTTTCACCACGGTTGCAATCAGTGGGAACCCGAGCCTCCTCGCCTCGAGATTAAGCGGTAGTGACATTGCGGTCGCATCTATTGCCCCCTTCTCCAATGCCGCCAGCCTCTCACCGGATCCGCCTACCTGCAAATAAGAAACATCCTCAGGGTTAATTTTCGCTCTCTTGAGAAGCAACCGAATAATACTTTCAGATTCTGCACCACGGCGGCTAATGCCTACGCGCTTACCCTTTAAGTCTGCTATCCTCCTAATTGAATCCCTTTCTTTGGGCGCAGCAAATATCTCGTAAGGAAGGACGTTATTGAACGAAAGAACCACCTTTACTTCGGCCCCTGCCGCACTTGCTAGTACAATCGGATTGCCTCCAACTCCAACTGCTTGCAGCTCGCCGGCAATCAATGCTTGCATTAATGTGGGACCTCCACGAACATACAAAGTCTCGGACTCTAACCCATATTTCTTGAAGATCTTTTGATCATGGGCAATCCAGATTGGAGCAAAAGAAATGTCAGCTGCCGAATAACCGATTCTCACACGAGGAGCATTTGATTGAGACCAACATCGGCCAGCGATTACGAGTTGGATCGACACAAATAATCCAAGTTGGATCAATAACAAACTTAAAAATGCCTTCATTTCTTGGATACCTTTCTAAACAGAGGCTTCACTAACCTCGACCCGAAAGCAGTATTCAGGAGTTATTATCCTGCAAAAACCATTCTTCTGGCAGTTCACGCCCTAGTCCTCTTGTCTTGGCCAATTCATAGACTTTCGAACAAACAGCTGCGAATTCTATTCCCACACCAACATCGCCTGTGTTACAGCCGTAGAGTGTAATCTCTCTATCATCTAATCTGGCTGGCTCTTTCCCTGATATTATTTCCGCCAGTCTGCAGACTTTATCCTCGTACACCGTCGATAAAGGTGGACTTTCAAATGGAACTTGTTCGTCCCCCATCGTAAAAAAAAGCGGGGCTTGCGTCTGACGCACCGCGATTACTCGCACTCTTTTCAGAGTTGTCTCGTCTATCGCGTCACCGCTGATAGAGTTTATATGGGATCCTCTAGGGATCCTCACACCATCAAAGACCGGGGATCTGGAGTTTGTCGCTTCGTATACTATATCAGCTTCGGCAAGTGCGGCATCTGGACTGCTAACGGCCTCAATAAGTAACCCAGTTTCTTTCCTCATTCGGTTCACAAACGCCTCTCGCCGCTCTCTGGAAGTACTGTACACTTGAATTTTTTTGATTTTCCGTACTGCGCTCATCGCCAAGATTGCTGAACCAGCCTGCCAGCCCGAGCCGAACAAACCCAATACTGATGCGTCTTTTCGAGCGAGGTATTTCGTCGCCACTCCCGCACTCCCAGCAACTCGCATACGTTGGATCTCATCATCTGGCATGATTGCGAGGAGTCTGCAGTCCTCCATACTGAAGATTAAGTCAAAACCGACAAACGTACCGCCGGGCGCCACCGGCAACTTCTCCTGTCTCCACAAGCCATCTATGTTGCGCCTCTGGATCATATCCGAACTGATTCGCAACGCCATTACTCCCGTGGACCGCGTTGCACCTTCCATCGATTTAAACATGTAATATCGCCCGTCCGGCATGGGCACACGCGTGTGCGTTCGAGGTCTTGTCACCGCATTGCCCATTGCCAATTCCCGGTAGGCCTTTTCTAGCTCCTCTACACAGATGTCCATTGATAAAATCTGTCTGATATCGGAATCAGAAATCAATAGCATGCACAGCCTCCAGTGTCGCCTGTTTGGAAAAAGTTTTTCCTTAGCTTTAGCTTTCGTTCAGGCTTCACTTTTACGTTCAAACGATCAGTGTCCTCATATTTCTTGCTGTCATAGATCAACTGTCTCCCTCTCGTCCGTCGGCCAAAGACAAAATTACCGGTTATAGAGCCGGGCAATAAAACCACTATCCTCGAGTTCTTTTATCCAGCGGGGATCAATAAAATCCTTCGCGTTGGCCGATCGGGCTTTTTCGTCAGAGCCGGCTATCTCGGCGAGCCGCTGCCGAACCGCGGCCTCGCTGGGATAAGGAACTTGCGGCAGATAGTTCACCGCGAAAATCCGATAGGCCTCTTCGATGATCTCGGGGTCTTGGATCTTTGTATATTTGGCAAGAATCCGTTCCGCAAAGGGCTTGTCGGTCTTTATCTTATGGATACCTTCAACAATCGAGCGCACGAGCGCCCGCATCGCTTCGGGATTCCTTTTGATCCATTCCTGTCGCGCCACAAAGGTCGTCTGCTGATAAGGAATTTTTAGCGTGCCGACGTCCAGGAGTTCCTTCAACCCCATCTTCTTGGCCTGGATGTTAATGGGCGGGGAAAGCACCCCGGCGGCGATCGTTCCCTTATCGATTCCGGCCAGGATCTGTGGGACACCGCCCATCTGAAGAATCGTGACCTCGCTTGCCGGCACCCGAAGGTGCTCGATGGCGGCCAGCAGCGCCGCGTGCGTCGCCGTCCCGAAGCGCGAGACGCCCAGACGCTTCCCTCGCAAGTCCTGAGGCTTGGTAATTTCGGGGCGGGCCATCAGAGAAAAGACCAGGGTCGACGCCGTGTCGGCGAAGGAAATCATGTCCGAGCCCTGAAGCCGGCCGCGCAAAACCACCTCGCCGTTCGCCAGCATGGATTGAATGTCTCCACCGACGAGCGCCGCGGCCGTGACGGTTCCTCCGGCGATGTACACCAGCTCGACGTTGAGGTTGTTCTTCTTGAAAATGCCCCCTTCCAAAGCCACCCACGGCGTCAACATAGCGCCACTGATGGCGGAGTAGGCCATTCTCAGCCGTTCCTCCGCTTGCAGATTGGACCAGGCCAACAACAGAGCAAGGAGAAGCAGCGCAGCAAACCGTTTAGCGGCTTTTGTCATGTCAAACCTCCTCAATAAGGTTACAATGCCGTTTTCATTCTCGAGGATGCCACCGCCGTTTGTTTGGGCTTTAGTTTTCGACCTTCCCTTCGGTGGTCAAACATGTCGAGCAGAATCTCTTTGCTTTTCCTCAGGTGAAGCTGCAGCACCTTGGCTGCCCTGTTTTTGTCCCGGCCTTTGAGGGCTTTCACGACGCTAAGAAAATCAGACAACAGCTCCTCGATTCTCCCGGGCGGAGCGGAAGAGTAATGACGGGCCGTTTCCACCTGCTCGGTGGTCATCCTCAGAATAGCGTTCAACCGCTCATTGTCTGCCGCGGCAGTGATTGCCTGCCGTAGCGTTTCCCACGAATCTCTAAGATCTCTGTAGCCCAGATGTTTCTTGCGACGCTTGAGACTCTTCGCTAGCTGAGAAATGGTAGAAATCTGTTCCGGAGACATTCGCATCGCGGCCTGGCCCGCCGCAAAACTCTCGAGCGCTTCGCGGACCTCGTAAACTTCCCGAATGTCCCGCAGGGTGAGGACACGGACAAATGCGCCTTTGTTCGGAACGATTCGGACCAGCCCCTCATGATTGAGTCGCCGCAGGGCCTCACGCACCGGAGTCCGGCTCGCCTGGAGCCGTTGCGCCAAATCTTCTTCGGAAAGCGGCTCCCCGGGCTGCAGCCGTCCCGAGACAATATCCTGCTTGATTCTGTCGTAGACCGTGTAGAATAGGGACCGCACTGCGTTCTTCAAAGCTTTTACCTTCTATTATGGCCAAGGCGCTTGTATACAATCTAGTGTACAATGTCAACGCCTACACGCGGCCCTGTTCTCACTTCAATTTTTATCGAAACGTCTCGCCGCTCTTGATTATTTGGCCCACGGAATGAAATAAGCCGGGCTGCCAAATTTAGCGCTCCCGATTCATCCCGCTGTTCACTGCGTGCCGGGCGCGGGCAAATCGATCGTGATGCCTCGCCCATGTTGCTTGGCCAGTTCATAGGCACGCATAGCAATCGCCAGATCAGCGCAACCGAGACCGTTATTGTTTTTGTGATAAGTGATCTGCTCGTTACTGGTTCGGCCAGCAAACGCTCTCGTGGCCAACTCGCCGAGTTCGTGAATTTTTTCGAGTTGAATCAGTTTCTTTTCCAAAGGCTCGAAGAGATCGCCCTGCTCTTCGGACAAAACGGATTCGCGCAGATTGGTGACGATCATGTCGGCCCGCACCGCGGTCCTGTCGTCGATTTCTCTGCGCCGGGAGCGCAAGAACCCCGCCTTCACGAGCGCCACATTGGAGCCGATGATACCGGTCACATGCTGCCCCGGCTCGAGCCAGTCGCCGTCGAACAGCACCGAATTAGTATTGGTGGCGCAGGCAATCACGTCGACGCCTTTCACCGCATCACGCGGCGAGTCCACGGGCGTTATGTCCAAATTGAACATAGCTCCGTACTTCTCCGCGAATTTACGCCGGTTCTCCGGATTGCGGCTATAGATTTTTACGTGCGTAATCGGTCGCTCGCATTGGAGAGCGAGCAACTGATTGGCCGCTTGTCCGGCTGAGCCGAACAGCCCGACGGTTTTCGCGTTCCTGCGCGGTAAATAACGGAATCCGACACCACTGGTCGCCGCCGTCCTGAAAGCCATGACGCTGGAGTATCCGATGTCGCGGTCGTCGATCTCCCCGAGCAAGATCGCCAGCAGTTTCCCGGTCTTTGAATCATGGAGCACATCACCGGATGTTCGCGGTACGGAATGGTTTGAAATCCTTCTTGCTGCGCGACCATGTCAGCGCGAATCCCCGCGCCGATGACACCGAGCCGGGGCACGCCCCCGGGGAAGTTGCTGATCCGCACGCCGCTCGGCGAATGGACGCGCCGCCTCGGCGCATTGATGACGGGAAACTCCGTAATGCCCCGATAGCTTTCCTCCACTAAATCTATCGCTTCCTTCATGGTCAAAAGGCCCTTCAAGTCCTGGGGCCGAAGTAGCAAACAACTCATTTGGGGCTCCTTTGCAACATCTAAACTCTACAGTCCATGCCTTATCCCTACGACTACTGCGCTCACAGCCGTTTAAAGAAGCCTTCCTTGATCAGCTCCTCAACCAGACTGTTATCGTAGAACTGCTCCGCCCGCACCTGTTGTGCTTTGGGATTTTCCTTGCCGATCTCTTCCAGCGTCGTCTGGAAAGCCGGAGACTTGACGAGCGGAATCTTCTCTATGAAGTCGTAACCGCACTTCAGACTACCCTCAAGCATCCCGATATCTTTAATGTTGGTGTACCGGGCGAGAATTTTTAGCATCTCCTCCTTGCGCGTGTGCATGAAATGCACGGCTCTGCCATAAGCGCGCAGAAACGCCTTGGCCTGAGGCCTGTGTTCTTTCAGAAAGGCGCGGGAGGTTGTGAGGCCCACGTGCATGAATGGGATATCTTCTTTTGCCAGGTGAAAAGAATCGCGATGCCGGCCTGCTGGGCCATGTAGCCCGTGGGAAACGACATGGGTGCCGCATAGATAAGTCTTTTGGAAAGAGCAGCCGCGAGCTCCGGCATTCCGCCGATCTGAACGATCGTAACATCGCGGTTGGGATCGAGGCCATATTTAACCAGAAGCTTTCGTACGCCGAAATCCGTCGATGCGCCAAAGCGCGTGACGCCAACCCGCTTTCCTCTGAGGTCCTCGACTCTTTTTATTTCCGGCGACGCCATGACATAGAAGGCGGCAACGTTGACAACGGACCCTATGGCTAGGAGATCGCCTCCACCCAAGCCGCTGTCCACGACAACCTGACTGTTGCAAGCATCGCCTGCGCGATCGTGGAGGAGCTCGGAATATAAATGAGCTCCGTCTCCAGCCCTTCTTGTTCAAACAATCCCGCTTCTTTCATCACCCAATACGGCGCCATGAGCGTGCTCACTGCCGAATAGCCGACGACCATCTTTTGGGCGCGCGCCTCGATAGTCCAGCCGCATAGCTGCGCCAGGAAAAGAACAACAATCTTTTTAGCGTCCATGCCTTTTCTCTTGCCCATAAGACCTCCTCTGCGTGGCGCGGCTTGAGTCGGACAGAGCGTCAGTGGCTGATCACAAAGGCTCGCGCCACTCGGCGCCATCGATCGGCAGCTCTAGCCCTAAACCCTTTTCCTTCGCCAGCTGATAAAGACGGCCGCCTATGGCGACGTCCGATATCCCCACGCCGCCGGTATTCTTAAAAAGGGTAATCTGTTCGGCGCTGGTTCTTCCCGGCTTAAGACCGTTCAACACCTCACCGACCTCGACGATCTTCTCCCATGAGATAATCCCCTTTTCTAAACGTTCGACGAAATCTCCCGGTTGGTCCACCCGAATGGTCTCGCGTGAATTGACCCCAATCACATCCGCCCGGCGCATGCTTTCATCATCCAGCTCCTGTCTCATCTTGGGCACAAAGCCGCCGCGCTTGAGTCCGATGTTGCTGACGACAATAGAGGTCAGATGAACTCCAGGTTCAAGCCAATGGCCGTCGAGCACCGGCACATTAGAGCTGGTCGCGGCTACAGCAATATCTACTCCCCGCACCGCCTCCTTCGCGCTTTCGACAACTCGAATATCTAAATTCAACAGCGAACCCATCTGCTCGGCGAATTCCTTGCGATGCTGCGGATTCGGACTGTAGACTTTGACCGATGTTAATTTACGAATCTGGTTAAGGGCGATTAAATGATACTTCGCCTGGTTCTGGGACCCCAGCATTCCCACCGTTTGTGCGTCCTTGCGGGCGAAGACATCGGTCCCGACGGCGCTGTTGGCGGCGGTTCTGAGAGCCGATACCCCGCTTAGACTTAACTCTTTCGGCTTGGGCTCGCCGATGATAATGCAGCGCAGCTCGCCGTTGTCTGCGTCAAACAACACCTGCACGGGACGGCCCCGGACCGGGAAGGCCTCGATCGAATGTTCCCCTTTGGTGGGATTGGTCGTCCACTCGCAATGGGTCATCAGACCCGTCACGCCGACGCTCGGTAACCCACCTTGATGCACACTCACCCGAACATTTGACGGCATGTGTGTGCGATGGCGGACCTCGCTAAAATCCGGATGCTGAGCCCACTGGCGAAACCCTTCTTCCACTACCTTTATTGCTTCTTTCATCGTAATGAGACCATCGATCTCCTCCGGGCGTAAAACTAAACCCATAAAATTACCCTCATATTGATGTGGAGTGCTTATGCCTCGTTGTGAAAAACTCGAGAAGGAAAAATTCATCGAAAACTATTCGGGAAGTCCAAAACGGGCGCAAGCTTAGTCTCCTACCAAATCGGCGCCCGGCCTCCCTGAACCCACCAGTTCTCGCGCGCGCGGATGTTCATCTCGGCCCCTTTACCCATCTCACGCGCAAGGTCGTAACACCTCTTTGCCAGAGCTATGTCCACCACACCTTGCCCGCCCTGGTTTTTGTAGAGAATGATTTGCCGATCATCGGTTCTTCCTTTTGCTCTGCCGGTGAGGACATCCGCGATATCCACCACCTTCTCCCACGTGATAATTCCATTCTGCACCGGCCAATAGATATCCCCCTGCTGGGAATCGATCGCCTGGTCTTTGGAGAGCGCTACAATGAAGCTGCACCGTCTCAGTGTCTCGTCATCAATCTCCCTGCGCGGGGCGGCGATATTGCCGCTCTTGACCAATTCGATATTGCTGCCGATGACGGAAATGATGTACTGCCCTTCCTCAAGCCAGGAGCCATCAATGACGGGAACATTCGTATTGGTCATGCAAAGGATAATATCGACTTCCTTAGCGGCCAAGCGGGGAGCATCTACGGGTTCAACCGGAACGCCCGTTACTTCGCTCATCTTCTTCGCGCAGGCCTGTCTATGGGCGCGCGTGGGACTATAGATTTTTGCGCTTTCGATCTTTCGCATTTCGGTCAGCCCCAGAAAGGTGGAGTAAGCCTGGTGGCCTGAGCCATATATCCCAACTCGCTTCGCGTCAGCCCGAGCAAAGTAATCAAGGCCGGCCAAACTCGTGGCTGGAGTGCGGAGATCCGCCACACCTTGAGAGTCCCGGGGGCGATGGGCCATGAGACCCAAAAGGGAACCGCTATCAACATCGTATATCAACGCGAGCTCAGTTTGGTCGCCGTTGTACGGCGGTCTCTTCTGGATATTTTCGACGATGGCCTTTCGGTGGAGAGCCACCTGGGCGCCAATGGCCCCATAGCTGGCCGAGCCCCCCGCATAGACGTTGAGCACCGTGTCGTAGGGGCCCTCACCATGATCGCGGTGGATGTGCAGCCGCTTGCGCGGCGCGTTCGTCCCCTTCGGGCTGCGCAGGTCTTTGAGAGCATTCTCCGCAATCGACACGGCCTCTTTGAACGGGATAAGATCGTCCACATCGTCAGAATGAAAGAAAAGCGCCATAAGTCAGTCCTCCGTTGTTTTTTTCGTAGTCGCTAAAGCACGTGAAACATTTGCTCGATCTAAATAATCGTGACTGATGACTCTCAAGATATGCCTAATTCAATATGCCTAACTCACCGGCCGCAGATCGGTCGTTCCCTGAACCTCTCAGGTCTACGGAAGAACGCCCTATTTTACGGCGAAGGCATGAAGCCTTTATCCATCCACTCGCTCATATCGGCGCCGAACCACTCCGTAGGAAGGTCCCGGCCCAGTCCCTGTTTTTTGCATGCTTCGTAAATCAGAGCCCCGGCTGCGGCGAACTGAATCCCCACGCCGGTATTGCTCTTATAATAAATGATTTGCCGATCGTCGGTCCGTCCGGGGTGTTTGCCGATGAGAACCTCGCCCAGCTCGCAGACTTTCTCCCATCCGAACTTTCCTTGATCGATCAGGTCGAGAAGCTCTCGCTGCTGGTTCGTTATCGCCGTCTCCTTGTTGTTGAGCACGATGACGTCGCTCCGGGTCATCGTCGTCGCATCCGCCTCCGTGCGACGATGGACGCCGTCGGTGTTGGCGATAGTCGTGACCAGCTGCCCCGGTTCCAGCCAGTTGCCGTCAAACACCGGTTGGCTCGAATTCGTCGCGCACATGACGATATCCGATCCTTTAACGACCGCTTCCGCGCTGGTGACAGGTTGCACCTCGACGTTCAGCAGTTCGGTCATTTCTTCGGCGAAACGGTCCCGGTGTTCTTTGGTGCTGCTGTACACCTTGACACGTTCGATCTGCCGCGCGGCACAGATCGCTTCCAGATTGGTCCGCGCCTCGTTGCCGGAGCCGAATATGCCGACGATCTTTGCATCCTTTTTCGCCAACGCCCGGTTCGCCACTCCGGTGGTCGCCCCCACTCGTATCGCCGACATGCTGAAATCATGAATTAACGCCAGCGGCTCGCCGGTTTCCAGGCTGAAGAGCAACACGAATCCCCAGCTGCGCTTGAGCGGCGAGGGAAAGTCCAGTCTCCTGGTCCCCGCGAACACCCGTTCCTGCACGATGGTCGAATCATAGCGCAACGCCGCGACACCGGAACTGGGCACCGCGCCAGGAATAATGTTGGCCATATATCCGGGCTTGTCTAAATCAGGCGGGACTTTGTAACGGGTACGCGGCTTGTTGATCGCGATTCCCCGCGCCTCCTCGGCAAACGCGCGCTCCATGGCCTCAATGCACTCGCTCATTTTAAGAACCTGCCGCACCTCGGGATCCATAATCAAAAGCATCTTCGTTACCTCACTATGTCCAAAGTTACAGAATTTGAATTCCAAATATCCTGTCCTTATCCGGAATCTTGGCCAGCACCGGCCTGCGCCGACACGGGCCCCGACCTATTACCCCCATCTTTTCCGACTCGGTAACATCGGTATTGCCATCTACAACACCAGGATTTTTTTATTACTCCTTATTTTTTTGTTTTATCGATAAAGCCGCTCTTCTTGAACTCATCAAGAACGCTCGAATCCAGCAACCGCAGGCTCTTGGGGGCTGTCCTTTAGCTTTGGCATCCGTGGCTACCACCTGGAAAATATTGCATTCAAGGCTTTTTCGGTCCGACAAAACCCACGATGCCTTCCCCATATTTGGCAAGATAGTAGTCATAGCCGATAGCAGCATCTTCGTGATTCACCCGGACGTATTTCTTGATGACCTGGAGCGCCAGCGCCTTGTCGTTCTTGAGAATGAAATAGCCTTCAATCACCGCCTTCATGGCAATGACTATTTTCGCGCGGTTCGCCTCGAGGTAACTGTGCCTGACGATGAAGCAGTTCTGAGGAAAAGCCACCCCACTTTTCGAAAAAGTCGATCGGCGCGTTCAGCTTATGCTGCCGTATCCCGATGGTCGTCATCGGCTCGCTCAACACAGTGGTGTGAATCCTCCCTTGCTGAGCGCGGCCAGACGAGTTAGATTGCCTCCGACTTGAACGATCGTAACGTCTTTGGGCTGACGTCTAGCTTCTCCAGCGCGACATGCGTGGCGTAGTCGGAGGGCGAGCCAAATCGGCTGATAGCTATTCTTTTTCCTTTCAAGCCCTAGGGAGTCTTGATGTCGGGCCGGGCCAGCAGTTTATTGGGAATAAAATTTATGCCTCCCGTCACAATGGTCCTGTCTGCCCCTTGAAGATTAGCAGTGATCGCCAGTGCGCCGGTAGTGAATACGATCTGAAGTTCGTTGGCCAGCAATGCCTGCATCGCCGGCGTGCCGCTCTCCACGGCGAGATATTCACCGTCGAGGCCGTATTTTTGAAAGAGTTTTTTCTCGTAGGCAACCCACAAGACGGCATGAATCACGGTCGAACAACTGCCGCTGGCGGCGCGAAACTTTTCCTGTGCCACAGACCGGCCTGAACACAACACATAGATACTGAGGGCAAAAACGATAAATCTCTTCATGGCAATTCCTTCGGGTTGGACATTAAAGTGAACTTCCGCTTACGGATGCACCGACTCCAAAAACCAATCCGTTGGAATCTCTCTGCCGACTCCCTTGGCCCTCGCTTCCGCGTAGATCGCGCCGCCGACGGCGGCAAACTGGATGCCGAGGCCGATGTTGTTGATAAAGCAAGTTACTTCGTCGGCGGATTTGCGTCCGGGCACATTACCACCCATAACGTCTTTTAGCTCCGGCGCTGTGGTCCAAAATGGCGCTGCGGCGGTTTCGCCGGCTGACTTCTTAGCGCCCCGGATAAAATCCACGGGATCGTGAGCCGCGATCTTTACATCGCCGAAGCCGGCGATGTAATTCTCCGGCGCAAAATTGCCCGCGTGAATCACCACGCGATTTGCCTTGCGGATCGTTTCTTCGCCCAGCTCGCTGTCCTTCACGCAGGTCGCGTGCACCCCGGGCGTCATCCACTCGGGCTCGATCACCCGGGTGATAGCGTTGGTGGCCGCCACCAGCATGTCGGCGCCCATGGCCGCTTCCGCTGGTGAGGCCATCGGCTCTACGGGCACGCCCACGAGTTTTTCCATTTCCCTGGCGAATTTTGTGCGGTTAGCCTGGGTGGGGCTGTAGGCTTTGATTTTCTTAACCCGGCGCACCGCGCAAAATGCCGGCACGTGAGCCCCGGCCTGCCAGCCTGAGCCGAAGATCGCCATCACCGAGGCATCTTGCCGCGCCATCTTTTTCGCCGCCAGCGCGCTCGTCACCGCCACGCGCATGCGTTGAATGACGCCGTCAGGGAACATCGCTAACGGCTCACCGGTTTCGGCGGAAAAGAGCTGAATCAATCCCACCCACTTCTTCCCGGGAGCCATCGGCAGCTTGTCTTTCACCACGCGATTCTCCCGCTCCCGCCAGCGAATAGTGTCGGAATTCAACCGCAACGCCACGATTTTCGACTCTACCAACCCGCCTTCCATAGTTTTAAAGGCGTAGACGGTGCCTTCATTTACTCCGGGTAGATAGAGATCGCTCCGCGGACGATTCACCGCCGTGCCTCGCGCCTGGCCGATGTACGCTCGCTCGAGCGCCTTCAGTGCCAAATCCACGGTAAGCAGCGACTCAATCTCTTCATTGTTCAAGATCAACATAGCACCCTGCTCCTTTTCAGCTTCAATGCACAGCTATATCAATGTGTAAAAGAGTGCAAATGATGACGGCCGCGTAGTATCTTAGCCCGAAATCGTTTCATTCCCTCGCCCCTCTCGTCGCAAGCAACGAAGACCTGGGTAGCTGCGAGGATTGGCAATAGGAGGCGACCCAGATCATAAGTCTCCCGTGCCCATATCCTTCGAAAGGCTAGACGACCGACCAAAAAAAGTGATAAAGACAAAACCAACAAAGGGAGGCGACCTATGGCCGTACAAGAACAGAAGGCAAGTAGTTCCCTGGAGCGTTATATCGCGGAAGTCCGATCCGCGTGGGGCGATGGCAAAGATCCGCAGTTACCATTCAAAGTGAAGGCGTTGATGGAGAAGCTTTTCGCTTCGACCAGCCCCGATGAGCCGTGGATGGCTGAGCTCATTCGCAACGGCAAGCCATCTCGCGAGCTTTACCGCGATCCGGATCACGGTTTCATCCAGATGGGCCACGTCCATAAGCAGGGACACGGCAACGCGCCCCACGACCATGGTCCATGCTGGGTTGTCTACGGCTCGTATCAGGGCGTTACGGAAATTACGACTTACCGGCGCACGGAGGGTGGCAAGGAAGAAGGAAAGGCCAAGCTCGAAAAGAAAGATCTGCATCGTTTAACACCAGGTGTGGTTCAACCCTATTTATCGGGAGAAATCCACTCGACCAACGCCGTTCAAGGCCCCGGCGTGGTTTTTCGTTTTCTCAGCTACGATTTGGATAAGATCGAGCGTAACCGTTACAATTTGGAAAAAGGCACAGTAACTCGGCTAACGCCACAGTAAATCCCGCTCATTGACCCTTTGGGAAACATCTGCGCTCGTTCGACCCGGAGAGCGACAGCGATTTTCGGGTCGATCTCTTTATGCCGCACCGAAATCCATACCCTGTTGCATCGTCCTTGGGCCGTAATGTTTTTCCCGATCGCGCCTTTGTTTCGGGTTATCACTGAGTTCGTAAAGATAGGCTTTGCCGTTTTGTTAAGAGCGACCCAGCGCTGAAATAAACCTGTGCAAATTGACATAGGACCTCGCCATCGAATAGTCTTGGCCGAGTCAGTTTCCATACACAGTTGCGCACCGGTGCGGGAAATCCCAAACGCCGCTAACGATGGAGAAAGACGAGCACTAGGACTCCAGGTTGGACGTGAAGCGCGAAGCTCTGAATAAAATCCGCTCGGCGAGCAAATTTATCGAAGTGACTTCTGTCAGCGATTTTAATTAACTTCCCGACTCAGGAGGAGCTATGAAGCGATATCCGAGACTTTTGAGCCTGATTTTGGCGCTCCCATTAATTTTGGATATTGAGGTCGCTCGGGCGCAGGAACTGGAAAAAGTAGTGATCGGCCACTCGAACATCCGCAACGACATCGCGGCGCTCTGGGTACCCAAAGAGCTGGGAATCTTTCGCAAACATGGCCTGGACGCGGATATCGTCCTGATCACCGGCGGGGTGAGGATGACCCAGGCCATCCTTTCGGGTTCCGCTCCGATGGGTTTTACCGGCGCTACGTTAGTGGCCTCGGCTGTCGCCGCAGGGAGCGACACAGTCCTCGTGCTAGGGATCACGAACCGTTTGACCTACGACATCTGGGCTAAACCCGAAATCAAGCAGCCCGAAGATCTTAAAGCCAAAACGTTAGCCATCAGCAGCTTTGGCAGCTCCTCACACGTGGCATCGTTCCTGATGCTACAGCACTTCAAAATCGATGAGAAGAAGGATCGTATCACTTTCCTGGCAATCGGAGACGAGCCGACCCGGGCTCAAGCCCTGATTGGTGGCCGCATTGATGCCACGATCGTGGATCCTTCGGTTTCCGCGCCGCTTAAAGAGAGGGGCTTCTCCTATTTAGGCAATCTCCAGCAACTCGGCGTGCCCTTCGTCAACAATGCGCTGGTGAGCACCAGGCGGTATCTGAAAGAGCATCCGCGAACCGCTGAAGCGGTGGTTAAATCCATCGTTGATGGCAATGCCTATATGCTCAATCCCGCCAACCGAGCTAAGGTCACGGAGATTCTAGCGAAGCATTTACGGCTGGGGGGAAAAGAAGCCGAAAAGGCCTACGAGGATTTGCTGCCCAAAGTCGAGCGCAAACCCTATCCGAGTATGGAAGCCGTCAAAGCAACGGTCCAAGTTATGGGCTTGAGAAACCTCAAGATCGCGCAACTCAAGCCGGAAGATTTAGTCGATGTTTCTATTTTACAGAAATTGGAACAGAGCGGGAGTGTGCGCTAAATGCACTTCAGTCGAAATAGAGAATAGTCTCCACCGTGGTTCACGCGGAATATTCACGATTAACCTGGGAAATCGGACAACAAGAGATCCTGCATGACTCAGCTTGGGTTAAGAATGGTACTTTCGCACTACGATCCTCTCATCCTTTTTCTTTGACGGCAGCCTGCACCCGATGCCGCCCGGCGATCTGTTCTATCGGTTCGATTTGGGTTAGCGCCTCTTCCACAATCTGGTAACGCTTGTCCGCCACCCACTCGGTTTGGTCATATCGTCCTGCGGGCAGCTTCTCCGCACCTATTCTATGGCGATTTCGCTCCCGCTTATCCAGTGTTGCGAATCTGGCGGGACACGACAAGCATCGATTCACTTCCGGGTAGGACTTCCTGGGGAAACTGTGACACCAGGAGAGATTGAGTTTATTCGGATTCGCCAAGGTCTTAGCTCGGAGGATCGTGTTCGGGTCAGTTGAATGATAGCGGCTTTCGACGCAATACTAGATACACAATGACATCCCGGCCCGAAACTGTAACAGGTACCGGTCTGCGAAGTGATATTCACGATGCAACCGAACCTCTCTTGTCCCATTCCTCGAAGTGCGCGCTGTGTGCAGCGGAAACTACCCCTTAAATCACTTCACATTTTCAACGATACACTCGGTCAATAAGGCCTTCTCTTTATATCTCTCCGACCAAATTCTCGTCGATCAGATCTTGCACCGTAAGCTTGCTCGTCGAATTTGTCTTCCTCGCCTCGTCCAGCTGAGTTTTCTTTCCTTCACGCGTGACCTAAGGGGCTTGCTCCAGGATCTTTACTGTTGTCCCATACGCATCGTCCAGATCGGCCTTATCACCCCAAGTTGATATTTCGCCATGATTTTCTGAGTGCCTTCTTTGTCGGTCTGAAAGTAATGAGCGGCCTCGATGAGCGCCATGAGTACCCTCTTTAGGATTTCCCGCTTATTTGCCAAATAGCTTCTTGTTGATGTCACACAGACCCAAGGAAAAGGCGGCCGCTTGGCAAGAGGCTATGCTGATCAGAATCCAGTAGGAAGCATTTTTCCCCATAAAGCGGACGCTTCCGGGAGGCGATCAATATCCTGCCATCGCTGCTGGTTAAAAGCGCCAATTCTTTCCGGCGCCCCGCCGATCTGCCTTATGTAAACGTCTTCCAATGGTTGAGACCCAAACCCTTAATCAGCTCTCGGGCTGCCACATCGGAAATACTGCCAAAGCGACTGATGCCAACCGTTTTCCCCTTGAGGGCAGCAGCTGAGGGAAGGGAAGCATGAACGACCAGATCGAAGTCCAGAGTATTGATAAAGCAGGCGACGCTTTGGAGGTCGCTGCCGCGAACAGCGGCATTGGCAACACCACGGCCGCCCGCCATTCCGATTGGGACATCTTCAGCTAAAAGGGCTGCGACTATTACGATAGTGCTCGGTATAAAAAGCAACATGACATCCAGTCCATTCTTTTTATAAAAGCCCCGTTCTTTGACGATATACCAAATTGCGTTGGTCGCCCCCGTGGCCGCGCAAGACATCCTTAGTTTATCTTGTGAGTAAACGGCGCTGGAGGTGACAATGAACGAGGCTGGCGTCATGGCCATCAAAACAGCGCTAATAACCGGTTTGCATTGTCGCGAAAATTCCATTCGCAGAAAATTCCTTCCTTGATCCTGGCAGCGAGATTGAATAGCATGGAATATGTGTTTCAGAAAGGGGAAATAATGGATGCTTTTTCTTAATAATGAGGATGTCATGGCGGTGTTAAACATGCCCACTTGCATTGACGCGATGGAGGAAGCCTACCGGGACTTGAATGAGCAACGAGCCGGTTTTCGACCGAGGATCGATTTTTATGTACCGCAAAAGCCTCATTACTATCGATGGGGAACAATGGAAGGAGTGTCGCGAACGCTGGGGATATTTGCCATACGGATGAAATCGGACATGCTGGTATGGAACCGCCAGGGTGAATTTCAAACCGAGGACAAATACTGCGTTGAGCCTGGCAGTTATTGCGGCTTGATTTTTCTTTTGAGCGTGAGGAACGGCGAGCCTCTCTGCTTGATGAACGATGGCTATCTGCAACACATGCGGGTCGGTGCTTGCGCTGGGCTCGGGGCCAAATATTTATCACGCAAAAACTCACGGGTGCTTGGAATGTTGGGCTCCGGTGGCATGGCTCGAACTTACGCCATGGCCATATGCGAAGTCAGACCGATCGAGCGCATCCAGGTATTTAGTCCCACCAGAGAAAATTGCGAGCGATATGCAGTGGAGCTGAGAGATAAACTTGGAGTCGAAGTGTTAATCATGGATTCAGCGGACCGAGCGGTTAAGAATTCCGACATCGTGGCATGTGCCACGGATTCCCTTGTGCCGGTGATCAAAGGAGAGTGGTTGGAGCCTGGCATGCACGTGACCAATGTACGAACAAACGAGATCGGCCCGGATCTACTCGCCCGTGTAGACGTATCGGCACGTTTAGGTACCAGCACTTTCATCATAGACCAATCCCCAGCGGAAGTTATCAGCGGCACCGACGGGGTCTTTTCATATTTCGCCGGGACGCCGCAAGAAAGGGAACTCATTCCAGTACCGCTATCGCCGATCCGCAAATCCGATAATGCCGAGGTGAAAACGATTCCGGATCTCATGGCGGGGCGCTGGTATGGGCGCACAAGCGATAATCAGATAACCTTTCTGCGAAACTCAGGAACACAAGGTTTGCAGTTTGCCGCTGTAGGCGGAAAGGCTTATGAACTGGCTAAAGCTAAGGGGCTCGGCAATACAATTCCGACCCAGTGGTTGCTTCAGAATATCCGGGATTGACGCCCAATGGAGAATTATGGGCCAGGCGGGCAATCGGACGCGGCTGCATGAAGGATCAACAAAAGATCGGAGGCAACATGGGCGACGAGCAAAGAGGACCTGAAGTTGGAGATCGCGCACCAGAAATTATCGTCGAGATCGGTGACGATAGGTTGGCATTGAGCAACCTCGCAGCCCGTAGTGAGAAGCTCATTCTCATGAGCCAAGACAGTTATCAGTTTCATCCCAACTGAGCCGCCAGCGTGGCTGCTTCGTTGAAGCAGGATTATGCGAAG
>Ga0214473_10002825_pt1 | contig 21271 bp, 25 predicted proteins | sample RVTome_7_FD_203509 | JGI IMG/M metagenome (GOLD analysis project Ga0214473, IMG submission 203509) | Soil microbial communities from uranium-contaminated site in the Upper Colorado River Basin, Wyoming, United States - RVT98D197 | ecosystem: Environmental > Terrestrial > Soil > Contaminated >... | reverse complement strand
AAATTGGCATGCGGGCCTCTACGAGGAAAGCCGATTCCGAGATAGAAGTAGTGGTCCGGGATACGGGAATCGGTATCGCACCTGAAAACATGGAGAAAATATTTGAAGGTTTTTTTCGTGTCGATACCCCATATTCTCGGGTAACTGAGGGGACCGGACTCGGTTTACCGCTCTCTAAAAAGCTGGTTGAGCTGCACGGCGGGAAGCTTTCTGTAGAATCAGAGGGGTTAAATAGAGGCACCTCGGTCCGGTTTACTCTGCCTATTGTATCCAGGGGGGTGGTGTGAGATGAGGAAGAAAGCATTAATTGTTGATGATAATGGAAACAATCTGATGTTGGAAAAAGACCTTTTGGAGGTCGCTGGCTTTGAAGTATTTGAAGCTGAAAATGCTTCCAGCGGAATTGCCATTGCCAGGAAAGAAAAACCGGATATTATAATTATGGATGTGCGACTTCCAGATATGCGCGGTACCGAAGCTGCCAGGATATTACGTCAAGACAAAGAGACACGTGATATTCCCATTGTTTTTGTGACTGCTTCTGTATTGGCAGAAGGCAGAGAAGAGATAAAAGACATAACTAACACTGGATTTATAGGTAAGCCGATAAATACGCGCACCTTTGCGAAAGAAATAAGTCAATTTATCAAGTGAGTTTTCTAATATGTTGAAAAGTCAAATTCAAAAGAGATAGAGGATGAAAGACAAACCAGTAATCTTAGTTGTTGATGACGAGCCCCAAAACATTGAACTTCTCGAAGCACATCTTGTTCCGCAGGGTTATGAAATTGTCAAGGCGGCAAACGGCGAAGAAGCGCTGGGGAAACTTTCTGATACTCAAATCGATCTGATTCTGCTGGACGTAAAGATGCCCGACATGGATGGTTTTGAAGTTACCCGCAGGGTCAGGCAAGATAATACACATCGACTGCTTCCGATAATCCTGGTTACCGTATTGCGGGAAACGCAAGATCGGGTAAGGGGAATTGAAGCCGGTTGTGATGATTTTATTTCATATCCTGTTGATAAGATGGAGCTTTTAGCCCGGGTCCGGTCCCTGCTAAAGGTCAAGGCCTACAACGATTTGATGAGTAATTATCGGAAAGAGCTGGAGTCTGAGGTAACCGGGAGGACCGAGGAATTAAAGCATGCCTTGGAGAACCTGCAGCAGGATATTACCAAGCGCAAACAGGCAGAAGAGGCTTTGAGTAAAAGCGAGAAGGAATTGAAGTCAAAAACTGAAAACCTTGAAGAAGTCAATGCGGCATTGAACGTATTACTGAAACGCGTGGAGGAAGGAAGAATAGAACTTGAGGAAAAGATTTCGTCTAATATCAGGGAACTTGTTTTACCCTACATTGATAGATTGAAAAAGACACAATTATCTGATCATCAAGCCTCTTACGTAATGGTTATTGAAACAAATCTTGACAATATTGCCTCTTCCTTCCTCTATCATTTGAAAATGAGATATTTAAATCTTACTCACAGGGAGCTTCAGGTTGCTTCTCTTGTTAAGGAAGGGAAATCCACGAAAGAGATCGCCGGGTTGTTAAATATAGCTATAAAAACTGTGGTATTCCATAGAAATAGTCTTAGAAATAAACTTGGTTTAAAGAATCAAAAAGCCAACCTTCGAGCCCACCTCTTAACCTTCACATAAGGCCAAATTATTACCTGAATTAACCTGGTAATAATTAGGCATTGCCATTACCAAAATTTAAGCGGACATTTATATAAAATATTTTTAAGTCAAAAGAACCAAAAGCATGAATATCTTTCTTGGCAAGCTCATACGTTTATGCATTTCGGGGTACTCGTTTCAGTTTATCATACGTCTTTGTAATGAAACCTAAAGATCTCAGGCCGATCGGATGATAAGTGATATTATAAAAAGAAAACCCAAAACAAACCTCCAAACAAAGCAGAAATCTCTCCTTGAGGTGGAAGAGCTTCGGACGAAGCTTGATGCCGCGGAGCGGCGCATACAGGAGACTAGCGAAATATTGCAGGCTCAAATCGCCGAGCGTAAGCGAACAGAGGAAACCTTTGAGAAAGCTCAAGAATATACTGAGAGCATCGTGGAGACAATACGTGAACCGCTTATCGTGCTTACCCCCGACCTGAAAGTCATCTCAGCGAATCGTTCCTTCTATGAAACCTTCCAGGTGACGCCTGAAGAGACTGAGGGAAGGTTTATCTTTGACGTAGGCAACCACCAGTGGGACATTCCTGCTTTGCGAGAGCTGTTGGAGGAAATTATCCCCCAAAATACCCAATTTAATAATTTCGAGGTCGACCACGCGTTCCCACGCATTGGGCGAAAAGGGATGCTTCTCAACGCTCGTCGGATCTATCGGGAAGGTAAAGGCACGGAGAGGATACTCCTCGCCTTTGAGGACATCACCGACCAAAAGCAGACGGAGGAGGCGCTCAAAAGTTCTGAAAAGCGATACCGCCGCCTCTTTGAAACAGCCCAAGATGGAATATTAATCCTCGATGCCGAAACAGGACAAATATCGGATGTGAACCCATTCTTGGTAGAAATGCTGGGTTATTCGCATGAGGACTTTTTAGGGAAGAAGCTCTGGGAAATTGGGGCATTTAAAGATATTGAAGCATCGAAGGCCGCCTTTTTGGAATTGCAGAGCAAAGGATATGTTCGATACAATGATTTACCGCTCGAAACGAAAGACGGGCGGCCCATGGCCGTGGAATTTGTCAGTAATGTCTATCTTGTTAATCATCATAAAGTGATTCAGTGTAACATCCGCGATATCACCGAACGGAAACTTATAGCAGAGGCTTTACGTAGAGCTCGCAACGAACTGGAACGACTAGTGGAGGAGCGGACGGTCGAACTTCGGACGGCTCTTTCTGAAATCAAAAAAATGAAAGACCAACTCGAGACCGAGAATATTTACTTCCGTCGAGAGTTCACAATGCAACATCGATTCGACAATATTCTCGGGCAAAGTGATGGTCTCAAGTATGTTCTCTACCGAGCGGAACAAGTTGCTCCCATGAACACAACGGTCCTCGTTCTCGGGGAAACCGGTACGGGAAAAGAGTTGATTGCTGCCGCCATTCATGACATGAGCCCTCGCAAGGATCGGCCCTTGATCACGGTCAACTGCGCTGCCCTGCCGGGCAATTTAATCGAGAGCGAATTGTTCGGTCGGGAGAAGGGAGCATTTACCGGGGCCGATACCCGGCAGGTCGGTCGGTTCGAGGTCGCCCATGGTTCCACCCTTTGTCTGGACGAGATCGGGGAGTTACCGCTGGAGGTGCAGGCGAAGCTGCTCCGGGTGATTCAGCATAACGAGTTTGAGCGCCTGGGCGCGTCCCATACCATCAAAGTCGATGTGCGGATCGTGGCAACGACCAATCGAGACCTTGAGGAAGAGGTCCGCAAGGGCCGGTTTCGGGAGGACCTTTATTATCGGTTCAACGTCTTCCCCATCACCGTCCCACCACTACGGCAGCGGAAGGAAGACATCCCGCTGATGGTCCAGGCCTTCATAGAGCGGTATTCCAGGAAATTGGGCAAACAGATCACGTCGATCCAGAAGGAGACGATGAAGGCGCTGCAGGATTATCCGTGGCCCGGGAACGTCCGGGAGCTGGAAAGCATCATTGAACGGGCCGTGATCTTGTGCCCCGGGCCGGTCTTGCAGCTGGCAGATAAACTGGAGATTTCATCCCCCTCACTTTCATCCACCGTGAGGACCTTGGAAGAGACGGAGCGAAACCAAATTCTTAAGATCCTTTCAGAAACCCGATGGCGCATCGAGGGAAAGGACGGGGCCGCAGCGATCCTGGGCCTCCACCCGAGCACCCTAAGGGCGAGGATGCATAAGCTCGGAATAGTCCGGCCGGAGACAAAAGAACCAGATTAGACTGTCCACCTCCCTGCAAAATATCCCTCAATATGCTGAGGTTCCACCAAATATTGAGGCCAACCGAATCATTTCATACTTTTCTGCTGTTCTCTCCTCTTAATCTAACCCCCTGTTATTAAAGGATGAATCCAATTTTCTGATTTTCCTTCGGTTATTGGCAGTCCACTTGCAGTTACTATCTTTATGATCCTCGTCATCATACGAATGAAGGTCCTTTCTGAGAAGCGCCCGGAGTTGTCACAGACGATTGCTTTAGAGAATCATTATGTTGGCAATGGTTTTAGTGCTGATGCTTGTATCTATTTGGAGAATGTTGGGTAGGTTGAATGGAGATGGCAGGGGTGGAAGGGGCGGAGGTCATGACAGTCAGCAAAGGCCTGAAGAACGACGTTAGATAAGAAAAGAGGGCATCACTACAACGCCGGTTACCTGAGGTTAAATTGGGTATAAATAATAATTAATAAGGAGGCTACAAAAATGAAAAAGTTACTTTTTGGAACAATACTGTTGGCGTTGGTACTTGTATTGCCTATTCCAACGATGGCAATGGCAAGTAACGGTGGAAACGTTCGAAACGATCGTAACGTTCGAAACGTTCGTAATCCTCTGCCGCCGCGCATTGCATTTTCCGCACCTCCAGTGGTGGTAGTGATACCGGGGACGTATGTCTACGGCGTCCCTGACGTAGACGTGGACATCTTCTTCTACCAGGGTTGGTGGTGGCGTCCGTGGGAAGGGCGATGGTATCGCTCGCAGAACTATAATTCAGGTTGGAGCCACTATGGAAGCGTTCCATCTTTTTATAATGAGATACCATCACGTTGGAGGAATGACTATAGAAAGCATCGTTGGGGAGTATATCGGTGGGACTACCAGCGAATAAGTCACCGACAACTTCAACGGAACTGGAGCACTTGGGAAAGGGACAGGTATTGGGAGAAGCACAATACGTGGGGTGTCAAAGGTTTTAAGCCCGGAACGCAATCACAACAATCTCGTGACCGCGACCGTCGAGATCAGGACCGTGGTAACGATGACCGCGAACACCGTAGATAGAGAGGGGTTACAAACTAACCCTCAACAGAGAAAACCTGAAAAAGGGGAAGAAGAAAGACGGGATAGAAAGTAGAATGAAAAAAAGTTTATCCCACTATGAAAAGGCTGCCATCTCCCTCTATAAAATTTGTCGGGTAGAGCAAGAAAACTATGTGACGCTACAAAAACCTGGTCGGCAGAAGTTACCCAAAAGGAGACTGCCATTTTATGATCCTTGTCATCATGCGAATGAAGGTCCTTTCTGAGAAGCGCCAGGAGTTGTTAGACACGATTGTTTCACTGTCCGGTTCCATAAGGACGGAGAAGGGATGCCGGCGCTGCGACTTTTGCCAGAGTATCGAGGATGAAAATCGACTCTTTTTTCTTGAAGAATGGGATACTCAGGAGAACCTTATGACCCACCTGAAGTCGGAGCATTTTAGGGTGCTCCGGGGGGCAATGAACCTTCTCAAAGAGCCCTATGAGATAATGTTCCACACCGTTTTCCACCCGGCGGGGATGGAGGAGATTTAAAGGTACGGGAGGATGTCTTAAGGGCCTCCACAGTAGATTGAACTGGAGGGACTAATTCTGTCCTCAGAAAGGAGTCTAACATGCTTTGGACCATATTGGTGATTCTCTTGATTCTGTGGTTTCTGGGATTGCTCACTAGCTACACGATGGGCGGGTTCATTCATATCCTGCTGGTCATCGCCGTCATCGTCCTGGTGATCCAAGTTATTCAGGGACGAAGACGATAGGAGCGATTTGGACCGTTGCCGGCGAAGGTGAGGTATTTGGAAAGGAGGTGGCAAGCAGCCAGAAAGATTTTGCGGAGCCTTACCATAGCTTCAGGAGAAAAGGTCTCGTCATGAACCATTTCACCACAAACTTACAGAGAGGAGTAACCGCTATGAAAAAGAGAAATATCGTTATCCACTGTTTAGTGCTTCTTATGCTGATCACCAGCACCACCACCATCTTTATGGCCTGTGCATCTACGTCCACACAAGAAAGTACAGGTGAATACGTTGACGATTCGGTCATCACGTCCAAGGTAAAATCTCTGCTTGCAAATGATGATTTTTTCAAGTCATTCAAGATCAGTGTTGAAACTTACAAGGGCACCGTTCAACTGAGCGGCTTCGTTAATTCTCAAAAGGCCGTGAATAAAGCCGGCGAAATCGCAAGGAGCGTCAAAGGGGTCAAAAGCGTAAAGAATAATCTGATCGTGAAATAGGCGGTTGTTATCCTTTGTAGCGATTTTGACGCGTAAACCTGCTCAGAAAGGAGATCAGTTCTTATGAAACCGATAATGCTTATTGGTATTGTTTTAATCGTCCTCGGGGTAGTGGTTCTTGCCTACCAGGGCATTACTTACACAAGCCGCGAGAAGATCATTGATATTGGCCCCCTCCAAGCTACCGCCGATACCAAGAAGACCATCCCGGTGTCACCCATTTTGGGTGGCCTAGCGCTTGCAGGTGGAATTGTGTTGGTCATCGTTGGAGCCAAAAATAAGCGCTGACAACTCTCGCCTAAAAAAGGAAGGGAGGTGATACGGATCTTATCATAGACTCTTTTGTTTTTGGTGGTCGCGGATTGGCCGACTGAATCACTAACGTATGTAATTGAAATTAGCTCCACTCAAAGAAAAAAAGGAAGAAAGAGGAAAGGAGAAAAAAGTCATGGGAATCATCCTGCTCGTCATCTTAGTCATCGTGCTCATCGCCGCCCTGCCCACCTGGCGCCACAGTAGGTCCTGGGGGCCTTATCCCAGCGGCGTCATCGGATTGATCCTTTTGATTTTGATCATCCTGCTGCTAGTGGGGCGAATCTGAGGTAGCTTTGAGGCACATGAATTGGTAATTGGTCCTCACACAAACGACATAGAAAAAAACGGAGATTTCGAGATGCCTTGATTCACTTGAAAGGGACATAAACAGGGTTTGGTAAAACGCATAGACTGCTATTTGTACTCATGAATTGGGGAGTTCTCGGCTCGCACAGATCTTAGAAGGGAGGCCAGATATTATGCATTTCACTATATCGGCACAGCCAGTGATTGCTATCATCGCGGGGATTTTGATTCTCCTTGTCCCGAGACTATTGAGTTATATCGTTGCCATCTATCTCATTATATTTGGCATTCTCGGGTTGATCCGATGATTGGTACGCGAATCTTCTATTGCTAGAAAATTATAAGCGGCAAAAAAGGAGGGGCTAGAAATGAAAAGAGTTCTAGTGATGGTAATGTTGATCATTGCAATAGGATTGGTTGGGTGTTCGCGTAGTGACTACGACCGTGGCCGCCAAGATCAGAAACGCCAAGATCAGGAGCGCCGAGATCAGGAGCGTCGCGATCAGGACCGCCGTGATCGGGACCGTCGTAACGATGACCGCGGACAGCGTAGATATTAAGAGAGGGGTTACAGAAAAGAATAAAAATGAAAGTATCAGTATGATCAAAAAAAGAGATGGTTTCGTGCCATAAGCGCTTCTGTGACGTACCGTTGCACGGTTGGCGTGTAGGATTAAGATCCAAGTGACCCTAACGTACCATGTGCCTAACTTCAAGCAAGCAGTGGAGAGGAGTGGTCTTCACCACCCATCACAGGTGTTCGGTTGTGGGGAGAGTGGCTCCCCGCATAGTTTGCGATAGATAAACTTCTTCGAGGAGGTGAAACATGAAAAACAAATGGTTGTTGCTGTTAGTAGTAGCCGGGCTGTTAGTGGTAGGGTTGATGCCTTTCTCGTCCTATGGCAAGTCCTCATACTTCGGTGTGAAGAACCAGGCGGTAGGATACCCCTCAGAGTTCGATCAGACAGACAAGTGCATCAACGATGCAGAGCAATCTCCCGGCGCGAGATACTGCCCGGACAAGATTGCCCAGGCCAAAGAACTGGCCAAGCAAGGCGTAGAAGCGTACTGGAAGTGCAATACAGCAGGGGGCCTGGCCATGTTGGCCCAGGCGTGCAAGCTGGCCAATGAGGCCACGCGTTGCGGACCAGCTGCAGCTAAGGCAGCCCCGAAAGAGGTAATAGTCCTCAAAGGGATAAATTTTGCTTTTGACTCTTCTGCGCTTACTCCGGAAAGCAAGAAGGTTTTAGACGAAGACCAACGGATTTCAAGGCTCATGGGAGAGCCGAATATCAGGGTGGAGGTGGCAGGTCATACCGACAGCGTAGGATCGGAAGCCTACAATCAAAAGCTCTCGGAGCGCAGGGCCCAGGCGGTGGTAGACTATTTGGTCTCAAGGGGTGTTGATCCAAAGCGCCTGAAAGCAGTGGGTTATGGAAAGGACAAGCCTATTGCTTCCAATGCAACTGACGCAGGTCGGGCCGAGAACCGTAGGGTAGAACTACAGATCTTTTGATCTTAAGAAGGTAAGCAAAGAGGCGCTGGGCAAGAGAAGGCTCAAGAGAGGTCTTCAGGTTTGCCTGGGCAATAGCTCTGCCTAGCGTCGGGCAAAGATTAAAAGGGGCTGATGTCGGTTTCCCGTTATTCCCTTGACGAATAGAAGAGAGTCAGTCGAAGGGATGTATGCGGAAGACGACATCACCCCTTTTTTGTATCGTCCTTGGGAAGGCCGCTATCTAGTATGCCTCCAACCTCCTGATCATGCGGGACGTGCTCAACCAACAGTGAAACGTTCTCATATACCATAGCGTGTCCAACTATGTTGACCAAGCTGCGGATGCTCTTTATTGTTATGGGTTTTTGGCGTAGAATGACTCACATTCTTCTGTATAGGGAGCTGATCTCATGATGGGACGTCAATCTCCGCCCACAGCCAAGGCTATTTTACACCACCGTTAGTTTAGAAAAAGGGGTCAGAAAAGACCATGCATTGCGTAAGAGTGCCGGGGTGGTGGACTTTGATTTTCCGGGCAAGAGCAGCCGCGCGCAAGCGCGAGGGAGGAATGCGATAAAATCACTGCGATGACTTATTAAGATATTAAGAGAGGAGGAGTGTATGCTGGTAAGAGGGAAGAACAAAATGGCTTTGGGAGTCGGGATTTTGTCTGTATTGATTTTTTCCGGTCTTTCTGTGGTTCATGCACCGGCGGCAGACCCCATCGTGGGTCAGTGGAACTATTCTACGTCCAACCATTGGGTAAAAGGACCTGCTCCGGCTGGCAGGCCGAGCAAGGGGATCGTTGTCATTACGCAGACGGGCGATCAGTTTAAGATGGAGTTTAAATCCGGCATGGTCTTTAGTCCGCCGGAATTAAGGTATTTTACGGGCAGGAAACAGGAGCAGCAGTATATTTTTTCCAATAGCGCACAGGTGGATAATGAAGGAGGCATTGCCAAGAATAGCTGTAACCTGAAGCTGATCAGCGCCAACCATGGCAGGGGGAAATCATTTTCGCAGTATAGTAACAGCGGAATAACGTTTAGCTGGGGATTTGATATTGAATTGACGAAATAGTACCGCGCAGGAAGGCCGGCTTTGAAGACGTTCACGACATACCTCTTGTGCGCTTTCTAGGATCACAAAAATTATAGGAAGTGTAAAAAGGGGCGGCAGGAGTAAGCCTGCCGCCCCTTTGTCCTAATCCCTCTCATATCCCGGAGGAAAGGGCGCATACGCGTTCTCCTCCCAGAGTCTGTTGCGCGCCTCACTGCAGTTCATGATACCTTTCTTGCAGAGGACCTCACGCCATTCATATTTAATGAGCGTCTTTTGGATCGGCGTGCTCGCTGGCTCAAACTCCACCCGGATGGTGGGTGAGTATTGTTCATCCCCAAAGCCGGTGCCGGCGCTTTCATCCCGGGCTATTCCTGCTTTTCCCTGTGCAGAGCGCTCGGCTGAGGGCGCTGCCGGTCTGTAGACCCGTCTCTCCTGTTCGGACAGGGGTTGCGGCTGCGCTTTTTCCCGGTAGACGGCAACGGCGATGACGCCCATGGCAGTAGAATCGCCGAAAGTGCGCAGGGCATAGGAGTCGGCCATGTCGGTGAAATAGAATTTGTGCACCCTATCGCTTGCGGTGCGCCAACCGTCATATTCTCCCTGCTCGTAACCGTTCACGATATACATGGCCTCGGTGTTCTTGAGATCCGACCGCTTGCCTGAGATGATGTTCCTCCCGTCAACGGCGATGACCACGCCGATCCGTTCGGGTGTCATGTTGTGTATGACGATGCCGTAGTTCTTGTCCCTCATCGCCTCAAGGTATTGCTTGATGATATGGGTCCCCCCTTTCCAGGAATCCCTGTACGGAATGACGAGGAAGGCGCTGCCACGCTCCGAGACGATCTCGATGCTCACCTCGCCCCCTAAGCTGTTTTTGCTGTGGGGGTAGGCGGGTGCCGACGCTGACACCATCAGGGCGGCAATGATCACTATAATTAGGTAGCGCATGGTGTTCTCCTTTCTGTTTGATCGTTACCTCATTAGACAACAGGGAATCGAAAAAGGTTCCCGCAGGCATGAAGGCACCCATTCATGAGGCGGTGTCGGTTCATGCCAGGGAAAACTTACCCTTGACAGTAAACGTTCGTTCACCTATAATGGGGCCATGACAAAGACCACAAAGGGAAACAGGCTGCGTTCCAGGGTGAGGGCAATTGCCGGCTTCTTCCGTCAGAAGGGGAGAATGCCGAGCTTTTCAGAGATCGGGGAGCTGTGCGGCCTGCGTTCGAAGAACGCGGTTTACAAGCTCGTCACGCAGCTCGAAGGTCTCGGGGTCCTCAAACGGGACCAGAAAGGCAGGCTCATACCCAAGTCCCTGGCATACCCCCTGCGGATGCTCGGGGCCGTAGAGGCGGGTTTCCCCAGCCCTGCCGAAGAGGAACTGGCAGATACCCTTTCCCTGGACCAACTCCTCATCAAGAACCCGGATGCTACCTTCCTCCTCAAGGTGTCGGGTGATTCCATGTCCGGCGCCGGCATCTTGCCGGGGGACATGGTAATTGTCGACAAAGGGCAACGGCCCAAGAACGGCGATATCGTCATCGCCGAGGTCGACGGCCAGTGGACGATGAAATATCTGAGGAAGAGGGGAGAGAAGATCACGCTGATCTCCGCCAACCCCCGTTACCAGCCGATTAAGCCCAAGACGGAACTACGGATCGCCGGTGTGGTTACCGCAGTGGTGCGCAAGTATTAGGAAGGGGGCGTGCGGTTATGGATACTCAACCCCTCACCATACGATCCTGGCCGCAGGCGATCCTGCATCTTGATGCCGATGCCTTCTTCGCCTCCTGCGAGCAGGCGATTCATCCCGAGTTGAAAGGGAGACCCGTCATCACGGGCAAGGAGCGCGGGATCGTGGCGGCCGCGAGCTACGAGGCCAAGGCCCTGGGGGTGCAACGGGGCATAAGTCTCTCCGAGGCCAAGCGGGCCTGCCCCGAGGCCGTCGTTCTTCCCTCGGACTACGAGACCTACAGCCTCTTCTCCGTCAGGATGTTCGCAATACTCAGGCGCTTCTCCCCGGACGTGGAGGAGTACTCCATCGATGAGGCCTTTGTCGATCTCACAGGCTTACGGAGGAGCTTCCACGGTCCCTATGGCATGATCGCCCGGCAGATGCAGGAGACGGTCGAGCAGGAACTGGGGATCACGGTATCGGTGGGGGTGAGCCTCTCGAAGGTCCTGGCAAAGATAGCATCGAGACACCGCAAACCCCACGGCCTCACCCTCATACCGGGCAGGGAGATACACCACTACCTGGAGGAGCTGCCCGTGGGGCGGGTCTGGGGCATAGGACCGAACACGACCGCCTTCCTGAGGAAGTTCGGGATCAAGACCGCCTTGGCGTTTGCGCGGAAAGAAGAGGACTTTATTACCAGGCATCTCTCGAAGCCCTATCAGGAGATATGGCACGAGCTCAACGGTAGGAGCATCTACCCCGTTTGCCCCGAGGCAAAGGGCAGCTATCAGTCCATCAGCAAGGCCAAGACCTTTACCCCGGCGTCGAACGATGCAGTGTTCGTCTTCGCGCAACTTTCGAAGAACCTCGAGGCCGCCTGCATCAAGGCGCGCCGCTACCAGTTGGCCGCAACGAGGCTCATTGTTTTTTTGAGAACACAGGATTTCAAAGACCGGGGCGTTGAATTGAGGCTGAGCCGGCCCACGGCGTATCCTGCCGAGCTCTTCCAGGCGCTCAAGCAGGGCTTTCACGAGCTCTTTGATCCTGCGGTCCCCTACCGTCAGACAGGGGTGGTGCTCGCCGGCCTTGTCCAAGCATCTGTCGTCCAGTACACGCTCTTTGAGGATCCTGCCCGGACAGAGAAGATGGCGCGGATCTACCATGCCGTGGATCTCCTGTCGGAGCGATTCGGCAAATATGCGGTTCACCATGGCTCGAGTCTGCCGACAAAATTACAGGCCAGGCATGAGGGTGAGCGCGGAGATGCCCCGCAGCGGGGGTCCGAGCTCTTCAAGGGTGAGAACAGGCGACAGAAGCTGGGGCTGCCCCTGCTCTATATAAAGGTCTAAAGAGGCAGCCGTTCAGCTCTTCTCAAGAGGATGGTTTCTGCCTCTTCTACCGTGAACAGCCTCTTGAGTATCTTGATTTCCACTCCCGCCGGTGTTTGAGGAGATCCCAGTGGGAATTGATCCAGGAATTCGCTCAATTTGAAATACGGCACGCCAGACATGTTTCAGCATTTCCCCTCCCTGACAGCGGCAGGTCCGGTTATTCTGAACAACCGCGGTTTTTGAAACGAGTAATAAGGTATAAGGTCTATGGTGAGGCAATGAGATGTTCGACCAGATCCTTTTCTCGACGCATGACCGTCGCAACCTGATCATATTCCCTCATCTGCCCCCTATTTTTGAACAGAGCGGACCAGCAAGATAGGCTTGGTTGCATGGCGGACGACCTTTTCTGCCACACTCCCCAGCAACCAGCGGCGCACGCCACTTCGGCCGTGGGTGGACATGGCGATGAGACCGATATCCACTTGATCGCACTGCTCGAGGATGCGCTGCGCCTCATTTCCGTGCTGCAGAAGGCTCTCCACCGTGAACCCCTTTTCCTTGAGGCGCTTTTCAATCTTACGCAGATAGGCCTCTCCTCCCTTGGTGAAGGCCTCGGTAATTGTTTCGTATTGTACGATAGGTTCCATGCTCCCGGGGAAAAACGGAGTAGGCACCACATGCAAAAGGCAGATGCTCGCCCCAAAGGCGGATGCCAGCTTCTCGATCTCGGGGAGGATAGCCTCGGATGTTTCCGATCCGTCCAGGGGGACGAGGATCTTCTTATATCCTTTCATGACGCCCTCCTTTCTTGCTGGTTGTGATTGTGTATACTTAAGACTATCTTATTCGCTGGCAGAGGTCAATATACCGTTTCGCCGTGAAAACAGGGATCGAGGATATTTATCCACCGGCCCTGTTTTTTAAGGCTTGTCAACATTCACCCTGCGTTATATCCTACAGAGATGGAAGCTTGCCGCGGATACCAGTACCCATACAAGGAGGGCATATGAAGCAGATCTGGAGGGCAATAGTATTCTTCTTTTTTATAGGGTTGTTGATCACCCCTGCATACGCCCAGCGCGACATCGAGGAGGCGACGGTAAAGATATACGCGGTCTATTCTGAATACGATTACGACATGCCGTGGCAGCTTGCGGGGCAGGAGAGAGGGGTTGGATCCGGATGCATCATCGGCGGCAACAGGGTGTTGACCAATGCCCATGTGGTGGCAAACCAGACCTTTATCCAGATAAAACGTGCAGGGCACGCGAAGAAGTACAACGCCAGGGTGGAGATCGTAGCGCATGAATGTGATCTCGCCCTCTTGTGCGTGGATGATCCAGCTTTTTTTTCCGGCGTCAAACCGCTTGCGCTGGGGACCTTGCCGCGGATGAGGGACAAGGTCGCCGTCTATGGGTTCCCCGTGGGGGGAGAGGAGTTAAGCATTACCGAAGGGGTGGTGTCGCGAATCGAGCTTACGCGCTATTCTCATAGCGGGGCAACGCTGCTGACGTGCCAGATTGACGCAGCCATTAACCCGGGCAACAGCGGAGGGCCGGTGATTAAAGATGGGCGAATAGTGGGGATCGCCTTTCAGGGCTATGCTTTCTCACAAAATATCGGATACATGGTTCCTGCCCCTGTCATCGATCATTTCCTCAAAGACAGCGCCGACGGCACCTATCATGGAGTCCCGGGCTTGGGTATCGCATGGCAGGATATGGAAAACCCCGGTCTGAGGGCTAACTTTCGGATGAGCGAGAAACAGACCGGCATACTGATCACGTACATTGCCCCGGGGGCCGCTGCCGGAGCGACAGTGCACATTGGGGATGTCCTCCTCGCCATCGAGGGGAAGCCGATTGCCAATGATGGGACCATATCCTTCAGGGGTACTGAGCGAATACATTTTGCGAATGAGGTGCAGCGTAAATTTATGGATGAGACCATCAGCTGCCGCATTCTGAGGGATGGCAAGGGCATGGATGTAACCATACCCTTGCGCACACCGCTCCAATCAGGGCGCCTGGTGCCCTACACCCAGTATGACAAGACGCCCACCTATTACATCGTAGGCGGGCTGGTGTTCCAGCCTCTCACTACGAACTATCTCGAGGTATGGGGTAAAACGGAAGATGTCCCCCCCCATCTTGTCAATTACTATTATCACGGCAGGCAGTCTGAGGAACGCTGGCAGGTGATCGTGTTGAGCAAGGTCTTGGGGGATGAGCTGACCGTCGGCTATGACGACTTTAAGGATCATGTCATTACGCGCGTCAACGGGAAAGAGATTTCCACTATGACGGACCTGGTGAAGGCCATTGAGGACAATCAAGGGAGATACCACGTGCTGATGGATGAGTGGGGGAATCAGATCGTCTTGGAACGGGATAAAAACGACCGGGCACAAAAAAAGATACTGGAGAAATATAAGATTGATGCTGATCGCTCCGCTGATCTCAAAGTGGCGGAAGGGAAGTAAGATCAAAGGGGTCTTCCCTCCCATGGTTAGAGACTCCATGATGGCATGTGGCGTCATATGGGATCTGGACGGTGTGCTGGCTGATACGGCCGAGGCCCACTTTCAGGCGTGGGTACAGGCCTTGTCCGCCCAGGAGATCCCCTTTGACCGTGCGGCGTTCGATCGCGTCTTCGGGATGAACAACGTCGGCACCCTCACCGTGCTTCTCGGGAGGCCGCCAACACGGCAGGAGGTGACAAACATCGCCGATTACAAAGAGCGGATCTTCCGGCAGGAGGCAAGGCGATTGGTTCGTCCGATGCCGGGGGCCATCCGGCTGCTCGACGAGCTAGCGCAGAGAGGCTGGTTGCAGGCCGTGGCCTCCTCTGCCCCACAAGAGAACATCGACCTCCTTGTGGATGCCATCGGCATCCGCCGCTATTTTGCTGCCATCCTCTCCGGGGCCCGGCTTCCTGCGGGGAAGCCCGACCCTGCCCTCTTTCTCGCGGCGGCCCGTGCCCTCCAACTCCCTCCGCAGCACTGCGTGGTCATGGAAGATGCCCCGGTCGGCGTGGAGGCGGCCTGCCGTGCCGGGATGGCGTGTATCGCCATTGCCACAACACGGCCAAGGGATACCTTGGGGCAGGGACGCGTCTTCGATACCCTGGCATCCGTGACTGAAGCGATTGTTGCCGACGCCCTGCGTGCCGGGCCGCAAAGGGGGTGCCCAGCGGGTGCGCCGTAGCAGTTATCTGCCCCCTTTCCCCTCGAAAATTACGATAATCGCTCAGAAAAGAAGGCCTCGCCTTTTTCTCTTCTGTGCGGGGGCTCTGCGGCTTCTTTTATCATGACCTTTTCCCGAGCTACCCCTGGTCATCGGCTGACGAGCTCATGCTGGCATACCCTGATCGGGGCAATGCCGTGACCATAAAGCTCGCGAAGGTGTAGATCCGAGACCTTCATCGCCTGAGACAGAAAAAGGGTTTTTTGCTATACTGGGCCAGGTAATGCATGCTGTAGGGGACGCCGGTGACGCCAGAAGGGCAGTGGTTATGTGATACGATCGTGGAAGAAAAGGAGTTAATATGAGAAGGATCTCGAGAAGGCGATTTGTGAAAGAGGCGATAACCACGGGCGCCGCTCTCACGGCATTTTCGACCCTCCTTGTCCAAAAGGCCCCTGCGGCCTGGGCCCGAAAGACAACCGTTCATCCCGAGGTGGACAATCTCCGCGTAGTTGGTCTCACCGATACCAAAATGACGAAGTCTCCTGAGACGGGTATTTCCTGGGCCCGCCAGAATGAGCTTGTGGTTGGGGAAGCGGTCTGGGCAAACATCGACAGGCTTGCCTGCGCCCTTGCCCAGACCCGCAACGCCACCGAGGCATGGCGAACAATCTTCATCAAACCTCCGCGCAAGTCATGGGCAGAGACCGTCGTGGCCATCAAGACCAACAATATCGCTCAGCAGCATACCCGCAGTGCCGTCATGGCTAAGATCGTCCATACCCTCACTACTACCCTGGGTGTGCGGCCCTCTAACATCCACATCTACGATGCCTGCCACGGATACCAGATGGGCAAATACACGCCCTTTGGCGGGCTTGCCGAAGGGTGCCGCATTGAAGACACGTGGGGGGGGAGTACGGAGCTTACGGAGGTGCCGGCGCCATGGAAAGGTTCAGGGGGCAAGGCACGATGCATGAGCCACCTGGTCGATGGGTCGGTAGACGTCCTCATCAACATCGCCCTGTGCAAGGGACACAGCATGCGGTTCGGCGGGTTTACCATGGCCATGAAAAATCACTTCGGCACCTTCTCGCCGAGGCCAGGACATCAGGAGGGAAGCGAAGATTACCTTATAGCCATTAACAAGACACCCGAGATCCTCGGCACCATGCATAAGCGGACGGGCAAGGTCCTCTACCCGCGCCAGCAGCTCTGTCTCGTCGATGCGCTCTGGGCCAGCAGGGGTGGCCCCGGTGGTAACCCGAGCCACCAGCCCAACTTCCTCGCCATGGGCGTACTTGCCCCGGTTGTCGACTATCAGCTAGCAACTAAATTTCGCAGTGAGCGGATGGGCTGGGAGCTGAATAGGGAGATGACGCGCCGGATGCTGACGGAGTTCGGCTACACCGAAGCCGACCTGCCCGGCGGGGGCAAGCTTATAGAGGTCTAACCTTATCGGGTTAAGACTACAGAAGACCCGATGGGCAACGGCACACTCTCCGTCCCGTAAACGCTATCCACGGTCGGCTTAAGGTGAGGTGCTCTCATGAGCGGTAGATTAAAGATGCGGAAGACCCACCGTGCAGCGCCCGTTGATCTTCACAGGGCAGGCAGGAAGAGGCCTGTCAGGGATGAGAGGCCGACGAGGCGACAAGATGTCTGAGACATGTTCCGAACAAAGGATGTGGGTGGGGGTGGTGCCGTGCGTTATGGGGCAGCATAAGGAAGAGGCAATTACTCGCAGGCAGGAGGCGGGGACGCAATGGGAACTATGACGATCAAGTACTACTTCACCCTGCCAGAGGGCGTGCGTGAGGTGTTTAATCTACAATTTGATGCACAAGAACTCGAATTAGTGGGTAGCATACAGGATGTCTTGCCTCCCTGGACGAAACTCGATTTTCATCAGTGCCCCATTTGCCCCCTGACGCCTGATACACATCCCCACTGCCCTCTTGCCGCACACCTTGTCGATATCGTGCAAAGGTTCGAAGGGCTCGTTTCCTATAGCGAGATACAAGTAGATGTCATGACGGCGGAGCGGTTTATTACCCAGGAGACAACTGTTCAGCGCGGCATGAGCTCCTTAATGGGGCTGGTGATGGCGATGAGCGGTTGCCCGCATATGGCCTTCTTCAAACCCATGGCGCGATTTCACCTGCCCTTTGCCAGCGCAGAGGAGACCGTCTACCGTGCTACCTCTATGTACCTGTTGGCGCAATATTTTTTGCATAAGGAAGGGCACCAGGCAGATCTCGATCTCACGGGGCTCAGAGAGATCTATAACAATATCGAGATCGTCAACGTGGCTGTTGCGAAACGGCTTCGTACGGCGACGGAGGCGGATTCAGCGATCAACGCCATTATCTTGCTGGACATTTATACCAAGGCCATACCGGTGGTCATCGAAGAATCCCTGGAGGAGATCCGCTATTTATTTGCCCCCTTTTTTAGGGAGGCAGAGAAGGGGCCGTCTAAAAAGCCGAAAGGGTGATAGGGTTGTGCGCTCGCTGTTCTCGATAGTCCCCCATAAAAAATTAAGAAGGAGAGATATCATAGCTGGCGCACTACCGGCTTGAACTTGATCACAGGCCAGATTCCAACACATACTACGGAAGGAATGATGGTTATTATCAAGGAGATTCTTTCATGGCTCAAGACTCCATGCCCAGGTCCATGACCCAGAATATCGGCGATGCAGACCTCGCCTACCTGCTCTATGAGGGGGACGGCCCTGTCATCATTCTCATGCATGCGACGGGTTTTTCCCCGTGGCTGTGGCATCCTATAGCCCGCGAGCTGGCCCCCCGATGGCGCGTCATTGCCCCCTATTTCTGCGACCACCGCGAGACAGACCCGGAGAAAGGGGGCCTAAGCTGGCTTACTGTAGCGGAGGACTTTGCGCGATTCTGCACGCTGCTCGAGCTGGACAGGCCGGCGCTGGCGGGGCATTCCATGGGGGCGACGATCATCACTATTGCCCATGCCAAATTCGGGCTCAAGGCCAGGGGGCTGATCCTGATCGAGCCCATCTTCTTTCCCAAAGATCTCTACAAAATCAGAATAACGCTGGAACAACATCCCCTTGCCTCGAAATCCATCAAGCGAAGAGACCAGTGGAGCAACCGGGAAGAAGCACAAGCATATCTGCTTTCCAAATCGCTGTTCAAGGACTGGGACGCCGAGATGCTCGAACTCTACATCGACCATGGCATGAAGGAAGCAGACGGTGGCGGGCTTACGCTTACCTGCTCACCCAGGAGGGAGGCATCGCTGTTCATGGGGAGCATGAAGTATGATCCCTGGCCCCTGCTGCCGCAGGTGACCTGCCCCACCCTGATCCTTGAAGGTGAAGAGAGCCCGAACCGGGGTTTCATCGACCTCCAGATGGCTACCTCCGCGATCCCCCAAAGCACCTATCGGATGATCAGCCACGCAGGGCACCTCATCCCTATGGAGAATCCAAAGCTCACGCGTAGCACCATCGAGGAGTTCTTCGGATCCCTTCGATAGTTCTCATCCTGGACAATCGGGCTTACCTGTATTATGGTATTTTTAAAAGCACGCATTATCACCATCTACGAAGGGAGGGTAAGACGATGCCCAAGACCGAAGCATATCTGAAAGAGGCCTTTGCCGGAGAGTCCCAGGCCAACCGCAGGTATCTGGCCTATGCCGCCAAGGCCGATCAGGAGGGTTTTCCCCAGGCTGCCCGCCTGTTCCGGGCAGCTGCCGACGCGGAGACCGTCCATGCGCACAACCACCTGAAGGCCCTCAAGGCTATCGGGAACACAAAGGAGAACCTGAGAGATGCCGTCGCCGGCGAGACCCACGAGTTTAAAAAGATGTATCCGGAGATGATTGCGGCAGCCAAGGCCGAGGGGCAAAAAGACGCCGAGCGGAGCTTCTCTTATGCAAACGAGGTCGAAAAGATACACGCCCAGCTCTATCAAAAACTCCTCGACACCCTCGGAGGCAAACAGGAGGACTTCCCCTATTACGTATGCCCGGTGTGCGGATACACGGCCGAGAAGAACCCCCCGGATACCTGCCCGGTGTGCGGGACCAAAGGAACAATGTTTAAGAAGATTAACTAGGGGTTGAGGTCCCAGGTTTGTTACTTTTAAGCTGTTGATAAACAGGCCTAACTCTTTCTTCTTCCTCTCCCCAGCGGGGAGAGGATACGAGGTGAGGGGGACGACTGAGCAAAGATCAAATACACCCTCACCCCAACCCTCTCCCGCCAGCAGGAGAGGGGGCATATCAGAGTTACATCGTTTGCGGGTAACGACCTCTCAAAGAGGAATACGCACGTTTTGATTTGTGTCAGAAACGTGATGGCGAAAAGGAAGGAGGGTGCTATGGCCAGTCTGCGTGACCTTGTCCTGCGCAACCGGAGCTACCGACGCTTCGACGAATCATGTCTCATTGAGCGCGAGACCCTGGTGGAGCTGATAGGGCTTGCCCGCTGCACCCCCTCGGCAGCCAATCGCCAGCCCCTCAAGTATATCCTCTCCGCCGACCGGAAGACCAACGAGCGCATCTTTCCCTGCCTGTCATGGGCCGCCTATTTCAAAGACTGGGATGGGCCGGCGCCCGGAGAGCGGCCGGCCGCCTATATCGTTATCCTCATCGACGAGGGCATTGCGCGAGATTGGTGGTGCGACGACGGCATCGCGGCGCAGACCATCTTGCTGGGGGCGGTGGAAAAGGGCCTGGGGGGATGCATGATAGGGTCGATCAATAAGGAGCAACTGCGGCAGGAGCTCGATATCCCGGCGCATCTCAAGATCCGGCTCGTCGTGGCCCTCGGCAAGCCCGCAGAGCAGGTGAAGCTCGAAGACCTGGCGCCCGGGGGTGACATCCGCTACTGGCGCGATAAAAAGGATGTCCATCATGTGCCCAAGCGCACGCTGGCCGAGCTCATTGTCGGGGAGGGGGAATGACGAAACAGGGTGATTGTCGCTTGATCTGCCCGAAGCTGATGTCGCTTCTTCAACAAGGAGAATAACCGTGGCCTTAACAAAGATTGCCTTTATCGTTAATCCCCATGCCGCAGCAGGCTCTGCCGGCAAGTCGTGGCCTCAGATTGCAGCCTTGGCGCGAGATCGGCTGGGGGCGTTTCAAGTCTTTTTTACGGCAGGTCCGGGAGATGCCACCAGGCTTACGCGTGAAGCCGTGAGCCAGGGCGTGGAGACGATCGTCTGTGTCGGAGGGGATGGGACCCTCAATGAGGTGGTGAACGGCCTGATGGGGGAGGATGGTCCTATCCGACCCGAGGTTACCGTCGGGTTTATCCCCCGCAGTACCGGCTGTGATTTGATCAAGACCGTCTCCATCCATCGCAAGCTCGACCGGGCTATGGATATCATCAAGGGTGGGCATACGCGCATCCTTGACCTGGGCCGCATTCGCTATCAGGGCCCTCGCAATAATCACTCGTATCGATATTTCCATAACATCGCCAGCTTCGGTCTGGGCGGTGAGGTGGATGAGCGCGTCAACAGAACTACCAAGGCCCTGGGGGGTTTTCTTTCCTTTATCGGAGCCACGCTGGTCTCCTTGCTGAAATATGATAAGAAGCGGATACATTTAAAAGTCGATGATGCCTTTGACGGGGAGGTCAATGCCTGGAACATAGCGGTTGCCAATGGACAATACCATGGCGGCGGCATGTTGGTGGCGCCGGGGGCGCAGGTGGACGATGGTCTGT